>Ga0136637_1000410_pt1 | contig 10250 bp, 7 predicted proteins | sample AntDrymUQ8572106_2_FD_105497 | JGI IMG/M metagenome (GOLD analysis project Ga0136637, IMG submission 105497) | Polar desert sand microbial communities from Dry Valleys, Antarctica - metaG UQ857 (21.06) | ecosystem: Environmental > Terrestrial > Soil > Desert | place: Antarctica: Dry Valley... | reverse complement strand
CGAAAGCTCGCCGTCGTTCTCGGCAATTGCCTTTACGATAATTTCTGGCAAGACTCGTGACGCGATTTCGGACTTTACGGTCGCCGGCACGCACATTGTGACCAACCCGACGCCTGAACGCATCGCGGCATTTGCGCACAATACCGCTGCACCCGAATAGTCGGAGGAGCCGGCGACGATAAGGGCATGACCACGCTTGTATTTGTGTGAGTCGTCGGAAAAGTCAGTCTGCGACAGCCACCGTGTAACGTTCTCCCTATCGGCTGTCAGCAACTGCGGCATCTGATCAATCTACCACAAAGAAAAACCGCATTGCCGTTGAGTTGGCAATGCGGAAAGGCGTTTGTTGCGGAGCAACTGTGAATAGACGTCGGGCGTGGTCGCGGCAACCCTGAATTTGTTTGCCACTGTGCTTTACACGCTTTTCTTCCGTTCACTTAATAGAAAAGTCTATTGGACGGCCTATTCCAAAAACTGCGGATTACTTAGCCTTTGTAGGCAGAAAATAGTGCTGCAGGATTATCAGGCCCGCGATCGCCGCGGCGCACAACAATAGTTCGACAGCTCCGTTGTCAGGGTTCACAGTCTTGCGGGCAAGCACGAAAACGACGACTTCGACAACGGCCGTCATTCGGCGAAACAGCAGAAGCAACGAAAATTCGACCGCGATCGCGACTAACAGCAGATTGTCGATAGTCTTGAGCAGAGCAGCGTACTCATTTTCGGGCGTCCTCCATAGGGTGGGAAAGTCGCTGATGACCGTGTCGTAGGTTGCTATGGCGCCCGCGACGACCAGCAAACCGCGAGCACCGGGAGAAAGATATGGATGATTTTCGCAATGAAGTTTCCGACCTCGATCTCTACCTTGCTCTCTTCGCCCGTGCCAGTTTCTTTGTCAGGAAGCTCGCGGTCCATTTGGTTTGTGGTGCTCCCGGCGTGATTCGAACACGCGACCTTTCACTCAGGAGACGTGAGTTATCACGTTTTTCTGTCATTCCAAACATTTCAAAAATAGCATTTTCGGCTAGTATTTACCTGCATTTCGCATTCGACTATCCTTTCCACTTATTTCATACTATTTCACAATCCCACTTGATATTACGAGATATTAGGTGGGATTGTGGGTGGGAATTATGGAGGTCAAAACAACAGTTTTCAAACGTAAAAGCGGCAAGGCAAAAGGCAAGTGGACGGCCCGCTTTCAGTATTATGATTCGACAGCCGGGAAAAACAAAATAATTGAGCGGGAAGTGCCAAAACGCGCCGATGCGATTGACGAACGCGACCGACCGCGCGTTCACAGAAAAGATGAATGCGGTCCACGCCGAAGCGATACCGGACGTGTCGGAAAGTGAGTTTGTGAATTGATGCAAAAAGCACAATATCTTGTAGATGAATAAAAACCTTTGTGGAAGGTTTTGACAATGTTTAGAAATTGATAGAAAATTAGAAATAACTACGGAAAGACTACGTTTTTCTGACGAATGACAACTGAAGGCGGGACATCCGCTCAAGGTCATAGGCTGAACGCAGATTCAGCTTCATCGCCGCAAGTATCGAGAAATTCATCTCGTTATTTTGCGGCTTTTTTGTTTTTAGAATCAGTTTGATTAAGGAAAAGCACTATGGAAAACGAAATGACAGACGAACTTTTAACCAACAAAGAGGCGGCCAAGGTCTTGAGATCGTGGCAAGTAGCCCTTTGGCGATTGCGGCGCGACGGCATCCTGGCGTTTAATCGCTTTGCGTCAAAAATCTTATATAGGCGCGCCGACCTGGAGAACTTTTTGACTCGAAACCAGCGAAACGGAGAGGTGCAAAATGACCAAGCCTAGTGAGGGCAATCCGATTTACGTGGAACTCGAAAATATGACGGCTGCCGATATTCGCTGGAATGTCGAGCGGCTACGGAATGAAGCGAAAGCCACGCTCAAACACGCGGAGGCACTTAAGCGATATGGCGAAACAAAATTATCAAACGGAGAGGTGCAAAATGACCAAAAATAAAGCCGAAGCGTGCGACCGCTTCGGCGTGAAAACTCTTTTCGACGGGCAATCTAATCAGACATTTTCTAATTCAGATTAGAAGCCAGAATTTGAACCCGTGCAACAAATCATCGAAAGAATCCCGATGGGTGCAACGTCTGCGGGCGAGATCGAATGCTACGACTGCAACGAGAGGGCGCAGTTAGACGGCTATCGCTTTGCGCTCGTTCCATTATGCCGATGCTGTCAGACAGAACGCGAGCTGCAAATCACTCGAAACCGATATGAGCGGAGGCAAAAACGATGATTGAAACTTCCGCTAATTTGAATGCTGCCGATTATCAAATGTTATCGGCGGGCTTTATCGACAGAGGCCTTGCGACGGCGGCACGGCTCAGGCGTGTTGATGATATTGAAGGCTCGGAGATCGTCGGACGCACGCGCAACGCCTCGGCGAGTTATGCCGGGATCGTCTTTCCGTATTTCTCGCCAAATGACAATGAGCACCCGCGTGAATATCGGTTGCGGCGGGACCAGCCGGACCTTGAGCGCAAGGGCGGAGGCAACTTGAAGGAAAAGGGCAGATATCTAAGCCCGCCGGGACGCTCGAATATGCCCTACTTTCCGCCGGACGTAACTGCCGGCGAACTTAGCGACACGAAATTACCCTCCGTTATCACGGAAGGCGAAAAGAAAACGCTTGCACTCTGTTGGAAAGGTGGTATCACCTACGATCATTCCCGCGTAAGCGAGAACCCCGAAATAACCATAACCAGCGGCACGCTTTCAATCATCGGCGGGATCCAGCCCTCACGCCTTCAGCACTACATTTCCGAGGCGTATTCCTACGACAATGCGGACGGCTTGCCGCAGCGTTTCTTGATTGCCTACCCGGATGCCCGCCGACAGACGGCAAAGCCGACACAGAGCGATTATGAGCAATTGGAACGCGGATTCGAGACGGCGTGCGGCGTGTTCAAAATGCTGGCTGAGAAGCAATTCGGCGGAAACGCGAAAAGCGACAGCGGCGACAAATTCTTTCCGGTGCAATTTGATGGTGATGCACAGGCGGCGTTTGACGAATGGAAAGACGAAACCGAAAACGAAGCGATGCGGCTCGAATCAGACGATGAAGTTTTTGCATCGTTTCTCTACAAGCTGCCAAAGAGCTGCGCAGCCATTGCCTTAATTTTTCATTGCATCGAAAACGTAAACGCTGCGACCGTCCCGGATCGAATCACGGTGGAAACCGTTATCAAGGCACTCGCTTATATTGAGGTGCTGACAACCCACGCCCGGCGAGTGTTCGCGTTAGGCGAAAACCGCATTTTCTCACTCGCTCAAATTGTTCTGGGAAAGATCAAAACGGGCAAGCTGGAAAGCGGATTCACGGCCCGCGAATTGAAACGTAAACATTGGAGCGGCATCGGCAATGTATTGCGCGGAAATCTGAAATTTTTACGCGCCCAACGATATTTTGCCGAAAGCGTCTATATCGGCTTAAGCGCGGCGACGGCTTTGACCGGAACGCACAAAAAATAGTCATGAGGAAAATTAAAGATGTTACTAACGAAGGGTGTTAAAGCATAACGACCAAGCTCACCCGCCGCCGGAAGCCCGGAGTGGAGCGAGCTTGCGAGCGGAACGCAGGGCTGTAGGCGGTCGGGTGCAGCGTCTTGTTGTGTTGCTGTTGATTCGTTTCCGCCGCCCGCAGCCTAAACTCCACGCCAGAGCGAGCAAGCCGCGCCCCGCCCAAGAGCCGACGCCACCAAATTTCAGCTCACGACGCGACATATCAGCGGCCAGAGTACTCCTGCCTTCATGCATCCAAGCAGGCGCAGCAGCACAACGACCAAGATCAACTCCACCGGAAGCCCGAAGTGAAGCGAGGCAGGAGCAAAGGTCTGAACTTCTCCATCTGGAACTTCCAGCACTATGCTTTGCTGTGCTCCTGCCGCCTTCATATCCAGGACATCATCGGGTTTTCACGGTTGGCCGAAGCAGGCACAGGATTTCGGTGTTTTTCAGCGGTATCTCCACGCTGAGATCGCCCTTCTCGGAGCGGTGCTTCATCTGATCGTCTCGTGTTGATTTGACGGCGCGGGTGTTGCCTGCACCGGCGATGCGCACCGTCACTTTGTCAAGCGGTCGCCCCGTCGCGTTATTGAGGAACACCAGGGTCGCGCCCGGAGTTTCCATTACCGAGGCATAAACACCTGGGACAGAGAGTACTGCCGGGCGCACGACTTGCGCCCGGTTTACCAGTCCCGTCGCCAGCCTGCGCGCTTCGCTGCCGAGTTCAAACTTCCAGCCCTCCTGCATCTTCCAGTCTTTGATCAAAGCAGCGGGATAGTGCTGGCGCACGTAAGCTTCGCCCACCAGTGCGCCCACCAACATCGCATCGCCTTTGCCATGCTTGTTGAGTAAAACGGCGGGTTTACCATCTTCGTAAGTACCGATGACCTGAGCCGTGGTCGGAGCGGCTTCCAATTTCGCGCCCCACACCGGAATCTGTGTGTCCTGACCGAACGGCGGTGACGCAGTCTTGAGCGTGCCCATTTGCTTATAGGCGAACTTGGTGGCATCCGATGAGTAGAATGCTGAAGACCACTGCAGCCAATCGTCCTGCGTCTTCATATCGCGATTCTTGACGCCGAAAACCTCGTTCAAAGTACTGCTTGGCTGATTGTATTCATCCCAATTCGCAGCGCCGACTCCGGCCCACAGCCTTCCGCCGTCCTGCACCCACGCCGCGATTTTCTTTTGCACGTTCGTGCTCACCTGCGGGTCGGTGACGAACAGCAGCGAGTAGTTTTTCAACAGATTATCTTCGGCAATATCCTGCTCGGAGAGCACTTCCACCGGCACATAGCTGTGCTGCAACGCGATGAATAAATTCTGACGCTCCGTCGTAAAGTACAGCCCCTGCTTCTGCATGATGTCGGAAGTCGTCGCCACCAGCATGGCCGCTTTGGTCGGGCGCAACTTGGCGGGCACGATCAGGTCTTCAAACTTTTTCACCTGGCGTGTTACTGCGGCGGTTTCGGCCAATGCTCTGGCATCATCGCTCCACGCCGGGCCGATATTGCCGATGGGGCCATAAAGATACAGCCCGTTTTCTTTGATGCCGTGCATCAGGTAGCCGAAGAGTTCGGCACGGATCGCCTCACCGCCTACCAGATAGCTGGCGAGCGGTTCGTTATGCTTGCGTCCGGCGGCGCGCATCGTCTCGGCACCGAAGATTTCCCTGCCGATGCCGACATCCCAACCGGCCACCCAGTCTTCCATCATGACGCCCTTGAAGGCGCGCTGGCGGCCCAGTTCGAACATATCGAGTTCGCCTTTATCCATGTCGTTGTTGTTGCCGATGAAGCCGTTCTGCATCGGCCCGGCCTGGTAGTTGACGGTGATTATCTCGGCTTTCGGGTAGTACTTCTCGACGGCTGCCGTCGCATTGCGGTAGAAGATAGCGGTGTAGTGATCGATAAAGCGGCGCGTGTGATAAAAGAGCCGTGCGTAGGCCACTCCGGTGGCCGGGTCATCCAGCTTTTTGCGGTCGTCCACCGGCTCTACCGCTTCCCAATTGGCTGCGCCCAATAGGGCCGGTGTCATTCCTCGACCTTTGAGCCAGTCACGGAAATAACTCAACAACTGCGGTGTCTGGCGAATCTCTTCAGGATTCGTCGCGGCTCCAATTTCATCACCGAGATTAATATGCGTGGCGATGGAGTAGGCGAAGGGAGTACTCTGCTTGGCGGCTTCAGCCTGCTTGCGATAGTAATCATCGAAAACGCGCTGCCAGCGTTGCTCCGGCGTCTCCCCCGGTTGAAAGTCGTACTGCTTGTTGCGCGCCTCATTGGTATAGGGCCACATGGTAGCCCAGGCGGTGAGCGTCGTGTCAATGATGTGATACTTCTGTGCCAGTTCGCGGAACGTCGCATCGGTAATGCCACTTACTGATGCGCTGTTGATTCCGAGATCATAGAAGTTTTGAAAATCCAGTTCGGCCCGCTCTCGCGTCGCATTACCGCCACCGGCGCGGTAGCTGTAAATGCCGGCCCAGGTGCCGACTCTGAGCTTATTCAATTTGGGCGGCGCATTGAGTTTGAGCGACTGCACGATAGCGCGGCGGCGCCTGGCCCATTCGGTATAACTTTCCAGCATCTGCAAGCCTTCGAGTCCGCCCTTTTCCGGCATCCGCACAACCGCCGCACCAGTCTCATCGGTCTTCTCATCCACGATGTGAAAGATGGCGTCTTCCGCCGGCGCGGAGGCGAATTCCAGATGCAGCGTCACTTGTTTGGGTTGTGTCTCGGCTTTGGGCCGCACGAAAAATGCGGTGTGCCACTGCGCCGCTTGAGAAGTCGGCAGTTGCGCCCACGCCGAATACTGCCCCGGCTTCAACCAGCCGGCCTCGTCTGCCGGGGCAACCCAGGGCAGGGGCTGGCCCCAATCATTTTTGTTGGCAGGTTCAGGCCACGGTTTGGGCTGTAAACCGTGCGCCGTCATGGTGCCGGTCGCGGTTCGGCCAGGGCCATAGGGGTTGGTCTCGCTGTCAATGATGACAGCGTAGGGATAATCCTGCGGCTGGTCAAGGCGGAAGCGCACCCATACCTGGCCCTTGAAATCTTCCGCTTTGTGGCGTTTCTGCCACTCCGCCAGTTCTTTGGAAACCGGAGCAGCCGGCTGTGCCGAACAGCTTGCGGCCCACAGACACGCTAAAAGCAATGGAGCGAATTTGTCGAATCGTTTGCCCATCTTTGATTTCTCGTCCTTTTTATCAAGTCGTTTACTTCGTTTTGATGAAGTAAACGCGAATCTCGCCCGGCAGCAGCTTCACGGTCGCTTTGTGCATGGCGCCTTCCTGCTGCCAGTTGAGCTTCTTGGGCTGGGTATACTCCGGCAGCCATTCGTTGGGGAAACTCCACGGACGCGGCTCTTCACCGATCCAATCCTCGGTCAGCAGCGGCTTCTCCTGCATCCGCAGCGTGACTTGGGAAGTCTTATTCATATCCATCGTGGCGGGCGCGTGTGACGTTTTGACCAGTCCTTCGTTGTTGCTGACCGTTACCACGTAACCATCCGAGCGCAGATTGACCGAGTGCTGGCAGTTGCCGCGCACTTCGACTGGCTGCAAACCGCTGGTGAGTTCCAACATGAGATGCGCCATGTAGGGCATCGCCACATTATCATGTCCCAGCAAGTATGACGGCGTGGTGAGAATTACCCGACCTTTGCCGACCTTATTGAGCAAAGCGACGGGATCGCCGCCCGACGTGCGCGCGATGACTTGAGCGGTTGTGGCCGTGGCCTCGCGGTAAGGAAACACCGTCCCGGCGAGCTTTTCGTTGTCGCGCGTGCAAACTACGCCACTGGCTTCTTTCTGCGCCTTGCCCAGCTTCGCGCCCAGGAATGCGTCGTCCATGCCGGCCACGACCTGTTCGGCGTTAATCACTAAAGTGCCGCCGTCACTCACGTATTGCTTGAGACGCTGCGCCCATTTCGCATCTAAGCGCGTGTTGCCCACACAAAACACAACGGGATAAGCTTGCACCGCATCGAGGCGGGTCGGGGAAGTCACCAGCACATCGAAGCTGTCGCCAAAGTAGCCGTTGGGCCAGGCCACGTTGAGGTCGTTGACCGGGTCACCCTCGTTTTTGGGAAACGGAAAATAAGCGACGTTGAAGAATTGGTCGATCATGCGATCCGGGCGCGCTAAGACTTGCTTGTCCCAGATGTGCATCCCGCCGTAGGTATACTTGTCCCAGCCGTGAGCTTTGTCCAGCAGGACGGCCACCGGCGTGTTGATAACACCCCGATCGGGATGGCGCGTCGCTAAGCGCAGCATCTCATCATAAGACCAGCCCATCGGATTGAGCTGGCCATTAGTATCGAACAGATTGTAGCCTTGTTCAGGATGAAAGAAGCTGGCACTTTGCAGGTAGGCGTTGAGCAGAGTCCGCCGGGTATGTGCCAGTGAAGTTCCAATCGTGGCGTTACGGTTGTCTATCTTCATGCCTTCGAGGTCGAGGACATAAGGGCCTTCATTGGTGAAGGTGCGAATGGCGTCGCCGAAGGACGCCCCGTAATACCACGTCCAACGCCTGCCGTATTGCCGCGCCGCGCCGCGCACAAAAGCCGCCTGCCACTGGATGTAAGGCGAAGCTCCCGCCGATTCCGCGCCAAGTGTCTGCGCCCCGGCCTCGGCCAGTTGATGAACGTGCGGCACGGTGCCAACGCTGAGGCCGGAAATTAACTTTTCAAATGGGTCGGCAATCGGCGAAGCCCAATCCGCGCTGAGCGTTTGCTGCCATTTGCTTTTGCCGCCGGTTAGCAGCCATTGGTAATTGGCTTCTTTGAAGCCGGCGCCCGCGGGGGCATTATCGGGCAGGAAGGGCACTCTCAGATAAGAATTTTCGCCGGAGATGATGCCGATCCACAAATCACCGAAAGTTTGTTGGAGTTGTTGGTAGGAGTTGGCAACCTTGCCGGCAGAGTTGTAATTGCCCACGATGACGAACGGTCGCTTGTTGGCGAGAATGTATTGGCGCACCGCATTATCGGGCTTGAGCAACTCTCCTAACTGGGCGATGGCAATCTGGATGGCAGTCGCCGGAGCACTGAAGATGGGCGCTGTCTTGGGATTGGCAGCGTAACGGGCCGCAAAAGCCGCCGCGCTGCCGGGGTTTCCAACTTCCGGGCTGATGCGTATCGGAAATGGATAGCCTGCCACGATGTCCGTCGCGCCGAAATACCAAAAATCGCGCCCCGCCGTTTTGGGTAAAGTCCACGCTTGTGGAACCGTGCGGCGCGGCGCGCCGACTGCCACTAACGGTTTGAGAGGCTCGCGCTGCTTTGCCCATTGCAGCAGATAATTGGCATAAGCCTGTGGCGCGAAGCCGCGATTTGCGGGCTTCCAATTAGCATCGGTGGTGAGCACGATGGCATCCACGCCGCGCCGCACCGCAGCGGCTCCGGGCAATGCCACGCGCACGGTAGCCGCGCCCTTTTTCAGATTCACTGTCTTTTTGTCCCACGCATAATTCCAGGAAATTTGCGGGTGCGCCTGCGTCACGACATCGGTGCGCCCAAACTCGGCTTTAGCCGCGCCGCCGCCATGCTGCACGACGACATCAAACGGCTCCGCTTTGCCGGTGTAATCCTCATAGCGCACCCAGAGGGAATACTGCCCGTCCTGAGGCACATCGATCTGCTGCGTGACCTCGCCCGTCGCCGCCGCCGCCGGGCCTTGCGCGCCCCACCAGCCGGAGTCACCGCCACGACTCCACTGCGGATACCACGCCATGCGCGGCTGCCACGGCGCAGTCGAGCCTTCGGCTCCCAAACCGGCGAAGTCCTCGATTTCGAGCTTGATATACACCGGAGCAGGTTTCATTTCTTCATCCGCCGCACTCGCGCCGCCAACGTAAGACAGTGGCACAGCGGCAAGCATGACGGAACTTAACAAAAAGCGGCTGGTTTTTAACATGAAGATAAACTCCTTTTATCTTTGCTCAACAGTTTAGCTTGAGTTTAGCTTGCTCAACAGTTGTTTGCTCAACAGGTGCAGGATGCGCTGCTTTTGACGCCACGCGACTAGTGTGCAGCATGTTTGGTGAACATGGAAAGCCTTCGAGCAACTGTAATGGCGCTGTACCCATCGAAGTAGCTGATCCGCGATTGCCGGGCAATTATTAAATCACTTTTAAAGGCTGAAAATGAGTTTTCCGAACCGTCTTAGGTGGGAATTCAGGTGGGAATCCCAGGTATGGCATTCTCGGGTTCTTTTAAATCATTGATTCTAATCGTGCTCCCGGCGTGATTCGAACACGCGACCTTTCACTTAGGAGGCGAACGCTCTATCCAGCTGAGCTACGGGAGCAAATCGAGTGCAAATACAGAATGCCGAATGCAGAATTCGATGCCTACGATTCGTAGGTGATTAGCGATTTTACATCGTAACCGTCGAATTTTGATCTGCCCTCAAGAAAATTTAATTCTACTACAAACAAAAGGCCGGCGACCTTGCCGCTTGCGCCCTCGACGAGATCGACGACCGCCCTCGCGGTGCCGCCTGTTGCGAGCAGATCGTCGACGATAAGGACGTTGTGCCCCTCGCCAACGGCATCCTTGTGCATCTCAAGAGTATCCGTACCGTATTCGAGCTCGTAGGAAACAGACACGCATTCCGCGGGCAGCTTTTTCGGTTTGCGAACGGGAACGAATCCCACGCCTAGCTGATACGCGAGCGCCGCTCCGAAAAT
>Ga0136637_1000408_pt1 | contig 10266 bp, 9 predicted proteins | sample AntDrymUQ8572106_2_FD_105497 | JGI IMG/M metagenome (GOLD analysis project Ga0136637, IMG submission 105497) | Polar desert sand microbial communities from Dry Valleys, Antarctica - metaG UQ857 (21.06) | ecosystem: Environmental > Terrestrial > Soil > Desert | place: Antarctica: Dry Valley... | reverse complement strand
GACGTCGTCCACGTGCAGCAGGTCGACGGCGCTGAGCCGGTCGATCAGGTTGTTGAGCGAGTACTCCGCCTTGTCCTGGAAGGTGTCGCGCAGTTGAGCGAGCAGCCGCGGCAGCGAGTAGATCGCAACCGTGCGGTCAGCCTCCATCGCGCCCTTGGAGACCAGCATCGCAAGCGTCGTCTTGCCGGTGCCGGGATCGCCGGTGAACCACAGGCCGCGGCCGGCATCGAGCTGCTCTGCAACCGTGCGCACGTACTGGCGCACCTCGCGCACGACGTGCGGGTTGGCGCGCTCGATCGAGATCAGCGGCTCGCGTTCCAGTGAGACCTCGCGGTAGCGCCGGGGGATCCGCCCCTCGAGCGCGGCGGCCCGCTTGCGCGCGATCCGTCCCGGGCGGCAGCTGCATGGCCGCGCTCGCCGGGCGACCTCGTCGAAGAGGAACCCGGAGCCGTCGCAGCTTCCGTCGGGGCAGGTGGCCATGGCGGCGCTAGTAGCGGTCGTCGCCGACGTAGGACATGAAGCGCGGGTACTCCTTCTGGAACGTCAGCTCGACGTCCCCGAGCCCGCCGTTGCGGTGCTTGGAGATGATCACGTCCGCGATCCCCTCACGCTCGGACTCCTTGTCGTAGTACTCATCGCGGTAGATGAACATCACGAGGTCGGCGTCCTGCTCGATCGATCCGCTCTCACGCAGGTCGGAGAGCAACGGGCGCTTGTCGGTGCGCTGCTCGACGCCGCGGTTGAGCTGTGAGAGCGCGATCACGGGACAGTCGAGCTCGCGGGCGAGCGTCTTGAGCCCGCGCGAGATCTGCCCGATCTGCTCGACGCGGCTGTCGGTCCGGCCGTCGCCGCGCATCAGCTGCAGGTAGTCGATCAGGATCAGCCCCAGACCGCCGGCGTGTTGCTGCAGCAGCCGGCGAGACTTGGCGCGGACGTCGAGCACGGAGAGGTCGGAGGAGTCGTCGATGAACAGCGGCGACTTCGCGAGCCGGTTCGACGCCTCCAGGATCTTCGCCCAGCGCGCCGCGGGCACGCGTCCCTTGCGCAGGTCGTCGCCCTTGACCGACGCCTGCGATGCGATGAAGCGCTGGGCGAGCTCGGACTCCGACATCTCGAGCGAGAACAGCGCCACCGCCTTCTCGGAGCCCAGCGCTGCATGCTCGGCGAAGTTGGCCATCAGGGCGGACTTGCCCATCGATGGCCGGGCCGCCAGGATGATCAGGTTGCCGGGCTGGAAGCCGCCTGTGATGTTGTCGAGATCCTCGAAGCCCGAGGGTGTGCCGGTGACCGCCTTGCCCTCGCGGGAGAGCTGCTCGAGCTTGGTGATCTCCACGTCGAGCACGTCGTTGATCGAGTGGAAGTCCTTGCGGCTGTCCTCGTGTGCGACCTCGAGGATCGAGCGCTCCGCGATGTCGACGAGCTCCCGCGGCGGTGCGTCGTGGGAGTGCACGCGCGCCTGGATGTCGTAGGCCGCGCGGAGCAGCCGGCGCAGCATGGCGTTCTCGCGCACGATGCGCGCGTAATGGCGCACGTGGCCGACCGCGGGGACGCTGGACGCGAGCAGGTCGATCGCGGAGCGGCCACCTGCCGCCTCGAGCTGGCCGGCCTGCTTGAGGTGCTCGACCAGCGTGAGCGCGTCGACCGGCTCGCCCCCGTTGTGTAGGTCGAGCATCGCGGTGAAGACGATCCCGTGCGCCTCGCGGTAGAAGTCCTCGGGGTGCAGGCGCTCGTCGATGATGAGCGCCGGCAGCGCCGTATCGGAGAGCAGTACGGCGCCGAGCACGGACTGCTCGGCCTCGAGGTTCTGCGGCGGCGCGATCGGCCCGTCCGGCAGGCGCGGCGCAGAGTTGCCGTTGGTGTGGGTGCGGTCAGGGGTGCTCACTGACGCGAGTCTAGGTCTCGGTCCGGACCGAACATATGTTCTGACCGCAAACTCCGGAGAGTCACGGTCAGGGTGCAGCTACTTCTGCTCGACCACCATCGTCTTGACGGTCGCGGTGACCCGGTTGCCGACCTCCACCACGACCATGTGGGTGCCGACGGTCTTGATCGGATCTTCGAGCAGCACGTGCCGCTTGTCGATCGTTATGCCGCGCGCGGCCCTGATGGCGTCTGCGACGTCCTGGGAGGTCACCGAGCCGAACAGGCGACCGTCGTCTCCGGCTTGGTGGGCGATCGTCAGCACCGTCTTGTTGAGCAGCGCGGCGCTCTCCTCGGCCTTCGCGGTGGCCTGCGCGACGGCGCGCTCCGCGACGACGACGCGGCGCTCGGCGGCGGCGATCGAGCCGCGCGTCGCGGGCTCGGCGAGCTTGCGCGGCATCAGGTAGTTGCGGAGGTAGCCCTTCGAGACATCGACGACGGTGCCCTTCGCGCCGAGGTTCTCGTGGTCCGCGAGCAGGATCGCCTGGGGCATCGCCGGCCTAGCGCTCCCGGTCGCGGTCACGGTCGCGGTCGTCGCGGCGCGGGCGCCCGCGCTCGTCGCGGTCCTCGCGGTTGTCTCCGACGTAGGGCAGCAGCGCGATCTCGCGCGCGCGCTTGACCGCAGTGGCGACCTGATTCTGGTGGCGGCGGCAGGCTCCCGTGATGCGGCGCGAGCGGATCTTGCCGCGATCCGAGACGTACTTCTTCAGCGTCGCGACATCCTTGTAGTCGACCTGCTCGATCTTGTCTCGGCAGAATCCGCAGGACTTGCGACGCCCGGATCCGGGCCCGCCCTTCTTGGTGTCACGCCGGCGCGTCGGCCGGCTCCGCTGCTTCGCCACTGTTGGAAAGACCTCGCTCGAAGAAGACTGGCTGCACTCATCGCCACAGAGTGCGCGCGCGCAGACCGCGCGGCCAAAGAGTGTAGGAGGTCGTCACCGAGCTCGTCCGGCACCTCCGCCGTGAGGCGCCGGACGAACGCGTGTGGCGGCTGCCGCCTAGAACGGGATGTCGTCGTCAGCCGCGCTGGGCGCGCCGTTGCCCGACGGCGCGCCGGCGGGCTGGAAGTCGCTCTCGTTGACCGGGACATCGGAGCGCGGCGTGAACCCGCCGCCACCGCCCTGGCCGTCCTCGCGGCTGCTGAGGAACTGCACCGAGTCGGCGATGATCTCGGTCGACTGGCGCGTGTTGCCCTCCTTGTCCTGCCATTCGCGCCACTCGAGGCGTCCGTCGAGCGCGATCGGACGGCCCTTGGCGAGGAAGCGTGCGCAGTTTTCGCCCTGCGCGCCCCAGACCGTGATGTCGAAGTAGTTGGGCTTGTCCTCCCACTCGCCGGATGAGTTGTTCTTGCGGCGCGTGTTGCACGCGACGCGCAGCGAGCAAACGGACATTCCGCTGGGCAGCGAGCGCAGCTCGGGGTCGCGCGTCAGATTGCCGGTGAGCACGACGCGATTGATGTTGGTGGCCGCCACTGAGGGCTCCTTTCCGTACCTTGCAAAGTCTCTCGGGTGGCCGAGTCTATGGGCGGACTCGGCGCATCCCCGGCAAGGGTCGCATCTTGGGCGGATTTATTGACAGCCTTGTTGCAGGCCGTTGCGAAGGCGGCGCTGTCAGCGCTCGATGGCGACCGGCTGCTCCGCTGCCGCGGCTGCGGCCGACATGCGGAGATCAGGCGGATCAGGCGTGCCCTTGCGCAGCTTGATGATCCGGAAGCGGTTGACGCCGTCCGTGATCTTCAGCGCGTGGGTGAGCTGGTTGAGCAGCTCGGAGGTGCCCTGGAACTGCAGCAGGTGGTAGTCGGCGTCGGCGCGCTTGCGGATCTCGTATGCCGTCGGCCGCAGGCCCCAGTCATGCCGCGAGACGATCTGGCCCTGGCGCTCGATGACCTGCTCGAGACTCGCGAGGATGTTCGTGCGGCGCTCCTCCTCCGTCTCGGGGTCGAGTAGGAGGATCAGGTCGTAGATCGGCTGCTCCGTGGCCATTCGGCGGGCCATGCTAGCAATGCCCGGGGGTGAGTCGGCGTGGCCGCCGGCCTACGCCGGGCATGTCGTCGCGGGTGCGATGGGGCAACGTCGGGCGGGCCTTTGCGCTGGTCGCGCTCGTCGCACTCGTGGTCGCGTGGCCGCGCCTGGGGGCCGGCGCGCCGGTGTTGCCCGGCGGCGAGGCGGTGCCGCTTGTGGGCGCTGAGCAGCGCAGCCCGCCTGCCTCACCTCCGCGGCGGCGGTCGCGTGATCATGCGCGGCTCCCGCAGGCGGCTCCGCGGCGTCGGCCGGATGGGGAGGCCTCGCACCTGCGACCGCGCGAGCAGCCTGGGTTCCGGCGCTCGGCTCCGGTGAGGGATTCGACGCGGCTGCGATCACGCGAGCCCACCCGCCCGCGGCGAACGACTCCCGTGAGGCAAAACGGCGTGGCGCCACACGTTGGCACGGACGACGGGTCGCCAACGAGGCCTGCCGATCGGGGCCCGGTGCCGGCACCGGCAGCACCGTCCGACCCGGCGGAGCGCGAGTTCGGCCCCGAGCGGTAGTCGCCTCCGCTCCTTGGGTTCACCCGCCGCCCGCGCCTCCGGCTACCCCGCCGCCCCGCGCCTTCTTGCGAATGTCCGCGATCTGCTCGTCGATCCAATCGCCGGGATCGCGCGACGTGACGATCTCCTTGAGCCCCTGCGCCCGGCGCGCGCGCTCCTGAGGCGACATCGTCAGGGCGGCGTAGATCGAGTCGGCCAGCTCCTGCACGTCGAACGGGTTGACCGACAGCGCGAACTCGCCCAGTTCCTCGTGCGCGCCGGTGTTCTCCGACAGGATCGACACGCCGTCGCGCTCGTTCACCAGCGGTCCCTCCTTGGCGACCAGGTTCATCCCGTCGAACATCGCGTTGACCATCATCACGTCGTAGTGCTTGTAGGACGCGACGGCCTCGTCGAGGTCGTCGCGCAGCTTGAGGCTGATCGGCATCCAGTCCGTCGTGCCGTGGCGGTGGTTCACGACCGCCACGAGCGCTTCGATCCGCTCGAGGTACTCGGCGTACTCGGGCACGTCGGTCCGCGAGGGCATCAGCTGCGCGGTGAACGTGACCCGCTCGGCGAACTCCGGGTGCTGCTCGAGGAAGATGTCGACGCCCGTGAACCCGCGCAGCACGTTCTTGGAGAGGTCGGCGCGGTCGACGCGCAGGATCGAGAACTCGCGCCGGCGGGCGAGCAGCTCGCGCTCGAACTCCGCCACCCCGGGTCGCGCGGCCACGGCCTGCGTGGCGCGCCAGTCGATCGGCAGCGGGTAGGCGCGAACCCAGACCTCCCTGCCGTCGCACATCACCACGCCGCGCTCCATGTCGACGTCGAGGTCGAGCAGGTCACGGCAGCACTGCAGGAAGTTGCGCCGGTAGGAGCGCGTGTGAAAGCCGATGATGTCGTTCGCGAGCAGGCCGTGGTAGATCTCGTCGCGGATCCTGCGCGGCAACACGCGCCAGGAGTCCGACTGAGTCCACGGGATGTGGACGAAGTGGTGCAGGAACGCATCCGGCCGCGCGCGCCGGATCATCCCCGGCAGCGTGTAGAGCTGGTAGTCGTGGACCATCACCACGGGCTCGTCGAGCCCGTCGATCTCGTCGAGCACCGCCTCGGCGAGGTCCTCGTTGACCACGTTGTAGCCGAACTCGAAGGCCTCGACCTCGTGCCGGCGGATGTCGGGGGCGTTGCTCTGGTCCCAGAGGTAGTGCTGGATGAACCAGAGCATCGGGTTGGCGAAGATGTTGTAGAAGCGGTCGTAGGCCTCTGCGTCGGACGCGACGAAGCGCACGCGGAACTTGCCGCCGTCGGGCGCCGCGATCTCGAACGCCTTGCCGCCGTGCTCATCGCCGACCTGCACGTCGCGGTCGGTCATCGCCGAAGCGATCCAGACCGCGTCGCGGTGCAGCGCGAGGCCGATCAGCGCCGTCGCCAGCCCACCCGTGCCGCGCTTGGTCGAGCCGTCCTCCTGGTAGGTGACCGGCCCGCGGTTGGAGACGAGCACCAGGGGTGCGCCGCTGTCCGGCATCGCTAGTGGCCCCTCTCGCAACGGTCGAGAGGCACCACTAGAGCACCTCGTGGATGATCTTGAGGTAGTCGCGCAGATACCGCGGCATCAGGAAGTGCGTGCGCACGTACTCCTTGCCGTGGCGCCCGAGCGAGCGGCCGAGCTCCGGGTCGTCGAGGATCTCCAGCGCCCGCGCGGCGCATTGCTCGACCGACGAGACGAGGTAGCCCGAGCTTCCGTCCTGCACCTGCAGCGGGATGCCCCCGACGTCGCCGCCGACGAACGGCCGCCCTTTCCAGAGCGCCTCCGAGACGGTCAGGCCGAAGCCCTCGCGCGTCGACTTCTGGATCACGACGGCGGCCAGCGACTGGAACGCGTTGACCTCGATCGCGCCCACGTTGGAGAAGTTGTTGAGGATGTGGATGTCCGGATCGCCGTCGGCGTGCGCCATCGTGTCGTTGTAGAAGTCCCAGCCCTCGGGGTCGTCGGAGGCCATCGAGCCGACGAGCGCCAGCTGCACCTCCGGGCGCTCGGCCTTCACGAGCCGGTAGGCGTCGATCACGCCCATCGGGTCCTTCCACGGGTCGAAGCGCGAGACCTGGCAGAGCATCGGACGCGTCGTGTCGATGCCCAACTGCCGGCAGACGAACTCCGCGTCGTCGAAGGACAGCGCCATGTTCTTGGGCGCCAGCGGGTCGATCGCCGGCGGCACGATGTGCACGCCGCCGTCCATCCCGGCCGGCACGTAGCCCGCGACATGGAACAGCGACGCCGGATATCGCTCGATGTACGGCAGCAGGCGCCCCATCGTCGCCGGGTTCGGCGTCGAGACGTCGATGTGGCAGCGCCAGATCCAGCCGGTCGCCTTCTCCGGCACGAGCGCGAGCAGCGCGGCCGGCTGCGGGTCGTGCACGACGCACACGTCCCAGCCGCTCGAGAGCTCACGCGCGTTCATCTCGTTGTACTGGCCCCAGGTCGCCCACTGCTCCTCCGACAGGTCCAGTGGGCTGCCTTGCAGTGCGTTGTGCATCAGCTTGGTCGCGTTGAAGAACTCCTCGCGCCCGTAGATGACCTGCCACTCGACCTCGAGCCCCACGTCGCGCATCAGCGGCACGAGCGTGTAGAGGATCTCCGATACGCCGCCTCCGAACGCCGTCGCGGACAGGTGCACGACGCGCCGGCCCTGCAGTGGCGCGGCGAGCTCGCGCACCTCCTCCACGAGCGGACGGCCGACGATGTGCGTGTAGTCGGCGAGGCTCTTGCTTGCGAGTGCGACGGGCTGGAGCACGCGCGGCGGGACGATACCGAGGCGGTCGGGCGGCCCTCGCTCAGCCCGCGCCCGGCAACCGCTGCAGCGGGCGCTCGCCGAGCTTCACCTTGATCGAGCGGCGCTCGCCGTCGCGCCACGCCTCGACCGTCACCGTCGAGCCGGGGTCCAGCAGCCCGACCGCGCGGGAGAGATCGTCGGGGTCGTCGACCGGCCGCCCGTCGATGCGCGTGATCACGTCGCCGCCCGAGCGGTAGCGGCGGACCTGGAACGTCGACTGGCCGGCGTCACCGCCGCGCAGCCCGGCCGCCTCGGCAGGGCCGTCCTCGGCCACGTCCTGCAGCCAGGCGCCCGCGTCGACCGGCAGGTCGAAGCGCTCGCGCAGCTGCGGGTAGATCGGGACGGTCTCGACACCGAGGAACGCGTAGGAGACCTCGCCCTTCTGGCGCAGTTGCTCGAGCGAGCGCCGGACGACGTCGACCGGGACCGCGAAGCCGACGCCCTCGCCGCCCCCCGAGCTGGTCTTGATCTGCTGATTGACGCCGATCACCTCGCCGTCCTCGTCGACTAGCGGGCCACCCGAGTTGCCCGGGTTGATCGCGGCGTCGGTCTGGATCGCGCCCGCGATCTGGAATGCGGTCAATCCCGAGATCGAGCGGTCGACCGCGGACACCACACCGACCGAGAGCGACTGGCGCTCCGAGAACGGCGAGCCGATCGCCGCGACCGGCGTGCCGACCTCGACCGAGGCCGACTCGCCCAGCGGCAGCGGCCGCAGCGTCAGGCCCTTCGGGTCGACCTTGAGCAGTGCGATGTCGGCCTCCGGGTCATATCCGCGCACGGTCGCCTCGACCTGGTTGCCGTCGGCGAACTCGACGTACACCGTGCGCGCCTCGCGCAGGTCGGGCACCTCGCCAGTGGTGACCACGTGGGCGTTCGTCGCGATCTCACCGTCGCCGTTGAGCACGAAGCCCGAGCCGACGCCGCCGCTGGACTCCAGATCGGTGAGCGACTCCGAGCCGAACAGGGACACGACCGTGACCACTCCGGGGGCCTCCTCCTTGTAGATCGCCTGCGGATCGAAGCCGTCGCCCTTCTCCAGGCCGCGGACGACCTCGATGCGTGTCGTCGTGCGCGCGGCCGCGCCGTCGCCGTCGCCGTCGTTGCCGAACCCACATCCAGCGCCGGCGCCGAGCGTCGCAGCGAGCGCTGCGAGCAGGGCTGGCGCGCTGCGGCTCATGCGGGCAGCGTGAGCTTGAAGGCCGTCCGCCCGGGGGTCGAGCGGACGGTCAGCTCGCCGTGCATCCGCTCGGCCAGCTCGCGCGCGATCGCGAGCCCGAGCCCGGCGCCGCGGGCGCCGTCGGCGGAGGTGAAGAACGGCTCGAAGATGTGCGGCATGGTCTGATCGCGGATGCCCCGGCCCGAGTCCGCGACCTGCAGGGTGACACGTCCGTTCTCGCGCGCGGCCGACACGACGATGCGCGTCCCCGCAGGCGTATGCACGAGCGCGTTGTCGAGCAGGATCCGCATGACCTGCGCGACCCGCTCCGGATCGCACTCGATCTCGATCGGGTCGATGGCGGCGCGGACCTGCAGCTCGGCGCCGTGGGCGCTGGCCGCGGGCGTGAACTCGCCGGCGATCTCGCGCGCGAGCTGGCCGACGTCCGTCGTCTCCGGCCGCAGCTCGAGCGCCCCCGACTCCAGCCGCGACAGGTCGAGCAGCTCGGTCGCGAGCTTGCGCAGGCGGGCGACCTGGCCGCGCAACTGGGTGAGGAACTGCGCGCGGGTCTCCTCGTCGAGCTCCTCGTCCTCGAGCAGCTCGAGGAAGCCGCCGAGCGAGAAGATCGGCGTGCGCAACTCGTGCGACGCAGAGGCGATGAACTGCTTGCGCGCGGTGTCGAGTTGCGCGAGCTGGCGCTGCATGTCGTCGAACGTCGCCGCCAGCTGCCCGAGCTCGTCGTCGGAGTCGGCGCGGATCGCGTTCGAGAAGTCGCCGGCGGCGACCTTGCGGGCGGCGCGCTCGAGTCGCTTGATCCGCCCGGTCAGGGCGCGCGCGACGACGTACCCGGCGAGCGCGGCCAGCACCAGCGCGATCGCCCCGGCGACGAGGATCCGCTGGCGGATCAGCTCGACGTTCGCCTGCACGTCGGACAGTGAGTCGGCGAAGACGGCCACGCCGCGGACCTTGTCGTTGCGGATCAGCGGGACCGCGGCGAGCGCCTGGCGGCCGACGCCCGTCTGCACGGTGTCGGTCACGGGCTCGCCGCCCAGTGCGGCGCGCTCGGCGACGTCGTTGATCTCCGCGAGCGCGGCGCCGCCCGGGCTGGAATCCGCCACGGGGTAGATCTGGTTGACGGTGCCGAGGCTCACCTGGAGCACCGTCACTTCCGCGCTGGAGAACTTCGCCGCGGTGGTCGTCCGGCGCTCCACGTCGCGCTGCGGGGTGCCGGTGCCGACCACGTCCTCCAGCCGGGGCGATTCGCGCGCGGCCGACTCCTGCAGGCGGACCAGCTTCTGCGCGACCAGCTCGTCCTCGAGCCGCGGCGTGACGTACGAGTAGACGATACCGATCGCCCCGGCCACGATCAGGGCGAAGATCAGCGTCAAGCGGTTGCGTAGCGACCGCAACGGCCGCGTCATCGTCACTCCTCGCCGGTGTCCCTGAAGCAGTAACCCACCCCGCGCACCGTGAAGATGTACTCGGGCTCCTTTGCGTCCGTCTCGAGCTTCTCGCGCAGGTGGCGGATGTGCACGTCGATCGTACGCGGGTCGCGATAGGCGGAGTCGCCCCACACGCGCGCGAGCAGCATGTCGCGCGTGTAGACGCGGCCGGGGTTCGAGGCCAGGGCGGTGAGGATCTCGAACTCGACGAACGTCGTCGGGACCTGGTTGCCACCGAGCGTGACGGTGCGCTTGGCCGGGTCGATCCGGAGTGCGAGCACCTCGATCGGCTGCTCGTCGCCCTCCTCGGGCCGCGCCATCCCGGCTCGCCGCAGCGCCGCCTTGACGCGCGAGCGGAACTCGCGCATCGAGAACGGCTTGGTGATGTAGTCGTCTGCGCCCAGTTCG
>Ga0136637_1000407_pt1 | contig 10274 bp, 8 predicted proteins | sample AntDrymUQ8572106_2_FD_105497 | JGI IMG/M metagenome (GOLD analysis project Ga0136637, IMG submission 105497) | Polar desert sand microbial communities from Dry Valleys, Antarctica - metaG UQ857 (21.06) | ecosystem: Environmental > Terrestrial > Soil > Desert | place: Antarctica: Dry Valley... | reverse complement strand
GCACACACCGCTCGCCGTCGGTCCACAGCAAAGTGATCAAATTAATTCCATTGACAACCTCTTTTTGTTTGCCAGACCAATGCCGGTAAACAAGGGCATTAAACTCCGAATACGGTTTTTCCAAAGCCGAATCGTCAAGCACGAGAATACCGCTTTGCAAATCAATCTGCGGTTTCGCCTCCTCCCAAAGCATTTCCGCGTCGGGTTCAAGTCGTTGCAAAAAACGAGTAAAAGCGTCGTGGGCGGGAGCGTTTTTGCTCTCCGGCTGGACGCGCTCGGCAAAGGTTTCAGTCACGTCACGCGGCGCGGCGATGATAAAGTTAATGTAATCTTCGTCAGTAACTTTTGGCGGATTCATTCTTTATTTTTATCAAATAACTATTCAACTGCGTAAGTCCTATACAAATAAATTAACCTTATAAAGAATTCTTATTAGCTGCTTCACCCGGATTCATAAGCTCTTCTCTTTAATAGTTAAACTTTTTCTATATAATAAACACCGGCTAGTAAAAAACAATAAAAAATGTTTGATTGGTTACGAGTCAAAATTTAAGAGGTTGTAAAAGTTAAATTGAAAAAATTTACCGACCGGCAGATGCTGTTTGCGTTTGGACTCAATCACAAAACAGCGCCGATTGAAGTTAGAGAAAAACTGTATATTACCGAAGCGGAGATTCCTGAGGTTCTCGCCAAACTAAAGGAAACTTTGTCGGAATGTATAATTTTGTCAACCTGCAATCGCACCGAGATTTACGGCGTGTGCGATTCGCCTGGCGTAGATTTGGATTTTTACAAAGACCTGATTATTGAATTTAAAAACGCGCAAGAAACGGTCAAAAAGGAACATTTTTTCACTTTTATTTCCTGCGCGGCGTGTCAGCAGCTTTTCAAAGTAGCAACCAGCGTTGATTCCAAAATCGTCGGCGACACGCAGATTCTCCAGCAGTTGAGAAACGCCTATTTTCTCGCCAAAGATAATCGTTCGACCGGCAAAATTCTCAATCAGCTTTCACAGCGCGCCTTTAAAATCGGTAAAAAAACTTATACGGAAACTTCGATTCACAAAGGCGCGATTTCCATTAGTCTCGCGGCGGTCGAACTCGCAAACGAAACTTTCGGTTCAATCAAAAACAAAGCAATTTTAATCGTCGGCGCGGGCGAAACCGCTAAAATGACCGCCGAATGTTTGATAAAAAAACAGGTCGGAAAAATTTACATCACCAACCGGACGCGGGAACACGCTGAGGAACTTTTAACAAATTTACATAAAAATCATCATTTCGAGAGCGAGATTATTGATTTTAACGACTTCAAAAATTATCTCGGTAAAACCGACATCGTTATCAGCTCGACAAGTTCACCCGAACCGCTTCTCCGGCAGGAAGATTTTATCGGGCAGACCAACAAAATTCTTTTGATTGACATTGCGATTCCGCGTGACATCGAGCCTGCGGCGGCTGAAAATAATAATGTCGTATTAAAGAATGTTGACGATCTGCATTCGATTGTTGACCGCAATTTTGAGCGTCGAATGAAAGATTTACCGCACGTCAAGAAAATTATTATGCAGGAAATGGGCGATTTCCTAATGTGGTATTATTCGCTGCCGCTGCTGCCGGTTTTTCAAAAAACCCGGACGAAGCCTGACGAGTCAGTTGTCAAAGAGATTGTTAAAGTGAAGGAATTTCTCATTAAAAATGTTTCTCATTTACATAAATTGGCGATGCGGAATAACGGTAGTGCGAAGGACGATTTGCAAAATCACATCGAGCTTGTCGAAAAACTTCAGGCGCTGAAAAACGCTTCGTTTGAGGTTCTCGATGCTTGAACGAAGGTTTGTGATCGGTTCACGCGGAAGCGAACTCGCGCTCTGGCAGACGAATTTTGTCAAGACAAAACTCGAAGAACTTTTTCCCGCGCTCAGTCTCGAAATCAAAATTATCAAAACCACGGGCGATAAAATGCTTGATGTCGCGCTCGCCAAAATCGGCGACAAAGGTTTATTTACCAGACAAATTGAAACCGCGCTTTTAAATCATGAGATTGATTTGGCGGTTCACAGTTTGAAAGATTTGCAAACCGTTCAGCCCGACGGATTGATTATTGGCGCGGTATCGGAAAGAGAATTGCCGAATGACGTTTTGATTTCCGTAAATTACGCTTCGATTGACGATTTGCCCGAAAACGCCAAAGTTGCGACGGGCAGTTTGCGCCGCAAAAGCCAGTTGCTGAATTACCGTCCCGATTTACAGATTTTTGAAATTCGCGGCAACGTTCCGACGCGATTGAGAAAATTTGAAGAATCCGATTTGGACGCGATGATTCTCGCTTTCGCGGGCGTTCACCGCCTTGAATTAGACGCGCATATCAAACAAATTATTCCGTTTGAAATTATGCTTCCGGCGGTCGGACAGGGCGCGATGGCGATTGAAATCAGAAGCGACGACGCCGAAACGAAAAATTTGGTCAGAAAATTAAACGACGAAGCGACGAAGCTTTGCGCGGCGGCGGAAAGAAGTTTTCTGCGGCGGCTCGAAGGCGGCTGTCAGGTTCCGATTGGCGCGAACGCGCGGCTTGAAAGTGATAAAATATATCTTGAAGGAATGGCGGGAAATCTCGACGGAAGCGTCAACTTGCGCGAGAAAATTTCCGGCGACAAATCGGAAGTCGAAGATTTGGGAGAGCGTCTGGCGGAGATTTTAATCGGCAAAGGCGCGGATAAACTGCTTGAGCGGACGCGCGAAATGGTCGAAGTAACCGAGGAAGAAGTTATCTGATGAAAGAGATAATTCTGGTCGTCAGGGATTACGATAAATTCAGCGAGCTTCTCGCGCAGGCAGATTTTGAAACGGTGAATTTTCCGGCGATTCAAACTTTGCCCGTTGAAAACTTAAATGAATTAGACGAGAAGCTCGGCGAAATTAACGATTACGACGGTTTGTTTTTGACGAGTCCGAAAGCGACTGAAGTTTTTTTGCAAAGATTTTCGGAAAGGAATCTTGAGTTTCGGGGAAAGATTTATGTTCTTGGAAACAGAACCAAAACGCTTTTTGAAAATACGAATTTTCAGATTGTCTTTCGGGAAAACGCGAATACGGCGGAAGAATTGATAAATTCGTTTACAGGTCGGGAATTTGCCGGAAAAAAGTTTTTATTTCTGCGCGGCGACAAAAGTCTGCGGGCGATTCCCGAACTTTTGAAGGACGCTGCCGCGATAGAGGAAGTTATCGTTTATCGCACGATTGAAAATTCGTTTGATAAAGTTTTGATTGCCGAAATTAAAGAAAAACTGCGCGAGCGAACAATCGCCTGGATTTGTTTTTTCAGCCCGTCGGGAATTGAAAATTTTACAAAAGCGTTCGACGTAACGTCGCTGAACAAAGTGAAAATCGCGGCAATCGGCGAGACAACCGCCCGCCGCGCCGCCGAAGAAAAATTAAAGGTTGATTTTATTTCCGCCAGAGCAAACGCCGGAGATTTCGCCCGCGGATTAATAAAACAAATAAAAGAAATTGAGTAAAGAATTTATTTTCATTAAAGCCTGCAAAGGCGAAGCAACCACCAGAACGCCGGTTTGGATTATGCGCCAAGCCGGACGCTATCTGCCCGAATACCGCGCCATTCGTGAAAAGCACGATTTTTTAACCGTCTGCAAAACGCCGGAACTGGCTTCGGAAATAACGATTCAGCCGATTGATATTATCGAAACCGACGCGGCGATTTTGTTCTCCGACATTCTCGTCATCCCCGAAGCGATGGGAATGCGTCTGGAAGTTATCGAATCAAAAGGTCCGATTTTTGACGAGCCGATTCGCCAAGTTTCACAAATCGCAAATTTGCAAATCGAAGGCGTGACCGAACGATTAAATTACGTGCTGGAAGCAGTGAAAATGACGAAAGAAAAACTTGCGGGGCGCGTGCCGCTCATCGGTTTTTCCGGTTCGCCGTGGACGCTGGCGACGTATATGGTCGAAGGTAAAGGCTCGAAAAATTTCGATGTCGTCAAGAGTTTTATCTACAACGAACCCGAAGCCGCGCACGAACTTCTTCAGATTCTGGCTGATTCAGTCATCGAATATTTAAACGCGAAAATCCGCGCCGGCTGCGATGCCGTGCAGATTTTCGATACGTGGGCGAGCATTTTATCGCCGTCGGACTTTGAAGAATTTTCGCTTCGTTATATGCGCTATATCTGCGAAAATCTCGAAACACGAGGCGCGCCCGTGATTGTTTTCGCCAAAGGCGTGAGTTCGTATAAAAATCTGGCGGAGTTGAAATGCGATGTTTTGGGCGTTGATTGGGCGCGAAATATCGGCGACGTTCGGGCGGAAATCGGCGGAACGAAAGCGTTACAGGGAAATCTTGACCCGACAGTTTTATTCGCGCCGAAAGAAAAAATCCGTGAAGAAACCGAACGAGTTTTGCGAAGCTACGGCAAAGGCGCGGGACATATTTTCAATCTCGGACACGGCATCACGCCGAAAACTCCGGTTGAAAACACCCAGTATTTTGTCAACTGCGTTAAGGAACTGAGCATCAAATATCACACGGAAGATAAAGGAATTCAGCCACAGATTTACACAGATGAACGCAGATAATAAAACAGATTATGAAGGATTTTTAATGGTTTTTTATCAGGTTTATCTTCTCTTTTATCCGGGTTTATCTGTGTAAATCTGTGGCTAAAAATTTCTTGCTTTGAGTTTTATAAAATGAATGATTTCAATAAAATTGATATTGATGTTTTGAAGAAATTCAATCAACCCGGACCGCGTTACACTTCCTATCCGACCGCGCCGCTTTTTTCGCCGGAATTTACGGCGGCGGATTTCACGCGCGAGATTGTCGAAACAAATTCCGACGCGAACACCGGCGACCTTTCGCTTTATTTTCACTTTCCGTTTTGCGAGAAACTCTGTTATTTCTGCGGCTGCAATATGATGGTCACCCACGACCGCCGAATGATTCAGCAGTATAACGAATATCTGAAAAAGGAAATCGAGTTTCTTTTGCCCATAATTTCCAAAAGGCGAAAAGTCGAACAGATGCACTGGGGCGGCGGCACGCCTTCGTATCTTTACCCGGAAGAAATCCGCGACATCGGCAATTACATCAAATCCAAATTCGATTTTGCCGACGACATCGAAGCGAGTGTCGAGATTGACCCGCGCGGACTGACGCGCGAACATCTCGAAGCGTTCCGCGACATCGGTTTTAACCGCACGAGCTTCGGCGTGCAGGATTTTAATTTGCAGGTGCAGGAAGCGATTAATCGCGTGCAATCGGAAGAAATCACCAGACAGACGGTTCTCTGGGCGCGTGAACTCGGATTTGAAAGCGTCAATCTCGATTTGATTTACGGTTTGCCGTATCAAACTCTGGAAAGTTTCGCCGAAACGGTCGAGAAAATTATTGATATTTCGCCGAACCGCATCGCCGTTTTTAATTACGCGCACGTTCCGTGGCTCAAAAAACACCAGAATATCATTCCGTCCGACACGCTGCCGTCGCCTGACGAACGGCTCAGTATTCTGAAAATGACAATTGAGAAATTGATTGGCGCGGGCTACGAATACATCGGAATGGATCATTTCGCCAAACCGACCGATGAACTTGCCGTCGCGCAGAAAAACAACACTTTGTATCGCAATTTTCAAGGTTACTCGACCAAAGCGGGCTGCGACGTTTACGCTTTCGGGCTTTCGGCAATCAGCCAGTTTCAAAACATTTACGCGCAGAATCTAAAAAATTTGAAAGATTACTACACGCGCGTTGACGAAGGTTACGCGGCAACGAACGTCGGTTATCGAATGACCGACGACGACCATATTCGCAAAGAAACCATTATGCAGCTAATGTGTCATCTCGAAATTGACAAGCGCGATATTGAGCGAAAATTCAATATCAATTTTGAAAGTTATTTCGCCGATGATATTGCAAAATTAGATGTGTTTTTGCGCGACGGACTTCTGGAAAATAACCCGGATAAAATTAAAATCATCGGGTCAGGAATTTTAATTGTCAGAAATGTGGCGATGTGTTTTGACGCTTATCTCGAAAGAATGATAAAGGAAAAACCGGTGTTTTCCAAAACGGTTTAGAACAAGCAGGTATGAACGAAAAAATCGGCGTAGTTTTGTTAAATTTAGGCGGACCGGATTCGCTCGATGCGGTCGAGCCGTTTCTTTTTAATCTTTTCAATGACCCGGACATTATCAATTTTCCCGGCAGTTTTTTGTTTCGCACCTGGCTGGCGAAGTTGATTTCGTCAAAACGTCATCCGCGCATTCAGGTACAATACAAACAAATCGGCGGCAAATCGCCGCTTAAAGATTTCACGCTCGGACAAGCCAAACTTTTGGAAGAAAATCTAAACGAAAAGTTTCCCGCGCGCGTTTTCGCCGCGATGCGCTACTGGCATCCGTTTACTGAAGAGGTTTTAGACGAACTCGAAAAAGAAGCGATTACGAAAGTCATTTTGCTTCCGCTTTATCCGCAGTATTCCAAAGCGACGACGCTTTCGAGCGTCAAGGAATGGGAAAAACATCTGAAACTGCGCGGCAATACCGAAATCGAATGGCATCTGGTCGAACATTATTACGATTTTCCGCCGTATGTTGATGCCTGCGTCGAGCGCGTTAATCAAGGTTTAGAAAAATTTCCTATAGATTTGCGCGACAAGGTTGACATACTTTTTTCGGCGCACGGAACGCCGATGAAACTCGTCCGCGAAGGCGACCCGTATTCCGGTCATATCTGCGAAACCGTAACGGCGGTAATGAATCGCGGCGGCTGGCAAAACGCACATCATCTGTGTTTTCAATCAAAAGTCGGACCGCAAAAATGGCTCACGCCGTCCACGCCCGTGACGATTGACGAACTGGCGAAAAAAGGCTCGAAAATAATGCTCGTCGTCCCGATTGCCTTCGCCTCCGACCATCTCGAAACCCTTTTTGAAGTCGGTATCGAATTTCGCCATCTCGCCAAAGAAGCGGGCATCGAGCAGTTTGAAGTCACGGAAGGCTTGAATTATTCGGAAAAATTTATTGACGCGCTCGCGCAGCTCGTTTTACAAAAAATAGAAAATTTTCAAAGCAAATCTGCCGTTGGCGGCGTTTAATGAAAAAGAAAGTTTGCATTATCGGCGGCGGCGTTTCGGGATTGGCTGTCGCTTTTTTGCTAAAAAGCAAAGGGTTTGAAGTTGTGCTGTTTGAAAAATCAGAACACGTCGGCGGGAATATTCAAAGCGTCAGGATAGATGATTTTTTAATCGAATACGCGCCGAATAGTTTGTTGAAATCGCCGCGGCTGATTGATTTGATTCGGGAATTAAAGCTCGAAGCGGAAGTTCTAGCGGCGAACGCGGCAAATAAAAAACGCCATGTTTTGCAAAACCGAAAGCTCAAATCGCTGCCGATGAGCATTGCGAAAATGGCGGCGGGCGATTTTTTCAGCCTTAAGGCGAAACTGCGGCTTGTTCAAGAGCCGTTTGTGAAATCGAAATCACCGGAGAACGAATCGGTCGCCGAATTTTTTGAACGTCGTCTGGGACGCGAAATCGTCGAGCGAGCGGCTGACCCGTTTATCGCGGGAATTTATGCGGGAAACCCTGAAAACCTGAGCGTCAGAGCGGCGTTTCCGCGTCTTTACGAACTCGAAAAAAATTACGGAAGTTTGTTCATTGGCTCGCTTCGTTCAAAAGTCGAAAAAGCCGACAAAGATTTTCCGCGCACATTTTCGTTCAAACAAGGCGTACAGACTTTGACCGATACGCTCGCCGAAAATCTGGGCGAGAGCGTCAAAACAAACTTGGAAGTGACGCAAATCGAAAAACTTTCCAACGGAAAATGGTCGGTTAAAACAAATTTTGGCACAGACATTTTCGACGCGCTGATAATTTCCACGCCCGCCGAATCAGCGTCGAAATTGATTGAAAATTTCGACGCTGATTTGAGCGACCGACTTCAAAACATTTATTATCCGCCGATTGCGATGGTTTTCTTTGGCGTGAAAAAAGAAAATATCGGGCAAAATCTTGACGGCTTCGGTTTTCTAGTTCCGAGTTCAGAACGGCGAAAGATTTTGGGAACAATCTGGAATTCCTCCGTTTTTGAGAATCGCGCTCCCGAAGGTTATCATTTATTAACCAGTTTTGTCGGCGGCGCGCGGAACGCGGAACTGTTTGAAAAATCCGACGAAGAATTGCTGAAAATCGTCTTTGAAGAATTGAACAGCATTTTGGGTTTGCGCGAAAAACCGGAATTTACGCACGTCAAACGCTGGCGAAAGGCGATTCCGCAATATGAATTGGGCTACGAACGAGTAGAAAATTTAATCGCAGATTTTGAAAAGGCGAACAAAGGCATTTTCTTTTGCAGTAATTTTTATAAAGGAATCTCGGTCGGCGATTGCGTCAAAAACAGCTTTTCGGCGGCGGAAGAAATATCAAATTACTTAAATGAAGCCTGAGCGTAAATTAGGTTCTGGTGAAATACTTCGGAATAGCTGATAACTAATAGCTGATAGCTGATAGCTCAAGAACGGAAACCGGAAATTATCAGTTATCAGATGTCAGCTATCAGGTATTGCGAAACTTAAATGTTGTCCTTCACCACATTTAATTACGCTCATCCTTCACTTAAATAAATAAATTATCGTAATGAACAAAAATCACGCCTACCCGAATTTCCCGATTTCGCGCCTGCGGCGTTTGCGGCGAACTTCCGCGCTTCGTGAAATGTTTCGGGAAACTTCGCTCGCCAAAAAAGATTTTATTTATCCTTTATATATCGTCGAGGGCGGCAATGTACAAAAAGAAATTTCTTCGATGCCCGGACAGTTTCAAATGTCGGTTGATAATGTTTTGCGCGAATGCGAGGAACTGCAAAATCTCGGCTTGAACTCGATTCTGCTTTTTGGCATTCCTGAAACAAAAGATGAAGTCGGCTCCGGCGCGTATGACGCGAACGGCATTATTCAAAAGGCTTTGCGCGCGGTCAAAAAAGAATTTCCCGAAATGCTGGCGATAACGGACGTTTGTCTTTGCGAATACACTTCACACGGTCATTGCGGAATAACTAAAAATGAACGCGTGCAGAACGACGAAACGCTTGAGCTATTGGCGAAGGAAGCGCTTTCACACGCCGAAAACGGAGCCGACGTTATCGCGCCGAGCGACATGATGGACGGGCGTGTCGGCGCAATCAGAAAAACTCTGGACGCAAACGGTTTTGCAGAAACACCGATTATGGCTTATTCGGCGAAATTTTCGTCGGCGTTTTACGGACCATTTCGTGAAGCGGCGGAATCCGCGCCGCAGTTCGGCGATCGCAAATCTTACCAGATGGATTTCGGAAATTCCGACGAAGCTCTGCGGGAAATCGCGCTCGATATTCAGGAAGGCGCGGACATCGTGATGGTCAAACCCGCGCTTTCTTATTTAGATTTAATTCGCCGCGCGAAAGATAATTTTAATATTCCGGTCGCGGCATATAACGTGAGCGGCGAATATTCGATGATAAAAGCAGCGGCGGAAAAAGGCTGGCTCGACGGCGAAAAAGTTATGCTCGAAGTTTTGACTTCAATCAAACGCGCCGGAGCGGACGTAATTATTACCTACTTTGCAAAGGAAGCCGCAAAAATAATTTAAGTTTCAGCAATCATAAAATGAACACATCAACCAGCAGTAAATTATTCGAAGAAGCGCGGAAACATATTCCGGGCGGCGTAAATTCGCCGGTTCGGGCATTTAAATCCGTCGGGCGCGACCCTTTGTATATCAAACGAGCGAAAGGCTCAAAAATATTTGACGTTGACGGCAACGAATTTATTGATTACATCGGTTCGTGGGGTCCGATGATTCTCGGACACGCGGTGGAAAATGTAATCAACGCCATCAGAGAAGCGGCGAAAGACGGCACGAGTTTCGGCGCGAGTTCGGAAAAGGAAATCGAGCTTGCCGTGCTGATTAAAAAATTCGTGCCGTCCGTCGAAATCGTGCGAATGGTTAATTCCGGCACCGAAGCGACGATGAGCGCGATGCGTCTGGCGCGCGGTTTTACCGGACGCGAAAAGATTATTAAATTTGAAGGCTGTTATCACGGACACGGCGATTCGTTTTTGAGCAAAGCCGGTTCGGGCGTCATAACTTTGGGTTTGCCCGACAGTCCGGGCGTGACCAAATCAACCGCGCGCGATACGCTGAACGCCAAATTTAACGACATCAAATCCGTGCAGGATTTAGTCGAGCAAAACAAAAACGAAATCGCCGCCGT
>Ga0136637_1000406_pt1 | contig 10319 bp, 10 predicted proteins | sample AntDrymUQ8572106_2_FD_105497 | JGI IMG/M metagenome (GOLD analysis project Ga0136637, IMG submission 105497) | Polar desert sand microbial communities from Dry Valleys, Antarctica - metaG UQ857 (21.06) | ecosystem: Environmental > Terrestrial > Soil > Desert | place: Antarctica: Dry Valley... | reverse complement strand
CGGCCGGCTGCACTGGGAGCCCGAGCTGATCCCCGACTGGTGGCCGGCCGACTTGGGCTTCGTGGCCGTACCCAACCGAGAGATCACCCTTCCCCTCGCCGACGCTCTCGGGCTGCCGGTCCGTACCGAGCCGACGTGGGCAACCACCGGCACCATGGCGATCTGGCTCGCGGCCACCCGGTTTCCAGAGGCCGCGATTCAGCTGGCCGGCTTCTCCTTCATCGACGACCCGACGCAGACCTCTTGGCTGCACGCTTGGGGTGAGGGTTGCCTCGTCGGGCCCGAGCACCAGATTGCCGCCGAGAGCCGGCTGGTGAACTCCTGGCTTGACTCGGGACGCGCCCAACTGTGGAGATAGTGACCCAGAAGTGGAGACGGTGAGCCAGCGCATGACATCGCAGAATCAATCCGGAGACACCGCCGGCAAAGCGGCATGGAGAGACAACTCGGTCCTTCGCCTGCTCACCCGTCCACTGCGCGAGCAGTTGGCCCGGAACACAGCACCGCTGGATGCCCGCCTCGCCGCCCTGGAGAAGCGCATCGAGGAGATAGCCATCGAGTCGGCCTGGACGGCCAACGAGATGCGTCGCATCGCTCCCCAGACGGCTGCCGTGGAGTCACGGCTGGCCGACCTGGCCGCGGCCGCGGAGCCACCGCTCCGCGCCGACGATGCAGAGCTCGAAGCCTCTCGGCGACTGCTCGACGAAGTACGCGACGAACATCGCAAGGTCCGGCTCCGGCTGTCGGGAATCACGCACTTCGAGGATCGCCTGCGCAAGGTCGAGTCGCTGATCTCGAGGACGACCCACCCGTCGCACTTCTGAGAGACCGCCGTCCTGATCTTGGCGGTTTTGACGTAAACCGCCAGGGCTAGGTCCGGAAGAAGCTGTGGATCTCTTCGATCACCCGGTCGACATCGGCATCGGTCAGGTCGGGAAACAGTGGCAGGGACAGCTGCTGTGCGTAATACTCCTCAGCCACCGGACAGGAGCCACGGGTGTACCCGAGATCGGCAAAGACCGGGTGCCAGTAGACCGGCAGGTAATTCACCTGTACGCCGATCTCACGCGCGCGCAGATGGTCGTACAACGCCCGGCGCCGATCATCGAGCACCCGGATCGAGTAGAGGTGCCAGGCAGGTTCGGCACCGGGCCGGGTGACCGGAGTACGCAGCTCGGCCAGGTCAGCCAGCCCGTCGTCGTAGCGGCGATGGATCTCGGCTCGGCGACCGATGAAAGCGCCCAGCCGCCTGAGTTGGCTGCTGCCGAGGGCGCAGAGCAGGTCGGGCAGCCGGTAGTTCAGTCCGAAGGAGTGCACCTCCTGGTGCCAGCCGCCCTCGTCGGGGGTGCGCAGCGCCGCGGGATCTCGGATGAGCCCGTGATTGCGGAATTCGCGCGCCCTGGCCAGCAGATCGGGGTCGCCGGTGATCACGGCCCCGCCCTCGGCCGTGGTCACCGTCTTGGTCGGGAAGAACGAAAGCGTCGTCAGGTCGGCCAGCGAGCCGACTGGCCATCCGTGCCAGCGGGCGCCGATCGCGTGCGCAGCATCCTCGATCAGGACAGCGCCGTGCTGGCGGGCGATATCGCCGAGCGTGTCCAAGTCAGCCGGATGGCCGGCGAAATCGACCGCCGTCACCGCGGCCGTACGCGAACTGGCGACGGCCGAGACCGCCTCCGGACTGAGGTTGGCGGTGTCGGGGTCCACATCGGCGAACACCACCGTCGCGCCGAGCAGGACCGCCGTCGCGGCGGTGGCCACGAAAGTCATCGGGGTGCTGATCACCTCGGCGCCAGGGCCGATGCCGGCTGCCTGATAGGCGACGTGAAGTGCGGCCGTACCCGAGGTGACCGCTACCGCGGATCTGCCGCCGGTCCAGGCCGCCAGATCGCGCTCGAAGGCGGCCACCGCCGGGCCGGTGGTAAGCCAGTCCCCGCGCAGTACGGCGGCCACGGCCTCGACATCCGAGTCGTCGATCGACTGCCGACCGTATGGCAGCACCGTCAGGAAGCCTCGGCGACCAGCTCGCGCAACTGGTCGACCGAGAGCCAGTCCGGATTGCTGTCCGACCGGTAGGCGAACTCCTCCGGCACGGGCTGCCCGTCGGCGGGCGAGACGTACCCCCATCCTGCGACGTGCGGTTCGACGACGAAGCGGTCACCGATCAGCTTGGTCCGGCGGGCGTCGTCGGAGGCGATGAGTTCCTCGTGCAGCTTCTCCCCCGGCCGGATACCGATCTCGTGGGTCGGCGAACCCGGGGCGATCGCCTCGATCAGATCGACGATGCGCATGCTGGGAATGCGCGGGACGAACAGTTCACCGCCGTGCATGCGGTCGAAGCTGGTGATCACGAAGTCAACCGCGGCATCGCTCGTGATCGCGAAGCGGGTCATTCGCTTGTCCGTGATCGGCAACGACTGCCCGGCCGCAGCGAGCCGCCGGAACAGCGGCATGACGCTGCCCCGGCTGGCCATCACGTTGCCGTACCGGACGACGGAGAAACGGGTGGGATGGCCGGCCGCGTAGTGGTTGGCACTGATGAACAGCCGGTCGGCGCACAGCTTGGTGGCGCCATAGAGATTGATCGGACTGGAGGCCTTGTCGGTGGACAGCGCGACCACCTGTTGGACACCGGCTTCCAGCGCCGCCTCGACGACGTTCTGTGACCCCATGACGTTGGTCTGGATGTACTCGAACGGGTTGTACTCGGCGGTGTCCACCTGCTTGAGCGCGGCGGCGTGTACGACGTGGGTGATGCCGAACATCGCGCGCTCGAGCCGGCGACGGTCCCGAACGTCCCCGATGAACCAGCGGAGCCTGTCGTCTTCACCGAGATGGCCCCGCAGCTCATGTTGTTTGAGTTCGTCCCGGCTGAACACCACCAAGCGGGCGGGATCAAGAGTTCGTAGTGCCCGGTCGAGAAAGACCTTCCCGAAGGAGCCGGTCGCGCCGGTTACCAGGATCGAGGCGCCCTGCAGGACCGACAACGGACCTCCTGGGTTTCCTCGAGCCTGAGTTCATGGGCCGGTCTGCCTGCCCTGGGCAGACCATGTCGGCGACTACCCTAGTGCCGTGTGAGCCCCTCGCCCAGGATCGTCGCGGTGATCCAGGCCCGAACCGGTTCACAACGCTTGCCCCAGAAGGTGCTTCGAGAGCTCGGGGGCCGGTCTGTGCTCGGCTGGGTGGTCCGGGCAGCGCGTGCGGCGGAAAGGGTCTCGGAGGTCGTCGTGGCGACCACGACGGAGCCGGCCGACGATGCCCTCTGCGCTGTCGCCGACGAGCTCGGCGTCGCCACCGTACGAGGCTCGGCCCTCGACGTGCTGGCCCGGTTCTGTCGTACGGTCGAGCAGCACCCAGCAGATGCAGTGGTCCGCCTGACCGCTGACTGCCCGCTGCTGGACCCGGCCCTGATCAACCAGGCGGTGGCGGTCTGGCAGGCGGATCCGACTCTGGACTACGTGAGCACCACGTTGATCCGCACGCTGCCCCGCGGGCTGGACGTGGAGGTCGCTCGTACGAGCACCCTGCTCGGTCTGGAGGGCTCGGCTCGCGCTCATCACCGGTCGCACGTGACCAGCGCGCTGTACGAGCCCGGCTCGCAATACCGCACCATGGGGCTGTGCGTGTCACCATCAGCCGAGGACCTGCGGATCACCCTGGATACAGCCGAGGACGCGCAGGTCCTCGACGCGATGGTCGCGCATCTCGGTGACCGGCTGATCCCCTGGCGGGAGCAGGTCGGCTTCCTTCGTGCGCACCCGGATCTCGCCGCGGCGAACAGTCATGTGCTGCAGCGCCCGCTCGAGGCCGGATGAGTCACGTTCTGCTCCGTGCCGACGCGGAACGGGCCACCGGCGTTGGGCACGTGATGCGCTGCCTGGCGATCGCCGAGTCAGCTCGGGAGCGCGGAGACACCGTAGCCATGTCGGGGTCGGTCGATGACGTCGGCTGGTTGTCGGACCTGTTGGCCGACAACCAGATCGAGATGTTGGAGCCAGCCGCTGACGCCGAGGCCGTCGTCGAGCTAGGTGCACGGACGGGATCCGATGCCATCGTCGTCGACCACTACCGGCTGAGCGGGGACCTGTCCGGATCGCCGATCCCGGTGGCCTCCTTGGTGGATGGGAACTTCGGCGCGCGCCCAGCCGATCTGCTGGTGGATGCAGGTCTGGCCGCCGGTGCGCCGCTGGCAAGTTCGGCAGATCTACGCGGGCCTCGATTTGCCCCCGTACGAGCCAGCGTGCGAGCCGCCCGAGAGCGACGAGCGCAGCGTACGGCGGTTGACCCGACCCCGTGGACGCACCGACCCGCCAAAATCCTGCTCGTACTAGGGGGGACCGACCCGCTCGGACTGACCCATCTGCTCGCCCACGCGCTCAGCCATCTGCCACAACCTGCGATGGTGACCGCAGTCGTCGCTCCGGGTTCGATGTGGGCCGATCAGAATTTGGCGGTTGGCTGGCAAACCGCCAAGGAAGCGGCCCGGTGGGATGTCCGCGACGGGCTTCGGCTGGTGGCGCCCGGCCCGCAACTGCCCGCGTTGCTCGCTGATGCCGACATCGTGGTCAGCGCAGCAGGAACGACGAGCCACGAGCTCTGCCACATCGGGGTGCCGAGCGCGATCGTCTGTGTGGCCGAGAATCAGCGCCGCGGATACGACGCGCTCGTGTCACATGACGTCGTCATCGGCCTGGGTGATGCGGCCGACGTGTCGGCAGATCCGTCAGCGGTCACCGCCGGGGTTGGCGCACTGCTCGCCGATCCCGACCGCTATGAACGGATATCGGTCACTGCCAGCCAGCTTGTCGACGGCTTTGGCGGGCAACGCATTTTGGGCGCGCTCGGCGAGCTGGGCGGACATCAGCTGGCTGAGACCACTCGTACGCGACGGCAGGAGAGCCGATGAGCGCCCGACGGTACGGAGCACCGAATTTCACTCTCGGAACGCACCCCATCGCCGGCGGTGCCCCCGCGTACGTGATCGCTGAGGCCGGGTCGAATCACAACCGAGACCTGGGCACCGCACTCGAACTGATCGACGCCGCAGCGGCTTCGGGGTGTCAGGCGGTGAAGTTCCAGACCTATACCGCCGAGGGCCTGTACAGCCGTCGAACGCCGAATATGAGTTACCTGAAGGACGGAGGTCTGCTGCGCCAGGACGAGAGCGTCTTCGAACTCATCAAGCGGGTGGAGATTCCCTGGGAATGGCACCCACAACTGGCCGAACGCGCCGCCACGGCTGGAATTGACTTCCTGTCCACTCCTTTCGAGGAGCGGGCGGTCGAGGTCCTGGAGGCAGTGGGCGTTCCGGCGTACAAGATCGCCTCGTACGAGGTCACTCACCTACCGCTGATCCGGGCTTGTGCAGCCACCGGAAAGCCGCTGATCGTCTCCACCGGCATGGCGTCCATGGGTGATATCGAACGGGTATTGGACACCGCCAACGACGCTGGGGCGCAGGAGATCGCGCTCCTACACTGCGCGATCAGCTACCCGCCTCGTTTCGAGGATCTGAATCTCCGGGCGATCTCCACGATGCAGGCTGCCTTCGGCCTACCGGTGGGCTGGAGCGACCACAGCATGGGCCACACCGCAGACGTCATCGCGGTGACCCTTGGCGCCTGCATCGTGGAGAAGCACTACACGTTGAGCCGCGATCAGGAGGGCCCTGATCATCCCTTCGCGCTCGAACCGCAGGAGCTGGCCGGCATGGTGACAGCGATCCGGGAAACCGAGGCAGCACTTGGCTCGACGGTCAAACGGGTGACCGAGGCCGAGGCCGAGATGTTCCGCCTCGGCAGGCGCAGCCTGGTGGCGGCCCATGATCTTCCGGCCGGAGTCCCGTTGACGCAGGGGGCCATCGCAGTCAAACGCCCGGGCACCGGGATTGCGGTGCATGATCTCGATGCGCTGATCGGACGCAGCCCGCGCCAGCCGATCGAGGCGGACGAGATCTTGACCTGGGACCTGTTCGAGTGACCGGCCGGTGCTGACCGTCCGCCCAGCGACAATTCAGGACGCAGAGCAACTCCTGCTGTGGCGTAACGAAACCGCCGCTCGCCGGTGGTCGCGGAGTCAAGCCGAGGTCTCGCTGGCCGAGCACTCACGGTGGCTCTGCGAGGTCCTGGACTCCGGGCGGCATCTGGTTCTGGTCGCCGAGGCCGACGGCCAGCCGGTCGGCAGCGTGCGCTTCGCCGAGCAGTACGCCGACACCTGGGTGGTCAGTATGGTTCTCGACCCGGCTTTACGCGGCCGCGGGCTGGGCAGACCCTGTCTGACCGCCGCTGAACGAATGCTTCTCTCGGGCACCGTAGGCACCGTAGGCACGGTATGCGCACGGGGCGGCGTGACGATCGAGGCGGTCATTCACCGCGACAACCCCCGCTCGCTGCAGCTCTTCCGCGCCTGCGGCTACGAGCCGATTCCGGAGGCTGCCGCCGAGGACTTCCTGACCTACGCGAAAGTTGTTGTGCAGCCCTGAGTCAGAGGTTGCCGCGGGCGTCCTGTTCACGCTCGATGGCTTCGAACAGGGCCTTGAAGTTGCCCTTGCCGAAGCCCAGTGACCCGTGCCGCTCGATCATCTCGAAGAACACCGTGGGCCGATCGCCGATCGGCTTGGTGAAGATCTGCAGGAGATAGCCGTCCTCGTCGCGGTCGACCAGGATGCCGCGTTTCTGCAGTTCCTCGACCGGCACCCGGACCTTCCCGATCCGCTCGCGTAACTCCGGGTCGGAGTAGTAGGAGTCCGGCGTGGCCAGAAACTCCACGCCCTCGGCGCGCATCGCATCGACGGTACGAAGGATGTCGTTGGTGGCCAGCGCGAGATGCTGCGCGCCCGGGCCCCCGTAGAACTCCAGGAACTCGTCGATCTGGGACTTCTTCTTGGCGATCGCCGGCTCGTTGAGCGGGAACTTCACCCGGTGGTTGCCGTTGGCCACGACCTTTGACATCAGCGCCGAGTAGTCCGTGGCGATGTCGTCGCCGATGAACTCGGCCATGTTCACGAAGCCCATGACCTTGTTGTAGAAGCCGACCCACTCATCCATCTTGCCGAGTTCGACGTTGCCGACGACGTGGTCGAGGGCCTGGAAGAGCCGCTTGGGCGCCCCGTCGCGCTTGACGTACCCGGATGTACGGACTTGGAAGCCGGGCAGGTACGGGCCGCTGTATCGGGACCGGTCGACCAAGGTGTGCCGGGTGTCGCCGTACGCGGCGATGGCGGCCGTACGGACGGTGCCGTGCTCATCGGAACTGTCGTGCGGCTCCACCAGAACCGTCGCGCCTTGAGCTCTGGCCTGTCCGATGCACTTGTCGACATCGGGGACCTCGAGGGCGATGTCGCTGACGCCGTCTCCGTGTGCCCGGTGGTGGTCCAGGAGCGGGCTGTCCGGCGCGACTCCGCCGGTGATCACGAAGCGGCAGGAACCGCTCTTCAGCACGTAGGCCTTGTGATCCCGGTTGCCGGTCTCCGGGCCGGAGTAGGCGACCAGATCCATCCCAAATGCGGAACTGTAGAAGTGCGCTGTCTGAGTGGCGTTGCCCACGATGAAGGTGACGGCATCCCAGCCAGTGACGGGGAACCGGTCGCTGGCCGCGTCGTAATCGACCAGCCCGACCAGTTGCCTGAGCTGTTCGGCGCTCAGGTTGGCCGCTCGCTCATCCGGCGTGAGATCGATCCGCGAGGTGTCAACGCTCATCCCGCCAGGATCGCCGAAGATCGACCATCGGACAACAGTTGCGGTCCGTATCGACCATCCTGCTCGCTGCCTGCACTGTGGCGGCCTGTCTCGGTGGACACATTGTGCAGTCAGACGGACCAAGTGAAGGACGCCTGAGCCAATAGGTTCGACAGGGGGCGTCCTTCACTCAGTTGGGAGCGGGCTACGGTTCGCTCAGATGGAGGAGGCAGCAGCAGTTGTGGTCTGTGCGCTGCTCGCCGCCCTCGCCGCGTTCCAGGTCCTGCTCATCCTCGGACGGCCGCTCGGACGCTTCGCCTGGGGCGGTGCCCACGAAGTCCTTCCGCTCCGACTGCGGGTCGGGAGCGCGATCTCCATTGCCCTCTACGGACTTTTCGCCGTGGTCGTCCTGGACCGAGCGGAAATCACCGACCTGCTCCCCGACGCAATGGCTGACGTAGGGATCTGGGTGCTCGTCGGATACCTGGCCCTCGGGACCCTGCTGAACGGCATTTCAAGGAGCAAACCCGAACGAAACGTGATGACGCCGACAGTGCTGCTGCTAGCGGTGCTCTGCCTGGTCGTCGCCCTGGGCTGACTCCACAAAACGCATTCGAGTGAGCCGGGGCTGACCGGCGATGCTCAGCAGTCGCCGCGGGAGGGCAGACCCTCTCTGGCTACGAATTCGGCGATCCGGTCGGGCAGCTCCGCGGTCCGCTCTGCAGCCTCTTCCGCATCCAGGTCGCCGGCGTCGACGTGCTCCTGGATGTGTTCCGCCGAATCCGCGATCAGAGCGTCGATCACCGTCTGCGCATCCACCTCCTGCGCCAGCGCGACGCTGGTGATCGACTCGCCTGCTGCGAGCTCGGTACGGAGCTCCTCCTCGGTGATCCCGAGCGTCTCAGCGGCAACGTCGAACGAGGCCGGGCCGTCTGGGCCCGGCCCTCGGCCGCGGTCACCCGGAGTGCCTGCATCGCCGCCCGACTGCTCGTCGGCGGCCTCCTCTGCATAGCTGAGGGACGGACTTCCTACCAGCGCCCCCACCAGCCCGGCTCCAGCCAGGCTTGCCGCAATCGCACCGGCCAACACCAGCTTCTTGATCGCCATCTCAGGTACTTCCTTCTCTGCTGGTCGAGAACGGGATGTTCTCGACTCGATGCGACCACGCTCGTCGGCCCGCCTGAGCCATGGCTGGGAACCGTCGCCGTACTGCCGTTGAGTTTTCGGCTCGAGCTGTTCGGACGCTGACAGGGAGAATTGATAGGTACCTAACGTTGCATGGGGCCCCCGAGTCGGATCAGGGCGGGTCGGTGGGTGACTCGGCCAGGGGGAGGCTTACTGTGGCGGTGAGTCCCTGCCCTGCTTGGGTTTCCAGGGTTACCTCGCCGCCGAGAGCGGTGACCGTGGACTCCACGATGGAAAGCCCGAGCCCGCTGCCCCCCCGGTGCCGGGAGCGCGCCGGATCGGCGCGGTAGAAGCGCTCGAATGCCCGCTGCTCCACCTCCGGGGGCATTCCCTCGCCGGAATCGATCACCCGCAGAACGCCTCGCTCGCCGTCGGTCCGTACGTCGAGCGAGACCAGTGAACCCGCGGGCGTGTGCACCAGCGCGTTGGCGACCAGGTTCGAGATCACCTGACGGAGCCGGTCGACGTCGCCCAGCACCATCACCGGTTCGGCGGAAGCCGGGCCGGTGATCTCGCGATCATGATCGCGTACGGAGGCATCGGCAGCGGCGTCCACGGCGAGCTGGGTCAGGTCGACCGGTTGACGGTCGAGAGCGCGCCCCTGGTCCAGTCGGGCGAGCAGGAGCAGGTCGTCGACCAGACGGCCCATCCGGATTGCCTCACTCTCGGTGCGGCCCATCGCCTCTGCCAGTTCGTCCGGATCGCGCAGGCCGCCGGCCCGGTAGAGCTCGGCGTACCCGCGGATGGTCGTGACGGGCGTCCGAAGCTCGTGTGACGCGTCGGCTGCGAACCGGCGGAGCCGCTGTTCCGAGCGACCACGGGCGTCGAAGGCCGTCTCGATGGAGGACAGCATTGCGTTCAGCGAGCGGCCGAGGTCGCCGGCCTCGGTCTTGGCCGGTGCCTCGGGAACGCGATGGGTGAGGTCTCCGCCGGCAATGGCCGAGGCGGTCGCCGTCATCTGCTTGATCGGCCGGATCCCCAGCCGGATGACCCACCACGCCACCAGAGCCAGGACCGCCAGGATCGCTGCCGTGGTACCCAATGCGACTGCGGTCACCCGTGCGACCGTGGCATCGACCGACCTCAGGGGAAGCGCCAGAACCACCGTTCCGTCGGTGCCCGGCTCGGGATAGGCCAAGACGCGTAAGCGGACCTCGCCATTGTCAAAGGTGTACGGCCTGCGCAGCTCAGCGGCCCGCCACGCCTGGGACCACTCGATGTTCGGAAGTGCCGCGTCCCCGATATCTGGGGTGGCGACCGCGGTCTGCGACCCGTCCGGATAACACACCAATACATAGAGCGAGCTCAGTCTCGGGCCCCGGTTCGGTTCGCCGTCCGGCTCGCCGTACGGGCCACCGCCGCCACCGCCGCCACCCTCGCCGTCGTCGCCGTAAGGAGTAGGGAGTTCGTCCAGCCGGTTCAGCGGGCCCTGGGCGTCCTCGAGCTGCTGGTCGAGTTGGG
>Ga0136637_1000404_pt1 | contig 10341 bp, 11 predicted proteins | sample AntDrymUQ8572106_2_FD_105497 | JGI IMG/M metagenome (GOLD analysis project Ga0136637, IMG submission 105497) | Polar desert sand microbial communities from Dry Valleys, Antarctica - metaG UQ857 (21.06) | ecosystem: Environmental > Terrestrial > Soil > Desert | place: Antarctica: Dry Valley... | reverse complement strand
GTAGGCGGCCGCATGGAAGACGATCGCGGGGCGATGCTCTGCGAACACCTCGCGCATGCGCTCGCCCTCCTTGCAGTCCGCGAGCACTGCAACCGTGTTGAGCACGTGCCGGTCCTCGACGAGCTCGCGGCGGATCTGGAAGAGGTTGTCCTCGGCGTGGTCGAGCAGCACCAGCTTGCTGGGACCGACCCGAGCGATCTGGCGGCACAGCTCAGAGCCGATCGAGCCGCCGGCACCTGTGACCAGGACCACGCGGCCTGTGAGATAGCCGCCGACGCGGTCGAGATCCATGCGCACGGGCTCGCGCCCGAGCACGTCCTCGACCTTGACCTGGCGCACCTGGCGCAGCAGGCGGCCGCTGGTCTGCAGCAGCTCGAACACCGTCGGCATCGTGCGCACCGGCACGCCGCGCTCGCGGCATGCGGCGACGACGCGCGCGCGCATCGTGCCCGGGGCCGAGGGCACCGCGATCAGCACCTCGTCGGGCTCGACGTCCTCGAGCACCCGCGGCAACTCAGCGGTCGTCCCGAGCACGGAGAGCCCGCGATCGATGCGCGCGTGCTGCTTGCGCGGGTCGTCGTCCACGAACCCGACCGGCCGGTAGCCGAGCTCGGGGTTCCGCAGGATCTCGCGCAGCAGCAGCCGGCCGCCGTCGCCGGCCCCGACGATGATCACCGAGCGCGCGTCGCGGCGCGCGCGGAACCCGCGCAGCGGGCGCTCGTAGAGCAGGTGCACCAGAAAGCGCGATCCGCCGATGAAGACCAGCATCAGGAGCCCGTAGAGCACGAGCACGCTGGCCGGCACCCCGACGGAGGTGAAGCGCGTCCCGTTGAACTCCAGCCGCGGCTGCACCACCGCGACGTAGGCGACGAGCGCGAGCGTCGCAAGCACGCACGCCTGCGCGATCTGCAGGTAGTCGCGCTGGCTCGCGTACCGCATCCAGTGCCGGTAGAGGCCGAAGAGCGCGAACACGAACACGCTGCCGACGATCACGAACGCGAGCGTGCGCTCGAACAGGTCGGAGTACAGCCCTGGGACGTCGCCGTCGAAGCGCAGCAGGTACGCGAGGTGATAGGCGAGCGCTACCAGCCCGGCGTCCAGCGCCACCTGGGGCAGGCTGTGGCGATGGAACGGGAGAGCGGCCGCCGAGCGAATCAGCCGGCGCATCCGGTGATTCTACCTGTGCAACGGCGATGCAGCGTGCACGACACCGTCCACGAGCAGGTCCGTGAAGACCTCCGGATCGCGGCGCACGCGATCGCGCCATGGCGCCTCGCCGGTGCGCTTGGCGACCTCGACGTCGCCGGCGCGCGCGAGGCGGCGCAGGCGGCCCTCGGCGATCAGCCGCTCGTCGACCGCCCCGAGCCGGCCCTCGAAAGTCGTCCAGACCGGCGTCCCGAGCGCCACCGCCTCGCGGTTCATCGTCCCGCCGGCCGACACGACGACATCCGCGAGCGCGACCAGCGACTGGGCGTCGACGGCGCGTTCGGGCACGACGTAGCCGCCCGCGGCGGCCAGCTCGGCGCGCTGCGCGGGCGTGCGCGGGAGCACCACCACCTGCGCCTGCTCGCGCAGGTGCTCGAGCAGGCCCGCGAACAGCGGATGCTCGAAGCGGTGATACAGCGACACGGCCGGCGGCGTGCGCACGACGGCGATCGGGTCGGCGGCGTCGAGCCCGAGCTCGCGCAGCACCGCGGGCTCGGGTGCGAAGTCAGCGAGGTAGTACTCCTCCTTGAGTCCCGGATAGCGGCGCAGCTTGCGACTCGTGGCGCCGTAGCGGGCGAGGCGCTCGGGCGGGATCGCGTCGGGCACGACGACTCGCCGGGCGAGCCGGCAGTTGACGCTGTGCTGGACCGTCGCCCACTCGTAGTCGAACGTCGTAGCGCTCGGGATCCCGAGCAGCTTGGCGGCGAGGCTGACGTCGTTGGAGCCGTGTCCGAGCGCTGCGTCGAAGCGGCGGCCCTTGGCCCAGTTCGCGAGCGCGAGCGAGCGCGACGCGAGCCCCGCGCCCTTCGCCGCGAGCCCGCCGCCGCGGTGGCGCCCGATCGCCGTGTGCGCGATCCCGAGCCGGTCGCAGAGGCCCAGCGTCTGCGCGAAGTCGCGCGCCGTCACGAGCACCTGCGCGCCGCGCCCCTCGAGCGCGCGGATCACCGGGCGCATCACGAGCACGTGCGGCGAGTTGGTCAGGTCAACCCAGATCCGCATCGCGCACGACCGCCACGACCTCGGCCGCGTGCTCGCGGCTGAGCACGGGGCTCATCGGGAGCGCAAGGTGAGTGCGTGCCGCCTCGTCGGTCCCGGGCAGGTCGACGTCCGACCACGGCCGCATCGCCGCCTGGCGGTGCAGCGGGACGCTGTAGTAGGCCTTGCAGCCGACCCCGGCGGCGCCGAGCGCGGCGGCCAGCTCCTTGGCCCGCCGGTGCCGGATCACATACAGGTGCCAGGCGGGGTCGCAGCCGTCGACGGGCTCGGGCAGGCCCGCCAGCTCGCCGAGCCCGGCCTCGGCATAGTGCGCGGCGGCGGCGCGGCGCCCGTCGCACCAGGCGTCGAGCTGAGGCAGCTCCAAGCGCAGCAGCGCGGCCTGCAGCTCGTCCAGGCGCGAGTTGTGGCCGACGAGCTCGAACGTCACCTTGTCGCGCGAGCCGTGGAAGCGCAGCATCGCGACGGCCTCCGCGAGCCCCGCGTCGGCCGTCGCGACTGCGCCGCCGTCGCCGAAGCCGCCCAGGTTCTTGGACGGGAAGAAGGAGAAGGTCGCGGCGGCGCCGAGCGCGCCGGCGTGGCGCCCGTCCGCCGTGCGCGAGCCGGCCGCCTGCGCGGCGTCCTCGAGCACCGGCACGCCGAGCGCCTCGATCGCGGCGACCGGAGCGATGTTGCCGAACAGGTGCACGGCCATGACAACCTTGGTCTGCGGCGTGAGCGCCGCGCGGACGGTGTCGGGCGTCATGCAGAACGTCTGCGGGTCGATGTCGCAGAACACGGGGTTGGCGCCGATCAGCGCGATCGCCTCCGCGGAGGCGTAGAAGGTGAACGAGGGGACGACCACGTCGTCGGACGGGCCGACACCCATCGCGCGCAGCGCCAGCACGAGCGCATCGGTTCCGTTCGCCACGCCGAGCACTGACGGCGTTCCGAGGTACTGCGCCAGCTCGCGCTCGAACGCGGCGACCTCCGGCCCGAGGATGTAGCTGCCCGCGTCGAGCACCTCGCCGAGCTTTGCGTGCAGCGCATCGCGCAGCGGCGCGAGCGGCGTCCTCGTGTCGAAGAGCGGTACGGCCATCCGCGCGGGCACCTTAGCCTGAGAGCGGACATACTCGAGGCCGATCCGCATGTTCACCTCGCAATCGCTGCGTTCCGTCGTCGGACCGGGGGCCATCGCCGTACGCGAGCTGCGGCTCGACGACGCCGTCCACCAACTCGAGGTGCGCGGGACGCTCGACGGCGCAACCGTCGGCGAGCTCTCCCGCCGCATAGACGCGGCGCTGGCGACCGGCGTGCGCTGGCTGATCGTCGACATCGCCGCGGCCGTGACGGTCGCCGACGAGGCGCTGGCGGTGCTCGTCGGCGCCGGTCGCGAGCTGCGCTCGCGCAAGGGCGAGCTGATCGTGGCCGGCGGACCCGGCGATGCCGCGCAGCGCCTGGCCGCGTTCGACGTCGCCCACGGGCCCGCGCAGGCGGTCAGCGTCGACCAGGCGATCATGGTCCTGAAACTGCTGCGGCCGAAGACCGGCACCCAGCGTCCGCCGCGCGCGAAGCAGCGCATCACCTCGCTGACGCTTCCCCGCATCGAGCCGAGGGCCTAGCCGCGGTCGCCGAACGGCTAGGTCATCGTCAAAGTTGGCCGCGGCATTGACGCGTGACCGCCGCCGGCGCCCGCAACCCTTCTTCTACCCTGAGGCGCTCGCGTGCTGGTGCTCGCCTCCCTCACCGACCCGATCGTCGAGTTCGCGGTCGATGTCATCGACGCACTCGGTCTGCCGGGAATCTTCCTGCTGATGGTCGCCGAGAGCGCATGCATCCCGATTCCGTCCGAGACCACGTTCCTGTTCGCCGGCTTCAACGTCGCGCGCGGGGAGTACTCCCTGTTCGCGGTCGTGGCGACGGGCACGGCCGCGAACGTCGTCGGCTCCTGGATCGCGTATGCCGTCGGCTACTTCGGTCGCGTGGACATCCTGGAGAAGCACGGACACAAGCTGCACATCAAGCCGTCGCAGCTGCGGTGGGCGGACGACTGGTTCGCGCGCTATGGCTCGGCGACGGTCTTCTTCACGCGCATGCTGCCGATCGTGCGCACGTTCATCTCGCTCCCCGCCGGCGTCGCGCGGATGCCGTTCGGGCGCTTCACGATCCTCACCACGCTCGGCTGTATCCCATGGATCCTGATGCTGACCCTGATCGGGCGCGAGGTCGGCGACAACTGGGAGCAGTGGAAGGACAGCCTGCACTACGTCGACTACGCGATCGCCGCCACACTGGTGCTCGGCGTGCTGTGGCTGTACCTGCGCCGGCGCCGTGGCCGCGGCGACGCAGGCGGGGCGACCGGGGAGCCGGCCGCCGATGCGCCGCGCTGAGGCCGAGGCACTCGCGCTCGGACTGCTGCACGGGCCGGCCGAGCTGCTGCCGATCTCCTCCTCCGGACACGCAGCGGCCCTGCCCTGGCTGCTGGGATGGGAGGTCACGGGATGGGACGGCTCGCGCCGCAAGGAGCTCGCGGTCGCGCTGCACGCGGGCACGGCCGCGGCCCTGTTGCTCGTGTTGCGGCCGCGGCGCCCGCGGTTGGAGCTGTTGGCCGCCGCGGTTGGCCCGCCGGCGATCGCGGGGCTCGCGCTGGAACGGCGGATCGAGGAGCGCCTCGACGGGCCGGCGACGCTGGCGGGAGGGCTGCTCGCCGGCGGCTTCGCGCTCTTGCTCGCCGACCGTTCGACAGCGACGCGACGCGCCGCCGACGCGGGCGTGGCCGACGGCCTGGCGCTCGGGCTCGCGCAGGCAGCGGCGCTGGTTCCGGGCGTCTCGCGCGGCGGTGCGACGCTCGCCGCCGCCCGCGCACGCGGCTTCGGACGCCCGGACGCGTCCCGCTTGTCCTGGGAGGTCGGGCTGCCGGTGCTGGCCGCCGCGAGCGGGTTGAAGGCGCTGCGGCTGGCCCGTTCCGGGACGCAGCGCGCGCGTCCCGCGGTTGTCGGCGCGCTGGCAGCCTTCGCCTCGACGCTGCTCGCTGCGCGGGCGATCGGCGTCGAGCGCCGCGCGGCGCTGTGGCCGTGGGCGGCGTGGCGGGCGCTGCTCGCGGCCGTCATCCTGGCAGTGCGCCACAATCGCTCCCGATGAGCACCGAAAGGCCTCCGGCCACGGACGCCTACGCCGGCGCGGGCGTCGACACGGGCGCGGCGGACCGGGCGATCGGCGCGCTCGTCGCCGTGTTGCGCACGGTCGACACCGGGGGCCCCTCCCGCACGGTGCCGTTGCCGGGCCACTATGCCGCCGTGCTCGAGGTGGCGCCGAACCTCGGCATCGCCGTCGGCACGGACGGCGTCGGCTCCAAGCTGATCGTGGCCGAGATCACCGGGCGCTACGACACGATCGGCATCGACTGCATCGCGATGAACGTCAATGACGTGGTCTGCGTCGGCGCGGAGCCGATTGCGGTACTCGACTACCTCGCCGTCGAGCGTCCCGACCCGGAGGTGTTCGAGGCGATCGGGCGCGGCCTGAAGACCGGGGCCGAGCAGGCCGGCGTGGAGATCCCCGGCGGCGAGGTCGCCGTGCTGCCCGAGCTGATCCGCGGCCACCCGTCGCCGGGCGGCTTCGACCTGACTGCAGCCTGCTTCGGGACCGTCGCCCTGGACCGCATCGTGAGCGGAGCCGATTGCGCGCCGGGCGCCGCGTTGATCGGCCTGCCGTCGAGCGGGCTGCACTCCAACGGCTACACGCTGGCGCGACGGGTGCTCGAGCCGCTGGGGCTCGACCACCGTCCCACCGCGCTGGGCGGGGCGTCCGTCGCCGACGCGCTGCTCGAGCCGACCGTGATCTACGTACGCGCGGCGCTGGCGCTGCTGCGCTCCGGGATCCCGGTGCGCGGGCTCGCGCACATCACCGGCGGCGGGCTCGCGAATCTGTTGCGGCTCTCCGCCGGCGTCGGCTTCGCGATCGAGGCGCCGCTCCCGGTGCCGCCGGTCTTCGATCTCCTGCGCGAGCACGGGGCGATCGAAGAGCACGAGCTGTGGCGCGTCTTCAACATGGGCTGCGGCTTCGTCGCAGTCGTGCCGGAGGCGGTCGCCGACGAGGCCCTCGCGTTGCTGGCGACGCACCATCCCGGCAGCGCGCGGATCGGGACCGTGACCGCGGACGCGGGCGCAGTCGGAGTCCCGCCGCGCGGCGTCGCGCTCTGATCGACCGCTAGTCCGTCTCGTGCGGGTCCGGCGCGGGGAGCTCGTCGTCGTCGCCAGCGGCGTCGTCGTCGCCGCCCGCGCCCGGCACCGCCGGGTCGGCCACCTTCGCTTTCCAATCCTTGCGCGCCTCGTCGATGTGCTCACCGACCTGCTGCGAGCGTTCCTCCATGTCGGCGAGATCGTGCTCTGCCTCATCCGCCTGCTCGCGGTAGTCCTCGGTCATGCGTCGTCCTCCACCCGTCGCTCGGACTCGGCGCGGGCATCGAGCTGCTCGCGCAGGTACTCGGCCCGCTCGGCGCGGCGCTCGTGCTGGCGCTCCTCCCCCGGCTGCTCCGCCGCGCGCGCGGCTGCGTGCTCCTCGCGCTCGCGACGGATCTGCTCGACGCGCAGCTCCTGGGTCTCCGGGTCGGGCATGCGCTGAAGCCTACGCCTGGCGGCCCTCGAAGCGCAGCTCGTTGACGACGGCGCCGGCGAGCAGGATCAGCGCGAGCACGTAGAACCACACGAGCACGGCCGGGTGCGCGACGATTCGCGCATGGAGCAACGGATCAGCCTCATCACACTCGGAGTCTCCGACCTGCGTAGCGCTATGGACTTCTACGCAGGGCTGGGCTGGGAGCGCAGCTCGCCCGACGGCGACGTCGCGTTCTTCCAGGCGGGCGGCATGGTGCTGGGGCTATGGAACCGCGCCAAGCTCGCCGAGGACAGCGGCGTCACCGACTCCGGCGGCTGGGGCGGCGTGACGCTGGCGCACAACGTCCGCTCGCCGGCCGAGGTCGACGCTGTGATCGACCAGGTCGGGCCGGCCGGCGGGAAGGTCTTGCGGCCGGGGGCAGAGACGTTCTGGGGCGGCTACTCGGGAGCGTTCTGCGACCCGGACGGCCATCCATGGGAGGTCGCGCACAACCCGAGCTGGACGATCGGTGATGACGGCAGCGTCACGCTGCCCTGACCCGCCGCGCTACCAGACGGCGGAGAAGAGCGGCGCCTCGTCGGCCAGCTGGCGGCGCAGGGTGCGCTTGATCTGCGAGTGGATCTGGCAGACGCGGCTCTCGGACACGCCGAGGATCTCGCCGATCTCCCGCAGCGTGAGGTTCTTGACGTAGAGCAGCACTGCGACCTCCCGCTCGCGCTTGGCGAGCGTGTCGAATGCGCGCCGGAACTTCGTCTTGGCGGCCTCGGTGGTCGCAGCATGCTCGGGATCCAGGCGGCAGTCGGTGGCGGCGAGCGTGTCGATGCGCTCGACCGTCGTCTCGTCGTCCGAGATCACGAGCGTGTTCAGCGAGGTGACGTCCGACACCGCGATGTCGTCCTCGCGGCTGCGCAGCTCATCCGGCGTCACGGCGAGCATCGCGGCGAGCTCCTCGCGCGTCGGGCGGCGGCGGTGCAACGAGCTGAACTGGTCGCGTGCGTTGTGGATGTCGCGCTCCCAGCGGCGCAGCGAGCGCGGAGCCCAGTCCTGGCGGCGCAGCTCGTCGAGCACGGCGCCGTGGATCCGAGTCCAGGCGAACTGCTCGAGCGTGGCGCCCCGCTCCGGGTCGTAGCGGTCGATCGAGGCGATCAGCGCCTCCAGGCCGCAGGAGATGAAGTCCTCGACATCACAGCGCGCCGGCAACTCGCGCACCTTCTTGAAGACGATGTACTTCACGAGCGGCGCGAAGGTCATCACGAGGCGGTTGCGGTCGTCGAGGTCGCCGCTCGCCTTGTACGAGCGCCAGAGGACCAGCGCATCTTCCGGCGAGATCCTGCTCTTGCTCGGCGTGGCGATCGTCATGGTCGGGTTGCTCCTGAGGTGGCGCTGCGTGATGGGTCGCAATTGGTATCGGCCGGGGCTTCAGGCCCCAACATCACCGATCTGGGGTAAGCGCGCCGCGCTGCCGGCCGTCTCGCCGTGACTGTTTCCGGCCCCGCCGGACGGGTACCGTCACGCTCTGAAGGACCCTGTCTGATCACTGAGCACGAGGAGCAGAACCTGATGGCCCGTTCCCCCCTCCGGCGCGGCATGCCGGCGAAGCTGTTGCTGCTCGGCGGCGTCGTCGCGGCCGGCGCCGCTGCCGTGCTGCGCAAGCGCCCCGAGCTGGCCGATCGGCTGCCCTCCCGCTTCAAGCCGGCGCCGGAGGCGCCCGCCCCGTATGCTCCCCCGCAGCCGTCCAACTACGACGCCCCGGGGCCGGTTGCGAACACGGCCACACCAGTGCCCGCGCCGGATCCGCACGGCGAGCCGCCCGAGACCATCGACGAAGCGGCGGAGGAGGCGGCAGCCGCCGCGGAGGCCGGCGCGATCGGCGGCAGCCCGTCCGACTACGCCGGGCCCGAGCTGGGCGAGCCGGCCGACGAGGCGCAGCGCCCGCTGGCCGAGGCCGGGGAGGGCGAGTCCGAAGGCCAGGAGCAGGCCGAGGCCGCGCTCGCCGACAACGCGAGCTACCGCGACGCCGCCCCGAGCGACGCCGAGCGCCAGATCGAGGAGACGATCGCGCAGGCCGACCAGCCGCTGGTGGGCGAGACGCCCGAGCCGCTCGCGTCCAGCATCGACGCGCCCGATGTCGATACGACGCCCGAGCCGTCCTCGTCCAGCACCGACGCGTTGGACGCCGACGCAGCCGGCGACTCCAGCGACTCGACCGGCGACTCAGGCGAGTCAGACGACTCCAGCGACTCGACCGGCGACTCAGGCGAGTCAGACGACTCCGGCCCCTCAGGTGGCGCTGCGGGCTCCGGCAGCGATGCGCCGGACACCGAGTCCGGCGACGGTGACTGGCGCACGTGGTCAGGGCGCTCGGTCGACCCGTAGCGCCCGCTTGAACGGGCTCGGGCCGCGTTCCAGCGGCGCCCGCCGGGCCCGTGTAGGTGTTCGCCCGTCAGGCGGCGAACCGTGAACCTGCAGATGGAGCCACCGGCATCGGCCACAATGGGGCGGACCCTATGAGCACGCTCGTGGGCATGTGCCTCAACGACCGCTATCGCCTCGACGCCCAGATCGGCGCCGGGGGGATGTCGACGGTCTACCGCGCCTTCGACATGACGCTCGAGCGCCGCGTCGCCGTGAAGCTGCTGCACCGGGAGATCGCCTCGGACTCGGACCAGCTCGAGCGCTTCCGGCGCGAGGCGCGCTCGGTCGCACAGCTGAGCCACCCGCACATCGTCGGCGTGATCGATGCGGGCGAGGAGGATGGTCGTCCCTACATCGTGCTCGAGTACGTCGAGGGCGAGACGCTCAAGGAGCGCATCCGGCGCATGGGCCGGCTGCCGATCGACGAGGCGATCGCCTACGCGATCGAGATCGCCCGCGCGCTGGGCGCCGCGCACGCGGGCGCGATCGTGCACCGCGACATCAAGCCCCAGAACGTGCTGGTCGACGAGGAGGGCTCGGCGAAGGTGACCGACTTCGGCATCGCCCGCTCGCTCGAGGAGGAAGGGCTGACGGCGGACGGGCGCGTGCTCGGCACGACCGACTACGTCTCGCCCGAGCAGGCGCTCGGCCACGACGTGGACGGGCAGTCCGACATCTACTCGCTGGGCGTCGTGCTCTACGAGATGCTCACCGGCGACGTCCCCTTCCACGGCGAGAACCAGGTCTCCGTGGCGATGAAGCACGTGCGCGAGGACCTCCCCGACGTGCAGACCGTGCGACCCGAGGTCTCCGCCCGGCTCGCCGCCGTGCTCGACCGGATGACCGACAAGGACCTGGGGCAGCGCCACCCGGACGCGGCCGTGCTCGAGGTCGACCTCGAGGATGCGCTCGCCGCCGAGGCGGCGCGGACCGGCACGTCGACCGGCGAGGCGACGGCCGTGCTGCGGACGCTGCCGGCCGACACGCGTCGCCGGCTGCCGCTGCGCCTGCGGCTGCGCGTGCCCGTCGTGCTGCTGGTGCTGATGCTCGCCGTCGCGGGCGGGGTCGTCTACCTCCTGCTCAGGGAGGGCGTCGACCGCACCCAGAGCGGCACCGGGCGCGGCACGACCG
>Ga0136637_1000403_pt1 | contig 10348 bp, 14 predicted proteins | sample AntDrymUQ8572106_2_FD_105497 | JGI IMG/M metagenome (GOLD analysis project Ga0136637, IMG submission 105497) | Polar desert sand microbial communities from Dry Valleys, Antarctica - metaG UQ857 (21.06) | ecosystem: Environmental > Terrestrial > Soil > Desert | place: Antarctica: Dry Valley... | reverse complement strand
TGGTCGCGAGCGAGGCGTGCCCGAGCAGCTCCTGCACGCTGCGTAGGTCTGCTCCACCTTCGAGCAGGTGTGTCGCCGCCGTGTGGCGCAGGCCGTGCGGGCCGATGTCGGGTGCACCGTCGACGGCAGCGATGCGCTCGTGCACGATGCGCCGGACCGCCCGCTGGTCGATGCGCCCGCCCCGAATTCCGATGAACAACGCGGCACCGCTGCCAGGTCGGGCAAGTGCCGGGCGTCCGGCTGTCGTCCACGCATCGAGCGCGGCGGCGGCTGGACGGCCGAACGGTGCGCTGCGTTCCTTGCGACCTTTGCCGAAGACGCGGACGACGTTGCGCTCGCGGTCGACGTCGTCCGCGTCGAGTCCCACCAGCTCGCCCACGCGGATGCCCGAGGCGTACAGCAGCTCCAGAATTGCGAGGTCACGTAGGCCGACGGGACCGTCGAACTCGATCGCGGCCGCTGTGGTTTCGAGCAGGTCGCGCGCCTCGTCGACGCGCAACGCAGCTGGTAGGTCGCGATGCTGTTTGGGGCTGGCAAGCTGGACCCCGGTGTCCGACGGCGCGCGTCCGGTGCGCGCCAGCCACGCCGTGAACACTCGCGCCGACGTGGCCCGTCGCGCCAGCGTCGTGCGCGCCTTGCCGCGGGTCTGCAGGTTGGCGAGGTAGCTGCGCAGCGCGCGTAGGTCCAGGACGCCAGGGTCGCGGATTCCGAGCCGCTCCACGTGGCGCCCGAGCCCACCCAGATCGGCGAGGTAGGCCCGGATCGAGTGCTCGCTCAGGTCACGCTCACCGCGCAGGTGTTGCTCGTAGTCACCGAGGCACCGTACCCACGTCTCGCCCAGGACGCCGGCGTCGGCAGTGGGCGAGGTGGATGGGTCATCGGTGCTCACCGTGCCACTGTGTGGCCCTGCTGACCCGGCGACAAGTCGGCGCGCCGACGCAACCGCCAACCACTACCGACCTGCTCGACCCATCCGGCAGCGCACAAGTCGGCGAGCACGGTCAAGGCGTCATCGGTCGCACACGGGATGCGGGAGGCGATCACCTCCGTGGGCTCGGCGTCCCGGGCCGAGACCGCCTCGAGGACTATGCGCGAACCGCGCTTCAGCTCGTCGAGGGCGGTGCTCGGGGACCACTCGAGGGTGGCGTCCGTGGCGCCGATCTCGCCGACCGCCTCGATCACCTCGGCGCCGCTGGTCACCACCATCGACTGTCCCGACCGCAACGACTGGTGAACGCCGACGGAGGCCTGGCTCGTCACCGGACCGGGCACACCCATCGCCACCCGGCCGAGCTCGCTTGCCCAGTTGAGGGTGTTGAGGGCACCGGATCGCCGCGCCGCCTCGACGACGACGGTGCCGCCGGTGATGGCGGCGATGATCCGGTTGCGGGACAGGAAGCGTCCCTTGGTGGGTGTCTGGCCGGGCATCTGCTCGCTGACCACCAGCCCGCCGGCTGCGATGCGCTGCAACAATCCGGCGTGCGCGCGCGGGTAGTCGACGTCGGCACCGCAGGCCAGCACCGCCAGGGTGGGTGCGCCCAGGGCCAGCGCACCACGATGGGCGCAGGCGTCGATGCCGTATGCCGCCCCGCTCACCACGGTGTGGCCGGCGTCGGCAACGTCGCCGGCGATGTCCATGGCGACGTCGCTCCCGTAGGTCGTGGCGGCGCGTGCACCGACGATCGCGACCGAACGCGCGACCAGCTCGTCGAGGCGGGCCGTGCCGCGCGTCCACAGACCGAGCGGGGCACCGGTCGTCCCGCTGATCGGCGCCGTTGCATCGAGATCCACGAGCCGCTCGGGCCAGGCGTCGTCGCCGGGGCACACCCAGCGCACGCCGAGCTGCCCTGCCCGTCCGGCAAGTGCAGCGGTCCGGTCGAGGACGCCCGACGCGCGAAGCCGCCAGGCCTCGGGCAGGACGGAGCCGCTGAGGGGACGGCCGTGGATCGCCGCATCGACGATCTCACCGACGGAGTGCGACCGCAGCAATGCCACCAGGCGTGGATCACCGGGCTCCACGAGCTGGCTCAACACCAGCCGGAGGCGGCGTGCGCTGGTCGTCGTCATGATGCCTGCACCAGGTGTCGGATCTGGCTGCCCATGCCGCCCGAGCCGCGCAGTGCGATCGCGGTGCGTATCTCATCCGCGCCCGGCCTCGACGCGCCGACGAGATCCGCAACGGTCCACGCGAGCCGGAACACCCGGTCGACCGAGCGTAGGTTGAGTCCCCTGCTGCGCGCGTGGGTGTCGAGCGCCGTCTCGCCGTCACTCGTCGGTGACCACCGACGGCGCAGGACCGCAGCTGGGACGGAGCTGTTGAGCCGCCACGGGGTGTCCGAGAAGCGGCGCGCCTGTCGTTCGCGTGCGGACGCCACCCACGCCGCGACCGTCGCACTCGGCGGAGCGTCCACAAGCGCCTCGCGGAGCTCGGCGCGGCTGGGTTGGGCGACGGTCCGGTGGATGTCGATGCGGTCCTTGATGGGCGTGGAGATCTTGTCGCGGTACTTCCGTTTGGCCAGGGAGGTGCACTCGCACTCCCCTGCCCGACCCGCGTTGAGCCCACACGGACACGGGTTGGACGCGAGCACCAGCTGGAAGCGCGCCGGGAACTCGGCGGTCTGCGCCGCCCTCGAGACCGTCACATACCCGCTCTCGAGGGGTTGGCGCAGTGCGTTGAGGACGTTGCGATGGAACTCCGGCGCCTCATCGAGGAACAAGATGCCGTTGTGGGCCATGCTCATCGCACCGGGCCGCACGAACCGGCTGCCGCCCCCGACGATCGCCGCGGCGCTGGCCGTGTGGTGTGGGTCGACGAACGGTGGCCTTGCCAGCAGCGGCGCATCACCTGGCAGCAACCCAGCGACGGAGTAGACGGCGCTGGTGTCGAGCGCCTGGCGTCGGTCCAGATCTGGGAGCAACGCCGGCATCCGTTGCGCCAACATGGTCTTGCCGACGCCAGGTGGCCCGTCGAGAGAGACGTGGTGCCCACCGGCAGCGGCGGCGATGATAGAGGCCCGCGCCTCGTGCTGGCCGGCGACGTCCGCGAGGTCGAGGCCGCCCAACCGACCCGCCGAACCCCAGACGATGGGCGTCGAGGGCTCCAACGGCGCGACCGGCTCGTCGTCGGGGATCTCCGCGCCAGTGAGGACGGCGATCGCGTGGCGCAGCGAGCGAAGTCCGACCACCTCTGCTCCTGCCACGACCTGGGCCTCGTTCACGTTGGCCTCGGGGACGAGAATCCTGGTGCAACCGGACTCCAGGCCCGACAACGTCGCAGGCAGGACGCCGGGCACCGCGCGCAGGCGTCCGTCGAGGGCGAGCTCACCGAGCACCAGTGCCTCCGCGAGCGGCTCGGCCGGAACCACACCGATGGCGACGAGGACTCCCAAGGCGATCCCCAGATCGAAGTGGACGCCCACCTTGGGCATGCCGGCAGGTGACAGGTTGATCGTCACCTTGCGGTCCGGCCAGGAGCACCCGGAGTTGACGACCGCCGCACGGCAGCGATCACGGGACTCCGCAACCGACGCGTCGGGCAGCCCGACGAGCACGATCTTGGGAAGCCCCGGCGCCACGTCGACCTCTATCTCGACCATGCGCCCACGCATCCCCTGCAAGGTCACCGACCGCGTACGTGCACCCGACATCTCAGCTCACCCCGGCCACGCGCTCGACCCGGGCGCGACCGCGGGTGGGAACGATGACGGCGACGACATCGATGCGGACCCCGGGCACGTGCAGGTCGCGGTCGTCGAGCCAATGACCGGCGAGTCGTCGCAACCGCCGCGCCTTGTGGGTCGTGACCGCTTCGAGGGGAGTCCCGTGCGACAGGTCGCGCCGCGTCTTGACCTCGCAGATCACGAGGGTGTCCCCGTCTCGCGCCACGATGTCGATCTCGCCGACCGGGCAGCGGTAGTTGCGCGCGAGGATCACCATCCCCTCGGCCGTCAGATAGTCCGCGGCGATCTGCTCGCCGTAGTCACCCAGTGCCTTGCGTTGTGCATGCGTCGACGCCATGCGCCCACCTCCGCATACCAGCCTCTGGTGTGGCGAAGGCAACCAACAGACGTGGCCGCGCCAGTTGTGGACGGACCGTGGCCGGGCGGTGCTGTGGACGCGGACCGGCTCAGCTCTTGGGCACGTCCAGGTCGCTCTTGGACAGCTCCTCGACGTTGACGTCCTTGAACGTCAGCACCTTGACGTTCTTGGCGAAGCGCGCGGGGCGGTAGATGTCCCACACCCACGCGTCGTTCATCGTCACCTCGAAGTACGCGTCGCCGGTCTCGGAGCGGACCTTGACGTCGACCGCGTTGCACAGGTAGAAACGGCGATCCGTCTCCACGACATACTTGAAGATCAGGGCGACGTCGCGGTACTCGCGATAGAGCTGCAGCTCCATGTCGGCCTCATAGCGTTCGAGGTCCTCAGAACTCATCCGCCGAGCTCCTCTCCTGGCCGGCCATCGCGGGGCGGCGTTGTCGCATCGGTGGTAGGTCAGATCTCGAGCCGGCCACGCGCACGTTGATGAAGCGAGTGCGGTGCTCCCGGCACGGCCCGTGCAACCGAAGGGCCGCTTGGTGCTCAGGGGTGACGTACCCCTTGTGGGTCGCGAAGTCGTACGCAGGATAGTCCTCGTGCAGACGCACCATCATCGCGTCCCGGGTCACCTTCGCGATGACCGAAGCCGCTGCGATCGACCCCGAGACGCGATCGCCCTTCCAGACCGCGAGTCCCGGCACGCCGATCCCGTCGACGCCGAAGCCGTCGGTCAGGACGTAGCCAGGACGGACGGTGAGCCGCGCCAGGGCCCGCCGCAGCGCCTCGATGTTCACGACGTGCATGCCCATCCGGTCGCAGTCCGAGGACGGCATCGTCACCACCGACCAAGCGACGGCCCGCCGGAGTATGTGTGCGTAGCAGTCCTCGCGTTGCTTGGCGCTGAGCAGCTTGGAGTCGGCGAGGCCGGGAACCTCCCCGCGCTTTCCCGGCGGGAGGATCGCCGCTGCAGCGACCAGCGGCCCGGCGCACGCGCCTCGTCCAGCCTCGTCGACGCCGGCGATGGGCGTCATGCCGGCGCGCTCGAGTGCGCGCTCGTACCCGTAAAGACCAGCATCGCGGCGGATCGTCGACCCGCGGGGCATCTGGGTCATGCGGTCACTTCTGTCTCGGGGCCGTTTCTTGCTGGTCCAGGGCTGGGTCGTCGAAGACGCTGGGCTCGTCGATCGAACCGGCGCGGCCGAATGGCCACACCTTGATCCACGCCTTGCCGACGACCTCGCCCTCGTCCACGAAGCCGCCACCGGGATCGCCCTGGTGAGCGCGGGAGTCGGCGGAGTTGCCGCGGTTGTCGCCCATCACCCACAGGTAGCCCTCGGGCACCTCGACGTCGAACGGCTCATCCTGGTTCGACGTCTGGTCGGCGAGGTACGGCTCGTCGAGCGATACCCCGTTGACCTCGACGCGACCCTTGCGGTCACAGCACTCGACCCGGTCACCCCCGACACCGATGACACGCTTGATCAGGTGGCCACCGGTGGGGTACAACCCGAAGACCTCGAGGCTGCGTTGGACGACGTTGTGCGGTTGCTGGGACTCCGAGGCAGGTAGCCAGCCTCCGGGATCGTCGAACACCACGATGTCACCGCGGTCGATGTCACCGCTCCAGTACGAGACCTTCTGCACCAGGATGCGGTCGTTGGGGCCGTTCGGGCTGCCGATGAGCGTCGGCTCCATCGAGCTGGACGGGATGAAGAACGCCTGGACGAAGAACGACTTGACGACGACGGCAAGCACCAAGGCGGTGACGAGGAGCAGGATCGTCTCCTGCCACAACGGCAACGGCTTCTTCTGCTGCTTGCCCGATCGTGGGCCTGCCTGCTGTGAACCTGCGACGGCGGTGTCTTCGTGGGGGCTCACCACGCGAGCCTACCGGGCGCCTCGGCGCGCAATCGGCAATCGATGGTGAACGCCACGTGACAGCCCGCTCAGACTTCGCGCTTCTCCTTGATCTTGGCGGCCTTGCCCCGCAGGTTGCGCAGGTAGTAGAGCTTGGCGCGGCGGACGTCACCGCGCGTGGCGACCTCGATCCTCTCCAGCACCGGGGTGTGCAGGGGGAACGTACGCTCCACCCCGACGCCGAAGCTGACCTTGCGCACGGTGAAGGTGCGGCCGATGCCCGAGCCCTGGACCTTGATGCACACGCCCTGGAAGAGCTGGACCCGCGACCGGTTGCCCTCGACGACACGAACGTGCACCTTGAGGGTGTCACCGGCGCGGAACGCCGGGATGTCGTCGCGGAAGGACTCGCTGGCGACTGCGTCGATGGCGTTGGTCATGGTGACTCTTCCTCGCACATGCCACAGGTCATCTACGAATAGCTCGGTGCTGAAAAGTGGTGGAGGCGGCTCGCGCCGGTGGTCCGCCCCTGTGGCAGTGGACCGGCTGAGCGCCGACAGACAAGTCTGCCACAGCGGGCGCACGGGCACGAAATCGCCGTGGCGGCAGCACCGGCGTCACCCGGGGTCCTCGTCGAGCAGGTCCGGGCGACGCTCGCGGGTGCGCTGCAACGACTGCTCGCGTCGCCAGGCGGCGATCCGGCCATGGTGGCCCGAGAGCAGCACATCGGGTACGTCGATCCCGCGCCAGCTCGCGGGCTTGGTGTAGACGGGGTACTCCAGCAGGCCGCCGCCGATCACGTGGGACTCCTCGGCCAGGGAGCTGGCATTGCCCATGAACCCGGGCAGCAGGCGCACGACGGCTTCGATGATCGCCAGGGCGGCGACCTCACCGCCGTTGAGGACGAAGTCGCCGAGGGATACCTCCTCGACCACCATCGTGGTGGCGGCATGCTCCACCACGCGCTGGTCGATGCCCTCGTAGCGGCCGCAGGCGAAGACCAGCCAGTCGTAGCTGGCCAGGCGCGCGGCGTCGGCCTGGGTGAACGGCCGCCCTGCAGGTGTCGGGACGAGAAGGCGCGGGGCGGGCCCGTCCGGCGGCGCGACGGCGTCGAGTGCCTCGCCCCACGGTTCGGGGGACATCACCATGCCGGCGCCGCCGCCGTAGGGGGTGTCGTCGACTGCTCGGTGCCTGTCGCGGGTGTGGTCTCGAAGGTCGTGGACGTTGATCTCGAGCAGTCCGTTGTCCTGGGCCTTGCCCGGAAGCGACAACCGCAACGGCTCCAGGTAGGCCGGGAAGATGGTGATGACGTCGATCCGCACGGTCAGGTCCGGTCCCGGTGCGCTGCCCGCGCGTCCGCGGAGTCCGCGGCGTCGGGCTCGAGGAGCCCGGGCAGGTCGGTCACGACGATGTATCCGGCAGCCAGGTCGACCGTGGGTACGAGGGCCGCGACGAACGGCACGAGCACCTCACCTGCGGTGCTGGTGCTGATGCTCAAGGTGTCCTGCCCCGGCAGGTGCAGGACCTCGGTCAGCGATCCGACCGCCGATCCGTCCTCTGTCTGCACGCGCAGGCCGATCAGCTGGTGGTCGTAGAACTCCTCGCCATCGGCGGGGCGCTCGTCGACGTCCACCTCGACTCTGACGATGGCGCCGCGAAGCTGTTCGGCGGCCGTCCGATCGGACACCTCGTCCAGCGCGACGACGAGACGACCGCCGTGCAGGCGCGACGATCGTACGGTGAGCGTCCCGCCGGCCGGTGCACCGTCGCCGGAACCCGAACGGGCCGGCAGCTCGATCCGTAGCGACGAGCCCGGGGCGAAACGACGCTCGGGCTCATCGGTACGGATGTCGACGCTGACCTCACCACGCAGACCATGGGCGCGGCCGATTCGACCGACTGTCACCAGCATGGGCTCAGCGGCGGCGGTCCACGTCGACGAAGTCGATCCGCGCACCGTCCGGACCGGCGAGAGCTCCCGCGACGGCGCGGATCGCCGTAGCGGTGCGGCCCTGCCGACCGATCACCTTGCCGAGGTCGCTGGGATTGACCCGTACCTCGTACAACCGTCCACGCCGCAGGTCCTTGGACCGTACGTCGACGTCGTCAGGATTGTCGACGATGCCTCCGACGAGGTGTTCGATCACTTCGGTAACCATCGACGACTCAGCTCTTCGCGGTCTCTGCCGGCGCCTCGGCGTCGGTGTCGTCGCCCGTTGCGGCCGATGCTTCGGCCGGGGCGGGCGCCTCGCTCGGTGCAGGCGAGGCAGACTCCGACGGGGCTGGGGACTCCGGGGCTGGGGACTCCGGGGCCGGGGACTCCGGGGCCGGGGACTCCGGGGCCGGGGAGTCTTCGGCCGGGACGGCACTCGGCGCGGCCGTCGACTTGGCGGCAGCCTTCTTCCGGGCCGGCCTCGAGGTGGTCACGGCTTCGGACTTGGGCTCGGCGTGGACGTCCTTGAGGGCCTCGTTGAAGATCTCGGCCTTGTCACGCTTGGGCTCGGCGACCTTCATCGGCCCAGGTGCGCTCTCGCCCTTGAACTGCTGCCAGTCGCCGGTCAGCTTGAGCAGCACCGCGACAGCGTCACTCGGCTGTGCGCCGACCCCGAGCCAGTACTGCGCGCGCTCGGACTCGATGTGGATGATCGACGGGTCAGCCTTGGGGTTGTAGGTACCGATCTCCTCGATGACACGACCGTCACGCTTGGTGCGCGAGTCAGCGACGACGACACGGTAGAACGGGGTACGGATCTTGCCCATCCGCTTCAAACGAATCTTGACGGCCACGGGTGTGGTGTCTCCTTGGATACTGGTGGTTGGTGATACGGGGCGGCTGCCGGGTGGGGACGCGGACCGCTGCATCGGTGGATCTACGACGCTCGGGGATGAGAGGGTCCATGAGCGCGTAGACGCAGTGGGTCATTCTGCCAGACGTCGGCGCCGCACTCCAATCCGGCGGCGGACCGCCCGTACCGGCCGACGCTCGACCCGGTGCGGCAGGATGTGCCCATGAGCTCGTTGTTCACCAAGATCATCGCCGGTGAGATCCCCGGGCGGTTCCTGTGGTCCGACGACGTGGCGGTGGCTTTTCTGACGATCGCGCCGCTGACACCCGGGCACGCGCTTGTCGTCCCCCGCGCCGAGGTGTGCCAGTGGACCGAGGCCGACGACACCCTCCTCGAGCACCTGGTGCGGGTCGCCAAGCGAATCGGCGCCGCACAGCAGGCCGAGTGGGACGCCACCCGCATCGGGGTGCTGATCGAGGGCTTCGAGGTGGACCACCTGCACATCCATGTCTGGCCGGCGTTCAGCGCGGCCGACTTCGACGTGCACAACGTCGACCACGACCCCGATCCGGCCGCCTTGGACGAGTCCGCGGAGCGTATCCGCGTACGGCTCATCGAGGACGGCTTCGCCGAGCACGTCCCGGCGGATGTCTCGCGCCCGCTCTGACCCGTGCCCCGAGGGCTAGCGCGAGAGCTCGGACAGGCAGGTCTCGACGATCTCCTCGGGACTACCGAAGACGTCGACGGCGATCCCCCGCTCGCCGTCCTGCAGCGGCTCCAAGGCCTCGATCTGGGAGTCGATCAGCGAGGTCGGCATGAAGTGGTCACTCCGCCTGGCCATCCGCTCGCGGATCATCTCCGGGTCGCCGTCGAGGTGCAAGAAGGTGACCCCAGCAGCCGAACCGGCGAGCACGTCGCGGTACGCCCGGCGCAGCGCCGAACAGCTGACGACTCCCCCGGTCGCTTGGCGTTCGTTCAACCAGGAGCCGATGGCGTGCAACCACGGCCACCTGTCCTCATCGGTCAGCGGTGACCCGTTGCTCATCTTGTCGATGTTGGCCTGGGGGTGGAAGGCGTCGGCGTCGGCGTACTCCACGTTCAGCCGGGACGCGACCGCCTCACCGATGGTCGTCTTGCCCACTCCCGACACGCCCATCACGACCACCAGTGGGTGTGCAGGCTCATCGCCGCGCTCGGTCATGTGTCGACCGTACCGCCGCGGAACACTCAGAGCAGGTCGCGCAGCTCCTTGGGCAGCTCGAAGTCGTCTGCACCGCCGGGGCCAGCACCAGGTCCCTTGAACCCGAAGGCGTCGCCACCGGCGCCGGGAGTCTGCGGTGTCGCCGCTGCCCGCGCCTCGGCGGCACGCTTGGCGGGGTTGCCGGACGTACGCTTGCCCTTGGCCTTCTTGGGCTGCTGGCGGACCTTCGCCCGCTTGCCACCTATGCCTGGCATCGCCGGCATGCCGGGCATGCCCGGCATGCCCGGCATGCCACCGCCCTTGGCCATCTGGAGCATCAGCTTCCGCGCTTCGAAGACGCGGTCGCCGACCTAGTTGCCATCCGTGCGCTGGGTCCCCGCGCCCGGTGCCATCCGAGCGCGTCGCGAGCCGTCGATGAGCTTGGGCTCGGCGCGCTCCTTGGCCGTCATCGCGGAGATGATCGCCT
>Ga0136637_1000402_pt1 | contig 10351 bp, 10 predicted proteins | sample AntDrymUQ8572106_2_FD_105497 | JGI IMG/M metagenome (GOLD analysis project Ga0136637, IMG submission 105497) | Polar desert sand microbial communities from Dry Valleys, Antarctica - metaG UQ857 (21.06) | ecosystem: Environmental > Terrestrial > Soil > Desert | place: Antarctica: Dry Valley... | reverse complement strand
CCGGCTGACCCAGCCGCAGTAGCAACGCCGCCGCCGGGAGCGCTGCGATCGGCAGCATCAGACTCCGGCCGAGCCGTTGCGCCCCGGCCAGTCCGATGATCTTGCGGCCGCTGTCCGCGGTCGCGCTTGCTTTAGTCGCGCTCGCTGTACTCATGGTCTTCCTCCTTGGGTAGGAAGCTGGTCGGGGCTCATCCGACGATCCAGCGACATGTTGACCTGGTACCGGTCTCCCCGGTACCAGGACAGGGTGTGCTCCACGGCATGGTGCCCGGCCGAGGACGTCCGACGAAAAGCGAGCAGCGGGATCCCGACCGGGAGCCCCATCAACTTGATCCGCCGGTCGTCGGCCGACTCGGCCCAGACGGTCTGCTGGGCAGAGTCGACGCCGAGGCCGTATACCTCGGAGAACAGGGTGTAGAGCGACTCGGTGAGGTCGTGCGCGTCGAGTCCGGGCAGCAGCGGCTCGGGATACCAGCCCAGCTCTAGTGCCATGACATCGCCAGCGGCGATCCGCAGTCGCTCCAGCCGCCAGGCGCGGTCGCCGTTCGCCAGGCCGAGCATTGCCGACTCGCGGGCTGGCGGACGGTCCAAGCTGACGTCCAGCACTCGGGTCTTCGGCTCGAGGCCGCGCCGGCGCATGTCGTCGGTGAACGATGCCAGGTGCAGTTGGGACTCCACCCGCTCGGCGGCGACGAACGTCCCCTTGCCGTGGACCCGGTAGAGCAAACCCTCGTTCACCAACTGGCCGATGGCCTCGCGGACGGTGGCTCGGCTCACGTCGTACCTGACCATCAACTCGCGCTCGGAGCCGATCGGGGTATGTGCCCTGCCCTCTATCCGGGTCGCTTCGCGGAGGATCTCGCGAAGTTGGACGTGCTTGGGAATCGGACCGTCGGACAACGCATCGCTGGCCATGACGCGCTCTCCTAATCCGCCCGAGGAACCATCGACAGTGCTGGACCGGACTGGTACGGTCCAGTCGTTGCTGGTGAGGATGCCCAACCCACACTTTGCTGTCAAGCACCGGAGAAGGAGTCCCGATGCAGCTCCTGGCCGCTCAGACGGTCGTCCTGAGCCGCCGATTGGTCCGGCCGGGGTGGATCTTGTTCGACGAGGTCGTGCGTGAGGTCGGGGATGGGCACCCACCGGAGCGGGTCCGCGAAGCTGCTGCGTCGGTGACCACATTGGGTGAGGGCGTCCTGACCCCAGGCTTGGTGGACATCCAGGTCAATGGCGCCTTCGGTGTGGATTTCGCCGCTGCCACAGACGACGAATTCGTCCGAGTGGCAGAGCAGATGCCGAGCACCGGAGTCACCGCGTTCGTGCCAACGTTCATCACCGCGCCGGTCGAGGACATGGCCGACTGCCTGGCGACCTACGGCTCCCTGCGGCCCCGCTTGGACGCCGCACCCGGCGCGGCCCGGACCCTGGGCATCCATCTTGAAGGCCCGTTCCTCGCCGAGAGACGTCGTGGTGCCCACCGTGCGGACCTGCTGAGCGACCCCGATCCCGCGCTGATCGAGGACCTGCTCACAGCCGCCGGCGGTTGTTTGACCTACATGACGCTGGCCCCCGAGCGTGCCGGCGCAATCGCCGCCATCCGGCAACTGACCAGCGCCGGAGTCCGGGTTGCCTTGGGGCACACCGATGCCGACGCCCCAACCGTACGCGCGGCGGCCGATGCGGGGGCCACTCTGGTCACCCACCTCTACAACGCCCAACGGCCGATGCGGCACCGGGATCCGGGCACCGTGGGCGCCGCGCTGACCGACCCCCGGCTCACCTGCGGACTCATCGTCGACCTGCACCACGTTGCCCCGATCGCGGTCGAGATCGCCTTCCGGGCCGCGGCCGGAGCCATCGCCCTGGTGACCGACGCCGTCGCCGCGATGGGGATGCCCGCTGGCAGCTATCAGTTGGGGGGCGACCGTCTCGAGATTGCACCTGGGCTGCCGCCACGACGTGCCGACGGGGCGATCGCCGGCTCCGCGCTGCGGATGGATGAGGCCATCGCCAACGCAGTCCTGCACTGCGGGGTGGATCTCGGGGCCGCGATCAACGCGGCAACCCAGATTCCCGCCTCCGCGATCGGCCGCAACGACCTCGGCCGGTTGGCCCCCGGTGCGCCCGCCGACCTCGCCTGGCTCGGTGACGACCTGATCGCCCGCACGACGTGGGTCGGTGGCCAACGCGCCTGGTCGCGCGACCACGAGGATGCCTCGGCCGGGGCCCGGCGCTGAGTGCACTGCCGATGACGACCCAGATGGCACGCGAGATCGGCGAGCAGCCGGCCGCGGTCAGCCGCACCCTCGAAGCGCTGCTGCCGCTGAGGGGGGAGCTCGCCAGCCTGGCCGCCCGCCGCAGCCAGGTGCTATTCGTGGCCCGCGGTTCCTCGGACAACGCAGCTGTCTACGGCCGATACCTCCTGGAGGCCCACAGCGGGATGTCGGCTGCACTGGCCGCACCCAGTATCGCCACGCACTACCGGCGCGAACGCGACCTGTCCAACACGTTGGTTGTGTCGTTGAGCCAGTCCGGGGAAACAGTGGAGATCGTGGCCACCCAGGACTGGGCGAAAGCCTGCGGTGCCGCGACCGTGGCCGTCACCAACGATGCCCACAGCAGGCTCGCTGCCGGGGCCGACCTTCCGTTCGTGACGCAGGCGGGCCGGGAATTGGCCGTGCCGGCCACCAAGTCCTACACCGCGCAGCTGGCCGCCCTCGCGGTGTTGGCGACCGCTCTGGCCCCCGAGCCCGAGCAGCTGGACGCGGAGCTGCACCGCGTTCCGCAGGAGATTGCGCGACAACTCGATGACCGCGCGGGGATCGAGGAGGCGGTCGCAGCGCTGGGCCGATCCGATTCGATCCTGGTCACCGGTCGGGGCCTGGTGCTGGGCACGGCGCTCGAGCTGGCGTTGAAGCTGGAAGAGACGTGTCTGCGTCCGGTGCGCGGCATGTCCTACGCCGACCTCAAGCACGGCCCGATAGCAGTGGTGGGCGAGGGGCTGGTTGCCGTCCTGGTCGCTGCGTCGGGCGGTCCGCTGCTGGGCGCCATGACCGAACTGGCTGCTGACCTCGCGAACCGGGCAGCCACGGTGGTCGGGTTCGGCGGCGACGAAGGTTTCCGTGCGGCCTGTGACGTCGCCGTACGCGGCCCGGAACTGGTCGAAGCGGTATCACCGCTGGCGCTGATCGTGGCTCCACAGCTGACTGTCGAGGCCCTGGCCCGCAGACTGGGCCTTGACCCCGACGCGCCCCGCGGCCTGTCGAAGGTCACCCAGACTGACCGTTTGCCCACCCCAACGAGAGGTTGAACATGAGCACCCAGGCAGAGCAGATCGTGGCCGGTCTCGGCGGCGTGGACAACATCGTGGAGATCGAGCCATGTATCACCCGGTTGCGCACCGAGGTCGAGGACGCGTCCCTCGTCGACGAGAAGGCCCTGAAGGCGGCCGGGGCCCACGGGGTGATGCGATCGGGCAAGGTGATCCAGGTCATCGTCGGAACCCAAGCGGACACGATCGCCAGTGACATCGAGGACCTTCTGTGACGCAGGTTCTCGCACCGTTCGAGGGGCGGGTTCTTGCCCTGCAGGACGTCCCCGACCCGGTCTTCGCCGATGCCCTTGTCGGTCCGGGCGTGGCCATCGACCCGCTACGCGCGCCCGCCGACGTGGTCTCTCCGGTGAGCGGAAAGTTGGTGAAGCTGCACCCCCACGCCTTCGTGGTGGTCACCGAGGCGGGCTCCGGTGTGCTCGTCCACCTCGGGATCGACACCGTCGAACTGAAGGGCGAGGGTTTCCGACTGCACGCGGAGGAGGGCAGCACGGTCACGGCCGGGCAGAGCATCGTGTCCTGGAATCCGGCCGAGGTAGCGGCGGGTGGCCGTTCCCCGATCTGCCCGGTGGTTGCCCTCGATGCGAAACCGGAGCAGCTCAGTGAGTTGATCCAGTCCGGCGTGGTGCAGGCTGGGGCGCCCTTGTTCACGTGGTCTGTGTGAGGGACTACGACCTAAGGGACAGCGACCTTCCTGATCTCTACGCGATGGACGCGGCGCTTTTCGATCTCGATGGGACGCTGGTCGACAGCGAGCACGTGCACCGGACCGCCTGGCGGTCCTTCTTCGACTCGCGCGGCTGGGAGGTCTCCGAGCAGACCTACGCCGAGCACTTTCTCGGGCGACGGGGAGCGGACACCTTTCGCAAGCTCGATGGTCCCTGGCAGGCCCACGACCCCGATGCGCTGCTCGCCGAGGTGCTGACCCATCTCGCCGACGTCGATCTCGAGCCTGTGCCGGTGCGGGGTGCAGCCGAACTGATCCGCTCCGTGCACGCGACCGGTATGCCGGTGGCCGTGGTGACCTCGGCTGTCCGTGCGTGGGTCGACTCGAGCCTGCACGTACTCGGTGTCGCCGATCTCGTGACGACGGTGGTCAGTGCCGAGGACGTCGAGGCCGGCAAACCCGAGCCGGAGGGTTACCTCCTGGCCTGCCGCAGGCTCGGCGTCGACCCAGGCCGGGCCGCCGCATTCGAGGACTCCACCTCCGGAGTCACCGCTGCAGTAGCTGCCGGGATCTCACCGGTGATCGGCGTACTCACGACCACCTCGGCAGCCGCACTTCGCGCGGCCGGCGCTCACCACGTGATTGAGGACCTCCGAGTCGTTGCGGGGTAATCGAAAGGCCGTAGTAGCAGGCAGTGTGCGTACGCAGGATTACGTATCCAGGGGGTGAACGGAACTAACCGTCAACAGCCGCTCGTTGCAGGTTCCATGCCTCCGTCCCGATCCCTGCCTCGACCCCGATGGAGGATCGGCACCTCGGCGCGGCGACTCCTGTCCATCCCGCTTGTCTTGAGCATCGCCCTGTTCGGTCAGCCGGTCTTCGCCACCTCCGTGAGTGCCGCGGACGATGTCGGCATCGAGACGATCAACGTCCCGGCCGCCGGCACCGAGGCCATCGAACTGGACACCAGCCTCTACATCCCAGCAGCCAGTCAGGACGTGCCGGCACCGGCAGTGATCCTCGGGCACGGCTTCGGCGGATCCAAGGACAGCGTCCAGACCGAGGCGCGGGCCCTGGCCGAATCCGGGTACGTGGTGCTCGCCTACTCCGCTCGTGGACATGGTGCCAGCGGTGGGCTGATCGGGCTGAACGACCCCGACTTCGAAATCGCTGACCTGTCGGTGATGATCGATCTGCTCGCCGACCGGTCTGAGGTGGCCAGCGACTCCGAGGGTGATCCGGTGGTCGGAGTGACCGGCGCCTCCTACGGCGGAGCCCTGTCACTGCTCGGCGCTGCCTACGACGACCGCATCGACGCGATCGTTCCGCAAATCACCTGGAACTCGTTGACCCGCTCCCTCTTTCCCGATCAGGTCGGCTTGCCGGCGGGGGACGCTTTCGCGGGCGCGCCCGCCCCGGGCGACGATGGAGTTTTCAAGAAGCTGTGGGCCGGCTTCTTCTTCAGCACGTCATCGGGGTTCGGTGGCGCCGGCCGGACCGAAGGGGCCGCGCCGGAGGCACCGACGGTCAACGATCTCACCTGTGGCCGGTTCCGGGCCGAGATCTGTGCGGCCTACCAGGAAACAGCCGTCACCGGTCGATTGAACCCGGAGATCGCCGAGATCCTGGACCGGGTCAGTCCGGCCAGTGTGCTCGACCGGATCGACGCGCCCACGATGCTGGTCCAGGGGTTGTCGGACACCCTCTTCCCGCTCAGCGAGGCCGACGCCAACGCCCGCGGTATCGCCGAGAACGGGACCCCGGTGAAGATGGTCTGGTACCGCGGCGGGCACGACGGCGGCACCGACGAGGACGACGTCGTACGGCTGCGCGAGCTGACCTTCGCCTGGTTCGACCACTACCTAAAGGGCACCGGCCCGGATCCGGGAACGACCTTCGAGTTCCCCGAGCCCAACGCCCTGGCGGCGGGGATCACGGTGTCCGGCGGCGCGGGCGGCACGGCCCAGCGAATCAGCACCCTGCCCGCCTACCCGGGACTGAGCGCTACGGACGGACCCACGCCAGAGGCAACCATCAGCGAGCTGGGGTTGAGCGGTCCGCCCGTGCAGCCCATCGTCAACCCGGCTGGTGGATTGCCGGCGGCGATCTCGACCATTCCGGGCCTGTCGGCCGGTCTCAGTTCACTGGGCGGGGCCGTGGGTGCCGGCGCCTTGCTGGACATTCCTGGCCAGTCGGCTTTCTTCAGTACCGCGCCCAGAGAGGCAGCGGTCGACGTCGTCGGGTCGGTTCAGACTCAGGTGCTGGTCGCCTCGCCCACCGGTGAAGCCGTGCTCTTCGCCAAGCTGTACGACACAACCGAAGACGGTTTTCCGACGTTGCTGGGCGGCGTTGCTCCGCTGCGCCTGTCGGGTCTGTCCACGGATGCTGGTGGAGCTGAGCCGGTCGACATCACGCTGCCGCCGCTTGTGCATCGCCTCGAAACCGGGCACTCCCTACTTCTTGTACTGAGCACAACCGATCAGGGTTACAGCTCGCCGGTCGATCCCGTTGTGTACGCGGTCGGCCTGCCGACCGGAGCGGCGCTGTCCGTACCGACGGTGAGCGGGACGGTGAGCGCCAGCGGTCAGCCAGCCTGGTTGTCGTTCGCCGGGATCGTGGCTGGGCTCGGCCTCATTCTGGTCGGAATCGTGTTCTGGTGGGGTCGGCGCAACCGCGCCCGCGCCTCGGTGATCGATCCCGAGATCGCGGACGTCCCGCTCGTCGTACGGGGGCTGAGCAAGACCTACCCGGATGGGCTCCAGGCCGTACAAGACCTGTCCTTCCAGGTTCGACACGGTCAGGTCGTCGGGCTGCTCGGTCCCAACGGCGCGGGCAAGACCACGGCATTGCGGATGGCCATGGGTCTGATCCGACCCTCCCAGGGCGAGATCCGGGTCTTCGGTCACAAGGTCACCTTCGGAGCGCCGGTGTTGTCCCGGATCGGGGCCTTCGTCGAGGGGACTGGGGCGTTCCCGCATCTGTCAGGAAAGGACAACCTTTCCCTCTACTGGGCGGCCACCGGGCGTCCGGCCGAGGACGCCCATGTCGAAGAGGCCCTGCAGATCGCCGGTCTGGGCACGGCGATCAACAAGCGGGTCAAGACCTACAGCCAGGGCATGCGCCAACGGCTGGCCCTGGCCCAGGCGATGCTCGGCCTGCCCGAACTGCTGGTCCTGGACGAACCGACCAACGGGCTGGATCCGCCCCAGATCAGGGAGATGCGTGACGTTCTGCACCGGTACGTCGAGGCCGGCCGTACGGTGCTGCTCTCCAGCCACATGCTTGCCGAAGTGGAGCAGACCTGCACCAACGTCGTCGTGATGCACCACGGAAAACTCATCGCCGAGGGCAGTGTCGAGGACATCATCGGGACCGGTGGTGCGGTTCTACTCGGCGTCGATGATCAGCCGGCCGCCCGGGCCTTGCTGTCCACGATCGAGGGAATCCGGCAGCTGGAGGACGACGAGGACGGGCTGATCGTGGATCTCGACGGGTATCCGCGCCGTGAGGTCGTCAACCGGCTGGTCTCGGCCGGGATCGGAGTCGAACGCGTCATACCGCGTCGCCGCCTCGAGGACGCGTTCATCAGTCTCGTCGAGGAGGACCGCTCATGAGTCCCAGCGCACCGGACGGTGTTGCGGTGCAGCATGTTCATGACACAGGAGCCGCGCCAGGTTATGTCCCTGGCCGCACTCTGAAGCTGCGGGTCGAGCTCGCCCGCCAGCTGAAGCGTCGCCGTACCCAGTGGACGTTCGCCTTGATGTTCTTCCTGCCGGTGGCGTTGTTGACCGCGCTTCAGGTCGGGGTCGACGGCGGGGACAGAGGAGGTGAGCCCGACACCCGCATCTCCCTGGTCGATGTGGCGACCTCGAGCGGACTGAACTTCACCCTCTTCGTGCTCTTCGCGACTACCGGGTTCTTCCTGGTCGTCGTCTATTCCCTGTTCTTCGGCGACTCGGTGGCCAGCGAGGCGCAGTGGGGGTCCCTTCGCTACGCCCTGGCATCGCCAGTTCCGCGGGCCCGGCTGCTACGGCAGAAGTACACCGCCGCACTCGTGCTCAGCCTCGCTGCGCTCGCGGTGTTGATGGTGACGGCCATCGTCGCTGGAGGGCTCTTCTTCGGCTGGGGGGCTGCGCAGACCCCGATCGGGGTGAGCCTGGCGCCGGGGGATGCCTATCCGCGGTTGCTCGGGATCGCCGGTTACCTGGCGCTCACTTTGCTCACTGTCGGGTCGTTCGCGTTCTGGCTGTCCTGCCGTACGGACGCCCCATTGGCCGCCGTCGGCGGGGCGGTGTTCACGATCATCGTCTGCGGGATCCTGGACTCGATAGACCAGCTCGGCTTCCTGCGTGACTTCCTGCCGACCAACGAGCAGTACGCCTGGACCGGAATGCTGCTCACGCCGGTCGACAGCGGGGACATGCTGCAGGGCGCGATCGTCGCGGTCGCGTACACGGCTCTGTTCACCGGCCTGGCTTTCCGGCACTTCATGCGCAAGGACGTCGTCAGCTGAGCCTCGAATTCCCGCAGTTATCGCGATAAGGGCGGGAGGTGGCAGGGGGTTGTACGGTCGCTCGGGTGAGCGATGACCCGTTGCGCCGGCCGATCGGCTGGTGGCTCAACCACCTCGACGGACTGCTCGATCTCGGCTTCGAGGCCACGCTCGGCGTCCAGGACGTCAGCCGGCGACAGTGGCAGATCCTCAACGGCCTGTCCGAAGGGACCCCGCTCGTCGGAACTGCTCGCTTCGTTGACCGTCTTCGAGGAGTCCGGCGGAGTGCACGAGGCGCTGGCCTCCCTCGTCGAGCGTGGCTGGCTGCACAGCGGGCACAGGATGGACCGCAACATCGGCACTGCCCCGGCCGACGCGAGCGATGCACCGCCGATCGATGCAACCGGGACGTCGCGGGGCGAGACGAGCGAGACGCCGCTAGTCGAACTCACTAACGAAGGGCGCCGACAACATGCCCGGATCGCGGAGGAGATCCGCGCGATGCGGACGTCGGTGACCGAAGGGTTGTCAGCCGACGACTACCGCGCCGTGGTCACCGGCCTTGCCCGAATGGCCGAGAATCTGGAGCGTCGCCTCGCTTGATCCAGCCGATGACGTCCGCACCGGTGCTGAGCCGTAACGGATTCCAAGATCATGAGCGTTTGGCGGTGCAACTGGCTGGACTGAGCTACGGCGCTCACGATCTTGCAAACCGCCTGGAATGCCAGGCCGCCGGGCTCTACTCGTCGGTGACCAAGATCGTGCGGATCGCCTGGGCCCAGCCGAGTCCGACCGCCTCGTCGCAGAGCAGGACGTTAGCCCGGGCTGCTGCCTGGGCAACCACCTCGGGATTGACCAGTCCGTTCGCTGTCAGCCAGAGGTCGCTGACCGAGTCGGCCATCTCCAAGTCGCTGATGCTGTCCCCAATCGCGATCGCCTGACCGGCGGTGAGCCCACGGCGCTGCAGGTCCCAGGCCACCGCAAGGCCTTTCGACACTCCCCGTGGCATCAGGTGGTAGACGTGCGCCGGAAGCCCCTGTAGCGACAGGCCGGTGCTGCGACCGATCGGCAGAGTCCCATTGTCCCGCAGTGTCAGCCACCCCCATCCCTGAGCTGCCAACCATGCCTCCACCTCGACCACGTCGACCGCGCCGCGGAGCATCGCGTCGACCTCGTGGCCCTGGTGCCAGGGCGCATGCCATTCCAGCCGGGCCGGGTACCGCGCGAAGAGTTCGTCGACGATCCCGAGCTGGGCCATCACCTCGAACGGCACCTGCCCGTCGAAGGCGGCCGGCATCTCTCCGGGCAGGACTTGGTGTTCGCGCCAGCCCGACCAGACGACGACCGAACCGAGTTCGGCGATGAAACCGTCAGCGCCGAAGATCCTGCCCGCCTCGACTAGTTGGGCCCTTGTCCGCCCGGAGACCAGGACGAGGGCGATGCCGGCTCGATGCAGGGCCAGCAACGCCTTGCTCGGCTCGTCGGTCAGCTTCCGGTCCGCGTCGAGCCAGAACGATCCGCGCGGCCCAACCATGGTGCCGTCGAGGTCGGAGTACACGATCGAGACGCCCACGCACACCATTCTGTCGTGACCGTGCACCGCGGCTCATGATCAGGATCACCCTGGCTTGTGACTAAGGCCGGGCCTCCAGCACGATGTTGAACGGCGTCTCGGCGACCCGGCGGAGGCTGCTGAAGCCAGCGCCGGTGATGACCTCGCGCAACCGAGCCTCACCCGCCTGCGCGCCCAACGCCGTACCGACCTCCTGCGACAGCGAGTTCGGCGTGCACAGCAGGGTCGAGAAGGCGTAGTAGGCCGCGCCGACTGGGTTGAGGTTGTCCTCGACGCGGTCGCCGG
>Ga0136637_1000397_pt1 | contig 10401 bp, 7 predicted proteins | sample AntDrymUQ8572106_2_FD_105497 | JGI IMG/M metagenome (GOLD analysis project Ga0136637, IMG submission 105497) | Polar desert sand microbial communities from Dry Valleys, Antarctica - metaG UQ857 (21.06) | ecosystem: Environmental > Terrestrial > Soil > Desert | place: Antarctica: Dry Valley... | reverse complement strand
GTGTCCAGCAGGACGCCGAAGGCGACGACGAAGCCGATCTCCGTCAGGAAGACGAGCGGCAGGACGCCGAGCGCCGCGAAGACTCCGGCGAGCACGATGCCGGCCGACGTGATGACCCCGCCGGTGACCGCCAGGCCGCGCAGCATGCCCTCGCGCGTGCCGTGGCGCGCGGTCTCCTCGCGCACGCGGGCCATCAGGAAGATGTTGTAGTCGATCCCCAGCGCGACGAGGAAGACGAAGGCGAACAGCGGCAGCGCTGGATCGCTTCCCGGGAAGCCGAAGATCACGTCGAAGACGACCGCGCCGACGCCGAGCGACGCTGCGAAGGACAGCACCACGGTCGCGATCAGCATCACCGGCGCGACGAGCGCGCGCAGCAGCAGGACGAGGATCAGGAACACGACGAGCAGCGCGATCGGGACGATCAGCCTGGAATCGCGGGTGGCCGCATCACGCAGGTCGGCTTCGATCGCGGTCGTCCCCCCGACGAGTGTTCCAGGCCCGCCGGCGCGGTGCGCCGCGTCGCGGATCTTGGGTATCAGGTCGTAGGCCTCGGTCGAGAAGGGCTCGGGCTCCAGGGTCGCCCTGAGCAGCACCTGCGCGCCCTCGATGATCGTCTGCGTCTCACGCGGGCCGCGGACGACGGCGGCCACCGATTCCACGCCGTCGATGCGGTCGACCGCATCGCGCACGGCATCGGCGCTGGCGGCGTTCGGCACGACGATGTCGGTCGGCGCGTTCGTGCCGCCCGGAAACGCCTTTGACAAAAGCTCCTGGCCGGTGACCGATTCGACGTCGTTGCGGAACTGATTGCCCTGCGTGACGCCGTCGCTGAGGTTCAGCAGCCCGAGCGACATCACGCCAAGCAGCAGGATCGTCCCGATCCATACGCGCCGCGGCTTCGCGACGACCTTGTCACCGACGCGGCGCCAGCGCCCGTGCGTCTCGTCGGCGCCCGCGCTGCCGACCCGCGGGATGAACGGAAAGAACGCCCGCCGGCCGACGATCAGCAGCAGCGCGGGCAGCAGCGTGAGCATCGACAGCATCGCGACCGCGACGCCCATTGCGCCGATCGGCCCGAGGCCCGCGGTGCCGTTGACCTCGGCCAGCGTGAGGCACAGCAGCGCCGCGATCACGGTCATGCCCGAGGCGAAGATCGCCGGCCCGGCCGTGCTCAGCGCGCGCTTCATCGCGGCGTGCTTGTCCTCGCTGCGGCGCAGTTCCTCGCGGTAGCGGGCGACGAGCAGCAGCGCGTAGTCGGTCCCCGCCCCGAGCACGATCACCGACAGGATCCCCGAGGACTGACCGTTGACGGTTACCCCGGCCTCGCTCAGGCCGTAGCCGATCGCGCGCGTCGCAAGCTCGGCGAAGGCAACGGCGATGATCGGGATCAGCCAGAAGATCGGGCTGCGGTAGATGAAGATCAGCAGCACGAGGACAAGCCCGAAGGCCGCCAGCAGCAGCGTGCCGTCGATCCCTTCGAAGACCTCGATCGCGTCGGCCGAGTAGGCCGCCGGACCGGTCACCTTCGCCTCGAGGCCACCGCCGGGGTCGCTGACGCGCTTGCGGATCTCCTCGACGGGCTTGGTGAGCGTGCCGCCCTTGCCGTCGCTGGTGATCTGCGCCTGGACGATCTCAGCGGTCTTGTCCTTGGACACCACCGGCAGCGCGAAGCGCGACGTGGCGCGCAGCTTCAGCGCGTTGAGCTCGCGGCGATCCTTGTTGATGGCGCGGCGATCGGCGATCGTCAGGCCACCGGCGCGGCGGTAGACGATGATGACCGCGGCCTTCTCGCCGCCCTCGAGGCGTTCGACCTGCTGGAGCGCCTTCGTCGACTCGGCGTCTCCCGGCAGGAACGAGGACGGCTCGTTGCGTTCGGCGTCGCTGTACTTCTTCGGCAGGTCGCCGGCGATGGCTCCTGCCATCGCCGCGACCCACAGCAGGGCGATGATCCATTTGGCGCGGCGACGCGCGGCGATCGTCAGGACGGAGGACACGGCGGTACTCCTACCAGCAATCAGCGCCCCGGGTCGAGCAGCGCCTCGAGCTCGCCGGGCTCTGCCACCGGCTGGCGGCACGTGAACCGCTCGCAGACGTACGCGGCGGCGCGCTCGCCCAGCGGCGAGCGGCCTACGAGCAGCGGCACGCCGCCGTCGTCGGAGCCGTCACCGCCGGCCAGTACGAGATGCGGCCGGAAGGTGCAGCGCACGACGCGCACGAGCGCGCGCGTGTCTGCGCCGACGACGGCGACCTCGCGCACGGTCGCGAAATGAAAGTCGAGCGCCTGGAGCATGTGCCCGAAGGCCAGCGGCGCGCGGCGCAGCAGGTCGGCCATCAGCCTCAATACACCGACCGCCTGCTCCTCGTAGCGCGCCTCGCCGCTCAGCGCAGCCAGGCGCAGCAGACCGAACGCGGCGCTTGACTGCCCCGACGGGATCGGCGAGTCGTCGAGCTCCTTGCGCCGCGCGACGAGCTGCTCGTGGTCGGCGGAGGTCATGTAGAAGCCGCCGCGGTCGGGATCGCCGAAGCGCTCGATCATCGTGTCGGCCAGCGCGCGGGCCTCACGGAACCAGCGCGGCTCGAAGGTCGCCTCGTAGAGTGTCAGTAGCGCCTCGAGCAAAAAGGCGTGGTCCTCGAGATAGGCGTTGAGCTTCGCCTCGCCGGCGTTGTAGGTGCGCAAGAGGTGCCCGGCGGCGTCGCGCATCTCGTCGAGCACGAAGCTGGCCGCGGCGCGCGCGGCATCGATGTAGTCGGCGCGCTCGAGCACCGCGCCGGCCTCCGCCAGCGCGCTGATCATCAGCGCGTTCCAGGCCGTCAGGCGCTTGTCATCCAGGCCCGGCCAGATGCGCTCCGAGCGCACCGCCAGCAGCGCCGAGCGAATCCGCTCGCGTTGCTCCGCGTCAGGCTCCGGACCGCGGGATTCGAGGATGTTCTCGCCCTCGAAGTTGCCCTGCTCGCTGGCCCCGAACCACTCGATCGAGGCGTCGGCATCGTCTCCGAGCAGCTCGCGCAGCCCGTCGATGCTCCAGACGTAGAACTTCCCCTCGACGCCCTCGGAGTCGGCATCCAGCGCCGAGTAGAAGGCGCCTTCCGGGCCGGTCATCTCGCGCAGCGCCCAGTCGAGCGTCTCCTCGGCGGTGCGGCGCAGGATCGGATCGCCGCTGACCTGCCAGCCGTGCAGGTAGGCGCGCGCCAGCAGCGCGTTGTCGTAGAGCATCTTCTCGAAATGCGGGACGGTCCAGTGGGGGTCGACGGAGTAGCGCGCGAAGCCGCCGCCGATCTGGTCGTAGATGCCGCCCGAGGCCATGCTGCGCAGCGTGTGCAGCGCCATCGTCGGCTCGCCGCGGCGCAGCAGGAACTCGATCGTCGACGATGCCGGGAACTTCGGCGCGCCGCCCCAGCCGCCGTTGACGGAGTCGTACTGCGAGCTCAGCTGGGCGACGGCCTCGTCGAGCACCTGCGGGCCGAGCGGGGCCTGCGAGGGCGTGAGCATCGCGCCCCCGGTGAGGCGCTGGATCATCGCCGGGTTCTGCGCCCGGATCTCGTCGCGCTTGTCGTCCCAGGCCGTTGCGACAGCGTTGAGCACCTGCATCCAGCTCGGCATGCCTTGGCGCGGCTGCGGCGGGAAGTACGTGCCGGCGTAGAACGGCACCTGCTCAGGCGTGATGAAGACGTTCAGCGGCCAGCCGCCCGAGCCCGTCATCGCCTGCACGGCCTCCATGTAGATCGCGTCGACGTCGGGGCGCTCCTCGCGGTCGACCTTGACGCAGACGAAGCGCTCGTTCATGAGCTCGGCGATCTCCGGAACCTCGAAGCATTCACGTTCCATGACGTGGCACCAGTGGCAGGCCGAGTAGCCGATCGAGACGAGCAGCGGGCGGTCCAGCTCACGGGCGCGGCCGAGTGCCTTCTCGCCCCACGGCAGCCAGTCGACCGGGTTGTCGCGGTGCTGGAGAAGGTAGGGCGAGGTCTCCCTGGCAAGCGCGTTGGCCATGATGCAGCCGTTACCCGACGAGCAAGCCCTTCATCATCGAGACGCACATCCGCCGGTCACCGTAGCACCGCGCTACCGTCACAAATCCGACCCTCGTCCCAGGAGAGCAACCGACCCGTGTCCCATCATCGCGAGCCCGTCACCGCACTCGGCGCACCGGCAGCCATCGGCCCGTACCGCCACGCCGTCCGCAGCGGCGGACTGCTGTTCTGCTCAGGCCAGATCCCGCTCGACCCGGACTCCGGCGAGCTCGTGGGCAAGACCGCCGCCGAGCAGGTCCACCGCTGCCTGGAGAACCTCGGCGCTGTCTGTGCCGCCGCCGGCGCGAGCCTGCACGACGCGGTCCGCGTGACCGTTTACCTGACCGATCTCGCCGGCGACTTCGCCGAGGTCAACGAGGCCTACGCCGAGTTCTTCGAGGCCGATCCGCCGGCGCGCGTGGCGATCGGCGTCGCGGCGCTGCCCAAGGGCGCTCAGGTTGAGTTGGACGCGATCGTGGCGCTGCCGAGCTGAGCTGAGCTGTCAGCTTTCGCCGCGCAGCAGCGCGCGGCGCACCTTGCCGCTCGCGGTCTTGGGCAGCTCATCGGCGAAGTCCACGATGCGCGGGTACTTGTAGGGCGCGGTCTGCGCCTTGACGTGGTCCTGCAGCTCGCGGGCAAGATCGCCTGAGGCGCTGTAGCCCTCGCGCAGCACGACGACCGCGCGCACGACGCTGCCGCGCTCCTCGTCGGGCGAGGCGACGACGGCGGCCTCGACGACGGCCGCGTGGGTCACGAGCGCGGACTCGACCTCGAACGGGCCGATGCGGTAGCCGGCGGAGATGATCACGTCGTCGGTGCGGCCCTCGAAGTAGAGGAAGCCCTCGTCGTCGCAGGTCACGCGGTCGCCGGTGCGCCAGACGCCCGCGGGTGGCTCGTCGCCTTCGTAGCGCAGGAAGAAGGTCGGCACGGTCGCGGGGTCGGCGACGAGCTCGCCGTCGTCGATCCACAGCTTCATCCCCGGCAGCGGGCGGCCCATCGAGCCCGGTCGTGCCGGGACGCCCGGCGGCGTGCCGGTGAGCTGACCCGTTTCGGTCTGCCCGTAGCCGTCGCGGATCTGTAGGCCGGTCGCCTCCTCCCAGGCGCGCAGGACCTCGGGGTTCAAAGCCTCGCCCGCGGCAACGAGGCCGCGCAGCGACGCAAACTGCCGCAACGTCGCGCGCTTGGCGATGACGCGGTACTCGGTCGGCGCCATGCACAGCACGTTGACGCGCTCGCGCTGCAGCAGGTCCAAACGCTGGGCCGGGTCGAAGCGCGCGTCGTGCAGAAGCGCCGCGGCCCCGCGAATCCACGGGGCGATGAACGCGTTGCGCGCGGACTTGCTCCAGCCGCTGGCCGCCGTGCACCAGACGAGGTCGCCGGGAGCGGGGGCGAGCCAGTGCTCGGCCTGGACGCGCTGGCCGGCGAGATAGCGCTGGCCGTGGATGACGGCCTTGGCCTCGCCAGCCGTGCCGCTCGTAAAGGTGATCAGGCAGGGGTCAAGCGGATCGAGCTGAGCGGGTGGCGGTGGCTCGCGCTCGGGCCACCCGGCGACGCCGGGCACCACGATCGTCGGCCCATCCCAGCCGGCCTGCTCGAGCACGGCCGCGTTTCGATCGGCGACCACGACGAGCGCCGGCACGCAGACCTCGATCCGCTTGCGCAGATCGCCCGCGCGCAGCTGCTCGTTGCACGGCAACACGACGTAGCCCTGGCGAAAGCAGGCGACCATCGCCGCGACCCAATCGGGCTGGCTGCCCGCGAGCGTCAGGACGACGTCGCCGCGCTGCACGCCCCGCTCGTCGATGTGGAAGGCCAGCGTCCGGGCCGCCCGCGCCATCTCGCCGAAGCTCCACTCGCGGCGAGCGCCGTCGCGGGCGATCTCGACGAGCGCCAGCCGCTGCGCGGGCGCGGCCTCGACGACGTCGACGGCGAAGTTCACTCGGCGTCGTCGTCGGGTGCGAACGCGTCCAGCGCGCGCCGGTAGAGCTCCTCGAACGCATCGGCAAGCTCGCGTGGGGCGGCGAGCTCGTGCAGCTCGAGGTAGGCGTTCAGCGTCGCGTGCAGCGAGCTGAGCGTGGCCTGCGTCTCCCAGCCGACGCTGAGCTCGTCGGGCTCGAGCAGCAGCTCGTAGCCGCGCGCCGCCTTCCAGCCCGCGTGCACCGCATCGCTTGCAAGCCGGTACAGCGCCCGCCGGGCGGTCAGTCCCACATGCTGCTCAAGGTGGCGCAGCTCGACGGCGATCGCGTCGTCGGTCAGCTCCGGGAACTCCGCCGTCAGCTCGCGCCGCGCCCATTCGTAGCCGCCACGGCTGAGACGGCCGCGGTACTCGCGGCGGACGTCCTCGCCGCGTTCGCGGATCAGCAGCAGCTCCTGCGGTGGCAGCGGCTCCCAGCCGAGCTCTTCGTGGTGCTGCTCATAGGTTTCCAGCGTGCGCCAAAGCTGGTAGGCGACCTGGTCGCCGTAGCGGCGCACGGTGTCGTCCTCGGCGTCGATCAGCAGCGCCGCCTGGACCTCGACCTCGTGCATCGTGCGCCAGCGCGCGACCGCGCCGTTGCCATAGCCCGTCCGGATCAGGGCGAGGATCTCGCCTGCCGTCACGTACGCGCGAACGAACAGCAGGCGGACCGCGATGCGCCGCTCGAGCGCGGTGCGGTTGTCTGCCTGCTCGGGAGCCCATGCCCGTTGCGCGAGCGCGAAGCAGCCCGCGCGAAACAGCTCGTAGAGGTCGAAGGCGACGTCCCAGCGGTCGCCGATGCGCGCCTGCAGCAGGGAATGCTCGCTGCGCAGATCGAACAATGCGTCGGAAACATCCTCCAGAAACAGATCGACCGCGCGCTGCGGATCATCGTCGACGAGGATTGCCGACTCGAGGCCCGCCAGAACGTTTTGAGCTGCGTCCATCTGTGGACAGACACTACGTCGTTCGCGGTAGTCTGGATCGATGGCCGTCGCCCCTGACACCTACAGCGAGTACACCGACGAGCAGCGCGACATCATCGCGATGGTCCGCCAGTTCGCCGACGAGCAGATCCTGCCCAACGCCGAGCACTACGACCACGAGGACGAGTTCCCGCAGCCGATCGTCGACCAGATGAAGGAGCTCGGCCTGTTCGGGGTGACGATTCCCGAGGAGTACGGCGGCATGGGTCTCGATCTGACGACCTACTGCATGATCGTCGAGGAGCTCTCGCGTGGCTGGATCTCGATCTCCGGGATCATCAACACGCACTTCATCGGCTCCTACCTGCTGATGAAGTTCGGCAACGAGGAGCAGAAGCAGAAGTACCTGCCCGAGATGGCGACCGGCGAGTGCCGCGCCGCGTTCAGCCTGTCCGAGCCCGAGATGGGCTCCGACGTGCAGGCGCTCAAGGCGACCGCGAAGAAGCTCGGCGACGGCGGCTACGAGCTCAATGGCCAGAAGATGTGGGTCACCAACGGCCTGCGCTCGACGATCGTCTTCGTGCTCGTGCGCACCGACCCCAAGGCCGACCCGCCGTACAAGGGCATGACGTGCTTCATCGCCGAGAAGGAGCCGGGCGTCTCGGAGAACACCGGCGAGTACGCGGGCTTCACCGTCCCGCCGCCGCTGAAGAAGATGGGCTACAAGGGCGTCGAGTCGACGGAGCTCGTCTTCGACGGCTACAAGTGCCCGGCGGAGAACATCCTCGGTGGCGAGGATGCCGGCCTGAACCGCGGCTTTCAGCAGATGATGGACGCGCTCGAGGTCGGCCGTGCGAACGTCGCCGCCCGCGGTGTCGGCATCGCCCAGCGCGCGCTCGAGCTCGCGCTGCGCTACTCGCAGGAGCGCAGGACCTTCGGCAAGCCGATCGCTCAGCATCAGGTCATCCAGTTCAAGCTCGCCGACATGGCGACGCAGATCGAGGCCGCCCGCCTGCTGACGCGCAAGGCCGCGCGCCTGAAGGACGCGGGCGAGAGCTCCGAGCTCGAGGCCGGCATGGCGAAGCTGTTCGCCTCCGAGGCCGGTCGCTTCTGCGTCGAGGAGTGCTTCCGCATCCACGGCGGCTACGGCTACTCCAAGGAGTACGAGATCGAGCGGCTGTACCGCGATGCGCCGCTGCTGCTGATCGGCGAGGGCACGTCGGAGATCCAGAAGATGGTCATCGGCCGCAAGCTGCTGCAGCGCCACAAGATCTGACGCGGGGCGATCAGTCCAGTTTCAGCTCCCCGGCTGGTCCCAGGGCACCGGTCAGCCGACGAGCAGCTGATGCGCCCGCGCTTCTGGCTGACGCTGCTCACGGTCGCCGCGATCGCGCTGACGCTGCTCGTCAGCGTGACGTCGGTGGTTCGCTTCGCCTACCGCAGCCCGTCGCTGCACGTGGGCGTCGAGACGGCAGCCGCGCTGATCTCGCTGCTGGCGGCACAGCTCATGTACGGCCGCTTCCGGCGCACCCTCGATCGCCGCGAGCTGCTGCTGACGGCGGCGCTCGCGCTGTTCGCCGGCTCCAACCTGCTGTTCTCGGCGATCCCCGCGATGGCGAACCTCGACCCGGGGCCGTTCGACACATGGGCGCCCGCCCTCGGCGGCGCTCTGGCGACGGCGCTGCTCACCTTCAGCGCGTTCGGGACCGCTCGCGCCGTGCGCCGCCCCGCGGCTGCGGCCCGGCGCGTCGCCGGGCTCTGTGTGCTGGCGCTCGCCGTCATCGGTGTCGCGACCGCGCTGGCGGGCGACTGGCTGCCACGCGCGATCGACCCCGGCCTGGCACCGGAGGGGTCGTCGCGGCCGCGTATCGTCGGCGATCCGACCGTGCTCGCCTTGCAGCTCGTCCTCATGGTCCTGTTCGCCGCCGCGGCGGTGGGCTTCGGACGCAGGGCGGAGCGGACCCACGATCCACTTATCCTGTGGTTCGCAATCGGCGCCGCGCTCGGCGCCTGGGCGCGGCTGAACTACTTCCTCTTTCCGTCGCTGTACTCCGACTTCTTCTACACCGGCGACGTGCTGCGGCTGGGCTTCTTCGTCGCCCTGCTGATCGGCGGCGTGCAGGAGATCCGCGTTGCGCAGCGCGAGCTCGAGCAGGCCGCCGTGTTCGCCGAGCGCCGCCGCCTCGCGCGCGAGATTCACGACGGCATCGCCCAGGATCTGGCGTTCATCGTCCAGCAGGGTGGCGAGCTCGCCGGGCGGAATGGGGCGCCCGAGGAGCTCGACGAGATGGTCGCCGCTGCGCGCCGGGGGCTCGAGGAGTCGCGCGACGTGATCGCCGCGCTCGTGCGTTCCACCGACGAGCCGCTGGCCAACGCGCTGACGCGCGTGGCCGAGGAGGCGGCCGGACGGTGGGGCGCGACCGTGCGAGCGGACATGGCGACCGGACTCGAGGTGCCGGCGCCGACGCGCGAGGCCCTGTTGCGGATCGTCGGCGAGGCGGTGACGAACTCCGCCCGGCACGGCCGCGCGGATACGGTTCTGCTGCGGCTCCGAGCGGAACCCGATCTGTTCCTGAGCATCGGCGACGACGGTGTCGGGTTCGATCCGGCATCGCTCGTGGACGGCAAGGGCCGCCATGGGATCATCGGCATGCGCGAGCGCGCCGAGGCGCTGGGCGGCGTGCTGCAGATCGGGTCGCGGCCGGGCGAGGGCACGCAGGTCGTCGTGCTGCTCCCGTGACCATGCGGGTCCGCGTGCTGCTCGCCGAACCCGACGCGCCGACGCGCATGGGGATACGGCTCGCGCTCGAAGCCGAGGGCTTCGAGGTCTGTTCGGAGCCGCTGGACGCGCGCTCCGCCGTCAGCGAGGCGATCCGGGAAAACCCGCTCGTGTGCCTCATCGACGAGGAGCTCGCCGGCGGCGTGCTCGTGGCCGTCGATGCGATCTACCGGCGTGTGCCCGAGATGAAGCTGCTCGTCCTGACGGCTGCGGAACAGCCCAGGAGCCTGTTCGCCGCGATCCGCGCCGGCGCGTCGGGATATCTGCGCAAGGATCTGGATCCGACGCGGCTGCCCGCCACGATCCGAGGCGTGCTCGACGGCGAGGCGGCGCTGTCGCGCCGGTTGACGTTTCAGCTGATGGAGACGCTGCGCATGCGCGAACGGGGTCGCTCGGCATCGACGACACCCGGAGGACCGTCGATGACGGACCGCGAGCTCGAGGTGCTCGAGCTGATGACCGAGGGGTTGCGCACGAGCGAGATCGCGGGGCGCCTGACGATTGCGGAGGTGACGGTGCGCCGCCATGTCTCGTCGGCGGTGTCGAAGCTGGGCGTCGCCGATCGCGCGGCGGCGATCGCCGTGCTGAGCGGCCGCTCACATGTGTGAGTGGCCGCGACCTTCGGCTCGTTCGCGATGGAGCGCTGTCCGCCGTCCTGAAGTCGTTCAGGCGTGTGAACGATCTTGGAACCTTCGGCCCTTGCGCGATCATGGACTGCTGTGCAGCCT
>Ga0136637_1000394_pt1 | contig 10428 bp, 14 predicted proteins | sample AntDrymUQ8572106_2_FD_105497 | JGI IMG/M metagenome (GOLD analysis project Ga0136637, IMG submission 105497) | Polar desert sand microbial communities from Dry Valleys, Antarctica - metaG UQ857 (21.06) | ecosystem: Environmental > Terrestrial > Soil > Desert | place: Antarctica: Dry Valley... | reverse complement strand
TGCCCGGCTACCTGCCCGGGGTGGGGCAGGAGTGGGACGGCGTGGTGCGCCGCGGCGCGAAGCTGCTGCACGCCTTCGCCGAGGCCATCGTGCCGCGGGTGACCCTGGTGACGCGCAAGGCCTTCGGTGGCGCGTACATCGCGATGAACGCGCGGTGCCTCGGCGCGACGCAGGTGTTCGCCTGGCCTGACGCCGAGGTCGCGGTGATGGGCGCCAAGGCCGCGGTCGGCATCCTGCATCGCAAGGCCCTCGCCGCCGCGACCGAGGAGGAGCGCGAGGCGCTGCACACCCAGCTCGCCGAGCAGCACGAGCGCCTCGCCGGGGGGGTGAACCGGGCGGTGGCCCTGGGTGTGGTCGACGAGATCGTCGCTCCCGCCCAGACCCGTCGGCGACTCGCCGAGGCGCTGGCCGCAGCTCCCGCGGGTCGCGGTGCGCACGGCAACATCCCGCTCTAGCGGGGCTGGGTACCCGCGCCGCCGAGGTGGCTAGCCCACCCGGTGCAACCAGGCGACGGGGGCGCCGTCCCCGGCGTGGCGGAACGGCTCGAGCGCGTCGTCCCAGGCCCCGCCCAGTAGCTGGTCGAGCTGGTGGACGAAGCCGTCCGACCCGCGGACGGTGGCGGCCAGCGCCCGCAGCTGGTCCTCACCCACCACGATGTCGCCATTGGCACTGGTGCGCGCGCGCCACAGCCCGAGCCCCGGCACCGAGCAGAACCGCTCCCCGTCCACCCCGGGGCTGGGTTCCTCGGTCACCTCGAAGCGCAGCATCGGCCAGGCCCGCAGTGCGGTGACGAGGGCAGTACCGGTTCCGGGGTCTCCGGTCCAGTCGCACTCCGCCCGCAGCTGTCCGGGTGCCGCCGGCTGTGCCGTCCACTGCAGGTCTACTCTCAGCTGCAGCGCGCCCGCGATCGCCCACTCGACGTGCGGGCAGACCGCCGCCGGCGACGAGTGGACGTAGATCGTCCCACCGGTGCTCATCCCTGACCTCCGCTGATCGACGAGGAGCATCTTCCCCAACGTCCTCGTGATCCGCGCACAGATGATGTACCGGAGGCCCATTGTGCCCTGTGCGCGCGGGTCGCGCTACGCCTCGCTCATCCGAGTTCCACCCGGGCGGTCGCCCGCGAGTTCTACGCCTGGTGAGGACCCCGCACCCGCAGCATCATGGCTGGATGGACGTCGACGCCGTCGCCGTCGCCGCCGCCATCGGCAAGCTCCGCAAGCCGACATCGGCCGCGTGGGTGGCCAACCTGCTCGCCCGGGAGCGCTCCGGCGAGGTCCACGACCTGATCGAGCTCGGCGCCGCGCTGAGTGCGGCCCATGCGAGCCTGGACGGCGCGACGCTCCAGGCGCTCTCCCGGCAACGCCACCAGGTGGTGCACGCGCTGGTGCAGCAGGCGCGGGCGCTCGGCCGGGACACACCGGCAAGCCGGTGAGCGAGACCGTCGCCCGCGAGGTGGAGGAGACCGTCACCGCGGCGCTGTCCGACCCGGATGCGGCCCGCGCGCTCGCCGCGGGACGGCTCGCGACCGCGCTTTCCCCCGGTGCGAACTGGTTCGCCGGTGCCGGTGCCGGGACTGCGCCGCGCCCGGCTGCCGTCATCGTCAAGGCACGCGACGTCGGCGACGGCGCGTACGTGGTCGTCGAGCAGCAGAAGCTCGCCGACATCGCCCCGGGCCGGTCCCGCAGCATCGACATCACGACGTTCGTCGACCTCGACGAGATCGACCCGGTCTTCTTCCAGAAGACGTACTGGCTCGCACCCACCGAGGAGCAGTACGGGCACGCCTACGGCCTGCTGCGCCACGCGCTCGCGAAGACGAACCGCGCCGGCATCGCCACGTTCGTCATGCGCGGCCAAGAGTATCTCACGGCGGTCCGCGCCGACGACAAGCTGCTCGCCCTCGAGACGCTCTACTTCGCCGACGAGATCCGTGACCCGGAAGCCCAGTTCCCGTCGCTGCCCGACAGCGGGCCCGGTCGCGGCAAGGAGCTCGACATGGCGACGATGCTGATCGAGTCGATGGCCGGGCCGTGGGAGCCCGAGGAGTACCACGACACCTACACCGAGCGCTGATCGCGGACAAGCAGGCGGGCCGGGAGACCGTGGTGGCGCAGGAGCCGCGCGGGGCGACGGACGTCGCCGACCTGCTCGGCACGTTGCGGCGCAGCGTGGAGTCGGCCCGCGCGGGCCGGAAGCCGTCCCGGGATGCCGCTCCGCAGGACTCCGGGCCGGACCTCTCGACGCTGCGCAAGACGGAGCTGCAAGCGATGACCCGGGCCGAGCTGGAGGACGCGGTCGCGAAAGCGGGGCGTTCGCCCGGATCACGCCAGGCGTCCTGATCCGAGGCTCACATTCTCCCCCTCACTATACCCCCGTATGGTATGAAGACGGATGACGGACCGCACAGAGGAGGACGACATGGAACGCTTCCCGGGTGCACTCACCCGGCAGGCGGTCTCCGCGACCGCCCACTGCCTCACCGGCTGCGCCATCGGCGAGGTCCTCGGCATGGTCATCGGGACTGCGCTGGGGTGGTCGAACCTGGCGACCATCGCGCTCGCCGTGGCACTGGCGTTCCTGTTCGGCTACGCGCTCACGATCGGTCCGATCCTGCGCGCGAGCATCGCCCTGAGCACCGCCATCCCACTGACGCTGGCCGCGGACACCGTGTCGATCACGGTCATGGAGATCGTGGACAACGTGATCATGCTAGTGATCCCCGGCGCGATGGAGTCCGGCGTCACCAGCTGGCTCTTCTGGGGCAGCCTCGCGGTCGCCCTCGCCGTCGCGTTCGTGGTCACCGTGCCGGTGAACCGCTGGCTGATCGCGCGGGGCCGCGGCCACGCCGTGGTGCACCAGTACCACCATGCGGGCCACTGAGCGGTACGAGCAGAACCATCGTCTTCCTCGCCGCGCTCGGAACCTACCCGGCGGCGCTGCGGTCGATCACGTCCGCCGGCCGGCGGTGATCCCTTCCGCGACACCGATGAGGCTCACCGAGGCGATTACCGCCACGATGAACCCGACGACGTTCAGCTCGAACACGTCGCCGGTGCCCAGCAGGTTCGCGACGACGCCGCCGATCACCGACCCGACGAGGCCGAGCAGCAGCGTCGCGAGAAGGCCGAGCCGCTGCCGGCCGGGCTTCACCAACCGGGCCAGCGCGCCGATGACGAGTCCTGCAACGATGAATCCGATCATGCTCGACCCCTCTCGTGGCATTCCCGCTCAGCTTACGGCCCCGGCTGGCCGCACTACAGGGTACCGCGGGAGAACGGACCGCGGATCGTGAAGCTCACACCCGGGGTCTGGATGTTGCCGAACAGCACGTCGCCGTCGGGGCTGTAGCAGGTACCGGTGAACTCCTTGTCGACGTTCTCGCTGATGTTGTTGAGGGCGAAGTCGAGGCGAATGACCGGCAGGACAACCGGAGCCAACGGGTGTGAGCCCGATTGACACGGAGCGAGACCGGCGGTCGCGGCGCGTTCACCTGTGCGTCCAGTCGGCGACGCCGGACGTGCGCTCTTCACGCGGCGAGACCGTGCCGTTCACCTTCACGTCAGCGCTCGCTGTCTAGATGGGCCACAGTCGCCGCTGCAGTCGAGAGGATCCGTCCCATGCGCACTCCGACACTGGTGGCCCTCGCGGTTCCGGTCATCGCCGCCGCTGCCCTCACCGGATGTGGTGGTGACGCCGACGCGGCCGGCACCGTGCGCCTCGCGGTCACCGACCTGCAGGGGCTCGAGGAGCTGCAGCGCGAGTTCGGTGCCTTCGAGACCGAGCTCGAGCGGGCCAGCGGGCTGCCGGTGGAGTTCTTCCCGGTCACCGACCGGGTCGCCGCGGCGGGGGCCCTCGCGGGTGACCAGGTCGACCTCGTGTTCACCGGGCCTGCCGAGTACGTGGTGCTCAACGAGCGCACCGACGCCGCACCGCTGATCGCGATCCGACGACCCGACTACCACTCGTGCCTCTACACCGCGGCCGGCAGCGGGATCACCGACACCGACCAGTTGCGGGGACAGAAGATCGCGATGAGTGACGTCGGTTCCACCAGCGGCCACCTCGGCCCGTCACAACTCCTGGTCGACGCAGGCATTGACCCGCAGGAGGACCTCGAGGTCCTCACCGTCGGAGACGCGCAGCACCAGGCCCTGGTGCGCGGTGACGTGGCCGCGGTCGGCACGGGGTGCCACGACTACGAGGAGTTCACCGCCGACGAGCCGAACGCTGCGGTGGCCTTCCCGCTCCTGGTCGAGGGTCCACCGCTGCCGCCGGACGTGGTGCTGTACCGCGACGGGCTCGACCCGGCCGTGGTGGAGACCATGCGGACCGCGTTTGAGGAGAACTTCCCCACGCTGCTAGCCGCGATGCTGCAGGGCAAGGACAACGCGAAGTACGAGGGCGCCGAGCTGGTGGCGGTTGACGACGGTGACTACGACGTCGTGCGCGACATGTACCGGGCGATCGGCGTCGAGGACACCACCGAGTTCGTCGGTGGCTGACCTGCTCGCCGACCTGCCGGCCGACATCCGGGTCAGCGGGCTCGCGCTGGTGCACCCCGGCGGGCACGTCGCGCTGGCCGGGGTGGACCTGACGGTCTCTGCCGGTGAGGTGGTCGCCCTGGTGGGGTCCAACGGGGCGGGGAAGTCGACTCTGCTGCGCTGCCTCGTGGGACTGCAGCGACCCACGGCCGGCGAGGTCCGGATCGGAGGCCTCGCCGTGACGACCGCGGGGCGGGCCGAGCTGCTGCGGCTGCGCGCCGGTGTCGGGTTCGTGTTCCAGCGCCTCAACCTGGTGCCCAGGCTCTCCGTGTTCGCCACCGTGCTGCACGGGACCATCAGCCGGCGCGGGCTGCGCGGAGCGTGGCCCGCCCTGGCCGGGGCGCAGGAGCGCAGCGACGCCATGGCGTGCCTGGACCGCGTCGGTCTCGCCGCGGTGGCCGCGCGACCCGTAGGCACGCTGTCGGGCGGTCAGCAGCAGCGGGTCGCGATCGCGCGGATGCTGGTGCAGCGGCCGTCGCTGGTGCTGGCCGACGAGCCGGTGGCCAGCCTCGATCCCTCCTCCGGCGCCGCCGTGCTCGCACTGCTGCGGGAGATCGCCGACGAGCAGGGCCTCACCGTCCTCATGGCTTTGCACCAGCTGCCCTACGCCCGCCGATACGCCGATCGCATCGTCGGGTTGCGGGGTGGGCGCTGCGAGCTGGACACCGCCTCGTCGGCCTGCACCGCGGGCGAGCTCGACCGACTTTACGCCAGCGCATGATGCTGCTGGAGGCACCGCCGAGACTGCGACGGCCGGGGGTGGCACCCCTGCTGCTGCTCCTGGTGGTGCTCGCGCTGCTGGTCGACGGCTACCGCTCAGGCGCGAAGGTCGACCCGCTGAGTCTCACGCAGGGCGCAGGCAGGCTCGCGGAGTTCCTCGCGGAGGCCGTGCCGCCCGACGTGAACAGGCTGGACTCGGTGGCGAGCGCGCTGCTGGTCACGCTCGAGATGGCGGTGCTGGGAACGATCCTCGGTGTCGCGCTGAGCGTACCGGTCGCGGTGGCCGCCGCGCGCAGCACGTCACCGCACCGGCTGGTCTACGGCCTCGCCCGCGGCCTGATCTCACTGTGCCGCACGATACCCGATCTCGTGTGGGGCCTGCTGTTCGTGGTGGCGGTCGGGCTGGGGCCCGAGGCGGGAGTGCTCGCGATCACCGCCGACGTCATGGGGTTCTGCGGGCGGTTCTTCGCGGAGGCGATCGAGGAGGTGGAGGACGGCGTCGTCGAGGGCCTCGTCGCCACCGGCGCGGGGCGCTGCGCGGTGCTGCTGGGCGCGGTGCTGCCGTCGTGCCTGCCGTCGTTCGTCGCCACGTCGATGTTCGCACTGGAGAACGCCACCCGATCGTCGGTGGTGCTGGGTGTGGTGGGTGCGGGCGGCATCGGGATCGAGCTGACCGTCTCCATGCAGCTGCTGCGCTACGACCAGGCCCTGACCGTGATCCTCGCGATCTTCCTCGTCGTCGTGGGCATCGAGCGGCTGTCCTCCGCGATCCGGCGCCGGATCCTGGCCCGACCATCGACGGCGGCGTGAGCGGGAGGTGGGAACGTGATCGATCGGCCAGGATCGCGGATCGAGGGTGTCACCGTGGTGGCCGGGGGCGGGACGGCACCGGTTCCCGGTGCCATGGTGCAGCTGGACGCCGACGGCGTCGTGACTGCCATCGAGCCCGGGGACCGACCGGGTGGGCCGCTGCTTGTCCCGGCTGCCGTCGACGTGCACCTGGACGTCCTCACCGCGCGGCGCAGGCCGCGGGCCGGTGTCGAGCTGGAGCTGCCCGGGGTGCTCGCGGCACTCGACGCCGAGTGCGCGGGCGCGGGGATCGCGACGGTGTGCATCGCCGCCCGCTTCGAGCACGCGCCCGCCAAGGGCGTGCTGCTGCACGACGCGGTCGCCCTGTGCCGGGCGGTGGAGGAGCTCGCGCCGCTGCTCGCGTGCGACTGGCGGGTGCACGGCCGGGTCGAGATCACCGATGGCGGTGTGGTCGAGGCGCTCGAGGACGCACTCGCCGCGACGACGCGGATGGTGCTCCTGTCGGTGATGGAGCATTCCGCGGAACGGACCCGATTCGCCTCGGCCGAGGAGAACCGCCGGTTCTACGCCGAGGACTGGGGCGTGTCCCCGGACGAGGTGGACGCGGTGATGGTCGCGAAGCAGGTCGGCCGCCGCGGTGCGGCACAGCGGCGCACCGCAGTGGCCGCCCTGGCCCGCGGCCGGTCGATCGCCCTCGCGAGCCACGACGACCGCACGCCCGAGCAGGTCGACGAGGCGCACGCGCTCGGCGCGACTGTGGCAGAGTTCCCCCTGACTGCCGCGGCGGCGCGGCGGGCGCGGGAACTCGGGATGCACACCGTGTTGGGCGCACCCAACGCCGTCCGCGGCCGGTCCACCGCGCCGGGCAACCTCCTCGTCGCCGAGGCCGTGGCCGAAGGGCTGTGCGACGTGCTGTGCTCGGACTACCTGCCGGGTGCGCTGCTGGCCGCGCCCTTCGCGCTCGCGGGCGATGACCTGGGACGGCTCGGGGAGCTGGTGGACCTGAGCGCTGCCAACCCCGCCGCGGCGCTGGGCCTCGCCGCGCCCACCATCGCGCTCGGCGAGCCGCTGGACGCCGTCCTGGTGCGGCAGGTGAGGGCCCTGCCGCTGCCCCTCGCCACCTGGCGCGCGGGACGGCTCGTCCAGCGGCGGGGTCACCTCACCGGCGCACCACTCCCGGCGTCGGCCACAGCGTCGTAGCTTGCCGGCTCGGTGCGCTACGGCGTGAGGATGACGTCGAGCAGCTCGTCGAGCGTCCGGGTCGGCGCGCCTGCGGTCTTGGCGAGGTCGTCCCAGCGGCGCAGCGCCATGGCGTCCTGCGCCATCGGGTGGCGCAGGAACCGCGCGGTCTCGTCCGCCGCGGCGGGGCCGCCCTGGTGGGCCAGGCTGCGGACCGACACCGGCGACAGCTTCGCCAGGTAACCGGGATCGGTCGCCACCAGCGCGCGCTTCGCGAGCACGTGGGAGCCCACCAGCCACCCGACCTCGTTGCCGAGGAGCCGGCTGCAGTACGCGGCCCCGGCCCGCTCGTGCGGCGCGCCGGGCAGCTCCGCGGCGACCCCGGGGGCACGGCCGATGTCGTGCAGCAGCGCGGCGGCCACGATCGCGGGCCGGGCGCCGGCGCTCTCCGCGAGCGTCGCCGCCTGCAGCGCGTGCTCGAGCTGGTCCACGGCCTCCCCGCCGTAGGGCAGCGCGGTGACGCTCGCCAGATCCGAGCGCAGCCGGGCGCGGATGTCCGTGGCCGCGCCGTGCCGGTTGACGAGCACCATACGGGTTCGCGTCATGAGGACTCTCCGATCTCCGGGACGCAGTGCACCCCGAGCAGGTGACGGGAGGGCGAACGGCGGCTGCCACCCCCGCGCACGAGGGGTGACGCCTCCACGCCGGTCATGCGGACATGAGCACAGCGTGCCCTGGTGGTCACCCAGGTGGCCGATGTCCGCACCCTCCCCCGCAACCGCCGCCCGCTGTTCGCCGAGACGTAACCCACACGTGTGACAGGGGGCATCCGCTGCCCGCAGTCTCGGTGTCGTCCGCCCCACCCCGCCGCGCCGGCGGGTCCGAGAGGAGAACGCCCGCGATGCGACCGCACCACCGCCGCCCGGCCAGAGCACTCGCCGCCGTCGCCGCCCTGCTCACCCTCACCGCGTGTGGCCAGAGCGCCGACACCGGCGCCGGCGCCGAGGGTTCCGGCGGCGACACACTCGTCTTCGCGGCAGTCCCCTCCGAGGACTCCACCAGCCTCCAGCAGAGTTACGAGCCGATCATCGCGATGCTCGAGAGGGAGACCGGCAAGACGATCGAGTTCCAGAACGCGACGGACTACGCCGCGGTCATCGAGGGGATGCGCGCCGGACAGATCGACATCGGCCAGTTCGGGCCGTTCTCCTACGTGCTGGCGGTGGGCCAGGGCGCCGCGATCACGCCGATCGCCGCCTCGGTCGAGGAGAAGGGTGAGGAGCCCGGGTACCAGTCCTACGGAATCGTCCCGGCCGGGTCCCCGATCACGGACCTCGCCGGGTTCGCCGGGAAGACCGTGTGCTTCGTGGACCCGAGCTCGACGTCGGGCTACCTCTACCCCACGGCAGGGCTGCTCGAGGCCGGGATCGACCCGGAGGCGGGCGGCCTGACGCAGACCTTCGCGGGCGGGCACGACGCCTCGGTCCTCGCGGTGGCCAGCGGGCAGTGCGAGGCAGGCTTCGCCTACGACGAGATGGTCGACACCGAGCTGATCTCGAAGGGCCAGCTCCAGCCGGGGCAGGTCAGCACGGTCTGGAAGTCGGAGACCATCGCGGGCTCCCCCGTCGCCGTGTCGAACGAGCTTCCCGAGGACCTGCGCCAGACGATCACCACCGCGTTCCAGGAGAAGGCGAACGTCGACTACCTCACCGAGAACGGCTTCTGCGAGAGCGTCGAGAACTGCCAGGTCGGGGAGGAGTCCGGTTGGGGCTACGTCCCGGTCGACGACTCCCTCTACGAAGGGGTCCGCCGGGTGTGCGACGTCACGAAGGCCGAGTCCTGCACCGCATTGAGCTGACCCGCCCCCACGTTCGGAGAAAGGAGCTCGGCCCATGACTGTCGGTCATCTCCCGGAGCCCGTGATCCAGCTCGACGGCGTGAGCAAGCGCTTCGCTCCCGACGTGCTCGCGCTGGACGACGTGTCACTCACCGTCCGGGCCGGGGAGGTGACCGTGCTGCTCGGCCTCTCGGGATCGGGCAAGTCGACGCTGCTGCGCCACCTCAACGGGCTGCACCGCCCGACAGCGGGCCGGGTCCGGGTGCTCGGCACCGATGTCGGCACGGCGGGCGGTGCCGAGCAGCGGGCACTGCGCAGCCGCATCGGCTTCGTCTTCCAGCAGTTCCATCTCGTCGGCAGCCTCACGGCGCTGGAGAACGTCTGCACCGGCGTGCTCGGCACGCTGTGGGGACCGCGGATCGGGCTGTTCGGCTACCCCCGCCAGGTGCGCCGCGCCGCCCTGGAACAGCTCGACCGGGTCGGGATGGCCGACCGGCCCTTCCAGCGCGCCGACACGCTCTCCGGCGGCCAGCAGCAGCGGGTCGCGGTCGCGCGGGCGCTCATGCAGCGTCCCCGGATGCTGCTGGCCGACGAGCCGGTGGCCTCGCTCGACCCCGAATCCTCGGCGCAGGTGATGCAGCTGATCTCCGACATCAGCCGCGAGGACCGGCTGACGGTGGTGTGCAGCCTGCACCAGGTCGAGGTCGCGCTGTCGTGGGGCGAGCGGCTGATCGGGCTGCGCTCCGGGCGGGTGGTGCTCGACCAGAAGGTCAGCATCTCCGACCGCGACGACATCATGGCCGTCTACTCCAAGGTCGGGGCCCCCGCGGTTCCGGCGCTCGTCACCACCGGCTGACCGTCGCGGTGCCGACCCTCACCCCGACCCGGCCCGACTCCGGCACGGCGACGGCCCCGCGCACGCTCGCCCGGCCGTCGTCGAACGGGGTGGCGGCGGCGCTGGTGCTGCTCGCCCTGCTCGCCGCGGCGGTGTGGTCGGTGGCGGCCCTGCGGCTGAACCTCGCCACGCTGGTCGACAGCGTCGGCAACGCCAGCGACTTCATCAGCCGCACCGTCCCGCTGGACTTCCCCCCGCTCGGGGAGATCCTGCTGCTCTCCGGGCAGACGCTGGCGATCGTCGTCTGCGCGACGCTGCTCGCGGTGCTGATCAGCATGCCCCTGGCGGTGCTCGCGGCGGGCAACACCACCCCGGGCCTGGCCTACCGATACTCCTCCCGCGGCCTGATCGTCATCGCCCGCGCGGTCCCCGACGTCGTGCTTGCCATCATCTTCTTCCGACTCTTCGGGCTCGGCGCGCTCACCGGCGTGCTGGCGATGGGA
>Ga0136637_1000392_pt1 | contig 10443 bp, 7 predicted proteins | sample AntDrymUQ8572106_2_FD_105497 | JGI IMG/M metagenome (GOLD analysis project Ga0136637, IMG submission 105497) | Polar desert sand microbial communities from Dry Valleys, Antarctica - metaG UQ857 (21.06) | ecosystem: Environmental > Terrestrial > Soil > Desert | place: Antarctica: Dry Valley... | reverse complement strand
GGTGATCGACCGGCTGGAGAACGACCACGACTACCTGCTCGAGGGCGGCGTGTTCACCCCCGACCTGATCGAGACCTGGATCTCGCTCAAGCGCGAGGAGGAGATCGACCCGCTGCGGCTTCGTCCGCACCCCTACGAGTTCGAGCTGTACTACGACATCTGATTCGGGGCTTTTCAGCCTCTGTCGATAGTGGTCGAAAATGGCCTCTGACCTGCACAAACGTCTTTCGACGTCTGTCAGCGTCAGGGGCCGTTTTTCGTTGTTCTGCGGCCCCACCGCGGCCCCAGAACCACTCCCCCGCCGCCCGGTTCGGTCGACACACCTGGAGTGCATGACACTCTCCGTACGCGGCCCCGACGAGCTTGTCGCGGCCATCCCGCACCTGCTCGGCTTCCAGCCCGAAGAGTCGATCGTGTTCATCCCGATGCGATCCGAACTTCCCATCGCCCGCGTCGACATCCCCACGACACCGCGAGACCGCGAGATGGTCTGGCATTCGATCGGCGACGCCTACGGCCGCCACTCCCGGCCCGGCAGCAGTGTCGCCATCGTGTGCCTGTGCGCCGATCGCGAGAATGCGGAGGTGGTCGGCCAGGACTTCGTAGCCCGCCTCGAATCCATCGGCATCGACACCCACGTCCTCATGTGGGCAGACGACACCCGATGGGCCGACCTCGACACCGGTGACATGGGACTGCGAACCGACGCAGCCCGCGAGCACGTCGCCTCCATGTCCGTCCTGGCCGGGCGCCCACAGCCGGCCGCGAGCCGCGATTCCCTCGCCGCCACTCTGGTCGGCGACCCGGAGCCCGTCGCGGCACTCCTCCCGGCGGCCGAGGAGGCTGCCGCAGCGAGCACTCCCCGCGCCGAAGGCCGATGGGCACTCGGGCGACTCAAGCAGTTCCACCACGACGGCCACCGACTCAGCGATGGCGATTCCGCGCGTCTGCTCGTGGCGTTGGATTCCACCCCGATCCGCGACAGCCTCTGGGACGACATGAGCCCTTCCAACGTCACCTCGCACGTTGCGCTCTGGACGGACCTGACCAAGCGAGCACCTGACGACGTACGAGCTGAGCCCGCATCTTTGCTGGGGTTCGCGAGCTGGCTCAGCGGAAGCGGCGCGATGGCCTGGTGCGCGCTCGACCAGATCCCTGAGGGCAAGCAGACAAACCTCGCCGGGCTCGTCGCGTCGGCAGTGCAGGGTGGTGTGAACCCCCGGGTCTGGGAGACCGCAAAGGCCAAAGACACCGCCCGCGAGGTCGACTCCGCCACGGACTTGGTCGCGCGGAGAGCCACCGCACAGTCAGCCACGACACGCCCGGCCCACGGGATCTGAGGGGCACTCGATGGAGATTAGATACATGCGACCGCGCAAGCATCCAAGTTCACTGGAGCGCCTGCTCGCGCAGCTCGTCGGCAAATGGTACGAGCGACTGCCCGCAACGTTCGTGGCCGACATCATCCAGATCAGCGATCTCGATTTCACCATCACGCCATCAGCCTGAGTACCACGCCGCCCTTCTGAGGCGGCGCCGATCGACGTGGCAACCCCGAAACAGAGAATGTCGGGCATGTCCGGTCGGCGCGCCGATAGGGTTAGACCATCGAAGTCCCGTTGACGGGTGGTGGTTGGAGGAACCGTGCTGGACACATCTTCATGGCAGCGGCTGTCGCTGCGCGTCCAGGACGAACTATTCCTCGATCCCAAGAATGTACGCTTGGAAACCACCAATGCGCAGGTCGAGGCGGACATCATAGAAGACCTCTTCGACAACGAAAACGCCTTCGACCTGGTCGACGCCATCTCGAAGATCGGCTACCTGACCCATGAGGTTCCGATCGTAGTGAAGCGTCAGGGCAAGTACATCGTTGTGGAGGGCAACCGTCGCCTTGCCGCATTGAAGGCGATCCAGAATCCGAAGATCGTGCCGGCGTACCAGTCGCGCGTCGCCGCAGCCGTGAAGACGATGGGTAAGACCCGAGACACCTTGGCAAGTATCGAGGTGCTAGTAGCGCCCAATCAGGTGCAGGCCGACCAGCTCATCGCGGCGCTGCACACATCGAATCCTCGAAAGCCTTGGTCGCCAGCACGACAGGCTGCGTTCTTCCAAGCCCAGATTGACGCTGGCCGCAGGTACATGCAGCTCCTCACGCGTTACCCGACGGTCGACGTCCCCGATTTCGTCCTTCGAGCACGCCTCGTAAATCGACTAAAGACCGCAGTGACGTCCGAGCCCGAACTGGCCGACTTCATCGGCAGCAAGGAGTGGAAGAGCGGGTTCTCGGCGCTGACCCGAATCTTCGAGTCGAAAGACTTCCGCGATGTAACCGGCATCGGTCTCGACGGTGACGGAGATCTTGAGACGTCGCTGTCTGACGTCCATCTAGACGCCGTCGCGCGCCTGATCGTGCAGGGCCTGCAAGACCGCAGCATCAACACTCGAACCCTTAACAAGGTCACAAGCCCGCGATTCATCCAACTGATGACGGAGATCCGGGCCGCTATCGGTGTGCCCGTTCCAACCTCCGGCGTGACCGGAACCGGCGGCGGCCCAACAGGCGGAGCACCCGGAGGAGGATCCACCACGCCTGGAGGCATCACAGGCACCGCCTCGGGCGGAGCGTCTGGCAAGGGTGGGAGGACCGCAAGCGGCACAGGCGGAGCGAAGCCAAAGATGAAGGTCAAGACGACATCGCTCCCGATCGGCAATGTCGCGGTGCCCGATGCCTTCGGTGAGCCGCTCAAGGCACACTTTGCCGAGCTCTCCGTCATCAACATCCAGCGCACGCCAAACGCCGCGTTCCTCATGCTACGAGCCATCTTGGAGAAATCGATCAAGGCGTATGCAGACGCCAAGGGCGTCGACATAGCCAAGACGAAGCATCAGAACAACGGCCGAGTCCAACTACACAACTGTCTGAACTGGGTGGTCGAGTACTGGGGCAAGTACAAGACTGACCTGGTTGATCCAACGAAGCGAGTCCAAGGTGGTCGGCTCGCCGAGTACACCTCGACGAAAGCCGCGCTGAACGCTGCAAACCACAACTACAAGTTCAGCGTCGACCCTGCCGAGGTCGAGCGGGCCTGGCAGTCGATCGACCCGCTCCTCCGGGAGTTGCTCACTCCGTGATGACCGATACCTCCGCTAGAAGACGCATCATGGCGTCGCCACTCCGATACCCAGGCGGCAAGGGTTCGTTGTACGCCCGCCTCAGAAGGGTTATCCGGGACAATGGGCTCGCGGGCTGCACGTATGTCGAGCCGTACGCGGGTGGAGCGGGCGCCGGGTTGGCACTCTTGGTGACCGGGCAGGTCAACAAGGTCGTGATCAACGACCTCGACCCTGCGATTCACGCGTTCTGGTCAACACTTACAACTGACCCTGACGCCATGATCTCGCGCATAAAGAAGGTTCCGCTGAACGTCAAGGAGTGGCGAAGGCAGAAGGAGATCTACGCCGCCGAGGAGGCTGATAGCAGCGCTCTCGGATTCGCGACGTTCTATCTCAACAGAACCAACCGCTCCGGCGTGCTCAACGGCGGGCCGATCGGCGGTATCGACCAGACCGGCAACTACCTAATCGACGCTCGATTCAACCGCGAGGAACTCTCAGAACGGGTGCGTACTCTCGGCCTGTTCTCTGGCCAGATCGACGTGACCTGCGCGGATGGACGAGCAGTCGTCCGGAAGTACGCGGCAAAGTCCGACACCTTCCTGTACGCCGACCCGCCCTACTTCGAGAAGGCGGGGTCTTTGTACATGAACTACTTCAAAGCCGAGGATCACGAAGCTCTCGCCAAGGACCTGAACGCCAAGTCGGACGGTCGTTGGCTCCTCACCTACGACGCCGTTCCCCAGGTGGAGACGCTCTACGCCGGTCGCCGCCGACGCCAGTTCGGCCTGCACTACTCGGCACACCGGGTGATCAAGGCAACTGAAGTCGCGGTTCTGTCGGACCCTCTGATTGACATCGGCGAAGGGTGGGAGATCTAGATCCCGTTGCCCGGTGCCTGAACCCGGAACGGGAGGCTCCCTTCCATCGCTCTCACGCGCCCCCCTCGTTGGCCTTCTTCAACTCCTGCAACTCCGCCCAATGCTGTTCGAGCCCTGCCAGCGTGGGGCTGACGCCAAGGGTGATGAGCGGCTGCGAGTGGCCGTCGATGTAACGGCAGGCGTCCTCGAAGACCTCCGTGACCTTGGGGATGATGTCCCCGAGTTTCTCGGTGTTGATCTTCGCCAACATCGTCATGCCGATGTTGGGCTTGTATCGCTGCGAGACACCTTGGAGCAACTCAGTCTCTGTGAAGACCTCGCACCACGACCGAACCCACCCATACCCAACGCGCACGAGTGCATCGCGTGCTTCGCCATCTTGGCTCCTGGCCGCGTTTATGGTGTCGTTGATCTTGCCTTTGATGCCGCTCAGGGTGTCCCATCTCGGGCCGGTCGCCCGAGTGACCTTCCCCTTGCCGTCCTCGTCGGTGATCTGGAAGTACGAGCAGCGCTTCGACTTCTCGAACAGTGACAGCAGCGTGGTCGCGAAGAGGATGTCGTGTGTGAACACGATGACCTGATTGTCATCGGCCAGACGAGCAATGCGCTGGGCAACCTCGTTCACGCGACGATGGTCGAGGCTTGAGACCGGATCGTCGAAGATGACGGGTGCCGTGATGCCCGCCAGTCGCGCCTCAGCCAAGAAATCGGCCAGTGCGAGAACCTTTTGCTCGCCCTCAGAGAGCACCTTGGACGGCTTGTGGCGACCGCTGAGAACCTTCCGCCGCTGCGCCCTGCCCTCCCGACCAACGAACTGGACTTTAAGGGCCGGCGCACGCAGCGCCTCGCACTCCTCGATGAAGAGGGCGTCGAAGCTCTGGTTGATCAACTGATCACTTGCCGTCTTGGACAGTTCGGTCACGCCTCGCATCAGCTGAGGGCAAGGGCGTTTGAGCGTACGAAGCTGATCGGCCTCCTTCGCAGACTTCGCCTGTGCTTCGATCACCGCCCAGGACTTGGCGAGTTCCGAAGCGTCCTTCAGTTCGAGGAGGTCGGCCTGCTTCTCTTCGAGAGCCTTCGTCCGGTTTCGTACCTGCTCATCAAGCAATGCCACGGCTGTACCTGCAGATCCCGCTGCGGAAAGGCACTCAGCCTTTGACTGGGCGAGGAGTGTGGCGATGTCTGTCGCAACAGGATCACCGGCGACCGCAGCGCCGACAGCCCTAGTTGCTGCATTGAGGATGGCCTGCATCCCGGCGAAGAAGTCTGGCTTCTTCTCCTCGTCGGCAAGCTCCTGCACGAGCGCCGCGACGTCGCCCGTTGCAATGTCATCGACCTGCTTCTTAAACGTGACGATAGCGGCGTCGTTGGAACGGATGTCCTCAGAGATCTTGTCTTCGAGGTACGTCGAATACTTCGCCAGCAGGTCCCGCGCAGTATCCGAGACCGGTTGGCGGCAGTAGAGGCATCGGTCGGCGTCATGCGCTCCGACCGCGACGAGGTGTTGCCGATAGACGTCACCCGCTTCGATGAACTCGCTCCAGGTCTCCTCTGGATCAGCCGGGAGGTCAGCGGCCGCGAAAAGTTCCGAGCGGAATGCTTCGTAGTCGGCTGCCAACTGTGTGCGCTTGACGAGAGCTGCGTTGTACACCGATGCATCCAGGGCGATCAGAGCTTTGGCCGAATCTGCTGCCTGCCGAAGTGCACGCTCTTCTCGCCGGCGCGCGGTCAACTGCGTGCCGATGGTGTTCGACCGGAGTGCGGCAACCGCCTGGGTCAAGGCGTCGATGTTGGCATCGACATCCGGGTCCGTGGATGCTTTTGCCTTCAGTGCGACCAGGTCCGTCGATGCTCCCAGCGTCTCGATCAGCGGATAGATCGACGAGCCCCTCTGGAACCGCGACAAAAGGCCGTTTGAGCGGCTGCCCAGACGCGAAATCGCGGCGTCGATCTGAGCGGTCACACCCTGGATTGCCGCGATGACATGGTTGAACAGCGCGAGTGCCGCGGGCACGTAGACGTAGTCCAGGTCTTCGTCGACGTGGGTAGATACGGACGGGCTGTCAAAGATTGACATGCGGGTAAGCGGGGAGACGCCACGTTCGCCGTTCCAATGCAACTCGTGCTCATCGCCGCCCAGCGTGTAGTTGAGTTTGGCCGATTGCGCCACTTTTTCCTCGGCATCGACGTTGCCAAGAATCACGTCCGCAGTCCGGCTGTCAGCGAGCGCCTTGAAGATGCGGGAGTAGCCAGTCTTGCCTGTCCCGTTCTCGCCGTAGAGGATCGTTAGCCCTGGATGAGGCTCGATCTCCGCGCCGGTCACCAGCGCGTTGACGCCCTGGACGTCTGAGAGTTTGAGGAGGTTGAGCGGAGGGGCAGTCTCGTCTTGTCTGGCTTCCGTGCTGAGCATCTCGACCGCTGGGACATCCCGCGAGTCGAGCGCCTTCTCCTGACGAAACAGCTTGTACGCCGAGTCGATGACCGACGCGCCTACCGGCCTGCCTGTCGCGAGCACCTCGGCGACAAGGAGTCTCACCCACTCATCGCTGGAGTTCGCCCATTGGGCGAGCATCGCCCGGGGGTCGAAGGTCTCGCCGCCGGCATCATCCGCTTCGGTCTCCTCGGTCATGCGAAGCCGTCAGCTCTCCTCGAAGCCCGACTGGTCGAACTTGAGGGTAAGTGCATTCTCGGAAACCGTGCGGACGTTACCGTCCTCGAAGCCCGTAGTGTTGGTGGCCTCAATCTCGATCCTGACGGTCAACTCGGTTCCGTCGGCGGCGCGGAGGTTGGCAATGACCTCATCGGCGATGTTTTTGAAATCCATCGCAATCTTGTCGGAGTTGAGTGTCTTCACCCCGTAGAAGCGGGTCTTCGGCTTGGCGAAAACGATGTCGACCTTTGGGGCGGACGGGTCGTCTGTCGTGGCTCCGCCGTTCTGTTCAACGACAGATGCGAGCTGCTCTTCAGGCGACGCCTTCGGCTCGGACTCGGTTTCGCGCTGCTTGGTGGCGACATCCGGCCGAACGAGGAGAAGCGTGTCCGTTGCGACCGGTGCCGGACCCTTGTCGTCTGGAGTCCACAGTCCGATATAGCGGCCTGCCGCTTCGTCGTACTCAGTGGCGAGCGCGAAGGCGTCCGTCGCCCAGATCATTGGCAAGTCGACGATGCCCTCATTCAGGACCTTCCGGTCTCGAAGTCGCGGCATGTACGGGTATTGGCTGTACAGGCTCCACAGCGCACCAAGCGTGACGTGCCCGTCCTTCCAGATCTGCGGCACCTTGTTGATCGCCAACCGGATGGTTGCAGCGGCCTGCCGGGTCGACAGATCGCCGTCGTTACCAAGCCGACGAGAAACCCGCTCGGCCAGCGACTCTGACTGGCCCTCGACCTTGGTCTCGCGGATCAGGAACGGCGAACCCGGGTCCGGCTGTGTCGGGACGAGTGCCCAGGTGAAGGTCTGCAACAGACGGGCGGTCACCGTCTGGTCGGCCTGCGCCTGACGCTGGGCCGCTTGGTTCTTCTGGTTCTGGGTCAGATCGAGGTCGGCCTCGTTGTTGAGGACGTGGGTCCAGCCGAGGTAGTCGCGCGTGGCGGCGTCGAGCTCTTCGAGCCGGGCCTCGTCCGCAGCGAGGTAGACGACCGTGTTGCGGTTGGTCCGGTTGGCGCTGCCCCGCTGCTCGGTCGCCTTCTGTGCGAACGCTTTGGCCTCGGACTCGGTCTTGCCCTTGTGCGCGGCCTTCGGAGGAAGGATCACCAGTCGCGCCTCATCGGTGTCCGGGATGTCGGCGTTCGACTCCGGGCACACGTGAACGCCGGCGAAGTCACCGCGGGTGCGGCCTTGTCCCTGGAGGCGCTTGACGATCTCGGCCCACACGTCCTCCTTGTGGAGGCGCTCGGCCTGGTCCTTGGCGGTGCGCGTGATGTTGGGCTGGAGGTCGTACCAGTACTTGCCCGAACCGGAGTAGAAGTACGTCGCGCGATCGCCGAGTTGGGTGAGCGCCGCGTGGAAGTTGCCCGGCACGTCTCCCGGGACTGCGGTGCCGAGGAAGACGCGCTGCGTGCCAATGCCCTTGTGGGTCGAGCCTGGGGCGACGGTCGGGGCGGCCCCGAAGAACACAGTGCGGGCGAGGCGCTTAGTGAGTGCCCGCTGTCCGAAGAGCGGCTTCGCCTTGTCGATGCGACCCGGCTCGGAGTTCGGCCCATCGACGTCGGCGTCGATGATCGTCTTCCAAGAGTCTTGGAGGTACTGCGTCAGCTCGGCGTTCACATTCGCTGTGGCGAGCGGGATCGAGCCGGGCATGATCAGCGGCGAGGCATCCTCACCTGTCCAGAGCGCGTGAATGACGGTGCTCATCAGACGCAGCACACCACGGGTGCGTTGGAATCGTTCGAGGGACGACCACTCCTCGTAGAGGGTGTCGAACAGTTCCGGGTGGATCGGGTAGGTCCGCTTGATGCGGTCCTCGTAAGCCGAGTCACGAACTTCGCGCGGGAAGTCGTCGGTGTACTTGCGGTACATCTCCACATATGCCTTGGCCGTGGCCCCGATGGAGGCAAGTCCCGAGGCATCGGGTTGCTTGAACAGACGCTGCTTGACGATGTGATACGCCTCATCGGACGAAGCCGGACGCCACTGGTCAGCCACGCGGCGTACTACGTTCTGAAGCCGCTTAAGTGCTTCGAGGCCGTTGGCGCCACCGACCTCTTCTGCGTTGCCGACCGCGATCTGCGCGTCGTCGCCACTCTCCGAGGCAGGGATCGAGATGGCCAGCAGCACCCCGGAAGTTCCCTTGGCCGCCTCAGTCAGCGACTGCGCGAAAGTGAACTGGTCATCGAATGTCCCGCCCGCGAGGTCGTCGCGACCGACCAGGGAGCGGGCGTAGGCCACCCACTCATCGATGAGGATCACGGCCGGCGCGTACCTGCTCAGGAGCTCGTGCAGCGCGTCACCCGGGTGGGTCCTGTCGCCGTCGGCTTTCGCAACGAGCGCGTATCCTTCGGGACCGCCGAGCTGCCATGCAAGCTCGCCCCAGATCGTGTTGACGCGGGTGCCGTCGTCCTTCACGACACCAGAAGGGCTGAAGTGATTGCCCACGATGGCGACGCGATTGACCTTCGTGCCCTTGTAGCCGCTCGAGAGCAGCAGCTCTTGAGTCTCCTGCGGGAAGTCACCCACCGGCAGACCGGCGGCTACATGCCACAGCGATAGCATCGAGTGGGTCTTGCCGCCACCGAAGTTGGTCTGAAGGTTGATGACCGGCGTCGCGTTGTCGTCACCCGACAGGCGGCGCACCGCCCGGCCGATCAAGTCGCTCAGGCCCTCCGTGAGGTAGGTGCGCTTGAAGAACTCGACCGGGTCGGCGTAGTCGGAGTCAACCTCGCCGCCTGTGGCGACCTTGTAGAGGTCGGCTGCGAACTCGGAAGCATGGAAGTTCCCGGTTGCGACATCGTCGTGAGGCTGGAGCACCTCGCGCCACGGCTTGAGCCCACCCACGGCCTCAGGGTTGTCAACGGCAGCCTTGAGAACCTTCTTGTCGTCACGGTCGGCGGTGACCCGCCGGAGGTTCAAGCGGATCGACTTGACCTGGTCTGCCTCCGAGGGCTTGCCCAGCAAGGTCATGAGGCGCTCGGCCGTGTCGAGTGCGCGGTAGGCGTCGTCGTCGGTGAACGAGCCGTTGTGCGCCCAAGTGTTGCGAGCGTTTTTCAACTCTGTCGCGAAGGCCTCGCCGACTCGCCCCAAGGTGTCGGAGAACGGGTACCAGCGCGGTTTCACGTTAGTGGTGATCGAGGACTCCGTCAGCATCCGGAGCTGCACTTGCGGGTCCAGCGGGTCGTAGACCTTGCCCTCATGTTTATCCTTCGCCGCGACGAGCTGGATCCAGTTTGCTCCGGCTGAAGGGTCGACAGCGCCAATCACCGAGGAGATGTAGTCGTCGAGTGCCGGGGCGATGACCTCGAACAACTGGCCGATGCGGTCGCGATTACTCACTGCCATGTCAGTCGTCCTCGTCAAACTGGAAAGCGCCCTGCGGCTGGGCGGCCTTTTTCGCGGATCGCGCCACGTCAAGGATCTCGGGCCAACTCGTGACGAGGCTGTTGAAGGCAAGTGCATCCTTCGTCCAGCCGTTGCCCTCGGCAACGCGAAAGAGAAGGTGCGCCAGTTCCTTGACGAGGTCGGCGTCTACCGCTCCGTCTGGCCGACTAAGCGCAGTCTGAAGGAAGTCGCCGGCGGGTGCAATGCCGTCACGTTCCAAGGTCTTGATCAGGTGATGCAACGCTTCCCAGTTGCTGGTGTGCGTGTCCTTGAGTGGGTCGTAGTCCCAACTTAGACGGTATGTGAGTTCGGGCTGGGGCCTCGCTCACATGTGATCGTGGGTTGCCGGCAGGAGCGGCCTGGCCGGTAGTGCCACAGATGTGGGAGGCCCCAGTGATCGGAAATCGTACG
>Ga0136637_1000391_pt1 | contig 10445 bp, 4 predicted proteins | sample AntDrymUQ8572106_2_FD_105497 | JGI IMG/M metagenome (GOLD analysis project Ga0136637, IMG submission 105497) | Polar desert sand microbial communities from Dry Valleys, Antarctica - metaG UQ857 (21.06) | ecosystem: Environmental > Terrestrial > Soil > Desert | place: Antarctica: Dry Valley... | reverse complement strand
GCATCAAGGTCATCAACAACGACACCAACGACACGATCGACGAGAAGGTCGCCGTCTGAGCGTTTTCGCGCCATGTCATCCACAACATTTGGCAATAGCTCCGTCTAGGGCGCCCGGCGCCCTTCGCTCAATCGACGTCGTCCACAGGCGGCTGCGGCGACGCGACGGAGAAGCGGTACTCAAGTCCCTCTACCTCGTTGACACCAACGAGCGTCGCGCCGTCGGTGAGCCGCACGCCGAGTCGGCTAAGCGGGTTGAAGATGAAACGGACCCGTAGCTCTCCGCCGTCGTCTGTAAGACCGGACACGACGGCGAGAAAGAAGTCGTCGTCAAGCTCGGCTGCCTCAGCCTCCGATCGGGTCAGCCAGATCTCGTTGGGCATCTCGCTTGAGGACGCCATCTTGATCTCGTAGAGCTGGCGTAGCTCGTCGACTGCGTCGGCGCCGATGCCACGCCGCGCGCGCAGGTCCGCGAGCTCGGCCGATCCCAGCTGCAGGGCTTTCCGGACCACGTCGAACGCCAGCTGCTCGCGGTCACCGACCGGAGCCGGAACCGTCCGGCTTCCTTGGGCGTTTCCGCGCTCGCTCGATGCTGCGCGTCCAGCTTCAGCCCGGGCCTTCGGTGTGGTCTGCTGCCGAGCGGGCGGGAAGAGGATCGAGCTGTTCGACTGGCCGTGGTTGATGATGGTGCCGTCGTCGGGCTCGTAGAGACCGAGGTCCTTGAGCGGCGCCGTCTTCAGTTTGATGGTGGCCTTGGTGGGCTTTGGTGGCTTGGTGTGCTTGCGCGCGCCTGCGGCCCTGCGGGCGGATGCCTGCCCTTGCAGCGCCGTTAGGCGCTCGTAGTCGGCGTCCGGATCCGCCTCGTGGTCGCTGGACAGCGTCAGGTTGCGCGTGGGTGCGCCGCTGCGGGCTCTCGCCCACATCGCGGACCAGGCCCACGCCAGCTTCTGTCGGTCGCCCCGGAACAGTGCTGCGATCGCTCTTCCGCCGGCGTCGGGGTCTCCGATCCGGCCGGAATCGCGCGCGACGACGACCGGCGTTGGGTCCCGGATCACGTATGCCTCGGCGGGGACGCGCACGGGCCCGGTCTCTCCAAGCGCAGCTTCGAGTTCGAGGTTCGGTGCGATTAAGACCGAAGCCGTCATGAGCTGGCGCCACGGGACGGCGATGCTGTCGTGCAGCGCTTGGTCGCCACGCGCGAGTTCGTCCTTAAGGTGGGCGACCGCCCCGGCGAACGTTGGCCCAATGTCCTGGCCGCGAGTCACAGCGCTGGCGTTCAGCTCGCACGGAACGAAGTCCGCCCACGAGATGCGATCGACCTTCAGCACCTGCAGCAGCGCGGAAAGGGCGTCGAGGTCCTTGAGTTCCACGTCCCATATCGGGATCGTGCCACGGGCGGCCTCGGCCAGAACATCGTCGTCGCACGCGAAGAGCGGCCGCTTGGTCGTCCAGCCCGCTGCGGTCCAAAGCGGCAGTCGTCGCAGTTGCGTTCGGCGCGCAGTGGACAGAGAGGTGAGCGTCGCCGCGAGTGCGCGCAGTGACTCCATGACGACCGGGCGATCCGCATCGGTAAGTGGTCCGCCGTTGGAGATCTCCCTGAGGACGTCCAGATAGTCGGCCGGCGTCGGCGCCGGGACGCCGAGGAAGTCCCACAGGCGATCGACGAGGACGCCGCGATCTACGAAGCATCGACGGGCGCCAAAGACCGGCGTGCCCTTGAACACCTCGGCGGGCGCGTGCCACGCTTCGTCGGCGAGGACGAGCCGGGATCGCGCGAACACGTCACGTGCCTGGCGCCGGGTCAGCCCGCCGAGTGTGCCAGAGGACCCGGCTGGGCATTCGTGTGCGAGCAAGGCGTAGATCGATCGGACCTCGCTCACGACGTTCGCGTCGAGGGCACGCCTGCTGAGCGCCTTGAGCGTCTCGATGAGCTCGTCGACGGTTGGTCCACGCCGCACTCCGAGCGCCGCGAGCACGGGGCTACGAGCGATCTGATCGTCGACGCGGGTGAGGTAGGCGGCCTGGTTTCTGCCGTAGACCTGGCGATTGACCTCCGTGCGAAGCGCGAGCGTGCCCGGCGCGCACAGCGTCCCGCGTCCGTTGGGCAACCACTCCTTCTCCGCGGCCCGCGCGAGCCAGGTGGCAACGACGTCCTGCGCATCGGTCCAATATCCGTTGTCGCCGTAGACGGCTGATGCCGTCGCGTGTGGCGCGAAATGTCGATCCCAGCCACGCGCGAGGTTCCCGAGTAGGTTGGTAGCGCGTTCGCGACGGCGCTTGCGGTCATTCTCAGCGCCGAGGTTCCTGATAACCGCGTCGAGATCCGGAGACCATCGATCATCGAGTAGGCATCGCTTCCCGGAGTTGGCGAGCGTCGAGATGGCGATGGTTTGCTGCCTCGGGCGATGGATCTCCCAGTAGCCGCTCGCCGGCCGGGGATCACGCGACCAGTGGCTGCGCTCGTTCGGCGGCGATACGAGTCGCGGGAACGACGTTGCGCCGAGCAGGGTGAGTAGCCGGCGCGCGCCAAGCGCCTGGCGACCCTCGGCACGCTTGAGGAGCTTGTCGTAGTCATCGTTCAGCCACGTCAGTCCGGGGGTGCCAGCTGCCGCCTTCTGGAACGTATACCGCTCCCTGTCCAACCTCGCAGGCAGGTAGGCCACCGATGGGGACGCCCACGTGGCAAGCCGGACGCCACCCTCGTCAAAGCTCGAACAACGCAGCTCAAGGTTTTCCCCGATGCGGGCGCCGAGCTTGCGTCGTGTCTCCTCGGCGATTCGCTCCAGAAGGTCGCGCAACACGAGGAGGTCGTCGTCATCGACACGAACCCGCGGGCTCTCGCGCGATCGCCGCCGCGCAAGAACCCCGAGAAGGTCCGGTCCATCGATGCAGTCGTCGAGGAGGATCCTCAGACTCCGGAACGTCTTCACCACGGATCCTGCGTCATCCTCGCCGTAGCATCGATGCATCGGCAGGGTGGCGCCTAGGCGCGCACCCAGCGCGTTTCGTTGGCTTCGGCGCACCAGCGTCCGCGGCTCGGTCGCCGCCGGGGGAACGATCCGTCGTCCATCGGCGAGCACAACGCTGGGCTTGCGCACGAGCTGGTCGACGAGCTCCGCATTGATCGCGGCATCGGCGATCGCGATGAACCACGCCGGCTCCTTTTCGATCGTCTGGTCGTCCAGCAGCTCTAGTGCCGCTTCTACAGAGATCTGTAACGGGCCGCGGATCTCAGCGAGGACCCGGCGCCATCGCTGATTGTGATCGCGCTGCTCGGTGGCCAGGAACACCGCGCCGGGTCGCAGGCGCCGCTGCTCGGGGATCTCCAGCAGACCATCGAGCGCCGCGACCTCGTACACCAGTGCGCCCAAGCCGCGATCGCGTTCGAGTCGCAGGTCTGTAGCGAACCGCGTTTGCGCAATGTGGATGAGGCCGTCGAACTGCTTCCGGAACCATGGGTTCGTGTGGATGTCTGCGTCCTGGGCGGTGGGAACCGCGTTCCAGGCGACGGGGGGCGCGTGTACGAACAGATCGACGGCAACGGACCCGAGCAACTCGCCGAGGTCCTTCAGCCGCTGCTCGTTCCACGGGTCGTGTTCCGTGATGAAGCTGCGGCCTGGGTCGGGTTCGAATTGGGCGTTCAGAAACGCGGGAAACCCGGTCGATGTCGGCGTCGGCACCCGATCATGAAACCGGCCGATCTGAGGCGACGACATCGGTACCGCGACCCCGAGCGGCGTGGTGCCACCGGTCGCCTTGTCTATTCGCGTGGGCCCATCAGCGTCGACGGGTCGCTGGACGTCGTAGCGTGTGTACCGGTGACCCGAGCGGCTGTCTCGGAGCTCACGCACATCGGCGACCAACTCGTCGTCACCGATGCGAACCGTGAGCTGACGTCGGGCGCCGTCGCGCAAGGCCCACTCATGGCTCGTGCCTTCGATATCCACGAAGGCGAGCGAGCGGAGGGTGCGCATGAACAGCAGCGACGGCGAACCGAGCTCCTTGACGTGGGCCTCGAGCGCGTCGATGTCGATGTGGTCGAATAGCGGAACCCGGAGCAAGGTGTCGCGCGCGGCTGGGTCATACAGCGTTGGGATAGCTTCGACCTGGGCGCACGGGCCGGATCGGTCGTGGTCGATCCGAACGTGGTAGGGAGAGCAATGCAGCTCGAGCGGGCCGCCCAGCATCTGCAGCGTCTTCTGGCCCACGCCCCACCGGCCGGAGGCGTCGGCGTCGGTGGCCTTGGTGCTGAGCCAGGGAAGGACCATCGCGCCGACGTGTTGCAGCATGGCGGGATCACCATCGTGGACGAGCAGCAATTCGCGCTGACCGTTTCTTTCGCGGACGGCAAGGCGAAGCTCGCGAGCCGACTGGTCGTCGGCGTTCTGCAGCGACTCGATGATGCCCTGAAAGGCGCGCGGGCTGATCCGCGATGCGCCGCGGTCCGCCTTCTTCTGGCCATCGAGGAAGATCGCACGTTGTTCGCGGATCAACTCGGCAAACCGCGACACCGCCCCGCGCGCCCACTCTTCTGACACCTCGCTCGGGATCCACGAAACGTCGGGCCAGTGATCCGCCAGTCGAGTCGCTGCCTGGGCTCCGGCCAGAGCGTCGGACATCTGCGTCGCGTCGATCATTTTGGACATCAAGTGGTAGCAGCCGATTGTGTCTGACTCGAGGTCGCGGCCGGACGCGAGGAACTCGACCTCGCCGGCTCGTCGCCGGCCAGCGTGCGACAGCGGCACTGGCGCAGGCGCCGCAGCCGGTCTTCGATCCGACGTGTGGAGCCCTTCTTGGGTCCGTGTAGTAGATCGGCCAGAATTGTTTGACCGACCAACTAGCGGCTCAGTACGGCGGGTGTGACGCGGCGCCCTGGCACCTTGACGAACAGCAGCACCCGACCGCCGTCGGGCACGGTCTGCTCGTGGATCCACAGGCAGTCGCGGAACAGTGGCGGCGGCGTGCTCTGTGCCGCCGTCAGGTCGAGCACCGCGACGACCCCGAGACGGTGCTGCGCGGCACTGTAGGCCCCGCCCTGCGCCGCGTAAGCGGACGCTAAGGCGTCTGAAGTCGCGTCAGTGAGCTCGCGCTTGCATTCGATGTACAGGACTTCGTTGAAGGCGACAAGCATGATGTCCGCTCGTCCTCCGGCGACTTTCTGCGGCTCGTAACCGGTCACGCCGTCCAAGGGGTAGGCATACGTCAGGAACTCGATGAGGTCGTCCTGCAGATCGACCTCGAGCGCCGTCGAGCCGTCGTTCGCCTCCTTCATATAGCGGCGGGGGTTGTCGAGGCTCCGACGTACGAACTGCGCCATCGCTCGCGTGACATCCACGAAGGCTGCACGCAGGCTCTCCGATTCCACGCTGGCTGCGGCCGACGCCGCAGCCGCAAGCTGCCGAAGCAGGATCTCCCGCTCCGGATCAGGCGGGAGCTCGCGTCGAGCTACACCACCGGCACCAGGCGAGGCTGCCAGCGGCGGCGCCGACGCGGCGCCAGCGCTTCTTGGGCCGGCTCCCATTGCTGCCGCCAGCGCTGCTGCGCCGCTGGCAACCATCGGCTCGCGGTGGTCGTCGGCTAGCGCCTCGACCCCCTGTCGCAGCCAAGACCCGACCTTCAGCGTGTCAACGATGCGGGGGCAGATCACGCTGCGCAGCCCGAAGCGGTCGTCACTGAGTACTTGCAGTCGCACGCCTTCGTACGCGCGAGCGATCGCACGGACCGGCCTGTCGAGACCGAGAATGCTGCCGTGTGCAAGATGCCGCTCGAGTGCGAGTAGGTCACCGGCCAGCAGTAGCCAGGCGCCGGCTGCCGCTACGAAGCGCGAGCCCGGCGTCGCTGACCAGATGATCAGTTCCGTTCGACGTCGTTCGAGTCGCTGGCGTTCGGCCGCAACCTTGGCGGCGTCACCCGCGGCGAACGCGAGCACGCAGCGCGCGGCGGCCGCCATCGCGTCGGCGTCGGCGCGCTGCTCGTCGGCGGCTGCGGCCTGCTCGAACATCGTCGCCGCATCCTCCAATGCCGCGAGCGCAGCGCCCTGGTCAGCGGCGTTGAACGCGTCGCGCAGCCGCCCGTACCCGAGCTCGACCGCCGCCTGCGTAGCACCCTCTCGGTGGATCAGCAGGCGCTGCTCGACGAGCTCGCGAAGCCATGCCTCGTCGGCGTGATCCAGAAGTTGGCCGCAGGCGCGAGCGAACGCGGCGGCAGCCGCCGCCGGGATGTCGGTCAGGCTGCTCAGGTGCGCAAGGACCTTGTGGCGTGACGGCCCCTCGGCGGCCGTCGCGATGTCCGATGCCGCGCGGATCGCATGGCCAGCCCTCAGCGGACGCAACGTCACTTCGTCGGGCGTCATGGCGGCGAGGAGAGCCTCGATCAGCGTGTCGACGTCCGCGGCGGCGCCCGTGAGGGCGGCATCTACGAGGCCATCGACGACGTCCGCGAACTCCACAACGCCGTCGATCTCACCGAGCCGTTGAGAAAGCAGGCGTACGAACGCCTGACCGTCGGCGAGCGTAGACCACGACGACCAGACGCTCTCCGCTGCGCGGGGGAGCAGCCGCGGCTCAAGCTCCGCAAGGCGCGAGCGAAACAGCCCCGGGCCGCCGAGCTCATCGACGCTGGGCACCGAATCGGTGCTGCGCAGCGACAGCAGTCGCTGCGCCACGTCTACCACACCGGTCCCCAGTCGTCGCCATGAATGATCCGCTCGTGCGGAACCGCCGCTCGGATGTCGTCGGCCTTCGCGGTGGCGATCAAGACCTGCAATCCGGCCATGTCCTTGCACAGCGTCTGCATTTCGCCAAGGACGCTCGCAACGTTGTCGTCGACCATCTCCTCGCCGCCCGGGGAGTCGATCATGAGGAACCCCGGGTGGCGTCCGATGTTCAGCCGGTCGGCGACGCGCAGCAACGCAACTACCAGCGCGATCTTCAACCGGAGCTTCTCCCCTGGCGTGCGGTCCCCGAACTTCGTCGCGTTGCCGGCGATCGATAGGGCGAGGTGCGCGCCGAGATCCGGGCGGGCTTCCTCGAGATTGACGAATCCGAACGACTTGGCGACCGTCACGATCTCGCTGCCGAGTTCGCGCAGAAGCTCCACCGACGCGTCCTTTCTACGGCGCTCCGCTTCCTTCATCGCAGCTTCGGCGACGCGCTGCTGAATAGACGGGACTGGCTCAGCCGCACCGCCGGATGCGTTCGCCTGCTGGGCGCGGCCCCGCAGCGTCGCGCGCTCGATCTCGAGCACACGTCGCTCCGCCGCCTGCGGCTTGGTCCGGCTGACCTCGTCGACGGCTGCACGGGCGGCGGCGAGGTCTCTTCGGGCGGCATGATGCTGCTCGGAGAGCTCCGCGTCGCGCTGCTCGGCGGCGGCGAGCGCCTCTGCCGCCGCGCCGGCGGCCGCGGTCGCGGCGGATGTGACCGCAGCGACGTCCACGGCAACATGTAGCGGCTCGTCGCACACCGAGCACTGGTGATGCTCGATCTCGACGCTGAGTCGTTCAGGCGCGAATCCCGTCGAACAGCGCGGGCACGCGACGGGATGCACTCGTCCGATGAGCGGAACGATGACGGCGTCCTCATGGGCCGCGCGCATCCGCTTGACCGCCTCGTCTGCCTCGGTCCGTAGCACTGCGACGGCGCGCTGCGCGGCCGCGAGGAGCTCGAGCGTCCCAGAGACCCGCGTCGTGGCCGTCGCGTAGGCCTGACTCCGGCGGTCTGCTTCCTCGGGCGTGATCGTCGCCGCGTCGCGATCGAGCCCCGCCAGGTTCGCATCGATTGCCCTGATTCGATCCTGAATCGGCGTCATCGACTGGGCGCGGGCTTCGGCGTCGGCCTTGGCGCGCCGAACGGCCCCCTGTAGCTGGTAGCGCTGGGCCTTCAGGGCGGTGGCGGCCGCCCGGTGGGTGTAGGCCCACGGCAAGCCGAGGAAGATCTGCAGGAGCATCTGCGCCTGGCCATCTGCGGTGTGCTGGCCTAGCAGGACGCCGACCTTGTCTCCGCGGATCAGTAAGGCGTGGAACTGCGCGGCCCATCCGTGCTGGGCGAGGACGCCTTCGTCGCCTTCGCCGCCTGGGAGCTTCTGCCAGGACGGCATCGCGCGCAGGTTCAAGCCGCCGAGCATGAGCGACGACATCGACTCCTCGAACGCGGTGTGCGTCGTGAATGTGACGGCGGGTCGGTTGTCGACGGTCAAGCTGCCGCGGATGTCAACCCCGTCGAGCTGCCATTCGACGACGAACGACTGCTTCGCGACCACACCGTGAAGGGTCACCTGGTCGATCCACGACAGCACCTCGGGGGTGAGGTCAGACGGCCGCGCGCCGACGAGGCCCCAGCGGATCAGCCACAGGATGCTGCTCTTGCCGACGAGGTTTGCTTCTGAGGAGATCGCGGTGACGCCGGGCTCGAAATCCCACTCGAAGTCGACCGGCTCGTCCGGTTGGCCTTGCAGCCGTTTTGTGCCGGTGAACGCAAGGTGCGTGAGCCGCAGCGAAGCCGGCGTCGATGGTTGCGGCTGCGCCTCGATACCGAGGTTGAGCATGGCTGTGTGTGCCTCGTCCTCGGTGATGCTCGCACCGGCCGCGACGGCTTCGGTAAAGCTCGTCATGCTGCCCAGGCGGCGTCGAGGATGGCGAGCCGTTCGCGGACGTCGTCGGCGATGGGTGGGATCAGCGCCATGCCGGGTGTGCTGGCGTACTCGACGCGTTGATACTGACGGTCCTTCAGCGACGAGCCCGGCGTGGTTCCAGCAACGCTCGCGATCAGGATCGCGCGGTTGACGTACCAACCGAACACCTCCGGCTCGGCGGCAAGCAAGGCGTCGCTGAACTCGACTCCTGGCGACATTAGCCAGAACGCGTGCTCGGCGACCTTGTGATCAGCGCGAACGGTCGCCCGGTGCGCTACAAGGCCGTGCAGGATGAGCGGCGCCAGCACGTCATCGAGATCCTCGTAAGCGCCCCATCGCCACTTGGTCATCGGCAGCCGCCGAATTTCGGGCTCTCTTGAGCTCAAGATGTCGCGGGCGATGTCGGCACCGTCGGGACGGATACCGGCCTCGCGATCATCGAGGAGTGCGTCCGCAAGGTAGTCAGGGTTGCGCATCCAGAAGTCGGCTGCGTGTAGGCGCTGCTCGGAACGCATCTCAGTCACCGCACCGGCAGGCGCCCCCACCACGTCGGGAGCAAGCCCAACATGGCGCAGAAGGAATACGACGCGTGCCATGTGTTGCGGGCGACTTCCTCGAAATGGCTCTGATTCGCTCATGTGCCGACGGTGTGAGTAGAACAGATCGCGCGGGAGATCCTCGAGCGGGCCGCGAGATCGATACGGCTGAGGATGAGCAGTTCGGTGAGCGCCGCGGTGACGAGCGCCCGCCGAGCTGTCAACGTCGGCGGGGTGCGCGACGCGCCAGCGCCTTGACGCCCAGCGCACCGCCGGGGCGCGCGATCGCACGGTCTCGCCCCTCGCGGCGCTGGCCGCCTGAGGCCCCAACGAGGCCCTGCGCACGTCGTTGACGCGCCCGACGGCCACGCCGACGAGCGGCACAGCTCACAGCGCCCGACAGCCCATCGCGACTCCGACAGCGGGTCCGCAACAGCCACGGACGAATCCACGATCCTGAAGGCCCATCACCGAACGTCACATGTCGGGATTATGTCCGGGATTCCGCGTTCATGTCCGGGGGTGGCTGAGCGCCGACAACTACTGTCCACGCAGGCGCTAATTGTCATCGGTGCCAGATGGAAACTCCAAGAAGCACGGTTGGACCGCAATCCTGGCTATAGGACGCGGATGACCGGCAGAGCGTGCTCCCGCAGGCCCAGTGACAGCTACACGAGCCCAGTGACAAATAGCGCGTGGCTCCGGCGACGGGTCTTCTGGCGGCGGTAGCTTCGCGCGTAACGTCGGTGCGTGTTCGGTGCCCCTAACCCAAGTCGCTGCTCTTCGCGCCGCGGACGGGCAGGGAAGTTGACGGCGAATAGCCCCTGGTGCTCGACGTGCACGATGGCACGCATGCCTAGGCACGCCTCACATCGCACCACTGGGCACGCCCACTCAGGCTCGGTCAAGCGTTCGAGGGGCCCTTGAACCGCGGACGGTCCTTCAGCGCCGAACGCGATCCGCGGGTTTGCGGCGACGTCGTCGACCTTCTAGGGACGAACTCCTCCGAACCGCCCGCGCGATTCGGGTGTTGCCGTGCGAGGCATTCAAGCTATGCATCGCGCTTGGCGGCGCCGACGGTGGCATGCACGACGCGCCGTGGCCCGGGGGTGGCCGTCAGCGAATCGTTCTGCGGCGAGGACGGCGTGCTCGTATGCGTGGTGGCCGTTGCGCAAAGCCGCGGCGCTTCAGGCGCGCGCGGTGCCGGAGCGAGAGTTCAGATGCCTGCGAGGCGTCTGATGGGCGGGTCGCAGCTCGCTTCAGGCGGGCGCGAGCGTCTGGT
>Ga0136637_1000390_pt1 | contig 10451 bp, 8 predicted proteins | sample AntDrymUQ8572106_2_FD_105497 | JGI IMG/M metagenome (GOLD analysis project Ga0136637, IMG submission 105497) | Polar desert sand microbial communities from Dry Valleys, Antarctica - metaG UQ857 (21.06) | ecosystem: Environmental > Terrestrial > Soil > Desert | place: Antarctica: Dry Valley... | reverse complement strand
GTTCCCGGCGCAGGGCTACCTGCGGATCAGCGGCGCTGAGGGCAAGAACTACGCGTGCGCCGGAACGCTGCTCAGCGCGCGCTGGCTTCTCACCGCGGGGCACTGCGTCACCGATCCCGTCACCGACAAGCTGGTGGGCGCGACGAACCTCAAGGTCGACCTCGGCGGCTCGAGGATCAACGGCCCCGGGATGGTGCAGTACGACGTCAAGGGCGTCGTGCGCCACGCGGGGTATGCCTTCAACTCCGGCGGCGTACCCGACCGCGACCTCGCGCTGCTCGAGCTGGACACGCCTTCGCCACTCGAGCCGCTGCGGCTGATCGAACCGACGGAGACCTCGCGGTGGGCGCCGGGAACGCTAGCCGCCGTGATCGGATGGGGCACCACGTCGACGAACGGCCAGACCTCTCCCGATCTGCTCCAGGCCACGACCCCGATCACCGACAACGTTCTCTGCTCGTCAGCATACGACGACGCACTCCCCAATCCCTTCAACGCCACGACAATGGTGTGCGCCGGGGATGGGCGGACCGATACCTGCCAGGGAGACTCGGGCGGGCCGCTCATGGTTCCCCGCGGAGACGCGTTCGCGCTCGTCGGCGTCACTTCGTGGGGCGGCCCGCAGTGCGCTGACGCTTCGCATCCGGGGGTCTACGCGCGTGTCGGCGCGACGGCGCTGAACGCCTGGGTTCGTGCGCGTGTGCCCATTGCGACAATCGGGATCTCGCCCGCGTCGGTGCAGCCCGGGACCGATGTCGTGCTGACCGCGGGAGGCGAGCGTGGCGGTCACGCAGTGTTCTCCACGGACATCTCGTGGGACACGGACGGCGACGGCTTCGACGACGGCACTGGCGCGACGGCGACGATCTCGAAGATCGGGCCCGGCAATCGCGTCGTGCGGGTGCGCGAGCGCTATCCCGACGGCGACGCGGCGATAACGCGCGAGGTCATCACGCCGGTGGGCACGCTTCCGCCGCCGCCACCACCGATGGCGCCATTCCCCAGCACGCCACAGCAACCGCTGCCACTCCCGCCGCCGCCGGCGCCACCGCCGCCAGCGCCGCCAGCACCGCCAGCACCGCCAGCACCGCTGTCGCCGCTCAAACCCACTCCGCGCCTCGCCACGGTCACGTTCCCGACGCGCATCAGCGTCCGCGACTTGGTGGACGGGCGCATGAACGTCATGGTGCGCTGTTATGCATCTTGCCGGCTCAAGTCGGTGATGAACCTGGACCCGCGGACGGCGCGCCGTCTCGGACTCACGCGCAGGATAGGCCGTGCCGTGCGGGTTGCCTCGGGGTCGGCGCAGCACACGAAGGCCGGGCGCTTCCGGCTCACCCTCCGCATCCCGCGCACGGCGAGGATCGGGCTGCGGCCCGCGCGGAGCGGTAAGTTCACGCTGTTCGTCACCGCGAGCCGCTTTAGGCACGTGGAGAACTACCAGCGCACCATCCGCCTCCGGCGCTGAGGCGCCGGGAGGGCGCACCATCCGCCTCCGGCGCTGAGGCGCCGGGAGGGGTCCGTCCCGCGCGTCGCGCGCCGGGATAGACCAAGAAGGTGGACCGTGCACCCTCAATCGAGACGCTCCCCTCGGGCGCTTACGTCATGCAATAGCTCCGACTCGGGCACCCCCGCTGCGCATGCCGGTAACCGCTTAAGGCTGCTTCCTTCCGGACCTGACCTGATTCACGGGCCGACACCGCGCGGGACCCGGGCCATCAGCACCACCGCAGACGGGCTGACCCCGAAGGCCGCGTCCCTCGAGAGGGGATTCGGCCTCGCTAGAGCGGATTGCGAGCTACAGGGCACCGCTAATTCCCCGCCTAGCACGGTCCGCCGTCGAGTCTACATCGCATAGGGTCCGCCGCCGTGGACTTCAAGATCATCCTCTGGAGCGTCGCGCTCTTCTTCGGCTCAGGATTGCTGTTCCGAGCGATCGCCAACGTCACGTCGGAAAGCCCGCGCGGCGTCACCCTGGCGATCCAGGCGGCCGCCCTGGCGATCATCATCGGCGCCATCGTGCTGATTATGCGCCGTCGCGACGACGCTTGACGACAGATGTGAGTGAGCGCATACTCATACTGCTCATGGCTGACTCCGTCTCATCGACACGCACCCTGTCCACCGCCACGGAGCGGCGCAAGACGATCCTGCAGGCCGCCGAGCGCGTCTTCGCCGCCCGCGGACTGCATGGAACGCCGACGATGGAGATCGCCAAGGCGGCCGGCATCTCGCAGGCCTACCTCTTCCGCCTCTTCCCGACCAAGTCAGAGCTCTTCATCGCGCTCGCGCAGCGCTGCAACGAGCGCATCCACCGCGCGTTCGCCGACGCCGCCGCGGCAGCGAAGGCTGCGGGCGAGGACGTCCTGACGGCGATGGGCTGTGCCTACATCTCGCTGCTCGCCGACCGCGACCTGCTGCTCGTGCAACTGCACTCCCACGCGGCCTGCGACGACCCCCAGATCCGCGCCGAGATGCGCCGCGGGTTCGCGCGCCTCGTCGAGCTCGTCGAGCGTGAGTCCGGCGCCAACGAGGAGCAGGTGCAGGCCTTCTTCGCACACGGAATGCTGCTCAACGTCCTGACGGCAATGCAGGCCGAGGACGTCGACGAGCACTGGGCGGAGACCCTGCTCGCCCCGCCGGCCACCACCTGACCGCCCTTTTTTGCCTAGCCCAGCGTGATGCGCAAGATCTCGCTCGTCGTCACGCCTCCGGCGCGGCGGGTGCGGCTGACGTACGCGTGCGCCGCACCGAGTGCGGTGCTGCCGAGCGTGATGTCGACGCCCGCGGGCGCGCGCTCCGGATTTCGAGGCGGCCGGTTGCCCGGATAGCCCGCCCCGTGCACGTCGCGACCCGGTTCATGGCCCGGGTCGCGACGCACGGTCGGGTGCATCGAGAAGACGCGCCTGTCGCGTGCCCGCGGCCCGCGACGCAGTCCGATCAGCAGCGCCTGGCGCCACATCGAGGAGCTGACATAGAGCAGCCGGCCGTTGCGCAGTGACGGGTTGAGCAGCAGCTCGCCGTCGCGCGCTCCGCGCAAGACGCGGCGCCGGCGGGACGGCAGCGAGATCTCCTCGATCCGGCTCGAGCTGCGCCGGGCGACGTGGAAGACGACGCGCTCGGCATCCAGCGACGGGCGGCCGATGCGGCTGGGTGCGGCGACGACGCGCAACGTGAGCGGCGCGGCCGCGGGCGCCGCGAGTTGCACCGCGCGCAGCACGTCGCGGCTGCCTTCGCGAGCGCGCCAGACCAGCGAGCGCTGGGAGAGCGCGGGCTCCTCGGCGCCCGGCGCGGCGACGCGTGCGATCTCGGCAAGCGTGTCCTGCGCGGCAACGACGAGCTCGTCGCCCTCGCGCCAGACGATCATTCCCGGCCCCAGCGCAGTGTCGGCCCCCGGAAGCTGCTGCGGCTGCGCGGTGCCCGCGCGCAGGATCAAGCCCGCCCCACCGCCGGGCAGCTGCCACGCCAGCGTGGTTCCGGCGGCGCTCGGGTCGGTGCCGCTGGTCGTGAGCCGGTCGGTGGCCGCGGTTGCGCTGCCCTGCTGAACGAGCACGAGCGCGGCTGCGAGCAGCGTGACCGCACCGCCCGCGCGGATGGCGCGCAGCACGACCGGCTTGCTGGCCATCGAGCCGGCGAGCAGAACACCACGCTCGCTGCGCTGCAGCGGGGCGAGCACGATGACCGGCACGATCCGCCCCGCAGCGAACGCAAGGCCGACGGCCAGCCCGATCGCCGGCTCGCCGAGCGCAAGGCAGGCGGCGGCGAGCGCGTAGACCGCGAACGAGAGCACGAACGTCGTGAAGCCGAGGCCGAGCAGCACGCCGTAGAGCGCGGCGGCCAGCGCCAACGGCATCGCCCGCCGCCATGACTCCGGCACCTGACGACGGATCTGCGGAACGATCCGGCGGCCGCCCGCGTCACCGGCGGCGGCGGCCAGCAGCGCGGCGACGGTCAGCGCGACGGCAGCGCCACCGCCTGCGCCGAGTGCGTCGCCGAGCAGCGCCAGTCCGCCGAAGGTCGCGACGGCGCCGGCCAGCGCTCCGAGCGCGAACGCCGCGCAGGCGATGACGGTAACGCGCATCCGCCCGGCGTAGCCGTGCGGCGCGAGCGTGTCGACCATCGAGAAGCCGCACGGCGACCAGGCACCGGCGACGCCGGCGATCAGCGCGGCCGCTGTCAGCGCGATCAGCACGGCACCTTCGTCTGGTAGTACATGACGCAGAAGACACGCCGGTTCTTGAAGCAGTAGCCCTTCAGCGCGCGGTCGCCGTTGATGCGCCGCTTGGACGTCGTGCAGCAGTCGATGAGCTTTCGCACGTGGCCGTTGCAGCAGCGATGCCACGAGCCGTCGGTGCGCACCTGGATGCGGTAGCGGCGACCGGTTGCGACGCAGACGCGCGTGCGCGTCGCCGGCGCCAACGGCCGCCCGTCGGCATCGACGACGGGCTGGCCGTCCGGCTCGATCGCGACCCCGTCGGCGTTGATCACGCGGCCGAGGTCGTCGACTGGCACGCCGTCGCGGCCGCGCAGCGGAAACCCGCGGCTGTCGATGCGCGGCAGGCCGGTCGGGTGCGGGCAGCCGTCGGTCGTGAAGATGTGGCCGCAGAAGTGGTAGGCGTCGGCGTCGCCGGGCTTGACGCCGACGGTGTGCGCAACCGCGAGCGCCGCCGCCGCGCCGCCGGCGGCGCTGAGAAACCCGCGGCGCGAGCTGGCCTGCTCGGTGTCCGGCAGCGCGAACTGCTGCTGATGCGTGGCGAGCTCGGAGCTTCCCCGCTCGCGCGCGGCGGCGAGCACGGATACGAGCTGGCGGCGCGTGTTGACGGTGCCCTTCGCGAGCACGATGCCCTCGGGACTCAGCGCGATGGCGAACGGCGCGCCGGGCACGGCGGCCCGCTCCCACTCGGCGGCGTCCTCATCCTCGTCGAAGATCACGGCGCCCAAACGCTCGGCGTGGGGTCGCAGCGTGCGGCACAGACGACAGCCCTCGGCGCTGAACAGCGCGAGTACAACCGCGCCCGCGCGCGGGTCAGAGCCGAGGCCGAGGTCGAGCGCGGTGCCGAGCTGCGGTCCCTCGCCGGCGATCTCCAGCGCGCCATCGGGCACGCTCCCCCGGCGCCCGCGCTGCACGACGACCGCCGCGAGCAGCAGGGCCAACGCGCCGGCCGCTACGTGTACCGCCATCGCCGTAGTTACCGCAGGCGCGAGCGCCAGCAGCGCCGCCGTGCCCGCCAACGCCGCCGCGCGCGCCGCCGACGTCCACGAAACCTGCCCGCGCGCGCCGAAGCAGCCGCACGGCGCTCCGCCGCGGCCGGCGGCGAGGGCGCTGGCCTGCGCGACCGCGAAGGCGGCCAGCAGCGTCGCTGCCGCCCACGCCGCGACGGTCGCGCCGGCTATGAGGCCGGCCGCGATCGACGCTTCGAGCACGGCCAGCGGCAGCCAGATCCAGCGCGCCGGTCGCCCATGGATGCCGTAGGTCGCGGCGGCGATTGCGGTGCCGGTGCGGTCGCAGAGCTTGAGCCCCGAAGAGACCAGCAACACGGCGCCGAGCAGCGTGGCGAGGGCGATCTGTAGGAGCATGAGGCGCGCGCGACGCTAGCGGATGGGGCGGGCGGCCAACCCCGCCACCCGACCCGCATCGCAACCTTGCCGGCGACGGTCTTGGAGGTGACCAGCGGCAGCTCGGGCTCGGGTAGCGGCTCGGTTCGCTGAGCCTGCGCGTGGGAATTTCGCACATCCGCTGGTCGGCCGAAGGCCTGCGCGGTTTGCGCGCACGGCCCGTGCGGCCTACGATCGGAGCTCGATGTCAATCTTTTCCCGGCCCTCCCGCTGCACCGCGACTGCCTGACTGCGCACCGGGCCTGCACCCCGGCGCTTCCGTGACGAGCCCTCAAGGACCGCCGACCGATGCCTCAGACGTGGGCCTGCGCGACGATCTCGACGCCGAGCTTGCGCAGCTGCCGGATGTCGATCTCGTCGGCGCGCGTGTGCTGGCCCAGCACCGTGGCCGCTGGCTCGTCGCAACCGGTGCCGGCCCGCCGCAGCTCGTGCCCGCGCGCGGCCGGCTGCGCGCCGGCGCGGAGCACACGCCGACGACCGGCGACTGGGTCGCGCTGGACAGCGACGGGGCGATCGCCTTCGTGCTCGAGCGCCGCGGCACCGTCGTGCGCCGATCGGCGGGCTCCTTCGGCGCGCAGGTGCTCGCGGCCAACGTCGAGCTCGTGCTCGTCGCCGAGCCGCTGCCCGAACCCAACGAGCGGCGCGTCGAGCGCATCGTGGCGCTGGCGCTGGCAGGCGGCGCGCCCGCAGCGCTCGTGCTGACGAAGGCCGACCTCGATCCCGGCGCCGCGACGAAGGCGCTCGCGATGGCGCGCCAACTCGGCGTCGCCGACGGTCTTGCGGTCAGCGTCCACGACGAGGGCTCGCTCGCGTTGCTGAGCTCGCTGATGGCGCCCGGCACCACGACTGTGCTGCTCGGCCCATCGGGCGCGGGCAAGTCGACGCTCGTCAACGCGCTGCTGGGAGACGAGCGCCAGGCGATCGGCGAAGTGCAGTCAAGCGCCGCCGGCCGCGGCCGCGGCCGTCACACGACGGTGACGCGCGATCTGCTGACGCTGCCCAACGGCGCGCTGCTGATCGACACGCCCGGCATCCGCGAGGCCGGGTTGTGGGACGGCCTCGGCGCCTCCTTCCCCGACATCGACGAGCTCGTAGCGCGCTGTCGCTTTGCCAACTGCACGCACGGCAACGAGCCGGGCTGCGCGGTGCGGGCCGAGGGTGATCCAGAACGCGTCGAGGCGTGGCTGAAGCTGCGCCGCGAGCAGGCATGGGTCGACGACCGTCGCGCCGCCGCGCGCGACCGCGAGCAGCTCGGGCGCTCCCACAACCGCCTGCAGCGCGAGGCCCGGCGGGTCAAGGGCAACGGCTAGCAGACCACGCTCCACCCGCGCCCAGCGCGCGCAAAGTACCCCAAGAGACTAGAACCCGGTTTATCGCGTGTTACCCGGAGTAGCGCGCCGCGGCTCTGGAAAGCAGTGGATCGGAGCCGGCTCATAGGGGCAGGGACGAATCGCTCCTTCAGGGTCCTCCAGCGAGGTCGACGCAGACGACGCAGTAGGGCCACGGCGGGTTCCACGGCCAGCCCGTCACGTCCTTGCCGCACAGCGCCGTGTCCGGATCCTCCTCGGTCACGATGTGGCAGATCTTCTCGCCGTCATCGACAGGACCATCGGTGCGGCGTTTTGTCGGAACGCTCGTCCCCATCGCGTCCTGAAGGATGCCCGACAACCCCTACAATCGCCACTCCCCTGGGGCGCGTAGCTCAGTGGGAGAGCGCTCGCTTCACACGCGAGAGGTCGCAGGTTCGAAACCCGCCGCGCCCATCCTTCGAAACCCCTGCATCCGTAGGGGTTTCGTCGTTACGGGGGTCGGCCGCCATGGCAGCGTCGAGGCTCTGAGCCACCTCCCGCTGCCGTTTACTGCCGAAATCGCGGCCCTCGAGCAGCGCGCGGAGGCGGTCGCGGGACGCGTCATCGCGGCGCATCACCTGCGCGTAGATGCCCAGCGTGACCTTCGGATCGGAGTGTCCGACCTCCGCCATGACGACCGGAACCTCCCAGCCAAGCGCGAGGAGCGCCGAGATGTACGTGCGTCGCAGACTGTGCGGCGTGAGGTTCGCCGGCAGCGGCGGCTGCCCGGCCTCTTGGCGGCGCTCGTTGGCGCGGTTGACCGCGGCGCCGAACACCCGCGAGCGCACGTTGTCGACGCTCATCGCGTGGCCGCGCGCGGTCGCGAACACCGGCGCGCTCGGCGACGTCGTCGATGCGTCGGCGCGCAACGCGAGCAGCTCGTCGCGCAGCACGGGCTGCAGCGTGACGTGCCGAATGCCTGCGGCGGTCTTGGCGTCCTCGACACGCAACCGTCCGCCGGCGAGGTCGATGTGACGCCATTGCAACGCGAGCAGCTCGCCGATGCGCAGGCCGGTGAACGCCAGCGTGGCGATCAGCGCCCGCCGCGGAACGTGGCGGCGGTCGGCGCGCGCCTCGCCGTCCAGTTCGCCGGCGGCGGCCAACAGATCGGCGACCTGGACGGCGTCATCGAGGTAGGAGCGCGGCGCCTTGCTCGTCTTGACCTTGCGTCGCCCGACGCGGACCGGGTTGCGACCGATGAGCTCGTACTCAACGGCGCGCTCGAGGATCTGGCCGAGCCGCGTGAGCGTCTTGTTGATCGACTCGGGGCCGAGCTTGCCCTCGCGCAGCTTGTGGTCGCGGTAGCGGTCGACCTCGCGCACGTCGATCTGGCGCAGCGTGTGGCGCGCGAAGAACGGCAGCAGGTGGTGCGTGAGCTGCCAGCGGTAGTCGAGCACCGTGTTGGGCCGCAGATCACGCTCGACGGATGCCAACCACTCTGACGCGAACACATGAAACGTCGGGTCCTCGTGCGCGACGGGTGACGCCGCGACCGCCCCGTCGGGCTGCCAGCGCCCGACGCGAACGAGGGCGAGGATCGTGTCGAGCTCGGCGCGGGCCTTGGATTCCGTCCAGCCGTCGAGCTCGTCGCCGAGCGTGACGTAGTGGCGCTGCCCGTAGGCGGTGAAGCGCAGCGCGAAGCCGCCGCCGCGGCGGGTGACGGTCGGGATGACGCGTCCGGTCAGTCGACGAGCCATCAGTCGCGCAGCTCGACGGCTTCGACGAGCATCCTGCCGCACTTCGGGCAATGCGCGACAGGCTCATCGCCGCCGAGGTCATCGGGTCGTGTCCACCTCGACGAGAAGTGACCGGCCGGGCACTCGTGGCGATGAAACTCGCCGAGCGCGAACGTCGCATCGTCAGACATCGAAGGGATCGCAGCGGGCGGGCCATCACCAGGCAGGGTCAGGTCGCCGAGCGAAAGCAGCTGCTCGAAGGCGAGATTGTGGCAGTCGTCGCCGAAGTCGCCGGGGCGGACTCGCCCTCGCTCATCGCCGACGGGGCCGCCGAGAGTGCCGCGGCGGGCGCGGCCGGGTGATACCTGGTCGCCGGGCTGGGCGACGACGGTGCCGTCGGAAAGTAGGCGCGGGGCACTCATGCGGGGGCGCTCGTCGTAGGGTTCGCGGTGCTCATGGAGTCTCAGTCTCCTGGGCCGTGCCCCCGGGCCGTTCACGCGGTCGCGGGGGCGATTTGGTTAGGCAGTAATCGTACCTGCCGGTGCGGCCATGGCCGCTTGCAAGCCCCTTTGTCGAAGCGGCTGCCGTGACCCCCGCGCGGCCACGTTGGCGGCCGGCGCTGTTGTCTCGCACAAAGGATCGACGGCCGGCTCGTCCCACAGGAGCCCAGGGAGCCGCCGGGGAGTCGCAGTGGCTGGACGAAGCGACTCCGACGTGACGCTCACCTCGCTGTGACCGTCGGCGGTTCGTTACTGTCGGCGCTCATGCTGGTTCCCGGCTCGGCGCGTCGTCCGTTAGATCTGCGCTGGCGCAGCGACCGTAGCCCGTGACTGTGGCGGAGACAGAGATCGTTGCGCCGGCAGCGCGGCCTGAAGCCGGCCAGCTTGCCCGCGCCTCGTCGATTGGCTGGTCGCGCAGTTCCCGTAGACGTCGCATGGCCCGCGGATGCGTGTCTAGAAGTTCATGTCTGAGAGCCACGTCCCGATAGCGTGCCCGGCAAGCGCGCGCTCACAACCTCCGCTGCCGCTCCGGGCAGGAGCAGTAGCGCCGACCGGGCACTCGAGGGCTGCTTCAAATTGCGCAGAGGAGCACTCTCCTCGACGCCGCGCGGGGTCGCGCCGACACGAGTCCCGCTGAGCGTTCCCGCTACGAACAGGAGTGCGCCATCATCGAGGACGGACGCGTGCTGTCAACTCGCTACCCGCGCCACCGGACGGTCGTCCGGTGGCAGCGAGCCAGCAAGACCGTCGTCTCTAGACGTCGCGGCGACCAGTGCCTCGGCGACCAGTGCCTCGGCGACCAGTGCCTCGGCGTCCGGACCGGGATCCCAGAGCGCGGAACGGCGCAGTGAGCATTGTGATGATGCGATTGATGAATCCCATAAAGCAAGTGTACCCGTAATCGCGTGATCTGAGGCGTCTCGCCCTCGGCTTGACCAGTGCCCCTCTGGACGAGGACGGGCAGCGCCGGCGGCCGCTCCCATCAGGCGAAAGCAGAAGCGAGGGGCAGGTGAGGGGGATCGCTGCGCGCTGGTGAGAGCGCCCACTCCCTGCCTTTGCAACCGCGGGGAGAGAGGAGGGGGGACCGCCTGTCAAGCTCGACTCGGCGCGTGGCGCCCGTGGCGCTCGTAGATCACGCGCGAGCCGAACGTCCTGGTCTCGATCAGGTCCAGTGGGACCTGTTCGGTGACCGGCGGCAGGAACGACGTGCCGCCACCGACCACCACCGGATAGCGGAACATGCGCAGCTCGTCGATGAGGCCGAGCTCGATCGCCGCCGCGGCCAGACCGGCGCCGCCGATCGCGACGTC
>Ga0136637_1000389_pt1 | contig 10451 bp, 5 predicted proteins | sample AntDrymUQ8572106_2_FD_105497 | JGI IMG/M metagenome (GOLD analysis project Ga0136637, IMG submission 105497) | Polar desert sand microbial communities from Dry Valleys, Antarctica - metaG UQ857 (21.06) | ecosystem: Environmental > Terrestrial > Soil > Desert | place: Antarctica: Dry Valley... | reverse complement strand
TTTTGTGGTCTGTTCGTCTAGGGGTCTAGGACACCGCCCTTTCACGGCGGCGACACGGGTTCAAATCCCGTACAGACTACCATCTTTTTTTCAATCATCGGCATCAAACTCGTTAAAATGTTCGCTTTGCATCTGGAAAGCGAATTCTTTTATTTACGGAGAAATAACGCTCGCGGTCGAAGATTTTTAAATCTTTTTTTGCTTCTCGACGTTATTAAAATTATGCGAAAATTTTTTATCACGATTCTTTTGTTATCAATCGCCATCATTTCGGTCAAAGCGCAAAGCAGTGGCGATACGGTAATGATTTTGCCGTTTGAAAATACATCGGATAAAGCGGAATTTAATTGGGTCGGTGAAAGTATTGCCGATGCGTTGACTGATTTGCTGAAAGTCCCGAGTTTGAATGTCGTTTCTAATGACGAACGTAAAATTATTCAACAAAAACTTCGTGTGCCGCTCACGATTCTGCCGAGCCTGGCGACATCTCTGAAACTTGCGCGTGAAGGTAGAGCGACGCTTTTAATCGGCGGAAAATACAACATTGTTCCGGCGCAGGGCGACACGGCGGCAACCGTCAGCGTGACGGCGAAAATGATTCGCGTCAACGAGGGCAGGTTTTTGAGCGAAGAATTTCCCGACGGCAGACGTATTACGCGCGATATTATTTTGAATGACGCGCTTCAAAATTTGCAGACGATTCAAGGTCAGGTCGCTTATCAGATTCTTTATCAGCGCGACAAAGCCCTGCCGTTTTCACAAAATCAATTTGTTGAATCGGCGAATAAAGTCCCTGCCAGAGCATTTGAAGCGTATATCAAAGGTCTGCTCACGCCCGAATCGGAAAATCAAACGCGCGAGAATTTTTTCAAAAACGCGATCCGTATTTATGCCGAGGACGAGAAAACGAAAGGCGGCATTTACACCAACGCTTCGCTGGAACTCGGATATTTTTATTTGAATCAGCGAAAGTTTGCCGAAGCGGTAGATTATTTTTCGAGGATTCCCCTTGAAAGTCCGCAATATCCGGAAGCCGCCTTTTATACCAGCTTGATTCAGTGGCAGCAGAAAAATTACGAACAGGCTTTGGCAGTTCTGCGACCACTTGCGGAAAGTTTGAAATTGACGAGCGTTTATAACACGCTCGGCGCAATCGCCGTGCAAGCCTCGATTGCGGATAAGAAAAATAAGGGTAAGTCCGATGAACTTTTAAAGGAAGGTTTGGGATTTTTGAAAATGGCTTCCGAGTCTGCGCCGGATGAATCAAACGTGCGTTTCAATTACGGTTTCGCGCTTTTTTTAAGCGGCAATTTTAAGGAATCTGCAGAACAAATTCGTCCCGCCATCGCATTCAATCCGCGCGACGGGGAAGCGTATTTTTTATTGGCGAAAGCATTAGAAACACTTAAAGACCAAACCGCCGCCGACATTGATAATCAAGCCCGACAAAATTTAACGGCTGAAAATAAATACGCGATTCTTGAAAAAGAGTGGCAGAGTTCGCGCTCGATAAACGCGATTAACACCCGCGTTCAGCAACCACCGCGCAAAGATTTTGTCAGCGTCGTTTTAATCAAAAAACAAGCAACACCAACCGCCGCGCCGGTCAGCGAAACCGAATCATTGTTGGTGCAAGCCCGAACGCTTTACAAAAACGGCAATGACGACGAAGCGATGACGGTTCTGCGAAAGATTTTATCGAGCGAGCCGATGAGCGCGGAAGCGTATCTTCTGCTTGGCAATATACATCTGCGGCGCGGCGATTTGGATCAAGCCGTAAGTAGTTTGAAAACCGCTTTGTTTTGGGATAATCGCCTGATAAATGCCCACGTGGGACTTGGAAAAATATATTTGCAGCGCGGCGATTGTCTGCAGGCGAAAAATTACACGAGTTCGGCTTTGGCGGTTGATGCGGAAAATCAAGACGCTCTTGGTTTGCAACGACAGGTTGAACGATGTTCCAAATAGTGTAACTTCGCAAGTTTGCGAAAGTTCAAAGTTCAAGGTTCAAAGTTCAAAGTTATATTTGTTTATGAGCTTAATTTTTTTGAGAAAATGCCAAATTTATTAGGGTTCACGCCAAACTTTGAACCTTGAACTTTGAACTTTGAACTAACAAAAATCTTCTGGCACGGTATGTGCTAAAGAGAACGCGGCTAGCTTATTAAAATTTAATAAGACCCCGCCGCCAACTCTTCTCCGAGCGCAGTTTGTTATTGTGCTTGACCACCTTCCGAGCGTTCCTTCAGTTGTCCTTCCAATTATGAGCCTAGTTAGAAATAACTAGGCTCTCCTGCATTTAAAGCCTATTTATTCAATCTTTCGATAAACTCCGCCGTTTCAATCGTTTCGCAACAAAAGCGACTTTCAAACACAAGTGATGTTTCCAATTTGACAGAAGAAAAGCAATGCGCGTGAAATGATGACAAATTACATCATAATTTAGGTGACAAAATTTGCGTGTATTCTTACTCTAACCGTTCAAACTGATTGGTGTCATTCAATTTGAAATTAAAACTAAGTTTAATCCGGGAACGTGGGCGTTTTGCCCGTCAAGATTGCCGCAAGGGAATTTAAAAGTTTTCGTTAAGATTTGATATTGAACTGTACTCGATTATCTTTTCGCACTGCCATGCTCCCGCCAAATTTTATCCGAACTACTTTTTTGCTAAACTGTCGGTATGAAGTTTTCCGCCGCCAGAGCAAAATTGCCTTCTCTGACCAATTCACTTTTAGCGATACTTTCGGCAATTCTATTGACGCTCGCGTTTCCCGATTTTGATTGGTGGTTTTTCGCATGGTTCGCGCTCGGGCCGCTTTTTTATGCGATAGAGCGCGAAAAAGAATCAATTGTCAAATCGTTTGTTTTAGGCTGGATTTTCGGAACGGGTTTCTTTTTCGGCTCGTGTTGGTGGCTGACGTTTTCGTTTATCACATACGGCGGAATTCCAACGCCGATTGCTTACTTTTTGTTATTGATAATTAGTTTGATGGTCGGATTTTTCCCAGCCCTCTTCGGCGCGATTTTTTCTTTAGTGTTGAAACGCTTCGGAACTTACGGCGTTTTGTCCGCGCCGTTTTTGTGGACGGCAACGGAATTTTTGCGATTTAATTTGACGGGAAATAATTGGAATGCGATTGGTTATTCGCAGGCGTTTGATAGTGGATTGTTAAAGTATGCGTCCGTTGGCGGCGTTTATCTTGTTAGCTTCGTTACAATAGTAGTAAGTTTATGGCTATCCCTTATTGCTTACTCTATACTTTACTTCTACGCTCATTTTTTCGTTAGACTCTTTAGAAACATCTTAAACGCAGGAAAAAATGTTCAAACAGAACTTTTCTCAATTGATGAACCGCCGATTCTCAAAAATAAAAAATATTTAGTAATTGCTTTTGTCGGGTTATGGATTTTTTTGACCTTTTTAAATTATTCGCTACCTTTAAATAATTCCGGTACAAACAGTAGAAAAATCTCTGCCGAAGTTATCGCACTCCAACCGAACATTCCAATGAGCGGTTTGAATAAAGCGAAATGGCTGAATTTACGTCAGCGCCACGTTGAGTTAGCCGAAGACGCATTGCAAAAACTCAATGTGCAACCGACTACTGACAACCGCCCACCGACAACTGTAATCTTCCCCGAATCGCCGATGAACTTTATGTATGAACGCGATGAAGAATTTCAAGCGTTTATCCGCAACTTCGCCCGCAAACATAACGTTTACGTTCTTTTCAATTCAGCCGAGCCGAATGCGAAGAACGCGAATTTTTATAATTCAGCGATAATGGTTAATCCGCAAGGCGAGAAAATCGGTCAATATGATAAAATTCATCTCGTTCCGTTTGGTGAATATGCGCCTGTGCCGTCGGCCGTCGAGCAGTTTGTTCCGACCCTCGTCGGCAATTTTCAATACGGCGAAAACTATGATTTATTTCCGTTCGGCGAAGCAAGAGGCGGCATAATGATTTGTTACGAATCGCATTTTGCATCGCTTTCACGCGAATTTGTTAAGAGAGGCGCAGACGTTTTGATTGAAATGACTAACGACGGTTATTTAGGTAACACGCCGGTTTTACGACAGCATCTGGCAAACGCGGTTTTTCGCGCCGTCGAAACCAATCGTCCCGTTTTGCGAGTTACAAATGTCGGCGTTACGGCGTATGTTAACGAACGCGGCGAAGTTTTCGATGCGGCGCAGCCTTATACGGAAGACACGCGCGTTTGGACAATTTCAAAATCCGACGGCAAGCAAACAGTTTATGTTAGATACGGCGAATGGTTCGCGTGGCTTTGTTCAATTTTGAGTTTGGTTTTATTATCAATATGCTTTTGGAATAGAAAAAATTTAACTACAAATGAACACAGATAACAGAAATGGAAATTAACGAACTGCAAACAAAACTCGAAGAAATCCGCGCTAAAATCTCTCAACTTGCGAGGTTTCTTTGACGCGCCAACCAAACGAATTAAGCTTGAAAAATTAGAAGCGAAAATTTCCGCGCCCGAATTTTGGAACGATTCGGCGCAAGCGCAAAAAATCGTGCAGGAAAGAAGTCGCACAGAACGCGTCCTGGAAGGTCAGAAAAAGTTTGAAACTGCCGTTTCCGACGCGGAAGTGCTATTTGAATTTGCTGAAACGGATAAAGATTCAGCCAACGAGTTATACGATTTAATCGTCAATCTTGAAACGGAAGTTGATGTAGCTACAACCGAAGCGTTAATGTCGGGCGAAACCGATGTGAATAACGCGATCTGCTCGATTCAATCGGGCGCGGGCGGCACGGACGCGCAAGATTGGGCGCAGATGCTTTTGCGAATGTATCTTCGTTGGGCGGAACGCAAAGGCTTCAAAGTTGAAATTTTGGACGAGCAGACGGGAAGCGAAGCGGGAATTAAATCGGCGACGTTTCGCGTCGAAGGCGAATACGCCTACGGTTTGTTGTCGGCGGAAGCGGGCGTTCACCGGCTCGTGCGAATTTCGCCGTTTAATTCGGGCGGAAGCCGCGAAACGTCTTTTGCTTCAATGTTCGTGTCGCCTGAAATTGACGAAAATATCGAGGTCGAAATCAATGACAAAGATTTACGGATTGATACATATCGTTCAACGGGCGCGGGCGGTCAGCACGTCAACACGACCGATTCGGCAGTAAGAATTACGCATCTGCCGACGAACATCGTTGTCACGTGTCAAAATCAGCGCTCGCAACTTCAAAATCGCGTTGTGGCAATGAAAGTTTTGCGCTCGAAACTTTATGAACTCGAACTCGAGAAACGCCTTGCGGATTCAGCGGAACTCGAAGCGACTAAGCAAGACATTTCCTTTGGCTCACAGATTCGTAATTACGTTCTGCATCCGTATCAATTGGTCAAAGACACGCGCACCAAGTTTGAAAAATCAGATGTCGAAGCAGTTTTGGACGGTGATATTGACGAATTTATTAAAGAGTTTTTGTTATTTAAGAAAGGCGTTTAAACTGGGAGCGCGGGCATCTTGCCTGCCAAGATTGCATTAGCAATCTAAAGTTTCTCTTCATAATCTACATTGACTAGAACCGAAACTTTTATGAATGCTGAGCATTCAACGCAAGCAAGATGCCCGCGCCCCCAGTAAAGATAATGGCAATCGAAGTTAAAGAAAAAATAACCTTGAAAACTCATTCGAGAAGGAATGAAATTGCCGCCATCGTTTTGTTGGCGGTGGCGGTCTTGGTTTTTTTGTGTCTTGTAACCTACAATCCGAATGATTGGTCGGTCATCTCTCACGATTGGGCAAGTAAAGGACAGCAAAAAACTCAAAATTGGATTGGAACTGTCGGCGCAAACGTCGCCGGTTTGTTATTTCAAGCGGTCGGTTTATCAGCACTTTTATTACCATTTTTGATCGCTTTAATTGCGTGGAAATGTTTTCGCTCTGAAAATCTTTACCCATCAATAAATCGTGCAATCGGTTCTGTAATATTTGTCATTTCGCTGGCAGGATTGCTCGAAACATTTGGTCTTTCAACATATTTTGACGGAAGCGTTAGAGCGGGCGGAATAATAGGTTACTCGGTTGAGAGTTTCCTTGCTTTATTACTCAGTCAAATCGGCGCGGGAATTTTATTGACGGCGTTGCTTGTAACTTCAGTTTTGCTGATGACAAATTTTTCTTTCGTCGCATTTTTCGGAACTTTTTCGCTGGCTTGGGAAAATTTTCAGACGCGGCTCGGTGAATGGTTTAGCGGTTATCGAGTTTGGCGCGAAAATCGAAACAGAAAAGCGCAAGCACGTTTGGAGAGACGTCGTGAAACGCAAAACGACAAGCCGATTGAAAAAAAATCAACCGTTTCGACGGACGCAACTGCCAACGTCAATCCGAAAGAAAAAACCGAATCAATCGGCGAAAAGGTTTCGGCGATTTTTAAAGGTTTGGGCAATTCATCAGAATCGGAATTAAAGCAAACGTCCGAAGATATTAAAGAACTAACGACGGAAACGGAAACAGAAACAATCCCGACAATTTCCGTTTTAAAAGATTCTCCAAAGCAAACCGAAATCGAACAGCTCGATTCGGTTTCAGACAAAGAAGATGTTGAAGAAGTAACATTTACTCCGATTCAGGAAACAGGCGAATTAAACGATGAGATTATAAACGATTTAGAAGAAGCGGATGAAGCGGAAGAAATCGAAGTGCCGTCGGCAATGCCTACAAAGCCGCAAAACTTCGACGAATATATTTTGCCGAAATCGGATTTTTTGAATTCGCCGCCGCCGCGCATTTTGATTAAAGAAGATGAAGCCCGCGCTCTGGCAAAGGAACTGGAAGAGAAAACCAAAGAATTTAACGCAACCGGACGAGTCGTCAATATCTGTCCGGGACCGGTGGTTACAACTTATGAATACAAACCCGATCCGGGCGTGAAATACTCGCGCATCACAGGTCTCGCCGATGATTTATGTCTCGCGCTCAAAGCCGAATCAATCCGCATTGACCGCATTCCCGGTAAAGCCTTTGTCGGCATCGAAGTTCCGAATCGTGAACGCGACACCATTTATTTGCGCGAAGTTATCGAATCGAAAAAATTCATCGAATCAAAATCGCTTTTAACCATCGCTTTGGGAAAAACGATTGATGGATTAAATTACGTCGCCGACCTCGCCAAAATGCCGCATCTGTTAATCGCCGGCGCAACCGGCGCAGGGAAATCAGTCGGCGTGAACACGCTGGTCGTTTCGATTTTGTATAAAGCAAAGCCCGACGAAGTAAAATTCATAATGGTTGACCCAAAGCGGCTTGAACTCGGACTTTATGCCGACATTCCGCATCTCGCCACGCCGATTATCACCGACCCGAAACGCGCCGCGATTTCTCTGAAATGGGCTGTCTCGGAAATGGAAAAACGCTACAAAGATTTAGCCGGTTGGGGGGTTCGCAACATTGACGGATTCAACGCGGAAGTCGAGAAGCGTAACGCCAACGAACATTTTGATGACAACGGCGAGGTTTGGAAAAAACTTCCGTATATTATAATTATCATTGATGAACTCGCCGATTTAATGATGGTTTCGAGCAAAGAAGTCGAAGAATCCATTACGCGCCTCGCGCAGATGGCTCGCGCCGTCGGCATTCACTTGGTTTTGGCAACGCAGCGACCGTCGGTTGATGTTATTACCGGCTTGATTAAAGCAAATTTTCCGGCTCGAATTTCGTTTCGCGTATCTTCAAAAGTTGATTCGCGCACGATTATGGATTCCAACGGCGCGGAAAGTCTTTTGGGCAAAGGCGATATGCTTTTTCTGCCGCCCGGAACTTCACAAATCGTTCGCGTTCACGGCGCGTTTGTTGACGAAAAAGAAATAGCCAAAATTGTCGAACACATCAAAGCGCAAGGCAAACCCGAATACGATGCGACGATAACGAAAACCGAAGAAGAAATGTCTGACACCGACGATTTACCGGGCAGACGAGATGTGCTTTTCCCTGACGCGCTCCGCACGGTGGTCAGCAACAAGAGTGCTTCAACTTCGCTTCTCCAACGACATTTACGGATTGGCTATGGACGCGCCGCTGCAATTCTTGACGCGATGGTGCGCGAAGGCTACATCGGCGAAATGGATGGCAGCAAACGCGCTCGCCCGATTCTGCAAAAGGCTTATAATGATTTGCAGGAAGCCGAAGAAGGCAGAGAGTTGTAAAGTAAAAAGTAAAAAGGCAAAAGTAAAAAAGTGAAGACTTATTTCGAGCATTTTATCTTGAATCTTTCTCTGCGAACTTTGCGCCTTTGCGGGAAATCATTCCTAAAATTTCACCCGAAAGTTTTCCACAACTTCTGTGGAAAAAGCCTGTGGAAAATCGCCTTTTTGTGCGTCTAAGTGTTGCTATTTAAATTACTTTTAGCATTTTGCATCTTATAGTAGCATCGCTTTATATATAAAATGACTAATTAAATGAAAACCCACAACTCAAATTATTACAACAGTTGCAAAATGTTCATTAAACTCTTGCTTTTAATAATTTGTTCTTTTTTATTTGCTTGTAGCCGACAAAAAAATACAAAACAAGTTTTACCAATCGAAAATCAAATTCAAATCTCAGAATCCGCAATCAACATCAACACGGCTTCTGCCGCAGAACTCGAAAAACTCCCACGCATTGGCACAAAAACCGCGCAGGCAATTGTCGAACACCGCGAGAAATTCGGCAAATTTCGCAAGCCTGAATATCTGATGCTTGTTGAAGGGATTAGCGATAAGCGGTTTCGTGAAGTGCAAAGTTTGATTAAGGTTGAATAAATTAGAAGTGTGCGGGCATATTCTACAATGTCTGACCGAAACGAAGCATCTCCAAACTTCACACTTTATCCATTATTTTGGTTGGCGGTTTGTTTTGCGTTTGGAATTTTATCGGGCAATTTCTTAAACTTCGGCTGGCAGATTTACCTGACAATTTGCTTGCTTTCTGCCGTTCTTTCTGCTGTTTTTATCAAACGGACATTCACTGTAGTTTTTCTTTACATTGCTTTTGTCGCTGTCGGCGCATTATATTTCCAAATCGAAAATCAAACGATTTCGCCCAACCGCGTCAAAAGACTTTATGACGAAACCCGAATAAAATCGGGCGACCCAATCGAAATCGAAGGCGTTTTGCAAACCAGACCGGAACTTGCCGTCGGCGGATTTTTTCTGATTCTCAAAACTGAAAAAGCAATTTATAAAGAAATGGAATTAAACATTTCGGGAAATATCAGACTTTTCACGCCCGTTCATAATGAGCAAATTAAAAGCGAATACGACCGATTAGATTTGAATTACGGTTCGCGGATTCGTATCGCTTGCAATTTGCGGCGCGAAGATAGTTATTTGAACGCGGGTGTTGTTTCGCACAAACAACTGCTCGACCAAAAACAGATTGATGCCGTCGCAATTATAAAAAGTCCGCTGCTTGTCGAAAAAATTGAAGACACGGAAACTTTTGCACCGCTCGCCTGGCTTTATGAACGCCGCCAAAACTTGATAATTGATTTTCGGGACAACTTTAATGTTTCAACGGCGGGCATTTTAATCGCTTCGCTGTTGGGTAACGGGCATTTTTTAGATAAACCGACGGCGGAAGTTTTCCGCGAGGGCGGCACGTTTCACGTTCTCGTGATTTCGGGTTTGCACATTACATTTATCGGCGGGTTAACATTACTTTTTATACGGTTTTTCACCAATAAAAGATTGTGGCAATTCTTAACCGCAAGTATTTTTTTGTGGTCGTATTCTTTAGCCGTCGGCGCTGACGTTCCGGTTGTGCGCGCGACGATAATGTTCACGATCCTGCTGTTTTCGCAAGTGCTTTACCGAAGCGGAACGCTTCTCAACAGTTTAGGTTTTTGTGCTTTGATTTTGCTCGTTTGGCGACCGAATGATATTTTTAGCTCGTCTTTTCAACTGACGTTTGTCAGCATCGGCGCGATTGTGGCGATGGCATTTCCGCTGATTGAAAAACTTAGAGCAATCGGCAGATGGTCGCCGTCAAGCGACGCGCCTTTTCCGCCGCAAATTCCTTTATGGCTCAAACGCTTTTGCGAGATGCTTTATTGGCGCGAAAAAATTTGGGAAAGGGAAGTTTTCCGACAGCTTTGGGCGGCAAATCTTTTCAAATCGCCGTATTTAAAATGGCTCGAAAGCCGAAATTTGCAAAGCATTTCCGGCTATATTTTTGAAGCTATTCTTGTTTCGTTAATAGTTCAGGCGTGGCTTTTGCCGTTTATCATTTTATATTTTCATCGGCTTTCGATGCTTTCCGTTTTCCTTAATTTGTGGGTCGGAGTCATTATCGCATTGGAGAGTTTCGCGGCTGTTTTTGCAGTCTTTCTCGCCAATTTCAGTAACGCGTTAGCTTTACCGTTTATCAAGTTGACGGAAATTCTCAATTGGCTGCTCGTTTCTATTCCAAAATTTTTTACCGAAAACGATTGGGCTTCAG
>Ga0136637_1000388_pt1 | contig 10453 bp, 8 predicted proteins | sample AntDrymUQ8572106_2_FD_105497 | JGI IMG/M metagenome (GOLD analysis project Ga0136637, IMG submission 105497) | Polar desert sand microbial communities from Dry Valleys, Antarctica - metaG UQ857 (21.06) | ecosystem: Environmental > Terrestrial > Soil > Desert | place: Antarctica: Dry Valley... | reverse complement strand
GGTGAACGCTGGCCCATTCCTTGACGAGCCGGAGCGCTCTCGGAGGAAGCGAGCCTTCGAGCACATCGATCGACTCGATCTCGACCTTCGCCACTTGCCCGGCATAGGACGCATGGAAATGCGCATCCATCTAATCGTCTCTTGCTATATCGAGAACTCCGTTGAAGCGACGGCTTGCCTCAGCGCTTGCTGCCCTTCTGACTCCCCCCGGGCTCTGCTCGGGCTCCGTTGATGCCTGTCGTCAGGAGTCGGCCCCCTGGTCCGACCTGACTGTCTGAGTAGCGCGGGCGTCCGCCCGTAGTGCTAGGACCTCAAACCCGTTCCAAGGAGGAGAACCAGTGGCGCTTGACCTGCAGTCCGCCCTCCGAGAGGGTCTTTCCGACGAACCGGTGCCCACGCGCGCATCTGGCATTGAGATCCGATTGGACCTCTTGCCGGCGGGGGGGATGCCGGTACAGCCGCCGTCCTACGAAGGCGACCTCGAGATTCACGAGCGGCACATCGATGGCCAGCGCCGGCAGGTGATCGAGCTCGACAGCGTCGGGTCGGCGGCAAATCGGCTGGAGGAGGTGCTTAGCACTGGACCGAGCCGGGCGCTACCCGCTCCCCGTCTCGGGGACAACCGTGGAACCGTCCAATGGTGAACCGATCGAGATCACCACGCTCGAGATGCCCCACCGCGCGTTCGACGCGTGGCTGCGCCTGTCTGCCGCGGACGGCGACGGCAAGAAGTTCGAAGACAGCGAGCGCGGTCGCGAGCTGTCGCTCGCCCACGCGGGTGCGCTGGATCCGCTTCTGGAAACCTCGGCCCACGACCTCCTGCTCGGGGTGTGGGACTCCCACCGCAAGGGGCCTCACGGTCAGGTACGGATCGGCCGAAGCCTCACCACAAGTCTGATCGGCCTCGATCCGATCGAGCAGAGCCGCATCGCCGCTCGTCGCGATCCGCTCAACCTCGGCGAGGCGAGCGATCTGCCCAAGGGCGTGAAGAAGCTCTCGGAGCAGGGGCTGAGCTCGATTCCGCCGCAGCGTGACCGAGGCGGCGTCGCGATCACCGAGGCCCGCTACATCGGCTTCCTATCCTTCGCGGCCCTCCGCCGACTCGGATTCGAGCGTTACGACCCTGTCGGCGCCCGCGTCCTACTCGCCTCGCTCGGTCTCTATGCACTCCTGCTGCGCTGTGCTTCCGGATGGGACCTTCGTGCGCGCTGCGCGTTAGTGGCCAGTGACGACCCCAGCCTGACGCTCGTGGGACCGCGGGGGAGCCGGGAGACCTTGTGGCTCTCGGTGGAGGACGCCGAGTCGCTGTTCACCGACTCGGTAGAGAAGGCAGCCGTGGTGGACCGAAGCGTCCATCTGCGGGCAGGGGAAACGCTGAACGACCTCGTCGACAAGGCGATTGCGTCGGCCACGGCTGGCGATTGAGCAAGACGCGCCGTGCTGCGCTTCACAATCCGTTTCCCTCTCGGCGTTTACCACGCCCGTTCGAACACGTCGCCGGACGGGGAGCCGGAGTGGCCGCCGAGTCCGCTGCGACTCGTGGGAGCCTTGCTCGCCGCCGCGCATGGCCGACCCAGAGCGGACCCAGAACCTGACCGCGCGCTCTTGCAGCGGCTCTGCGAAGCACCGGCTCCGTCGGTTGTTGCTCCTCAGAGCGTTTCCGTCGGCGAGCCGATCACCGCCGACGAGGCGGTGCGGGTTCGGGGAGCGACGCGATGGGGCCCACGCAACTACGTAACCGGAGCGCTCTCGCCCCGCAACGTCGGCCGTGATCGAGCTCCGGTGAGCAAGGCTGGGGTAGCTATCGGGGACCGCCCGATCTCGATCGTGTGGCCCGACTTCGAGCTGAGGGACGACGACCTTGGCCGTCTTGGCCGCCTCGCCAGCGAGGTGACGTTCCTGGGCACGAGCCGGTCACCGGTCCTGGTCGAAGTTGGCACCTCGCAAGCGGACGAAGCCGAGAGCAGCGGCTGGCTGCCGTACGAGGAGGGCGACGCACCGCGCGAGGCCGTGACGGTGCGTGTCCCGGACGCCTGGACGATCGGAGCCTTCGACCGTCGAGAAGGCGGACGCCAGAGCACAGCCTCACGCCTCCAGTCTGCGGGGATGGTCCCGGGCGTGGTTGTTGGACAGGAGGTCCGCTACGCCCACGCGTCCAGCCTGGATATCGACGCCTCTACGTTCGACCCACGGTGGTGGGGAGACATGATCGTGCTCGCCATCGACCTTGAGCTCAGCGAGGTGATTCCGAAGGCGTCGGCGGCGTACGTCGTGGGGCGCGCTCTACGCGTAGCGCTACTCGGCGCGTACGACGAGCCGGGAGTCGCCGGCGAAGCGCCGCCGATCCTCCGTGCTCGGGGTGCCGAGCCCCACTGCGCCGTCTTGCCGCTTCCCAACGTCTGGGGCCCTCAACCAGACGGACGGATCCTCGGAGCCGCCCTGGTCCTGCCGAGCGAGCGACGCGTCGCGGATGTCGACGAGCAGCGGATTCGTGTAGAGGAAGGCCTGGGCGCGCTGGTCGCCAATACAGCCGGGGAGCGCCGCCGTCACCTCAACATCCCGGGGGCCGGCCGCGTCTGGCTGAGATCTCTGGATCGCCGCAGCGCGCGCCTCGCGACGCTGCGTCATCAGGCCTACCGCGACCCCGCCAACTCCTGGGTCAGCGTGACGCCGATAGTGCATTCCCACTGGCGTAAGCGTGGGGCGGATGCCCTGCTACGCCAGGTCACGGCAGATTGCGCCCACGTCGGGCTACCGGAACCCCGCAAGGTGGAGGTCCTTCGCGGGCCCGGCCGGGACGGCGGCGCGAGTCTCGCTGTTCCTAGCCGCCACGTGCCCGAGGACTGGCGCAGCCTCCTCAACGGTCAGACAGACCATCTACGGATCAGCTTCTCAGCTCCGGTTCGAGGGCCGGTCCTACTCGGTCGGGCGCGTCACTTCGGCCTGGGGCTCTGCGTGCCTGACGCGATCGCGACCGGCGACCGTTCCTCCCGCGTTACCACGTGACTGGCTTCGCGGAGTTCTTCCGTGCCGTTCACGGGGATTCCTACACCCCATACGGGTGGCAGGAGAGGCTCGCCGATCAGTGCGCAAATGGTGCACCGCCTTCTGCGATCGCCGTGCCGACGGGCGCCGGCAAGACGGCGGCGGTGGATGTCCTCGTCTGGGCGCTAGGTCGCCAGGCCCACCGTCCGGCAAGCGAGCGCACCGTCGGCGTACGGATCGTTTGGGCTATCGACCGACGCATCCTGGTAGACGAGGTTCACGAACACACTCAACGCCTAGCCCAGCGCCTCCTCACAGCACAGACCGATGCAGCGCACGCGCTCCATGACGTCGCCACCCGGTTGGCGCGGCTCTCAGGCGGAACGCCGCTCATCGCGACGCGCTGGCGTGGGGGTCTCGACCATCGCCCGGAGCGTCACGGGCCGCTTCAGCCGCAGGTCATCACGAGCACGGTCGCCCAAGTGGGCTCACGACTCCTGTTCCGAGGCTACGGAGTGGGTGAGGGATCCCTCGCCATCGAGGCTGGACTTGCCGCATGCGATACGACCATCTGCCTCGACGAGGCGCACCTGGCCGAGCCGTTCCGTCAGACCGTCGACGCCATCCGCCGCCATCGAGCGCGTACGGAGTCAGACATGGGTCTCCCGACGCTACGGCACATCACGATTACAGCGACCCCGCAGCGGGGCGAGAATGACGTCATCGGCTTGGAGGACGCCGACCGCACCGCGCTCGGATCGAGGTACTTCGGAGCAAAGCGAGCCAGACTGGTCGAACCGGAGAGCGCCGGCGACGCGGACCGCGCCCGCCTGCTGGTGCGGTCCATCCTGGAGTACCTGCGGTGCGATACGCCGACGGTCGCTTGCGTCGTGAACACCGTGCACCGCGCACGGCTGGTCTTCGACACCCTGACGAAGGAGCTAACTGATCAGGACGTGGACATAGCCCTGCTGATCGGCCCCCAGCGGCCAGCCGACCGGAGACTGACGCTCGAGCGACATCGGGAAGTGCTCCTGCAGGGCAAAGACGTCGTTCGCCCACTCGTCTGCGTCGCCACACAGACGTTCGAGGTCGGCCTCGATGCGGACGTCGCCGCGCTGGTGACCGAATCCGCATCCGCGTCGGCATTGGTACAGCGTCTGGGGCGGCTCAACAGGCGCGGCGACACCGTGGGTCAGGCCACGATCGTGCGTGACGAAGGACGTTGGCTGTATGCACACGACGAACCGCTTGCCTGGGCCTGGCTCCAGAGCCGTGTGGAGTCGGACGGAACGCTCGACGTCTCGGTTGCCGCCCTCGACTCGGACGGCACGCGGCCGGAGTCCCAGCGCGTGTCAAACGCCCCCTTTCTGACAACCGAGACCGTTGGTCTGCACGCGCAGACGAGCCCGCGACCGGGATCCTGGGAGGACCCGGACGTCGACGTATACCTCCGTGGCGCCGACAGCGACCCGGCTGCTGACGTCGCGGTCTGCTGGCGGTCCGACCTTCGCCTCGACGCGATGGATGAGGGAGCCGTCGGCTACCGAGAGATGCTCTTGGACCTTGCCCCTCCTCATACACAGGAGCTGCTCACGCTCAGCGCAGCAAGCGCCCGTGCGCTGCTCGCTGCACGTCTGGGAGGTCCGAAACGGCGGGCGGCGGCCACACGCGCGGCACTCGCCGACGCAGACCTGGAGAGCGGGATGACCGACCCGGCGATTCCCGACGTTGATCCGGACATCGAAGGAATCCCTTTTCTCGTCCTCAGACGCGAAGGTCTCAGGCCTGGCTCCTTGACGGGAACGGAGGTCGACTCCATCGCAACGAGCGCGTTAGAGCCGGGAGACGTGGTCCTGCTGCCGACACGCACAGGCGGTGTTGACGAGCACGGGCTTGCACCACGCGCCGACATTGCGAACGATGTCGCACCCGACCTGCGACCGGTGGAGGAGCCAGTGCCCGTGCGGCTCACTCCAGAGGCACTCGACGCCAGCCTCTCCGGCCGGCTGACGCAAACAGAGTGGAACCGCGTTGCCGCCATCTGTCGCAATGCTGAGGCGGGGCTGGAGAACGCCCACACCGCCGATGCGAAGCAGGCGGTCCTCGAGGAGCTGCCGAAGGGTCTCCGCGGCGTCCTTTCGGACCACCAGGGACTCAGCCTGCTCGAACCAGACGCCCTCAACCGCAGTGATCACCGTCTCCTGCTCCGAGGGATCGGACCAGCGGAGGCCGGGGTCTTGCCGCTTGACGAGCGGGAGACGTTCGGTCTCGAGAGGGAAGATCTGGAAGCGTTGAACGAACCCAGCGAAGGAGAGGTGCCGGTCCAAGCGTCGATCATCCGCGCTCCCTTGGGTCGCGCGTGGGTCCTCGTACCCTTTCCCGCGAAGCTACGCGAACGCGACGATCGCACGAGCGCAGCGCCGCCGCCCACTCTAGACGCGCACGCGCGCGCCGTGCACGACGAGCTTCAGACCTACGCCGACCGACTCGGTCTGCCCGAGCGCATCGCTGCGTCGCTACTCACCGCGGCGCGCGCCCACGATCACGGGAAGGCCGATCGACGCATCCAGGCCTTCTACCGCCGCGGCATCGACTTGCTCGGTGCCCCGCCGATCGCGAAAAGCGAGTTCGGGACCCGTGACCCTCGAACCTCCCGGATCGCCCAAGACCTTTCGGGCCTACCGCACCGCCTGCGACACGAGATCGCCTCGGTTGCCGCGCTCTCGGGCGCGCTCGACTCCGGCACGCTCGACGGCGACCACCTGGACCCAGATCTCGCGCTCCACTTAGTGGCTACCCATCACGGTCGCGGCCGCCCGGTCCCAAACGTGCCGGATGGGGGAAACCCGCCCCGCCGTTTCAAGGTCGATGCTGGCGGCGTGCCCGGGACCGCCACCGGCGATGGACGCGATGGCTGGGCGGACGGCGCCTGGTCGGAGCGTTTCTGGCAGGTGATCGAGCGCTACGGTCCGTGGGGTACCGCGTACCTTGAGGCGCTGCTGGTCCTCGCTGACCGAACCGTTTCCTCGCGGGGCTCGTGATGGGGCTGGAGCTTGGGTGGGTGCGTCCGCAGGCGCCCTACATGCCGATTGCGACGGTCGGCCTTCTGGCGCTGCTCACTGAACATGGTTACGGGGCGACCGCTCACTGGCACGGCCCGTCAGGCTCCGCCACGCTACGGGTCGACGTCTCGCTCGACCCTGAAGGCGTGGCGCACCTGCTCTTGGATGCTCCGAGGCCTTCCTTGGACAGCATCCCGTGGCCCGCCGGCAAGCCCGCCCAAGGACTCAAGCCCACTCTGAAGAGCCTCGAAGACCCCGCTGGGGGCTTCAAGGAGCTCGTTGAGGGCTCTCCGGACCTGGAGGCCTCTCTGCTCCGGGCCATCGTCACCGACAGCGTCCTGGATGGTGATGGTATTCCGGCCCGGAGCCGGCTCCTGCGAGGGGTGAAGGCCGACCTCTCGAGTATCGCCAATCCCCCCAAGCGAATGACCGCGTCCGGCCTCGCTTCTGAGCTACGGGATGGCCCGGAGTTCCCTAGCGGCGAGTCGGGTCTGGGGCTCGGGTTGGTCCCCGAGGTACAGACCTTCGGCGGAACCACCGGGCCAGATGCGTCGACGGTCGGTGCATACTCGCCCTTGCTCTACCTGCTCCTGTGGCGCGGGATCATCGCGCTCCCGCCGGTCGGAATCATCCGAGGTCGCCGCCGAGCAGTCGGCGGGCCGCTTGTCACCGCTCCAGACGTGTTGTCATGGCCGCAGTGGAGTTTTCCCGCGAGCCTCCAGACGCTCCGTAGCCTCCTCTCACTCGCGGCCATCCACGAGGCTGAGCCGCCACGACACTACCTGGCCGAACGCGGAGTCCGAGCCGTTTACCGGGCGCGGGCGGCGCCGATCAACAACATGGTCGCCGTCTTTCGGTGGGGAGCCCGGGTGACGGCATGACCGTTCCTATTGAGTCTGCGGCAGCCCCTCCTGGAGTGGCAATAGCGGTGTGATGACGATGAGCCTTCCGCCCCTCGTCCCCGCCCGCATCCTCAACGAGCACGTCTACTGCCCGCGCCTCGCCTACCTCGAGTGGGTCGACCAGCGGTTCGAGGACAACGCGGACACCGCCCACGGGACTTTCGTCCATCGCCGCGTCCACGACGAACAGGGCGCGCCCCCGGAGCCCCGAAAGCGACCAGCCGCGACCGGCGAGCACCGGCGTCAACCTCTCGTCAGAGGAGCTCGGCCTGATCGCCAAGGTCGACCTGCTCGAGCCGCGCGACGCGACCGTCGTCCCGATCGAATACAAGCGTGGCCGCCCGCGTTCGGACGACGAGCCGCTGTGGGAGCCCGAGCTCGTCCAGCTGTGTGCCCAGGTCCTCCTCTTGCGGGAGGCGGGGTACCGCGTCGAGCATGCGGAGGTGTACTTCGCCGAGACCAGGACCCGGCACCGCATCCCGGTCGACGACGAGCTCGTCGAGCGGACGCTCTCCGCCCTCGACGAGCTCCGTGTCAACGCCGCTCGCGACGAGCCCCCAGCCCCGCTGGTCGACAGCCCCAAGTGCCCGCGGTGCTCGCTTGTCGGGATCTGCCTGCCCGACGAGGTCAACGCCCTCCGCGAGCGTCGCGAGAATACGCCCCGCCGACTCATCGCCGGGGATTCGCCTGCCTTGCCGCTTTACGCGACGACGCCCGGGAGCAGAGTGTCGAAGCGAGGCGGCCGCGTCGTCCTACTGGAGGACCGAAAAGAGGTCGACTCGCGGCGGTTGATCGACGTCTCACATATCGCGTTGTTCGGCAACGTCGATGCGGGTAGTGCGCTGTTGCGAGCATGCTTCGACGCAGGAATCCCGGTCGTCTGGTTCACCATGGGCGGCTGGTTCTCCGGGATTGCTGCGGGGATGCCACCCAAGAACGTCGAGCTCCGCATGCGCCAGCATCGGGCGGCGGCCATCGGTACGCCCGCTCTCGCCGCATCGTTCGTATCGGGAAAGATTCGCAACGCCCGTACGCTCATCCGCCGCCACGGCGGCAAGCAGGCGAGCACGGCCGTTGACCAGCTCGCCAACCTAGCCGAGGCCGCCGAGAACGAACGCAGCCTTGACACCCTCTTGGGCCTCGAGGGGACGGCCGCCCGGATCTACTTCGCTCGCTTCGCCGATCTCCTCGCCGCGGGTGCTGAGCAGCCGAGCTTCGCCTTCGAGAAGCGCCATCGGCGTCCGCCCACAGACCCCGTCAACACTCTCCTCTCCTTCTTCTACGCGCTCCTCATCAAGGACGTGACCGTGGCCGCTCTCGCTGCGGGGCTCGATCCCTACGTCGGCTTCTATCACCGTCCGCGGTTCGGTCGCCCGGCGCTCGCGCTCGACCTCGCGGAGGAGTTCCGTTCCCTCATCGCGGACTCGACCGTCCTGACGGTCATCAACAACGGAGAGCTCGCGGAAGGTGACTTCGTGGCTCGCGCGGGCGCCGTCTCGCTCACCCAGAGTGGCCGGCGCAAGGCGGTCGGGGCCTACGAGAGGAGGATGCGAACCGAGCTCCGGCACCCAATCTTCCGGTACAAGGCGAGCTATAGGCGTACGCTTGAGCTGCAGGCGCGTCTGCTCGCGGCAGTTCTCGTGGGGGACATCGCCGAGTATCGACCTTTGACAACCCGATAGCCGCGTGGCCGACCGCACGCGACACCTTCTGGCCTACGACATCCGCGATCCTCGCCGCCTGAGGCGCGTACACAAGGTCGCCAAGGAGTTCGGTTACGCTTTGCAGTACTCCGTATTTGTTTGCGATCTGACCACGGTCGAGCTGCTCGCCCTCAAGACCAAGCTGATCGCCGAAGCGAACCTTTCGGTTGACAGCATCGGCTTTTTCGACCTCGGGCCGGCAGCGAGTCGCGGTATCGAGTGCATCGAGTTCCTCGGGCAGCGGCCGTCTCACCCCAGCGGAGACGAACCGGCGATCTGGTGAAGCGAGCGCTGGGGTGGGACGGCAGCGCCTCACAGCCCTCGCAGCGGTTTCTGCCTGCAAATCAGCTATTCTCTAGGCAGCGTCGGCCTGGATCGACAGTCTTGGGTCTCCGAAAGAAGAGCCGCTCGCGAGCGGCCTTGATATGCCCGGAAATGGGCGGTTTTTCTAGCGAGCTGTCTCCGGGGGTTACATCCCCCGGCTCCGTTGAAGCACGACGGGTACGGCAACGCCGGCCTCGATGAGAACCAGTCTCCGGGGGTTACATCCCCCGGCTCCGTTGAAGCTACTCCTCGAGCGCCCAGAGCCCCGCCTTCTCGCGCGTCTCCGGGGGTTACATCCCCCGGCTCCGTTGAAGCACGAGGTCTGAGCCGCCGCGGGCCGCCTGGTCGTAGGTCTCCGGGGGTTACATCCCCCGGCTCCGTTGAAGCGCGCCGGCGAGGACGGACGTGCCGGAGTAGTCAGGCTCGTCTCCGGGGGTTACATCCCCCGGCTCCGTTGAAGCACGATGTCGCGGATGGTCGGGTCGAGCGCGATCGCGTAGTCTCCGGGGGTTACATCCCCCGGCTCCGTTGAAGCACGGATGGGAGATACTGATGCCTAAGCTCAGCGACGTCTCCGGGGGTTACATCCCCCGGCTCCGTTGAAGCGAACGCAGGGGCGGGTCGTGGAGCTTGGGAGCCCCCGTCTCCGGGGGTTACATCCCCCGGCTCCGTTGAAGCGTCGGCAGGACTCGGGGCCAGCGCTACGCGACCCGCCAGAGTCTCCGGGGGTTACATCCCCCGGCTCCGTTGAAGCACCGGCTACGTCGTCACCCCGCGCTACTCCTCGGAGTCTCCGGGGGGTTACATCCCCCGGCTCCGTTGAAGCACCGGAAGCTACGGGTTCGGCTGGGTCAGGGTCGGCGCGTGTCTCCGGGGGTTACATCCCCCGGCTCCGTTGAAGCGTCCACGTGCCCTCGACGCCCGCTCCGGTTCCGGGCAGCGTCTCCGGGGGTTACATCCCCCGGCTCCGTTGAAGCGGAGCATGATCCGGCGGGCCACACTCCTAGACGAACCGGTCTCCGGGGGTTACATCCCCCGGCTCCGTTGAAGCATGTAGACACGGCCCTTATCCCCGTGTCCCGGTCCCCGTCTCCGGGGGTTACATCCCCCGGCTCCGTTGAAGCCACGGGGTCCTCCTCCCCGGTGGAGCGCAGCAGCAGGTCTCCGGGGGTTACATCCCCCGGCTCCGTTGAAGCTTCCAGACGTGGGTGGCGTCAAGGCCGGGGACGCTCGTCTCCGGGGGTTACATCCCCCGGCTCCGTTGAAGCGGGTCGGGCTGCGGGTCGGGGAAGGCGTACCAGCAGGTCTCCGGGGGTTACATCCCCCGGCTCCGTTGAAGCCGGTCACCCTCGATTGAGCCGGGCACGATCTGAACCACGTCTCCGGGGGTTACATCCCCCGGCTCCGTTGAAGCCCAATGTCCTTGACCAGCGACTGGACGGCGGGCAGAGTCTCCCGGGGTTACATCCCCCGG
>Ga0136637_1000387_pt1 | contig 10461 bp, 7 predicted proteins | sample AntDrymUQ8572106_2_FD_105497 | JGI IMG/M metagenome (GOLD analysis project Ga0136637, IMG submission 105497) | Polar desert sand microbial communities from Dry Valleys, Antarctica - metaG UQ857 (21.06) | ecosystem: Environmental > Terrestrial > Soil > Desert | place: Antarctica: Dry Valley... | reverse complement strand
TTTCTTTTCAACATTAAATTTACTAAAATCAGACTTACCGCCAAAATAAAAACGGTTCGGACAATCGAAGGGAAAATAGTTGCGTAAAACGCTTCATACGAAACGAGCGATATAAGTGGAAAATAAGCTACTTTTTTCCAGATTGCCGGATTCGACGTATCAATTAAGGATGAATAAATTACCCGCAGATAAATACCTAAAATCATCATTCCGAGCGGAACGCCAATCGGTCCGAAATTTCTCAAAAGGTCGCCGAACGGCGTGATGGCGAATGAATTTTCGCCGTAATTAAAATATAAATCACTATAGGCTCTCGCGTCGGAAGTCTGGGGCTTGTCCGTCCAGACGAAACGCGGAATAAACGATGTGTATAAATCATTGATAATATTATTTTCGAGTCCGTAACCGGCTTCATACTGCGCCAGCTTTTCGTAATTGGCGACGACTACGCCCAAAGAACTCAAATTATCAACCCGTTCCGCCAGAGTCAGTCCGTTTTGATACAGGATCAGATTCAAATCGTGGGTCGAAAGATAATCAACTGTGGCGAATACCTGTCCGACATAATCTCCCGCATTTGCTCTCGATTCAGAGCCTTTTAGATTTCTGAAAGTTGTTCCATAGATGATTCCGATAAATAAAGCGGCAATGAGCGTGAGTACAAAACCGACCGCGTGAAGCCGTTTTAATTTTCGTCCTGAATATTGAAACGCCATCATAATCGGAATAACACCCAACAAAAGACTGCCGCGACTTCCCAAAAACGCCATTCGCAGAGGAATCAGTAAAAGCAAAGATGCCAAAACAATATAATAAATTCCAGTTTTATTTTTCGTCTGAAATATCGCCAGCCATAATAAAATAGTTCCTTCGCCGAAAAGAACCACCAGAAAAACCAGCAAACCGTCAAATATCCCAATTTCCGTCGCCCGCTGAAAACCAAGCACTCCCTGGATAAATCCCAGAATATTTATCCCGATTCCGGCAAGCAGCAGCAAAATTCCCGGCAGCCAGACTCTGGAAATATTCCATTCCCATTTCGGAAGTCCTTTATCAATTTTTTCCGCGATAATTCTTCCGATTGGCAGGAAATACCCGACGGTCATACCGAGAAAACCGACGGAAATATATATCAATGAAAGCGGAAGATTATATTCCGGGTCCTCGATAAAAAGCAGAAAATAAGGATTCGACCAGCCGAGCGATAAAAAAACCGCGCCGATGACGAATGCCGGAAAAATATACGACCACGCGGCATAAACCAGCGGATGAAACAAATCGAATTTCTTTTTATAAAAAAGATACGCGCTCGGAGCAAGTATGATAATTCCCGCCACGAATGCCCACGGCAGCAGATAATAATCTCTGTAAAGATTTTGAAAATCCTCGACGAGTAAAAGCCAGCCGCCGAGCAGAACTGCAATCGCTCCCCACAAAACAACTATCGGAAGCAGCAAATTCATTTTTCGTTCGGGGTAAGCATTGAACCCTGTATTTTTTATTAAAGCCATATAACAACTCGATGGAGGTTTTAAACTGAGTTTTTTAAATTTTAAGAAACTAAAGTCTTTACAAATTAAATAATAAATTAGCTTGTCCGGCTTTTTAGTCGAAAAGATTAAAAAATCCGTTTAATATGTTACTTTTCTCCATAATACAATACCTTAATTCAGAACGTGAGGAAAAGCCGGATTACACCTCAATGCAATAAATTGCAGAATAATTGTGATAATTTTTGCTGTTTCGGATTTAGCTATTTGCTGTTGTCAATAGTAAAATACTTTCTGCAATCGCCTTTATTTTTAATATTTAAAAACCAATTTCGAGATTTTTTTCAAATCAAACCGCTTCAAACAAAATCGCCATAATGAAAAAAGATTTAGGTTTCCTGCAAAAACTTGTCAGAATATACACTTTTTATTCACCGCTCAGAAAAGGAAAATACCGGCTGGCGGTTGCTGCTCTGAGTTTAGAAAAAGACGCGCCGGACGAAATTCTCGCCTTTGCCCGCGACCGGCGAAAACTTCTCGTCAATCCGACCTCACTACCGTATCGGTTCATTTATTTTTTAGGCGAATACGAACCTTCGATTACGCGAATTATCAGCCAAATCGTTAAACCCGGAGACATCTGTTTGGATGTCGGCGCAAATATCGGTTGGTATACAACTCTTCTGCAAAAACTCGTCGGCGACAGCGGCGCAGTTCACGCTTTTGAGCCGGTTCCGAATGTTTACGAAAAACTCCGGCGCAACGTCAATCTAAACGAGCCTCAGTCAAACGTGACGATTAATAATCTCGCGCTCGGCAACACGGAAAAAATCGTCGAGCTTCATATTTTTGCCAATTTGCCCGAAGGTCATCATTCGATTGCGACTTTTGACAACACGGAATATGAAAGTTTTCCCTGCCGGATGATAACGCTCGATTCTTATCTGACTGAAAATCGAATCCGTGAAGTCAATTTCGTAAAAATGGATATTGAAGGTGCGGAAATGATGATGCTCGAAGGCGCGGATAAATTATTCGATCAAAAACGTCCGCCGATTTGGGAGATTGAAATGGCTCTCGCCACCACGCGCGGATTCGATTATTTACCGAATGATTTGATTAAATATATGCGCCAAAAAGCCGACTATGAGTTTTACGCGATTGATGAAATAAATTTCGGACTTTATCCGATTGAAGGTTTTTATCCCGAAGATCAAGGAGCAAATGTTTTATGTCTGCCGAAAGGTCATTATCGTGAGCGTTTATCGCAATTAAAAATACAAAATTAATAATACAAACTTAGTTTTCATCCAATTTGCAAACCGCAATTACGCCGTCGCACAATTGCGGAGCGAAGCGAATGGAAATATCGTTGATAAATTTGTAATACCAGCGCGAATGTTTTCGATGCTCTTTGCCGACATCGTAAAATAAAAACTGTTCGACCGCGTAATTTTCCCGCTTTAAAAGTAATTTTAAGGTTGAATGCGAAAAATAAAAAACGTGGTCGGGATGAACCGGCTCGTTCCAGCCGCCCTTTCCGCGCAAGCCGTAAATAAAGAAACGCATCGCGCAGTAAGCGTTGATGGTCGTAATCACGAGTTTTGTATCTTTTTTCATAAACCGCCGAATGCCTTTGAGAAATAGTCCCGGATTTGATAAGTGTTCAATCATTTCGCCCGCAATTATTACGTCAAAGGTTTCATCGAGCGCGACTTCTTCAAGTTTTTCCATGTCTGCACGATGTAAATTTTTTACGTCGTATTTACCCAAAACATCGAGTCCGGCTTGGTCGTAATCGAATCCGTATAATTCCTTCGCTGTTTTTCCCAAATCGAAATGAAGTAACATCTCGTTTTTTATCGAGTCTTCCGTGTATGGATGATTGGTGCAGCCGAGATGCAGAACCTTTTTCCCGGCGCTTATTTCTTTGATAAAATCAATCCGCTGAACAAGTTCAATTTTTTTATACATTTTTTTTATTCATTTTCTTATTCAATTATTTACTGATTATTCGTTTTAATAAAAGTTTTTCCTCAAAGCTGATGTATTTTAAATGCCACAACAAAACACAATAGACGATTCCTCCAAATCCGACCGCTAAAAGCAGCGACAGCCAATTTCGAGGCAAATTCTGGATTGTAATTTTCTCGATAATTCCGCAAATTATTGCCGCAAACGCTAATTTGGCAATTAATACCAACCAAAATTTGATTAGTATTTTACCGAAAATCCAATTTTCGACATAAAAAATTGAAAAGAAAATAGCTCCGAAACCGACCAACCGTGCGATTGCGATACCGTAAATACCGTATCCGGGCGTTAATCCAATGATTAGTATGACCATCAAAATCAGGCATATGGAAAAAAGCCTGAAATTGTAATTCGTAAAACCCAACCCTTCAATCATTTGCCACGAGATTGTTAAAATTGCCGCCAAACCGAATGTAATGGTATGCAAAACAAGCAAATCTGATGAATTTTCCGCAAAATTGTCGCCGACCCAAAGCGATAAAAAATACCTGCTTTCGATTATCAAAGTTGTCGCTAAAAAGACGACCAGCAGACAGGCAATTTTCGTTGCCTTCGTATAAAGCCGCAAAAGTTTATCCGCATCGTCTTTTAGCTCGCTCGCCAGTGGAAATATGACCAGCATCAAACTCGATATAAATCCGTGAATATACAATCCCAAAGTCATCGGCACAACATAATAAGTTAGATTTTCCGCGCCGAGTTGTCTGATTATCCAGCCTCTTTCAAACAAGAGCAATAGATTGGCGAGAATTTGATAGCCGATAATTCCGGTTGAGTATTTTAAGACCAAACCGAGCGTTTCGCGCCTGAACCGAAACGAAATGCCGAATTCGGGCAGAAGTTTTTTCGCCCCGACAGCGAAAACCCCACACGTCAGACAAATTATCAACAGATTCCAACCAAGCAGAATCAAAAGTCCGTAATCGAGCCAGGCTAAAACAAGATTGCCGAGCAGCAGAGCGAAATTGCTCGCGTTTAAAATCTTGGAATAAACGTCGAAACGATGAATGCCCTGCAGAACGGCATTAAAAACTTGATTGAGCATCGTAAAAAATATGATCGCCGCCGCGATATATAATGCCGTTACCGTTTTACTTTGCTCTTCTTCGCCGATTCTGAAAACGTCCTCGACAACCAGATTTGCCGACAAACAAATTAGCGCGACTCCGACGAAACCGACGGCGACGTTAATAAAAAATGTTGCCGAAATCACGTCCTGAATCTTCTCCGTTTCACCGCTGCGCCGGTATTCGGCAATATATTTGGTAATCGCGCGACCGATGTTGAAAGTAAACGAATAGCCAATAAAACCCAACACCAGCACATAAATTCCGTAATCTTTTTCGCCGAGTGTTTCGAGAATGACGGGTGTCGCGGCAAAGCTCAAACCCAAAGGCAGAATCCACGTTAAAAAGCCGTAGAATACGTTTCTGGCAATACTTTTGGATGTTTGCGGCTGGCTGTTTTCCATCTACTTTTCGCCAACCGATTCTTTATACGCGGCAATGGCGATGCGGGCGGCTTCGCGTTCGTCAAAATTTTTCAAAACCCATTCGCGTCCTTTTTTCGATAGATTTTCTCTTAATTTACCATCGTTTTTCAAATTTATAATTGCTTCAGAAAGAGCGTCAGCATCGCCCGGTTCAATTAAAATTCCGGTTTCGAGATGTTTTACGGCTTCGGGTATCGCATAGACATTCGTCGAAATACTCGGAATTCCCAACGCCATCGCTTCCAAAAGCGAAATCGGCAATCCTTCGACGTAACTCGGAAGCGCGAAAACATCTGCCAGACGAAAAACCCGAAATAAATCAATTCGTTCATTTCCGATTTCGTCGGACGTTATCAGCCGGAAATTTTCGCTTAAACCATATTCATCCGCCTTTTTTAAATCTTCTGCATTCGGTTTCGAGTTTGAAATCCAGACGAAAAGAACGTCATCGGTTCTTTCGCAAACTTTTTTTGCCGCGTCCAAAAATGTCCAGCGCCCTTTCCGTTCAATAAATTGTCCGACGCACAAAACGATAAACTTGTCTTTCGGCAAACTGTATTTTGCGAGAAGTTCATCACGGTTAATATTTTCCTTAAGTGACGCATCAATTGCTGGCGGGTTAATACTTGTGTATATTACTCTTATACTATTGCCGAAGTCAGTTGTATAATACTTTTTGAAATAATTTTTCGCGTCTTTGTTTGAACAAAACACCCGGAAGTTTTTGAATTGCGAGATTGTTCCGAACTTCAATTTCCAAAGCCAATCACGCCATTTCGGAACAGATGGAAGCGCGTTATGAGCAGTAATAAAAACCCTTGTGCGAATGCTAAGTCTAATTAGCGAAACGATGGATTGTTGCGGAGAAAGGTCTATGTGGACGATGTTATCAGTTAAATCAAATTTTTCCAGATATTTCAACATTGCCCACTCGCTTATTATTTTTTGCTTGTGTTTATTGAGTTTGTTCTTTAGACCGAAAGCGTGTTCGCCGGTTATGTGACCTTTAAAGAATTCGTATGCGACATTTTCCGCGTCCAGAAATCTGATAAATTGCTCGTTTGAGCCTTTAGGCAAAACGACGACGATGTCAAATTCCTTTCTGGCTTCTTTTATAATCGCCAGCAAATGAATTTGCGCTCCGCCCCATTCTAAATAATTCCAAGCATAGATTATTTGTCGCATAAAAACGAAATAAATATTCTAAATGACGTAAGCAGGTAAGCAAAAGTTTCGAGGTTTTTTGAAAAGTTCAGAGTCCAAACTTCAGCTTGGACTCTGAACACGGAGCAAAATGTCGCAAAACTTTTGTTCACCTGCTTATGAAGAAATTTCTAACAACCATCTTTTATAAAGAAACATGAATTTCGTTTAATTGGCGATGATTTTATCATTGTAAATCTCTGAAAGCGGTTTCTCTTTGATATTCGCGTTACTGCTTTCAGCGTTTTTACGCAGCACCAGACGAACGAAAAATACCCCGAAAGCAAGCAAAGCCTGAATTTTCGTCGGTGCGCCGTCCCAATAACCGTAAAATCGGCGGCGGATATTATGAATGTGTCCGAGGTTGAAAAAAAGCGCGTCGAACTTTTGTTTGGGCGACATTCTTATAACTCGCGCCGGAATATTATTTGGTTGACAGAAAACTCTCGCTCGAGGGTCTACCAAAAGCCTCCAGCCGTTTTTCCTCAAACGCGGCGTATATTCGGCATCGCCGAAGTTCGGATATTTTTTGGAATTCATCAAACCGTTTTCCCGTATTGCCCGCGCCGGAACTAAAACACAATTTCCGACAATCAAATCGACTTCCCATTGTTTTTTCGGAATTGTCCAGACGGTTTGATTTTGCCAGTGCCGCCAACCGCCCGAAAAGGTTTCCCATTTCGGCGAAACCTGAAAAAGTTTGTGTGGCACATCCCACAGCAGTAAAAGCGAGCCGACGATTGAACGCGAATACTTTTCCGCCGTTTCGACCATAAATTTCAAAAACCGCGAATCGAAAATTTGGTCGTCATTGATCATTAAAACATAATCAGGATTATATTTAAGCGCGGCGCGCACTCCGACGTTTGTTCCTTCGGTAAACCATAGGCTGCCGTCGGCTTTTATCAATTCGACTTCGGGAAACTCCTTTTCGATGGCTTCGCCTGTTCCGTCGGTCGAGCCGTCGTCAACGACGATTGTGTGAACGTCTAAGTTTTCCGAATCAATCCGCGAAAGACTTCGCAGACATTGCAAAGTTATATCACGCCGATTGTGAACCGGCGTGACGATTTCTACACGAATCTTTTTTTCGCTCATTTTCCGCTTGTTTGAAAGACTTCTTTTGCAGTTCCGCCCCACAATTTATTGAGTTTTGCGGTATTCACCTGGTCATCTTCGCCGTTTCCGAAGGCAACATATTTGATATGTTTTTGTCCGGCAAGTTTTTCCTGCAAAATTCGCCAAAAATCAAAAACCAAAACTTCTGCGCGTTCGTTTTTAAAATTTTCCGCCGTCAATTGCCTGAAAAACGGGTCAGGCGTAGTAATCAAAACGGCTTCGGCTTGTCTCAGACATTCTTCAACCGAATCGAGGACGACAATATGGCGGCGAATTTCTTCAAGCGCCATTTCATTTGACATCGGATCGAAGGCAACTACGCGAACTCCGTTTTTCGACAATTGTTTGGCGATAAAAACGCCTTGCGATTCTTCCGTAATGTGCGAAAAAGGTTTGTAGGAAAGTCCCAAAACCGCCACGGTTGCGCCTTCCCGAATCATCGGACGAATTTTTTCGGCGACTTTCTGGGCGACGGCTCGATTCATCGAATCGGTCGTTTCGGCAAGCCGCGCTTCAACGCCTAACTCTTTGGCAATAAACGTCAAAGCGACATTATCACGCGGAAAACACGGTCCGCCGTAACCGATTGCGCCGGTCAGATATTTTCGTCCGATTCGGGTGTCGAGTCCAAGCGCGTTGGTTACGATGTCAATATTTCCGCCCGGAAGTTTTTCGCAAATTTCGGCGAGCATATTTGCAAAAGTGATTTTTGTCGTAACAAATGAATTGACCGAAATCTTTGTCAATTCAGCATTTTCTAAACTCATCCGCGCCGACGGCGAACCGTTGGTCATCACACGCGAATAAATTTCTTCGAGTTGGCTCCCGCTTTTGTCGTCTAATTCGCCAATCAGCGTAAAATCAGGATTCAAAAAATCGCGGATAATGCTTCCTAGTGCAATAAATTCCGGGCTGTAACAAACTCCGAAATCTCTTCCGGCTTTTTTGCCCGATTCTTTTTCGAGAATCGGAATCAAGGCTTGCCGGGTCGAGCCGGGAAGAACTGTGCTGGTCAAAACGACATTGTGATAAGTTTTCTTTTTCGCCAGAGCCTTGCCGATTTCCTTAAAAGCCCAAGCCGCGTATTGAAGCGAAAACGCGCCGCGTTCGTCGCTCGGAGTCGGCACGATGACAAATGAAATATCCGAATTCAAAATGGCGTCTTCGTGGCTTGTCGTGGCGCGGATTCGTTCTTTATTTGCCGAAATCGTTTCGTCCAGATTCGTTTCCTGCACCGGAGCTTTGCCTTCATTAACAAGGTCAATCGAACGCTGATTAACGTCAACGCCGACAACATCCAAACCGCGACTGGCAAACGCCGCCGCCATACTTGCACCTAATTTTCCTAAACCGATTACTGAAACTTTTTCTATCATTGCAATATAAACTTTGTCCTTTATTATTTAGCTTCGGCTGTTGCACAAAGATGCCAGCCGAATGTTCTTTCCATTTTGCGAAAAACGCTCTCCGGCAGCATTCGCCAATACCATTCCTTAACGTATTCATATTTGACGTATTTCGGAATTTGATACGGAAAAATATGCTCGACAAAAGTGTCTTTAATCTCGAAATCTTCGCCGATTAAATCCTTGATTGTTTTTTTCGTGTAAGAATATGTTACCGGACAGCCCGTTTGCGCTTCGGAATGTTTGGCGATGATGTCGTTCAATTTCCAAAATTTTCCTTTTTCCAGCAAAAGCATCCACAAAACTTTCCAAGAATATCGGTAATAAACCATCAATTTAAGAGTTGTTCCCTCTTTAATAAAATTTTCGCGGATTTGTTTGATGATTTCTTCGGGATGCGGCGAATGATGAATTACGCCGAACGAATAAATCAAATCATATTTTTGCGCGGGAATAAATTCGGAAAGTCTTTCGGCGTTGGCTTCATAAAAATTTATGCGGTCGGAAAAACCGAAAACTTCGGCGCGTTGTTTCGCCAATTTTATAGATTCGCTTGAAAGATCAACCGCCGTAACTTCGGCACCGGCGCGGGCAAAATTCATCGTGTCCGTGCCGATTCCGCAACCGATTTCCAAAACCTTTTTGTCCTTCCAACTTGCAAAATCGGCAAACGCCGGAATGTGCGGCTCAACCCTATATTTTCTGGCTTCAACCTGGTCAAAATATTCTTTCGTTCCGATTTCCGCCGTCGAATGTCGAATGTTGCACGGACGGCGATTCCAATAATCGCGCACATCGCCAATCGGAACATTGATAAAATTTTCCATATTTATTTTCCGATTCCGATTGATGAATTTTTTGAATTTTCCGACAAAGCCAAACTTTGTTTTACCTGTTCTTCAATCCAATCGTAAGTCGTTTTCAAACCTTCTTCCAAAGAAATTTCCGGCTCCCAGTCGAGAACTTCGCGCAATTTTGTGTTATCGGAATTTCGACCGCGAACGCCCTGCGGACCGTCAATGTGTTTTTTTGTAATATTTACACCGGCAATTTCCGCGATTATGTCGGCAAGCTGATTGATTGAAATCATCCGGTCTTGTCCGAGATTCAAAGGTTCGTGAAAATCCGAACGCATCAGACGATAAATGCCTTCGACGCAATCGTTGATGTAACAAAACGAGCGCGTTTGTTCGCCGTCGCCCCAAATTTCAATTTCGGTTTTGTCGGACAATTTCGCTTCGGCAATTTTGCGGCACATCGCCGCCGGAGCTTTTTCGCGTCCGCCTTCCCACGTTCCTTTTTCGCCGAAGATATTGTGAAAACGAACTGTCCGCGTTTCGATTCCGTAATCGTTTCGGTAGTGCATACAAAGAATTTCCGAAATGAGTTTTTCCCAACCATATGCGTCCTGCGGCTGCGCCGGATATGCGTCGGCTTCTTTTAATGGCGTGACATTGACGTTTTCCTGCAAATGTTCCGGGTAAATGCACGCCGAACTGGTATAAAGATACCGCTTGATGCCGTTTGTTTTCGCGGCTTCGAGCGTGTGCAAATTGATTAACGAATTATTGTAAAGAATCTGCGCGTGATGCGCCGAGATAAAACCCATTCCGCCCATATCGGCGGCAAGCGCGTAAACTTCTTCGATGCCGCGCGTCGCCTGTAAACAGCTGTCCCAGCGGCGCAAGTCCAAAATCTCGAATTCGTCCGCGTCGGT
>Ga0136637_1000386_pt1 | contig 10472 bp, 17 predicted proteins | sample AntDrymUQ8572106_2_FD_105497 | JGI IMG/M metagenome (GOLD analysis project Ga0136637, IMG submission 105497) | Polar desert sand microbial communities from Dry Valleys, Antarctica - metaG UQ857 (21.06) | ecosystem: Environmental > Terrestrial > Soil > Desert | place: Antarctica: Dry Valley... | reverse complement strand
GGGTGTTACAGGCGGGGTAGATGTAAAGGGTGCGGTACGGAAGGGGGCTAAGCGAGCAGTCCGCTCCCCTAACCGAAAGCCCAGGACACGGAGTACGGCAGGAAAGCGAGTGAGATGAAGAAGACTGATGGCCAGAAAAAGGCAGACACTGCATTGGAGGAAGCTGTCCTGGAATGCGTCAATCAGTACCGTATGCTTGGCGGAACTATGATGACAGATTTTGTTGTCATTGTAGAGGGTTTGAGTTATGACGAAGATGGTGACCCTGACGAGACTTTCGTCGGCATGGCATTCCGAAGCGGTATGGCCCGAAAGTCAGTGGCGTTAGGGCTGATCAAGATGGGGGAGGACTTGCTCCTGACAGGAGAGCCGGTGGAATAGTCAGCAAGCCTACCAACATACCAATCTACTTTAGGAGTAACAGGCATGGGAAAGCCTAACAAGGGGACCAAGAAGGACCGACGACTCAAGGAGAACAAGAAAAAGAAGAAAACCAAGAAACCATTTGCCAATACCAAGAGCGCGGATGGAAGGTTTCCAATCTGATGTTGAATTTCAGGTTGATTCGGGATGAGGACGTCACTGGTATTAGTGGAACTGGTGTTGTTGCGGAAGGAACACTGTTTAGCAATGGAGCGGCGGTAGTCGCATGGCTGGGCGAGGACGCATCTGTGGTACACTGGCCGAAGGGAATGGAGTCAGTGATAAGGATCAATGGGCATGGGGGTAAGACTAGGATTGTTTGGGAAGACAGAATTGTCGGGGGAAAGGTAGAATGAAACACCTCACCGATCAACCGCAGTTCATGAGTCATCCTCCAATGCCACCGATCGTAGTGGAGCGATTGACGAAAATGGCGCAGGCTGATCGACCGGAGGAAATTTGCGGATTCATCATGAGGGGATGGGAGATTTATCCGATCAAAAACGTTGCTAATAATACCAGTGACGATTTCAATATGGACGGCGAGGAGCTGATCAGGGCTTGGACGGAACGTGAGGATGATATAATTGGGATCTACCACTCTCATCCTTGCGGGACTGAGAGCCCTTCGGACACTGATGCTACATATGCCCCGGGGGATGTTAGGTACTGGATTGTGGCAGGAAATAATGTCATCGAATGGGACATGAGCGGTGCCGAGCCCGTCCGCATCTAACGCGAGTGCCCGGAATCGAGAGCCGAAGTCGTGGCTAACTCGATACATTGGGTTGCAGCGACGTTACGACGCAGAAATTGAGAGGATACTTCGGGAGGCCGAGGCGGACGTTGATACAAAAATTCGTTCGATTATGGGCAAGCCTGGTATTGGGGCGAAGGTTCGTCGGACTCAGTTGGTAGGAACGCGAGGAGCACTGCACAAGACGATTGCCAATATGTGGCGGGCGATGGGCGAGTTGATACGGGCTGGACGTCGGGATGCCGCCGCTGCCGCTATTGTGCAGAGTCTGGATTGGGATGACGTTCTGCTACGAAGAGCGTTACCGGCTAAGAATCGCGCCGAGCTGCGTGCCTCGTTTTTGGCTACCTCGGACCGGAATATAGAGTCTGTGGTAGCTCGGATTACCCGATCGAAGTTGACTCTTTCGGGGAAGGTGTACCGGACGCGGGCGTTGTCGCTGGGGTGGGTAGATCGGGCGGTGAACTCTGGGTTGGCTCGTGGTGATAGTGCCGACGACATAGCCAAAACAGTTCGAGGATTCATTAACCCGGACACTCCGGGTGGAGTCAGCTACGCAGCCAAGCGTTTGGCTCGGACTGAGATTAACAATGCGTATCATGCCGTAACTATTGAACATGCTTCGGATAAACCTTGGATCACGGGCATGGTCTGGAGATTATCAAAGTCTCATCCACGTCCAGACGTTTGCGATCGGCTGGCCGCGGCGAGCCCCTATCCGGCGGGGGAAGTTCCGCCAAAAGGGCACCCGCAATGTTTGTGCACTGTGTACCCAGACACTGTAACGGTCGATGAGTTCGAGCGACAGTATCGACTGGGGGCATATGACGGGTGGCTCAGCGAGCAGACCGGCACATCAGCTAGACTTAGCGCCTAGGGCCTAGATAGGCCCGTCAATCAACATTACCCAGGAGGGTACCAAAGATGACCCGTGGTATCCGGCGAACCTGGCTGGGCCAGATCGCTGAAATCGCCCCCATTGCCATTTTGAGCAATGGTTTTCCTGTCTACCCAATCCAAGGGGCTGAGCCCAAGGAGGGTGAAGACGGGGATGGGGAAGATGAAGATGAAGATGACGATTCGGGCAAGGGATCCAAAGGCGGAGCCTATGGTGATGATGACTCGGACGAAGACGAAGATGATGACGAATTAGACCCGAAGGACAAGCGGATTCGTGAATTGTCTCGGGAGAATGCCAAGCGACGCAAGCGGCTGAAAGAGGCTGAAACCTCTAAGGCAGCGGCCGAAGCTGAGCTCAAGAAGCATGAGGACAAGGATAAGTCAGACCTGGAGAAGGCTACCGCTGACTTGGATGCCGCGAATGCGAAGATCGCACAGTTGGCAGAGTCCAACAAGAAGAGTGTGATTGAGCGAGCTTTCCTGCGGCATAACAAGCACAAGTGGCACGATCCAGAAACTGCCCTCAAGTTGGTTGACATGTCCGACGTCACAGTTGATGATGAAGGTAGTGTCGAGGGTATGAAGGAGGCAGTGGATGCGCTGGCCAAGGAACATCCGTACCTCTTGAAGAAGGACGAGGATGAAGAAGAGGGCGAAGGTAGACCTAGCGGGGCTGCCTTCGGGAAAAACAAGAAGGATGACAAGGGCAAGCAATCCGACCGGGAAGCGTTGTTGAAGAAATATCCAACTCTTACCAGAATGTGAGAAGGTACGATGGCGAGGTATGACAAGGTAAACCCAATTTCGGGGAGTTTTCGAGCCCGTCTGGCGGCAGATTTTCCCGCCAACCAGACGGACCTGGTGCTTGGCGTTGGCTTGAATGCCAATGGTTTGATTATCATTGGTGGAGCCAATCAGCTTGGCGTACTTGTTCTCACTTCGTCCAAGCCCGTTGACGGAACTCGCGGCTCAGCGCGTGCAGCTGGAGAAGTCATTGACGTGATGACTGACGGCGAGATCACCGAATTTGACAGGGTCAATGGCGGGGCCATGATCGTTCGTACCGCTGGCACGGTGTACTACACTAATGCTGCTGGCGCACTCACGGCTGTGGCTCCGGCAGCTGGCATCAATGGAGATAGGGTCGGTTCCACAGTGGAAGCGGCTCGCCTCGTGGTTCGTTTCGGAAGGGTGCAGGGGTAAACGTGAAGACTATGACGCCCAATCCCCTTTTCAAGATGGGGCTGATCGAGGCTCCAATTTCGATCGAGGGTCGAGACGGCAAGACGCTCGTTGACTTGCGCGAGCTGGGATTGTTCTCTGCGATCCTTGGTTCGCGGCGCAGCGGTTACCACACCGAGGCCGACCTGGTCTCCGTCACTTCAGATGGCATTGATCTCAATGCCATGTGGGCGGAGTTTCAGGCTACCCTGGCGATTTTCAACGAACGGCGGGCGCGGCTGGTCGGTATTCTGACCTACCCGGTGACTCAGCTGATCGAGCGAGTGCCCCAGGTTGGGGATACTGAATTCGAGTTGGCTTCGGAGTTTGGTGTTCCGCAGTCGGCACGAGTGACGCTTGACTACTTCGAGATGGCTTACGACTTCACTGATTACGACCTGGCAACCCGCTACACCTGGAAATACCTTCGGGATGCGGATGCACGGCAGGTTGGTGCGGTTCATGAGGCCATCCTTGGAGCGGATAGTCGCCTGATCTTCCGCAAGGTCATGGAGGCGCTGTTCGACAACCGGAATCGGATTGCTGATATCCGGGGCCAGAACTATTCCGTCTACGCGCTGTACAATGGTGACGGAACCATTCCTCCGACCTACAAGTCCAATGTGTTCGCCGGGACGCACACGCACTATCTCACCTCTGCTTCGGCGCTGGTAGACTCCGGCGACCTGGAGGAGATGATCGAGCACATCGCCCATCACGGGTACGGCTCTGACCGAGGCACTACGTTCGTGTTCATGATGGGCCGTTCGGTTGCTCAGCAGGTCCGAAAGTTTCGGGCCGGTGCTGTGAATAACAACACAGTGACCGCGAACTACGATTTCATTCCGGCAGCAACCGAGCCCACGTTGATCGTTCCGAACAGCGATGGCCTTTTGGGGTCGCGTCCTCCGGCTACCTGGAATGGGTTGCGGGTGTTCGGTTCGTACGCGAATGCTCTTCTCATCGAGGAAGACTACATCCCGCTGGACTACTTGCTCTGTCTTGGTAGCGGTGGCGAGGGTGACTTGCAAAATCCGGTCGGCCTGCGCGAGCACGCCAACGTAGATTACCGAGGGTTGCGGCTGCTTCCCGGCAATCAGCAGCGCTACCCGCTCGTGGACAGTTACTACTCACGAGGTTTCGGCTCTGGCATCCGACAGCGCGCCGGAGCTGTCATCATGCAGTTCAACAATGCGGGAGTGTACGCACCTCCCGTCGGATACACTCGTGGAGGTGGCCTGTTATGAGCCGTGAGATTGATCTTTACGAACCACTCTCGGAAATGGACAAGCATTATCTCATCAATCGTGGTATGGAGAATCAGGTTCATGAGAATGAACTGCGGTTCTCCCGTTCAGACCACGTGACTGGTATTGCTGTCGACAGCGACGCCGACAACACCGACAACAGCGACAACAGCGACGCCGACGACAATGATGTCGACGCCATGTCGGACGAGGAGTGGGTGGATTCCCTCACGGTGGACGAGTTGCGCGCTGAACTCAAGGAGCGTGAGCAGTCCACTGCTGGAAACAAGCCAGAACTGCAGGAGAGGCTGCTTTTGGCACTGTAGGGCAGGGGGTATTGAGCTGAGGCGGGCTCGGTTTCTCGCGCCTGGGCCGAGTCCGTCTCACCCCCTTTCTGACAAGGAGTGGCCGTGGCAGATATTGAGCAGATTATGGCAGTGCAGGCGTTACTTGGGCCGGATGCCGAGCCAGGTGGCTGGACCGAAGTTGAGATCAATGCTGCGTTAGATGCAGGTCGTAGTGCCAATTACATTGCTGCTCGATGGTGGGCACAGCGGGCAGCAGATACAGCACACCTGATCGACATATCGGAGTCTGGGACTTCTCGCCAACTCTCTGCGATTCATCGAAATGCCAAGGAAATGGCGGCGACCTACCGCGCTCTTGCCGCTGAAGAGGAAGTGACTACCGACCCTGAAGTCCCGGCCTCGACTGTGCGGCGTGGTCGTCGTTCCGTTCAGATCAAAAGAGTTTGACTATGATATCTGACGATATTACAATGCAGACTCTACGGGATTCTACTACTTGGTTTATTGCTACCGATTCTGTAACCATTGCATTAACTCCCAGGGTCAAAATCCCTAAGCCAGGTGGAGCTGCAGATTGGGTCAATGGAACTCCTCGGGCTCCGCAGAAATTCATGTTGATTGCCGAACAAGCCTTCAGTGGCGTCATAGAAAGTGGAGATGGCAGGCAACGGCAGTACAGTTATGTTCTTATTGGGGAATGGGATGCGACAATCGAGCCGGGTGATTGGTGGGCGGATTCTTCCGGGCAGCATTGGGAGGTTGCCGGAATGATTCCTTACAATGGATACGAGACTAAGGCCGGGGTTCATTCGATTGGGAAGCGTCCGGTGGATTGATGAAGTTCACATGGGATAGTGGCCAATTGAATCGTAGGCTGAAACAACTTCCGCCAGAAGTAGACAGAGCTGTCAGGGCTGTTGCTGGGTTGCAGGCAACGAGGGCTGAAGCTCACATGAGGACTACGGCACCTTGGACTGATAGGACTGGTGCGGCTCGGTCTGGTCTTTTTACTCTCACCAGCTTCACCCCACAGCAATACTTGATCATCCTGGCGCACTCCATGCATTATGGCATTTGGCTTGAGGTCGCCAACTCGGGGGACTACCAAGTCATCCTGCCCAGCGTGCGCAAGATTGGTGAGGACATGATGCGGCAACTCGACGGATTGTTTGGCAGGTTGCCGTGAGCCGAGTAATTGTTTTCAACAGATTGGCCGCCGATCCTGAGCTACAAGATATGGGGATCAATGGGGATAGGATTTTCCCGACTCATTCCATTGACGGTACGCCGGCCAATGGTCTGTTTCTCATTCTCCGTTGGGAAGAGCAAAGTGTCCGGCTGCGCAGCGAGTATGATGCTCTTGGCCCCGTCATCCTAACAGTTTGGGCTCATCGTAAGCGAGCAGAGTCAACGAACTTTGGCGAACTCAAGGATGTACTGAAAAGGGTCAAGACGATACTCTTGCCGCTCTATGATGTTAGGGAGGGCGCTGAACGATTGACTGGCGTCCGGTACTCTGGAGCGAGTGGGGATCTGGTGGATGGAGGGTATGACACAATAACCTGTAATATGGCGTTCGAGGTACTATAGGGGTACTGCGATCACTACTACGAAAGGTATTGAAATGGCAAAGGATCACCCGGTGACACGAGAAGTCGAGCCGCCGCAGAATCAGGGTCCCCAGGTTGTCGAAGAGACGCGGGGGCAGAACTTCGCGGATCAGATGGGGGTCTCCCCGCGCAAGGTGGATGCGATTCCCGAGGATGCCGAGCCGGGCATTTACTACATTGGCCGTGCCACAATTCGAAACATCACTGCGGATGAGTGGAAGGGGGCAGGGAATGATGAGCAGGGTCCGGTACGTTGGGATGAGACCAATGGATATGTCCTGCCGCTCGATTCCGTGAACTCGGATGCCATGGATGTCATCAGAGGGGATGGCGGATTCCAGGTAGTCGAAGCCAAGTGATATGGAGCTTCGTTGTCCGAGTAAGAAACACGGCACCTGTGATGGAGGTTTTGTAGAGGTGAAGTGTAATTCTCGGTATTGCGGAGCGATTGATGGAGTGGTAGTCCTTCACAAGTTCAGTAGTTTTACCGGCAACCTGATAGAGACTAAGCGTTACAAGAATCCAAGGAGGTAGAAATGGCAGGTCTGACCACCCCGCTTCCATATGGAATGCGGGATTTGAAACTGACCAGGTACATCGATGCGGCAGGCTTCACCCTGGGAGCCACTAGTACTGACCTTCCCAACATGCAGACCCTCAGCTTTTCGGAGGCCGAAGAGTTCTCTGAATTGCGAGGTGACGATGCGTTGAAGGCTACCCACGGTAAGGGTGCGCAGGTCGAATGGGAGCTGGAAGCTGGCGGTATGGACCTGGATGGATGGTCCATTCTGACCGGCGGTACCATTATCGAGTCCGGGATCACGCCAAACAAGAAGGTGATTATGCGGAAGCGGGGTAGCGATCAGCGCCCCTACTTCCGAAGCGAGGGGCAGGCTATCTCGGACAGTGGCGGGGATGTGCACGCCTTCCTCTATCGTTGCAAGGTGAATGAGAATGTGGAAGGTGAGTTTGAGGATGGAGAGTTCTTCGTGACTTCTGCTAGTGGCGTTGCATTGCCGCTGAGTGGAACGTTCGATCTGCTCTACGATTTTGTCCACAACGAGACCGCAGTCCCGATTACTCTCATCCCGACTGCCAATCCCACCGCAAGCTAAACATTACCCACGCATTACCCAATTTTAGGAGGCCCAGGAGCCCATGGCAAACAACGATACATACACTCCCACTACGTGGGGTGCCGACCCTACATTTGAAGTTACCTGCCCAAGCGGGCAGAAGTGTCTGGCGCGCAAGTTGCAGTTTACTGATTTAGTCGAGTTGGGTATGGTTGATCAGATGGACACACTTGGCCTTCTGGCCAGTGAGCATACTGATCCCAAAGCTAAGGTAAAGCAGGCGAAAGATCGCCAAGTAAGCAAGAAGGTTCTGGCCGAACGCGAGGTTGCGCGCGAGCAAGACACCATGCGTGGCATTATGAAGGATCCAAAGAAGTTTGGCGATCTCATCCTGATGATGGACAGGATTATTGCGGAAGTTGTAGTGGCTCCTGCCCTCACTCGTCCGGTCCGGATTGACGAGGAGACGGGGGAAGAGGTGGACCTTACCTGGGAGGAAAGAATGCCAGATAAGGTTTACACTGATACAGTTGACCTTGGCGACAAGATGCACCTCTTTGAGGCTTGTTTCTCGGGAGTATCCAAGGTTGCCAATTTTCGTGAAGAGCCCACGAAGGATGTGGGAGATTTGGAGGATGAGTCAGTCGATGCAGACTCGTCCGAGCGAGTTGGCCGGCCTGCTTGATCCTCTTGTCAAGTTCTACTTTGACAGGGCTGTTTGGTCTTTTGGAAGTGTAGTTGACGCAGAAATGGAACAAGCTTCAGAGAAGGCTAAGACTACCAAATCGGCCACAGCTAAGCGTATGATGGTTTTGAATAAATACATAACTGGAGATACAAAGGGTAGGTTTAAGGACCCTGCAATGTGATTGTGATCCACCTACAGGCGCGCAACACGTAGGTTGGAGGTGAGTCCGACGGCTGATTATGATCTTGGGACAGCACATGGGAAGATCAAGGTTGACTACGACCCGAAGGGAATGAAAGAGGCTCGGCAGGATTTTGACGCAACTGGCGACAAAGCCGAAGGTATGGTCCAACGCTTTCAGAGACTTGGGCGATCCTTCGGTATCTTCAGCAGGGACTTTACTTCCAATAGTGAGCGTATGGCACGGAACGTAGGATTGCTGGCTGGTACAGCGGCAATCTTCCTTGGTATCTCCCGGGCCACCAGTTCCATGGGGGGAGCTGCACTAGGTCTGCGTGGTGGAATTGGTATCCTGGGATCGTTTGCTGTGGCAGCGGGTGCGGTCCCCAAGTCGATTGCCGGATTCCCTCGCGTCATTAAGCATATTGTTAGACTTGCGGCAGTAATTGCACTCTTAGCGGCGAGTTCTCGATTGATAGGGGCATTGGCCGACAAGCTGTCCCGGCTCGGCATAGTATCCAAGATATTGGGCAAGCTTGGGGTAGATGCCGATACCGCTGGTCGTGGGTTCCGTCGGATGGGCGATGGTATTACTCGCCTAGGGAGACCCATCACGATTATCGCACGACTTGCGATTGCAGTTGGCGCCTTAATAGCTGGGGTAAAGATTGCCACTGCCCTGGCTAAGGCTATTGGACTGGTGTCGGCCGCTGCTGGTACATTGCATGGCGCAGTTGTTCTTGTTGCTGGGATAGCCAATGCTCTGTCGCATCTGTCAGGTGTAGTGGGGTTGCTGCCGGGAGGCATCTTCGCGCTCGTTGCGGCAGGCGCCACACTAGCTATCGGCCTCAAGGGTGTTGGTGCAGGATTCAAGGCTATCGGCAAGTCTCCAGAAGAGTTTGAGGAGGCCATTAAGGACCTGGCACCTGCCGCCCAGGATTTCCTTCGCACGTTACGAGAATTTGCTCCGGAGTTTTCCAGGCTACAAAAAGCAGTGCAGCAAAGACTATTCGCCGGTATGGCGGCGGAGGTACGCGACCTAGCCAATGTTTATCTTCCTGTCCTGAATGTTGGTCTGGGACAGATTTCAGACTCGCTCAATCGGGCTGCAAAAGAACTCACAGCGTTCCTGAAAGATCCCAGTACTGTTCGAGATATGGCTGAGGGGTTCAGCCTAACTAGCCAAATTGTCGATAAATTAGCATTGGGTTTTCAACCACTGTTGCGCGCGTTGCGTGATGTTGGGGTTATTGGAATGCAAGCCCTCAATGATCTTACTGGGGGATTCGGGCCGCTCATGGAGCGGTTTGCAGCTTTTGTTGCCCAAGCTAGGGCGGACGGGAGTTTGCGAGCCTGGATTGACCGTGGTATTGAAGCCTTCCGTGATCTGTGGAATATCCTGAGGAATATTGGCAGTATCTTTGGCAGTATATTTGGTGCGTTTGAAACACAGGGCGGGAGTGCGCTACAGGCTATCCGCAGTGTGACTGAAGAGATAGCGGTATTCTTTAGGTCCATTGAGGGGCAGCAGGCGCTCAAGTCTTTTGCCACGAGCGTGATAACATTGTCACAGGTCTTCCGTGATGTGCTCCTCACTGTATTGCGCGAGTTGGGGCCGATTCTTACGGCCATTACTCCGTTTGTTGTTTCTGCTGCGCAGGCATTCGGCGGCACTCTCATGACAGCGATTCAGATTCTTGGGCCAGTCCTTCGTGTGGTGGCTGAAATACTTTCTACTTTTGCCCCTGTTCTGGGTCCGTTGTTAGGTATCCTTTTGGGGATCGGTGTTGCGTTTGCAGTGGTGGGAGCTGCGATCAGTGGCATTGTTGGAATTGTCGGCTTTGCTGTTACTGCATTCAATTTATTGCGGGTAGGCATTGGTCTGGCAATGTTTGCCTTTAGGCTTTTGACAATAGTTATGCTGGCCAATCCATTTGTGGCGATTGCGGCGGCGATACTGGCATTAGCTATCCTGATTTATTTGAATTGGGATAAGATCAAGGTATACCTGATTGCGGCATGGAACTTCATTAAGAATTCAGCTGTGGCTATTTGGAATGGT
>Ga0136637_1000384_pt1 | contig 10499 bp, 9 predicted proteins | sample AntDrymUQ8572106_2_FD_105497 | JGI IMG/M metagenome (GOLD analysis project Ga0136637, IMG submission 105497) | Polar desert sand microbial communities from Dry Valleys, Antarctica - metaG UQ857 (21.06) | ecosystem: Environmental > Terrestrial > Soil > Desert | place: Antarctica: Dry Valley... | reverse complement strand
CGGACCTCGGCCAGGAAACGACTCTTACCGATGCCCGGTTCACCCGAGACAACGAGCAGGGACAAACCCGCATTGCGGTCGCGGAGCAGCGACCGCACCGCCGCCAGCTCGGTCCGCCGCCCGACGAAGCCGGACTCCCAGCCGCGATCAGCGATCGGCGCCGGCCCGGCCGGGAGCACACCGCTATCGATCATCACCGGGTCCCCTCCGACCACGTCGAGGTCGATGTCAACCAGTCAGGCGAGCAACCCTGGCGCTGCGCTGACGCCCAGTCTCCGCGTGTGATCATTGGCGTGAGCCGGTCGACGATGACGATCCAGCCGTCGGTGTCGATGCGCACGAGGTCACCGGTGCGCAGCCATGGCGCAGCCCCCCAGCGCCGACCCACCGGACCCCCTCGTACAGGTCCGCGTAGGGCAACGTCCGTCCGCCTACCCCGTCGATGATGGCCGCCTGGTCGCCGCGGGCCATGGCACTGTCGAGGACGAACTGCGGCAGCGTCCGGTCGGGGATCTCGACGTCGGGGAATCGGCTGATGATGGCCACGGCAAGCTCCCTACGCGGTCCTGGCTGGTACGGCCTGGCGGTAGCCAACCTGGGCGCGCCGCGTGCTCGCCTCAGGGTCGGACCCCGAAGTTGCCGCGCTCCGAAGTTAGACCGCCAGCCCGAGCCCGCGCTCATCTGCCGTCCGCCGGAGCTGCTCCAGGGCCCGCGCGCGGGTCGGCCCGATGCTGCCGATGGGGAGTCCGGTGATGTGGGCGACCTCGGCGTAGGGGCGAGGGTGGTCGGTGAAAAATGCCCGTAGGAGGATCCGCCGGCGAGGTGGCAGCTCGGCGACGAGGTTCCACACCGATTGCGCTGTGTCAGCGTCGATGACGTGTTGCTCGGAGCCCACGGATGGGTCGGCGACGTTGTCTGCCACTGGGTCGGTAGGGGCCGACCGGGGCGTGCTTGGCCTGGCGGAGGATGCGCAGGCATTCCCGGTTGGCAACGGTGGCCGGCCATCCGCCAAGGTGCTCCGGGTGCTGCACACTGCGCCAGTTCTCGGCCAGCCGCAGCCACGTCGCCTGGGCCGCGTCATGAGCATCGGCGTCCTGCAGCCGGAATGAGCGCACCTTCGAGAAGACGAGCTTGCTGTACCGCCGCACGATTTCTTCCCACGCCGTCGGGTCGCCGTCACCGACCCGCAACAGCAGGTCGATGACGCTCAGCGTGGCAACCGCGGAAGGCGTTGTAACCGCGGAAGGCGTTGTAACCGCGGAAGCGGCGTCGCCGATGGTGTTATTGTCTCGGCCAGCGATGGTGTCTCGTGCAGCGTCTGGGTGCACGTGCTGCTTAGCTACAACGTGCTGCTTGGCTATAGTTGTCATGGTCGCGGCAACCTCCCTGGACGGTCCTCGCTGGTGCCCGTAGAGGTAGCCAAGCCGGGCGCGCCGCGCGCTCGCCTCAGGGCCGGACCCCGAGGTTTGCCAAAGAGCCGGCATGCAGCTCGCGCTGCCGCCCGCGGCCGGTGAGAGCGCAGTCCGTAGTCGTCATGGCGGCACATCTCAGGGTTCAGCCCTGAGGCGACATCACGATCTGCCCGCAGGCTGGCGTTCTTGGCCCCGGGCGCGCCCCTGACCAGTTCTGCCGGCCTGGTCTGTGCGCGCACCGCGAGCATGGACAACCCGACGACGAGGAACACCGCTGCGTTGGCGAGATAGATTGGCCGGAAGCCGAGCAGGTCCACGAATCCGGCTGCGAGCCCGATAGCCACCGCGAAGGGGATGTCGAGCATCGCGTCGCAAGCGGTGATCACCCGGCCCTGCAGTTCGTTCGTGGTCCGGCGCTGCAGGAGGGTGATCGTCGCGACGAGCACCAAGGGCAGGCCGAGCCCGACCGCAACCGCCCCAGCGACGACGCCGGTCACCGTCGCGGTCGCAACAGTTGCCAGTCCTACCCCGTTGAGCAGGAGTCCGATGCTGGCCGTGCCGTACTCACCCAGCCACCGCAACATGCCGGCGACCAGCAAGCCAGCGATCACGCTTCCGGCACCCTGCACCGCGCCCAGTACACCGAGGAACGCTGGCGGGCGGCGCAACCCGTCGTCTATCAACGCGAAGATCGCTACATTGGTGATGCCTGCCGCGGTGAACGCGATGGCGCTGGCCAACACGATCCGGCGCAGCAGGGGGGTGGTGAGAATGTGCCGGACGCCACTGGTGAGCTCGTGCAGCAGCTTCGCTGGCCGCTCGGCCGCTGCTGACGTCACTTCGGTCCGGGTCAGATCGGGCACGTCACGCAGCAACAGGAACGAGCTGGCCGAGACCAGCAGCGTCGCCACGTCCACGAGTGCGACCATGCCCCCGCCGGCGCCTGCGAAGATGGCTGCGCCGAGCAGCGGACCGACGATCCGCAGCCCCTGGCCGAGCGCGCTGAACAGCCCGTTGACGTCGCCGAGCAGCTCATCAGGCACCATGGAGTGCACGAGTCCGCCGCGGGCCGCCCGGTAGATCGAGCTGGAGAAGCCGTAGCCAAATGCCACCAGGTAGATCAGCCACACGTCGCCGCTGTCGTGCACCAGCAGCAGCATCGCGACCAGTGCGGCCGAGGCGAGGTCGTTGATCATCAACACCAGCCGGCGAGGACAGCGGTCGACCAGTAGCCCGGTGGCTGGCGCCAGGATCGATGGCGCCGCGAGCAGCAGGAACACCATGCCCGCCGCTGCGTTGGAGTCGGTCAGCGACTTGGTCCAGATGCTCAGCACGAGGGTCAAGGCGGTGGTGCCGAACATGTTCAGCAGCTGGGCGAAGAACAGGATGCGCAGTTCCCGGCTGGCCAGCAGCGACCGAAGTATCATGCGGAGCCGGGGTCCCTTCGAACAGACTGCCCGGTGGAGCCCTGCGAACTCTGCTCAGCGGGCTGAACGGGTACTGCCCAGCCGACCCGGCACAGGATGTCGAGGAAGGTTTCGGCGAATGACACCGGGATGGGTAGCTCGCTGGCCAGCGCCGCCCACCAGGCCACTTCGGCGGGAGCCCGGTGGCCATCCAATCCCCGGGCCAACGCCAGCATCCGGGCGTACCCGCCGCCGCGGTCCTCGGCGAGCCGAGCTGACAGCCAGCACCGGTCGTCCGGGCACGCCGCCTCGGCGAGGGCACGCAGGTTGAGCGGACCGTCCCAGGCGGGGGCCAGTGCGGGCCGCCCATCCCGGGGCTGTCCCTCCGGTGATCGGGTCAACGCAGCCAGCCAGGCGATGTCGTCGGTCAGTCGGGCGCCGGGCACACCCAGAGCGGCCAGCGAACGCACCGTCGCGGTGGCGACAGCAGCCCGGTGTGCCATCCGCAGGGCGGCGTGGTCTGGTGCCCATGGGTCGAGCACCGGCTCGTCCGCGAGGTACCCCGCGGCCGGTGGCCGGTATGGCGCGGCACCGGGCATCCCGCTGCACACCTGTCCGGCCGCCCAGGCGAGCGTCGCGTCGACGACGTCGGCACGCAGTGCATCGTCGCAGCGCGCGGCACGGGCTGCGGCGACGGTGGCGCCGGCAATGGTGGCCGTCCGGCGCAGCTCCTCCGGGTCGACCTTGTCCAAGGTGTCCGCCGAGGAGTGGTTGAACCGGTCCGGCCAATGACCGAGGCCCACCGCTGGGCAGCGGGTTGGCATGGCGGCCAGCAGCCCGTGGTCGGACGCCCCGACGTGCGGCGTCGAGCGCCACATCCAGGTGTCGCAGCCGACCGCGCCACTGTAGGAGCGCGCACCCACCGGCAGCAGCGCCGCGCATCGCTCGGCGAGCGCGGATAGGTACGACGGCAGCTCGTCCGGTGACCGTTCGATCACCAGGGGCCCGCCGCATGAGCGCTGGTCCTCTCCTGCCATGTCGACGTTCACCGCGGCCACCGGGCGGGCCGCCCTGCGGGCATGCACTCGTTCGTACAGGTAAGCCACGAGACCGACGAACTCCGGTCCCCAGACGAATCGCACCGGCAGCCCCTCTCCTGATGCGGCGAGCAGCCGGGCGAGCCCCAGCAGCGCCGCCACACCGGAAGCGTTGTCGTTCGCGCTCGGTCCGGGGTGGCACAGATGCGCCGACAGCAGCAGCTCACGTTCCGCCGCAGGGCCGGCTGTCCGGCCGGTCACCACCGGCATGGCGGAGCCGGTGGTGACCTCGACGAGGACATGGGCCCACTCACCCCGATCTGCCGCGCCGGCCAGCGCGGCACACTGCTGTGGGGTAGCGCTGAACGCCGCGATGGGGCTACTCGGCGGGAGCTCGAGCCGCCCCACCTGTCCCGGCTCGCGGCCGGCCCGCCCGGCGAGCGGGTCGGCGACCAGGCCGAGCGCCCCGCGGCTGCTGAGCTCGGCGACCGCTGCGGGCAGCTCATCACCGCGCTCGACAAGGACCAGCGCGCCGACGGGTGTGGTACCGGAGCGCACCGCGGACCACGTGAGCACCCGAGCCGGCTGGCCCGCGACGGCGGTTGCGGTAGAGTTCAAGGCCAGGCCGTAAGGCTGCTCGGGATAACGGAGCACCGCGCTGCCGTGCAGCGAGACCTCGGCACGCACCGGGGTCCAGCCACACGGGCTGCGGAAGGTCCACCACCGTTGGGTGCCGTCCGCAGGCAGGGTCAGCACCTCGACGTCGACCAGCCCGGCCGATCGAGCCCGATCCGCCACGTACCGGGCCGCCGCCTCGATTCCGGCGGACGCTTGGTAGCGGTCCTGCTCGCACAGTGCGGCCACGTCGACCATCGCCGCCGACACGTCGAACTCCGCGTACAGCCGCCCGACCAGCTTCGCAAGTCCCATCACCGCTGCTCCCACCTTGTGAGGGCGTCCTCGACCGCACTGTGGCGTGGCGCCGACAACGGCACGGCCAGCCGGACCAGCCCAGCTGCCCCCACCACGGCCACGTCCTTGCCGGCCAACCCGCACCGGGCAAGCTGGGTTCGGGTCGCGGCATGGGCAGGCAGGGCGATCCAGGGCACCCTGGGATCGGTCGGCAGCACTTCCAGTCCCCGACCGAGCTGTGCCTCGAAGCCCGGTTTGATCTCCGTAATCCGAACCCGCAGGGGTACGAGCGCGTCCGGGGCAGCGGTCAGCAGCGCGAGCCCGACATCCAGGGACAGCGCGCTGACTGCCAGCGGTGGGCACACCAGCCGCACCGCAGTAGCCAGGCCGGGTGAGCACACCGCGAAGCCGACCCGCAATCCACCACAGCAGTAGCCCTTGGACAGACTGCGCAGCACGACCAATCCCTCGACTTGCCCGGTCAGCGGGACCGCGCTGTCGGCCGGATCCAGATAGCTTGCGCAGGTCTCGTCCACCACCAATACCCCGCCGAGGTCCGCACACGCCCGGACCAGCATGCGCACCGCGCCCAGCGTGGGTGCCGGCCCGACCACACCTGGCCGGTCGATCACCGTCAACGCGGGCTGGCTCCGGTACACCTCATCGACCGCTGTGGCCGGACCGTCCAACGGCCCGAACCGCACCGGGATGCCCAGGGCGTCGGCGGCGATCGGCAGCTCGGGATGCCCGTCTGGTGCGGCCAGCACGGGACCCGTCCCGGCGAGCCCGGCCAGTGCGCGCAGCAGGCCGGTGGAGCCCGCTCCGGCGGTGACTCGCTCCGGTTCCACCGGGCAACCGAAGTGCCGGGACAGCACTGGTGCGCTCCGGCTCGCCGCATACGGGTCCGTCAGGTGATATCGCCGGGCGTGCTCGGCGAGCTGAGCCGACTCCGCCGGCTGAGCCGACTCCGCCGGCTGAGCCGACTCCGCACGTTGTGCAGGCCCGGTGACTCGCCCCCAGGCGGCTTCGACCGCGTCCCGCACGAGTTCGAACTCATCTGGCGCCCACCGCAAATCGGTCGTGCCTGCCGGTGGCGGTTGCCGGTGCGTGACCAGCGCCGACTCCGGTGTAGCCGGCACCGTGGCGAGGAACTGGACGTACCGAGTGTCTGGACCGACCGGGCCGCGCGCCACGAACTCACCGTCCACCCGCGCCACGGTGAACCCGGACTGGCCCAGCAGCGCGGAGAGCTCCGGCGGCTGGTACAGCCGCACGTCGTCCGGGTACACCGCTTGTGACCCGTCCGGTCGCCGCACCCGCAACTCGCCGCCGCTGCGTCCGGTTACCGCGTCATATCGGCGCCGGAAGTGGAACGTCGTGCCGTGCACCTCGACAAGCGACTGCGGCTGGTAGGCCCGCAGGATCGCCGAGACGTTCGAGTGGTCCAACACCAACAAGCCTTCTGGCCGCAGCACCGACCGGATGATGCGCAGCATCCGCGACTGGTCGTCGTCGGATCCCCAGCCGAACGCCTGCACGCAAATCGCGGCGTCCACCTTGCCGACCCGCCAGTCCCGATCCCGCAGCAGATCCGCCCGGTGCAGCTCGACCATCACGCTGGCCGTCCGGGCGGCCGCCCGGGCCCGCTGCAGCGCCCAATCCGACACGTCCAGGCCGATGACCTCGAACCCCCGCTGGGCCAGCCCGACCGCATGCCGCCCGATGCCACAACCCAGATCGAGTACCCGCCGTCCCGGCGAATGCTCGGCCAGCACGTTCGCCAGGTAGTCGACCTCGGCCGCGGTGCGATGCTCGGTGTACTCGTCCGCCGCGTAGGTCCAGTAGTCGGCGCCGAAGTAGTGCTCGTACCACGGGCGTGACGACCGCAGATCAGGCCGGGCGAGCTGAGCACCGTCAATCAGCATGATTCAGCTCTCTGCGGGCCAAGAAGTCACACACGTCGCACAGGTCCGGTGCGTTCGAGACGCCCTCCTGTTGCAGGTATACGCCACCACAGATTCGGCACGTCGCATCCACCATCGGGAACATGTAGCGCTGCATGTTCTGGAAGGAGGAGAACAGATAGTAGTCGATGCCTGGCCAAAGATCGAAGAGGTGGTCGGTCACCGCATACGACATCGACCGCTCGTCCGGCCCGGTGGTGAACCGGCCCGGGGTGCCCTGCCGATTCAACTCGGGCGCGACCAACTCCAGATAGAGCGTCAGCTCCTTCTTGGTGATCCGGTACAACGGGAAGATGTATCGCATTCCGGCGATCTCCCGCACCGGGATGCCGCCCATCCGGAATCCGGTGGTGAACCAGGTGACCAGGCTGGCCACCAGATCGTCGGCGTTGAACCCGAAAGCGACGGTGTTGGCCCCCCGGGTCTTGGCATCCTCCTCCAGCATCCGGCGCAGCACCTGATGGCCGATGACCATGGTCAAGTGGCTGCCCTCGCCGGCCACGATCTCGTTCATCGCCTCGATGAACGGCTTCTTCAGTCGGAACACTCGTTCGACGTCCTCGGCAGTGACGATCACCTGCTCGATACCCAGCCGCTTACCGGATTCACGGGCCGCGGCAAAGGTGGCCGACTCCTCCCAGTCCGGCAAGCCGGTGACGGTCACCGCGGTAAAGCTCGTCTCGGGCAGCCGGTCGCGGGTGCGCTCGAGCAGCGTCAGGTACGCCACGCTGTCCCGTCCGCCGGATAGCCCGATCACGATCGAGTCCCCGGGCCGCACCACGTGCTGGCGAGTCAGGCTCTGCACGAAGGCGTCCTCGACGTAGCGCAGGAACCCGGCCTCGTCGAGTTGCTCGTGGCGCTGTTCCAGCGCCCCATTGGTGTCAAACAGCACGGATTTGGTATAGACGGGCTGGGGCACCCCGTAAGTGCGCTGTGCGGGTCGGCGGACAACGTCGAGATCGTAGTGTCGGACCTGACGGATCTCGATCACGTCATCCGCCCCGACGACCGTGGTGTCCTCGACCACGATCGAGCCATTGCGCCAGGTCAGCACGGCGTTGGCCGGGATACCGTGCTGGCGCAGCACGTCCATCAGCGGCTGGCCGGCAACGCTGGCCAGCCGCTCGGTGGTACCAAGCTTCGTGCGAAAGAAAACGGAGCTCATCGGCTTACCTCCTCGGATCGTCGGGGGTGCACGGCGGCTCCTGCGCTCGGTGCCCAACACCGCCGTCGGTAGTTCGACAGGCAGCCGGTGCAGGTCGTCGCGAACCGACGACTCGAACGGTGCCTGCGTGATAGGGAGCACCGCACGACACGCGTAGATACCGTCAGCAGCAGCGAGCGCACCCGCGCGGGCCGAACCGGGTCGATGACCTGATCGTGACCAATGTGGCGTAGGACACGCGGAATCGGGCCCGACGGCGACCTCCCGGAAGTAGCGTCTTGGGTGTGCCGAACGAATTCGTGGTGGAGGTGCGGTATCGCTGCGCCGACATTGATCCGGCCGAGTGGGACGGTGTGGTCGCGGCTGCCGGCGCCCCGGTGTTCTATTCGCACGCCTACCTCGCCGCCTACGAGCGCGACCCGCTCGGGCGAATCGAGGGCTTCGCCTACCTGCTGGTTCGCCGACGTCGCGGCGGTTCGGTCGTCGCGGTCGCCCCGCTGTACTACCAGCAGTACCCCGATCCGTTGGGCTGCCTGTACGCCGCCTACCCCGAGGCGGCCGGGTCACCCGCCCTGCTAACCCATGTGTGGCACTGCTACGACGGTCAGCTCGCGTCCGCGGTGGGTCCTGGACCCGTGCTGGCGGCAGTGCTGAAGGGCATGCGCAAGGTCGGCTCGCAGTTCGGCGCCCGCTGGTGCGGCCTGGTCAACGTCGAGCGCGGCGGCGCGACCGCGCAGGCGTTGCGAGCTGCCGGCCAGCCGATGCGACACCTGATGGACAGGTTCGTGGCCGACCTGGACGGGCTCACGGACCTTGACAGCTACCTGGCCCGGCTCGGCGAGCGGGCCCGGGCGAACCTACGGCGCAATGCCCGACGAGCCGCCGAGGCCGGCGCGCTCGCCCGGGTGCGGCCGGTCGGTGACGTCGACCTCGACGAGATCGCAGCGCTGTGTGAGCGTACCGCGGCCCGTTTCGGGAACACCGGCTTCTACCCGGCAGGCAGGTTCGGCAGGTTCGTGACCGCGCTGGTCCCCTCTGTACGGGTGATCGAGGTGCGGCAGGTGACCCGATTGGTGGCCGTCGGGGTGTGCCTGACCGACTCGGTGCGATTTCACACCTGGACCTGCGGGGTGGATTATGCCGTGGACGGCAGGTTCAGCCCGTACGCGGTACTGTTCGCCGAGTCGGTCGCGCTGGCACTGCAGTTGCGTCGGCCGATCCTCGAAGGCGGCCGCAGTAACGCCGAGTTCAAGGAGCGGCACGGATTGCGGGCGCGTCCACTCGATGCGGTTCTCGTGGCCGTGGGGGCGGAGTGACCCGTGGGGGCGGAGTGATCCGTGCTGGCGGCGGGTTTGGGTGAGTCACATCGCCGAAGCCTGCCCGGGACTACCCCCGGAGTGGCCCGCGCTGGCCGCCGGTGGGCCTTTGTTGGTCACGCCCGGTTGGCTGCGGGCCATGCACGGTCGCCTGGGCAGCCAGCCGATGACGATTGTGGTGCGCGCCGAAGGGCGACCGGTGCTGGCGGCCTACGGTGCGGTGCAGCAGACCCCCCGGCCCGGCGAGTTCTTCGACCTGCACCATGTGCTCGTCAGCCCGGCACCGGCACTGCCGCTGACCTCCGACGCTCGGGCCGAACGGTCGAGGCTGGCTCCTGCCGCGCCACCGCCACACCGATGGGTGCCCAACCTGGTCATGATGCTGCCCGGCTACGAGTGCGTGCCGGTCGGGCCTGCCGTTGAGCGCCCGGACGCGGTGGCCGCGCTCGTAGACGGCGCCTTGGCCTGGGCCCGCCGCGCGGATGTGCCGACGACCGCCTTCCTCTACACCCGGCCTGAGTCCGCGATACTCGCCGCTGCACTCGTCGCGCGGGGTTTTGCCCGGCTGCCACTGTCGCTGACCTGGGATCTGGACTTGCCGGGTGGCTGTTTGGCCGATTACCTCGCTGCGCTGCCGCACAAGCGCCGGACCGAGGCACGACGGGAGCTGAGACTGCTGGGCAAGCGTGGCATCGAGATCCGGCCGGTCGAGGTGGAGCCGGTGTTCGACGAGCTGGTTCGGCTGCGCTGCGAGCTCATCGCCAAGTACCGTCGCCGGGCCGATCCGGCCGTCGAAGCAACGCGACTGCGCGCCCTCGTCGACGACGTGGCCGGGGGCCGGCCGCGGGTACTGGTGGCGCTGGCGAACGGTGTCGTCGTCGGCTTCGCACTCTTTGCCGAGCATGCCCTGGCGTGGCACTGCCTCGCGGTGGGATTCGACTACGCTGATCCCCGATCTCGACTCACCTACTTCGGTACCGCCTTCTACGCCGCCGCCGCGGAGGCTTACGGCGCCGGGATCCACCGGTTGAGCTATGGGCAGGGAGCCTGGCAGGCCAAGCAACATCGAGGCTGCCGACCGACTCTGCTCACTGGATGGCTACACAGTGTCGATCCGGAGCTGCATCGCGCCACTGCGGCGAGCGCCGCGGTTACCCAGCTCGTGACGGCCTAGTACTACAGGGCCAGATGTATGGACGCGCTTCTTTGACCTGCGACGATGCCAGCCCGGTGTTCCCGGCGACCAGGCATTTCTCCTCGATCTAGCGCTGTAGTACTAACGGGGCT
>Ga0136637_1000383_pt1 | contig 10508 bp, 3 predicted proteins | sample AntDrymUQ8572106_2_FD_105497 | JGI IMG/M metagenome (GOLD analysis project Ga0136637, IMG submission 105497) | Polar desert sand microbial communities from Dry Valleys, Antarctica - metaG UQ857 (21.06) | ecosystem: Environmental > Terrestrial > Soil > Desert | place: Antarctica: Dry Valley... | reverse complement strand
TGGTCGACGCAGACTTCCATCGTCGCGACCTCGCATTGTTGCGGGAGCTGGGTGCAACCGACAGACCCGGGGCCGGCGCCGGCTCCGTCGATGAGGCTTGGGTGGATCAGTACCGCAGGCAATTGGCCGTCGAAGCGGCGAAAGAGGCTCGCGCCCATGGTGCACCTTCGCGCGAAACGCACTTCGTCTTCGAGCATCCGACGGCCTTCGCCGGTCCGGCGGGCGTGCTGGACGGCCTCAACGACGAGGCCGCCGCCCGCTATGCCCGTGAGCTGCTACTGGCGACGCCGGACCTCGGCCCCTGGCGCCTGGCGCGCGAGACCGGCAAGGGTGTGGGCAAGCAGGTGGAACACCCGCTGCTCTGGCGGGTCCGGCAGATGGGACGGGTGCAGACGAATCGCGGCGTTCAGCCGATCGAGATCTGCATCACGCCGTTGCTCACGGAGCTGGCCGATCTGTTGCCCGTCGTCGATCTGCCTCGGTCGGTCTGCCGGGCGCTCGAGCTTCCCGACAAACTCAATGAGGTCGACAAGCTTCGCGCGGCCCGCGCCTTGAGCTCCGTTGAGGAGATTGAGCGCGGCGAGCTGCTGGGGCCCGCCTATCTGCGGGTGATGCCGCTGCTGGAAACCCCCCCCGAACGCCTTCGCGCGGTGGTGCGCAACGATGTGATCTGGGCCTCTCGCTCGACGGTTTGCGCCGCGCCGACCATCCAGGACGCCAAGGTCCTACGTGGCACGGGCACCCCGTTCCTGCGCGTACCTGATGATGAGTCCGCCGACGCCCTTGTCGCGCGGTGGGGTCTCGTGTCGGTCGCCGACGCGGTCTCCTCGCGCCTGGTCGTCTCCGAGGTCGGGCCAGGCGAGCCGGTCACCGACCTGTTCCCGATGCTGCGCCTCGTCCTCGGACCCGAGGTTGAGCGGCTGTCGGTCGTCCCATGTCGTGCGATCGCTCGCGAGTTGTACACCGGCGAAGGGAGCGTGACCGAGCCGAAGGATCTCGACATCCGAGACGGGATCGTGTACCGCTCGACCGAATTGGGCGACGGCGACTTCGTGCGACGGCTGGCCGACCGCCTCGGCGAGACGCTCGATTCCGACGAAGTCGCGCAGATCCTCCAGAACGCTCACGACGCCGGCGTAGAGGCGATGCTCAAGCGCGTCCGTGGCCAGCCCGGCGACGCCGAGAAGTTGCTTGAGCTCATCGGCCCCGACGCGATCCGCTCACGCATCCCACGCGAACTGATCGAAGCCGTGGAAGAAACCGACGGCGACCTTGACGCGATCGGGACCGCCCTCCTGGCCATCAACGTATTCGGCGTCGAAGTCATCAAGCACTTCAGGGACGTCCTGGTGGAGCGCGGGCTCCAGCCGCCCGGCACATGGACGGGCGGTCGCGCGGCGGTCAACTTCGTCACGCTCGATCTCGGGCTCGACCGAAAGTACGCTGGGTTCGCCGAGGTCAAGCCCAACAAGGAGTTGACGGTCGCGGGACCGTTGCCGCTGCCGCCGCTGCACCGGTTTCAACGCCGCTCCGCGGACGCCGTCCGAGAACTTGTCAGGGGGACCGGCGGCAAGCGAGGGATGCTCTCTCTGCCGACCGGTGCCGGGAAGACGCGAGTCGCCGTCCAGGCGCTTACCGAGGAGATCGGCGCAGGAAGCCTCGCTTCGCCGGTCCTGTGGATTGCGCAGACCGAGGAGCTCTGCGAGCAGGCAGTCCAGAGCTGGGCAGAAGTGTGGCGTTCCGCCGGAACTCGCGCGACCCTTCGCGTGAGTCGGCTGTGGGGGACATCATCGGCCGGGCCACGTGAGGACGAAGGGCCGCAGGTCGTCGTCGCCACCATCAACAAGCTCGTGGATCGCTGCGTCAACAACCCCGAGTACGAATGGCTGCGCGATGGTGCTTCCTGCGTGGTCGTCGACGAGGCCCACACGTCGATCTCGGCCATGCACGTCACGCTGCTTCGATGGCTGGGTATGGACCTCGGCAAGGAGCGCATGCCGCTGATCGGGCTGTCGGCGACCCCGTTCCGTGGGACGAGTGAGGTGGAGACGGAGCGTCTTGTCAATCGCTACGGTCGGCGGCGGCTCGACAAAGACGCGTTTGAAGAAGAGACCTCGATCACGCTTCTGCAGCGCGAAGGCATCCTCGCCCACGTCGACCACCACGTACTTGAAGGATCAGAAGGTGTCCCCCTCACCGCGGCCGAGAAGGACAGCTTCAGCAGGTTCAGGGATGTTCCGTCCAGCGTGCTGACAAAGATCGGCGGAGACAGCGAGCGTACGAATCGACTTGTCGATTCGGTAATGGAGCTGGATGCGGATTGGCCCGTTCTGCTGTTCGCCTCCTCGGTCGCTCACGCTCGCACCGTCGCTGCGCTGCTCGAGCGTCGAGGCCGAAGTGCTGCCGCGATCTCTGCCGACACGCCGGTCCCTGTTCGACGGCACCTCGTGCGTGAGTTCCGAGCGGGGCGACTCGACACGCTCACGAACTTCGGGGTACTGACGCAAGGATTCGATGCGCCCTCGGTGCGGGCGCTCTATATCGCGCGGCCGACGTACAGTCCGAACCTCTACCAGCAGATGATCGGACGCGGCCTCCGAGGTCCGAAGAACGGCGGTAAGGAACGGTGTCTCGTCGTGGACGTCGCCGACAACGTCGTCCTCCACGGTGCTGAGCTCGCGTTCCGTGAGTTCGAGTATCTCTGGACGGCGTGATCGTCGAGCCCGCACCTCTGACGGAGGAGCAGCGTGCGATCGTGGACCTCGACGTCGACGCACGAGCCATCGTCGTGGCAGGTCCCGGCACCGGGAAGACCCACACGCTGATTCACCGCGCGGCTGCGCTTGCCGCGCGAGGTGTGGCACCTTCGGAGATCCTCGTCCTGAGCTTCACCAATGCCGTCGTCGGCGAGCTTCGACGCCGCTTGGCGCAAGTAGCCGACTCGGACGCCGGATTCGTGAGGCCGACGACGCTTGATTCCCACGCGGCCAGGATCGTCGCGCGAGACGAGCTGGATCCGGTCGTCCTCGGGTTCGACAAGACCGTGCTCCGCGCGACGGTCGCGACCGAATCGAACCCGGACCACGCCGGCGCGACGCGGTACCGCCACGTCATCGTGGACGAGGCGCAAGATCTCGTTGGCGTGCGTCTGGCGTTCATCGAGACCCTGCTCGGCGCTACAGATGCCGGGTTCACAGTGCTCGGCGATCCCGCGCAGGGCATCTACGGATTCTCAGAACGAAGCACAGGGACTCCCAGCACCGGGATCGACATCCTGGGCGATGACTTCCCGGACGTACAACGTTTTCATCTCACGCAGGACCACCGGAGCCTCCGACCAGGAGCATCACCGGGGCACGGGCTGCGGCCGCTCGTTCTCGGCGGCACCGACCCTGATGTTGCGCATCACGCCGTGCTCGGCCGCCTACGCGACAGTGAACGTCTGACCCTGAGCCAACTCGCGACGGCGCTCAAGCGCGCTGACGACGCCACCGGGATCTTGTGCCGCAACAACGGCGAGGTCCTCTACCTCTCGGGCCTGTTAGCCGACGCCGGGATCGCCCACAAGGTCCGACGCGCCGCTATCGACAGACCCACGCCGTCGTGGATAGCCCGGCTACTCGGCGACGTCGGCTCTGCTGAGATCTCGCGCCGCCAATTTCACCGGATCACAGCCTCCGCCTCCGATGAATGGAGGGCCGACTCATGGAAAGCACTACGGCGGCTCGCTGGGAACCGTTCCGGCGCGCTGGACATGCAGCGCCTTCGCGAGAACCTACATCGGATCAACCCCGAGGAAACCCCCGACGCCGCCGATCGCGTCCCCGTCATCTCGACGGTCCATCGGTCCAAGGGCCTCGAGTACGAGACGACGATCGTCCTCGAGCCGCACGTGCTCGACGCGGGACAGGCCACCGACGAAGAGATCCGGGTTCTGTACGTCGCGCTGACCCGCGCACGGGTGCGAACGCTGCGACTCAAGCGACCGGAAATGCCGGGACGGCTAGTTCGCCCAGCCGGGCGCTGGCTCATGGTCCCGTGGCGCGGACGCGGCACGCTGCGCGTCGAGCTATGCATCGGTGACGTCGAGCCGGGACTGGACGAATGCGAACCGGACTCAGCGAGGGCAAGGCAGGACTACCTCCGCGACCAAGTCAAACCGGGCGACGCGGTCGAGCTGTGCTTGCTCGATGATGAGCACGTGTATGCGATCGAGCACCGTCGGAATCGGATCGGCGTGACGGCCGCCGAATTCCGCCCACTCGCGTCCGATCGGCCGCATCGGATCACGGGCGCTCGGGTTGACTGCCTGCGTTCGGCCGCCGGGGACCCCGGACGAACGCAGAATCTCGCCATCGGCGCCGGCGGACTTTGGCTCGTACCCGAGATCGTCGGGCTGGGAGATCTGCAATGGCAGGAATGCACTCGATGAGCGGCATGGCTGAGCACTACCGCGTGCGCGGCGCCCTGGTCGACGAGCTGAGGGCTGATCTCGTCGGACCCCAGTCCGCCGACGAGGTCATCACCGACGCTCCGCTCGATGCCTACCTCGCGGGCGTCTTGCATCCGGTCTCTACGGAGGTCGTCGGCGGCGAGGACGATCGTGACCTGCCGGAGGACGACGCCGACGGGCCGGCCGCTCCCGAGCGCGCCACCCCGCTCTCGGCGACGCGGTATCCCTCTTCGCTGGGTATCACCTTCAGCGTCGATCTGATGCGGTGCTCGGCCGTGGAGGTGACGGTAGCCGCAGCGTGCTATCGGCCGCTGGGCCTTGATGACACCGAGCTCACCGACGACGAGATAGCCCACGGGGACCGCGCGTCTCTACTGTCGGGGCGATGGCGCCGGCAGCCTCTCGACATCACGCCGCAGACGCTGGACGTCAGTGCTCCCTCGGTGACTCGGCCGTGGCTCGCGGCCGGGAGACTGCGGCTATTTGCCCGCGTGCGCCTCATCGGTGACACGACGGCAGCCGTCACCGTCGCGCTGATCAACGCCACACCGGCCGGCGCGATCGTTCGGGACCTGAGCGCGTTGTTTCAGTGCTCGCTGCGCGTGTCGGCGGGCGGGGACGATGTCTTTCTCGCGCGCCCAACCGCCGCTGCGCCCGGCGTCGACGACCAGGACCTGCGCAGCTACGAGCTGCTCTACCGTCATGCCAAGAGCTTCGCGGTGGGCCACGGCTGTTCGGCCGGTTGGGAAGGGGCCGATCCCGATCGTAAGTCCGCGGTGGCGTCGTCGGCCGTGCCGACGAGCGCCGTCGGCGTGGCGGAGAGCAACGACGTCATCACATCAGCGGCGTTCTCGCTCAAGCGCGTGGGCGACATGCCGAAGGCTGAGCTGCTAGCTGCCTTGCGGAGTTTCTGCGCCGACTACGGGTCGTGGATCGAGAAGCTCGGCGGCGACGTTCCCGGTCTTGAGGCGCGTCTCAGCGACACTGCGCACGCCCATCTCGATCAGTGCCGGGCGGTTCAGGCGCGGATGTTCGACGGAGTCGCCTTGCTGGAGAACTCGAGCCGGGCGCTCGAGGCGTTCCGGCTCATGCACGACGCGATGCTTGAGCAGCGGGCGCGCACGGACTGGATTAGATCCAACCGGGCAGCCGAGCTGGGCCTCGACGAGCGACCGTCGTGGCGTCCGTTTCAGCTCGCGTTCATTCTGCTCTGCCTTCGCGGGGTGGCGGACGACGGCCACGCCGACCGGGGCATCGCGGATCTTCTGTGGTTTCCGACCGGCGGCGGCAAGACCGAGGCGTACCTCGGTCTGATCGCGTTCACGATCTTTCATCGTCGACTGGACGGTGGTCACGGCGGGGTCACGGTCCTGATGCGCTACACGCTTCGCCTGCTGACGATCCAGCAGTTCGCGAGAGCGACGTTGCTCATCTGCTGTTGCGAGAAGCTCAGGCGCGAACGCGACAATCTCGGCGAGGATCCCATCTCGATCGGGCTGTGGGTCGGCGAGGCCGGAACTCCAAACACGCGGGCGGACGCCAAGCGTGCCGTCGACCGTTTGAAGAAAGGACAGACGCCGACCAAGGGCAACCCGAAGCAACTCGCCGCATGTTCGTGGTGCGGGAGCACGCTCGACAGCACGCACTACTGGATGGGGGACTATCCGCCACGGCTGGTCGTGGGATGCCGTCGGCCAGACTGCGACTTCAACAAGGGCTTGCCGGTCTACCTCGTCGACGACGACATCTATGACTACCGCCCGTCGCTGATCCTCGCGACCTCGGACAAGTTCGCGTCGATGCCTTGGCGAGACCGCTGCCGCGAGCTGTTCAACCTCGGATCGCCCGAACCGCCCCCAGAGCTGATCGTCCAGGACGAGCTCCATCTCATCTCCGGTCCGCTCGGGACTCTCGCCGGCCTGTACGAAACGGCCGTCGACCTGCTGTGCCGGCATGAGGGGCCGAGACCCAAGGTGATTGCCTCGACTGCGACGATTCGCCGAGCGACAGGTCAGACCCGGGCCCTGTTCGACCGAGAGATGATGCAGTTCCCGCCGTCGGGCCTCGACGCACGCGACTCGTACTTCGCCGTGGAAGCGTCGCCAGACAAGCGCGGCGACCGACTGTACGTCGGGCTCCTTGCGCCTGCCGCGAGCCACGCCACCTTGATGATCCGGGTCTACGCGCGGCTGCTTCAGTCGGCGAAGGACGTCCACGCTCCAGAAGACGTTCGAGACGCGTACTGGACGCTGCTCGGGTACTTCAACAGTCTCCGGGTGCTCGGCGGCGCCCGCATGCAGGTCCAAGACGACGTCGTCGACCGACTCGGCCTGATCGCCAGAGGAGCGGTGCCCCGCGAGACCGATGACCGCGTCATCGAGATGACCAGTCGCATCGAATCAGGTGACATACCGAAGCACTTGGCGCTCATGGAGAAGTCGCTGCCCGACGCAATCGACGTGGTGCTGGCGACCAACATGATCTCCGTCGGGGTCGACATCGACAGGTTGGGGCTGATGGTCGTGATGGGACAGCCGCAGTCGACGTCGGAGTACATCCAGGCCACCAGCCGTGTCGGGCGCCTACATCCCGGACTGGTTGCCGTCCTCTACAACGGCGCGCGGTCACGCGATCGGTCTCATTACGAGGCGTTCAGCGGCTACCACTCGGCGCTCTACCGACAGGTCGAGTCGACCAGCGTCACGCCGTTCTCCTCTCGCGCTCGCGATCGTGCGCTGCACGCCGTACTCGTCGCAGTGAGCCGCCTGACCATCCCGGCCCTGGCGGGCAACCAAGGGGCGGGGGCCGTGGGGGGAAGCCTTGACCGAATCGCCGCGGTGCGCGACGCCATCGTCGAGCGCGTCGCGAGCGCAAGCCCTGAAGAAGCGGCCCGTACTCGCGCCGAGCTCGATGACATCATCGAGATGTGGCGCGCACGCGCGGCAGACCAGCCGGACCTCGTCTACTCCGACTGGGAGCGCCCTACGAAGTCGCTGCTCGTCGAGACGTCGAGAGCGACGGATGCGAGCGGCGCGTTCGCGACGCTGTTCTCGTTGCGAGACGTCGACGTGGAGTCTCCGCTGGAGCTGGTGAAGCGATGAACCGGCTCGGCAGCGTACGTCGCTCGCAGGTCGTGACCACCTACGGTCCCGGGGCGCTCATCGCCGTCGACGACGAGTCGTTCATGGTCGCCGGCATCGATCGATGGGACGTGGTGGACGCCGACACCGTGCCCGAGCGGCGGCTCGAGCAGCAGCTCCGGGTTCAGGCGCTCTACCTGCCGCCGTCGGAGACGGAGAGCTTCCGCTCGACACGCGGCCTGCCCGTTATCCGCTTCCCGCTGATGCACTCGTGCCCCGACTGTCGTCGGCTGGACTGGTTCTGGAAGCTTTCAGCCGATGACAAGAACGTCTGTGCGCGCTGCGAGCGTCCGCTCGTCCCATCGCGGTTCGTCATCGCGTGCCCGAGCGGCCACATCGACGACTTCCCGTACTCACGCTGGGTGCACGAAGGCCGCACGCCTGATGGCGACCATCGTCTCGAACTCACGACACAGGGCGCCTCGGCGTCACTGCGAGACATCCTGATCACATGTTCCTGCGGGGCCCGCAGAACGCTGGACGGCGCATTCGACCGACGCAAGATCGCAGTCATCACACGGTGCCAGGGCCGACGCCCGTGGCTCGGCGACCAAGAAGAATGCGGAGCAGGAGTTCGCACGCTGCAGCGAGGCGCATCGAACGTCTGGTTCTCATCGGTCCGGAGCGCGCTGTCGATCCCACCGTGGTCCGACGGCGTCTTTCAGCTCCTCGAGCGGTACTGGCTGATGCTTAAGTCCGTGAAGGACCCCGACATGCTCAAGAACATCCTGACCGGGATGGGCGCGGCATTGACGGCTCACGGGTACGACGTCGACGAGCTCGTTCGCGCGGTGCTCGCGCGACAGGCCGAAGAGGCCGGCGAAGTCCCGGCGGATACGAAGACCAAATCTCAGGAGTACGAGGCGCTTCTGGCTGGTCGGGCGGAGTCTGATCAGAATCAGCAGTTCGTCGCCGAGCCGTTCGATCCGCCGGCGGCGCTCGCGCCGTTCATAGAGCAAGTCGTCGCCGTGCCGCGACTACGGGAGGTCCGCGCGCTGGTCGGCTTCACCCGCCTGCAACCCTCGTCACAGGACGCCGACGACGCGTCTCGCGAGGCGCCTTTGAGCCGGGGCGACATCCCCTGGCTCCCGGCTATCGAAGTGCGCGGTGAAGGCGTGTTCCTCGTGCTCGATCACCGCCAGCTCACTGCCTGGGAACAGCGCACGGAAGTCCTCGCGCGCTGCGCCACGCTTGACCGAAATAATGCACTGCGCGCGGCCGAGCGCCGGTTGTCGGACCCGGCTCCGATCACGCCACGGTTCGTGCTCGTACACTCGCTGGCCCACGCCCTGATCGAGCAGATGAGCCTCGACGCCGGCTATCCCGCCGCCTCGTTGCGGGAGCGGCTGTACGTCTCGAACGAGATGGCCGGGCTGCTCATCTATACGGCGACCTCAGACTCGGCGGGCAGTCTCGGCGGGCTGATCGCCCAGACGCGGCCTGGCCGGCTCGCCGCATTGGTCCTGGAGGCGCTCGGACGGGCGGCCTGGTGCTCGGCGGATCCGGTCTGCATCGAGTCGACGGGCTCGGGCGCCGATGGCTTGAATCTCGCGGCGTGTCATGCCTGCTCCCTCCTACCTGAGACGTCGTGCGAGGAGAAGAACACCTTGCTGGACCGCGGCCTGCTCATCGGAACGCCGGATCAGCCGGACCTCGGTTACCTGTCCGATCTCGTGCGCGGTAGATGAATGGCCCGCATGCTCCCGCGGGACTGCCCCGGCGACACCCCGAGCGCGGCCGAGCGGCGTCTGTTCAGATGCATCGAGACCGACCTGTCGGACGATTGGACGGCGATGCACTCGGTCGGCATCGCTCGACACCAGCGCAAGCCCTGGGCCGAGGCGGACTTCGTTCTGATCGGTCCCGGTGGCGTTTACGTCCTCGAGATCAAGGGCGGAGCGGTCCAGCGCATCGATCGCGAATGGACTACCAACGGCCACTCTCTCAAGCAAAGCCCCATCGACCAAGCGGCAGGCGCAGCCGCGGCGTTGTACGGCGACCTCAGCAGCCGCCTGCCGGCCATCCGTTCCGCCGCGATCGGACACGGCGTGTGCTTCCCCGACGTCCGCTTCGTGATCTCGGGAGTCGAGGTGGAGGCCGAACTCATCTACGACGCCGACGATGGCGATCACGGTTTCGATCGGTACGTCGATCGAGTCGTGGAGCACTGGCGGACTCGACTCGCCGCGATGAGAGGCCGCACTCCCCGCCCGCTCTCGCCGAAGGACGTCGACGAGGTGGTGCGACTACTCGCACCCGACTTCGATCTCGTGCCGTCTCTGCGCGCCGAGGCCGCAAGCGTCATCCGCGACCTCGTCCGGCTCACGGAGGAGCAGGTCCGGCATTTCCGTGCGTTCGAGGAGAACCCCAGGGTGATCATTCGAGGCGGCGCCGGCACCGGCAAGACGCTGCTCGCGGCGGCGGACGCCGAACGTATGACCGTCCAAGGCGCGTCGGTCCTGTTCGTGTGCCAGTCGAACGCCTTGCGCGAGGAGGTCCGGTCCAGGCTCGGCGACAAGCCCGGGATCGACGTATTCGCGTTCCAGGAGCTCTGCGGCCATCTGATGCGGCTCGGACGCATCGACGACCCGCGGGTGCCCGGGAGCCGGTCCCAGGAGTACTTTGACGTTCTGCGCCCCACCTCCGCGATGGAAGGCTGGGCCGCTCTCGCCGACCCCCCTCAATGGGATGTTCTCGTCATCGACGAGGCACAGGATCTCCTCACCGGACCGGCGGCCGACTTGCTCGAGCTGCTCGTCGACGGCGGCTGGGATGAAGGTCGCTGGCGATTGTTCATCGATCCTGTCCAGGATCTCTTTGCCGCCAGTCACACCGCGGTCGTCGACCGCGTGTCGACGGCAGGGTTTCGTGTTCGCCTCTCGATCAACTGCAGAAACTCCGCTCCGATCGCGCGC
>Ga0136637_1000380_pt1 | contig 10528 bp, 9 predicted proteins | sample AntDrymUQ8572106_2_FD_105497 | JGI IMG/M metagenome (GOLD analysis project Ga0136637, IMG submission 105497) | Polar desert sand microbial communities from Dry Valleys, Antarctica - metaG UQ857 (21.06) | ecosystem: Environmental > Terrestrial > Soil > Desert | place: Antarctica: Dry Valley... | reverse complement strand
ACCGATCCGCGCCACGACCGGGTCGGTCGCCAACCTGCGAGGGTCATCGCGCCGGAGAACAGCCCGAACGCCCACGCAGCCGTGGCCTTGGACGTGCCCAGCGAGTCGTTCAGGTGCACGGTGCTCCAGCCGCCGGCAACTCCCTCGGCGAGCATCAGCGCGAACGCCAGCAGGTCGAGGACATGCTTGCTCCACCCCAGCGGAGGCGGCGGCCGAGGGGCGGTACGCGAACGCTCGCGTCTCTGCGGCCGCGCCGACAGCACCCACCGGGCGCAGGCGAGAGTTGCGAGGATGCCCGCTGCGTACGCTGCGACCAGCGTGATCAGGACGTCGACCTCCGCTGCGATCAGCGGTCCGCCGACGAGTGCCGCGGCGAGGCCGCCGAGGGAGAAGTACGCATGGAACGCGCCCATGATCGGGCGTTCGTACCCGCGCTCGACCTCGACGGCGTGGGCGTTCATCGAGACGTCCATCAGGCCGTTGGCCAGCCCGACCGCGCCGAGGGCGATGGCCAGCGCGACACCGGAGTGCGCCAGGGCCACTGTGCTGGGGGCGGGTTGCCCAGCAGGAAGCCGTTGAGCACGAACAGCGCGAACGTCGCTGCGCACGCCTTGCGCAGCCCGACGTCGGGAGCACTCACCTGCGTAGCTCGAGCAGGCGCCGTGGATTGGTCGCACTCGCGTAGCCGCCACCAGCCGGTCTGGTCTCAAGTGCAGATGGCACCCGTCCGGCGCACCGGCGTCGCTCGCGCGCGCGATCCGCTGCCCGGACGTGATGCTCTCACCGGGGCGTACGTACACCTTGCGCACATGACCGATCACGATGTCGACGCCGCGCGTGCGGATGCGGAACGCGTGCGGCCCGTACGCCGACCCGGGCGCGCCAGGCGCAGCGCGGCTCAGGACGGTGCCCCTGGTGCCGGCAGACAACGGCGTACCGCACGCCATGGCGATGTCGATGCCGTGGTGGAAGCCGTTGTCGCCTGGGCACGCCGGGTCGTGGTCGTAGTACGGCGCGGTCGTACAGCCGAAGTCGATCATGATGCGGTGCCGCCCGCCGTACCACGGTGAGCCGTACCGATGCCGGTCCCGCACGAAGAAGCGCGCCTCGCGGGTGGCATCTGATCGTCGGTCGGACGAACCAGGTGGTTCGCGCCGCGGCCGGACGTGTGCGGTGGGCTTGCTGTCCGCCGCGCCGGCACCTGGGTCGGGCGGCGTTGTCGGCGCCGTTGCGCTGCGGCCGGTGGAGCCATCGCCGGCGGGTGCGTCGGCCGGTGCAGTGCCGCAGGAGACGACAAGCGCCACGCCTGCTAGCGCGACCGCGAGGGTCGTCGCCCGCCCGGCGACCCCGTCAGCTCCCATCATCTGAGCATAGGCCGGTCCGGCCGGCCCGCGTCTCACGGCAGAAGCGGCGGGCGTGGCGGGGGGAACCGCGAGCCAGGCGCGGGCGGTAGAATGATGCGCGCACAGGGTTTGGCGCGTTCTGGAGGTGGGTCGGCGCGCGGACGGTTGCACACCGCAGCCGCCGCTCGTACTACCTCAAAGGACCCCCGTGTCGCCCCTTGCCTCCTATCGCAGACTGCTCGGCCTGGCCGGCCCCGGTTACGTCGTCGTCGCCTTCCTCGGTCGCCTGCCACTGGCCATGAGCCAGATGGGTACGTTGCTGCTCGTCTCCGCGACGACCGGTGAGTACGCCGCCGGCGGACTGGCTGCTGGGGCCCTGGCGGTCGCCAACGCGGTCGGCTCGCCGTTCGCCGGAGCCCTCGCCGACCGGATCGGTCAGCGCATCGTGGTGCTCGTCCAGTCGGTCGTCGGCGCGCTCGGGCTCGCTGCCCTCGTCGCCCTTGCCGACACCGGCGGCGGTGACGCGGCGCTCGTCCTCACCGCTGCCGCCGCCGGCCTCTTCATGCCCCAGGTCGGCCCGCTCGCCCGCGTCCGCTGGCGCCCGATCACCCGTACCACCGGCAGCGCGCAGCCCCGGTTGGTGGATGCAGCCTTCTCCTACGAGGGCGCTGCCGACGAGGCGTCGTACGTGCTCGGCCCCGCAGCGATCGGCGTGATCGCGGTCCTGGTGAATCCCAGTGGCGCCCTCCTCGCGGCCGCTGCGGTCCTGCTGGTCTTCGGTAGCTGGTTCGCGTTGCACCGGACTGCCGAAGCGGCCGGCGGTAGACGCCGGCATGGCGCGGGCGGTCCACTGGTCACCGCCGCGTTCGCCGTCCTCCTCGTCGCGCAGATGTTGATCGGCGTGATCTTCGGCTCGGTCCAGACGGGTACGACGGTGCTCGCGACGGTTGCCGGTGACGCCGGAATGGCGGGCGTGGTGCACTCCATGCTGGGCGTCGGCAGCGTCATCGCGGGTCTCGCCGTCGCCGGGCTGCCCGAGCGCATCGGCCTGGAGCGCCGCATGCTGGCCTCGGCCGCGGCGTTGTTCGTGCTGTCCACACCGTTGCTGCTGGTGGACTCGATACCGTTCCTGATCCCGGTCATCATGGCGCTGGGCCTGGCGGTCGCGCCGTACATGATCAGCAACTTCACGCTCGCCGAGCGGGTCGTCCCCCCGACGCGGATGGGGGCGGCGATGACCTTGCTCGCCGGTGCGACCGGGATCGGGTACGCCGCCGGTTCCAGCGTCGCCGGACGGCTCGCGGACGGCGGCGGGCACACCCCCGCCTTCACGGTCACCGTCGTCGCCGCGCTCCTCGCCCTGCTGCTGTCCGCGGCATCGGGCCGGCGCCTGCGCCACGCCGTCGCCGTCGGCGCCCACAGACGCCTATCCGCCCAGCCAGCCATCGCCGACGCCGGTTGAGCCGCGCCGCGGCCCATCGGCCACTCCTACCCCAGGTTCTCCTGGTACGGCGACGGATCTCCTGGGTCGCAACCTCGGGGAAGTGACGCTTCCCCGGATAAGTCCGCGTGGGCGCGCCAGCATCCACGTACGGGCGCGCCAGCATCCACGTACGGGCGCGCCATCATCCACGTACGGGCGAAGGCGGGGCGAAGGAGGGGCGAAGGAGGTCAGGTGAGGCCGAGGCGCGTGGACAGCGTGGCGCGCACGTCGGGCCAGTCGTCGTCGGTCATCGCGAACTGCACGGTGTCGCGCCACGACCCGTCCTTGCGGATCTTGTGCTTGCGGAGCACACCTTCGCGGGTCGCGCCGAGCCGGGCGAGCGCCGCCTGGGACTGCTCGTTGTAGATGTCGGTGTGCCAGACGACGCGCACGGCACCGAGGTCGTCGAATGCGCGCCGCAGCAGCAACAGCTTGGCGTCGGTGTTGACGCCGGTCCGCTGGAACCGCTTGCCGAGCCAGGTCCCCCCGATCGCCACGGTGCGCAGTGCCGGGTTGATGTCGTAGTAGGACGTCGTCCCCGCCACCTCGCCGCTGGCCCGGTCGATCTGTGCCCAGGTGATGAACTGCTGCTGGGCCATGAGCGTCTCCACCGTCGTCCTCCCCGCTGCGACGGAGGTGGGCCGGTGGAACGACAACCAGTCGAACACCGAGTCGTCGTCTGATGCGGCGAGCACACCGGCGGCGTGGCGGGGGTGCAGCTGGGTCAGCGTCACGTGCTCGCCGTGCAGGTCCGGCGTCTCGTACCACTGGCTCGGACGGGTCATGCGGCCCAACGTACCGACGTCACAGCAGCGGTCGGGTGCGCTTGCCGTGCGGCTGTCGCGCATTGGCGAGATCCTCCAAGAAGGTCGACGCCCAGTGCTCGATGTCGTTGTCCATCACCTGGCGACGCATGGCCTTCATCCGGCGTGTCTTCTCCGCCTGGGTGTCGCACATGGCGTCCATCAGGGCGGCCTTCATGCCGTTGATGTCGTACGGGTTGACCTGGTACGCCTGGCGCAGCTCGGCGGCGGCGCCGGCGAACTCGCTGAGCACGAGGGCGCCGTCGTTGTGGTAGCGGCAGGCGACGTATTCCTTGGCCACGAGGTTCATGCCGTCGCGCAGCGGCGTGACGACCATGACGTCGGCGGCGCGGTACAGCGCGGCCATCTCGCTGCGCGGGTACGAGGAGTGCAGGTAGGTGATGGGCGGGTTGCCGATGCGGCCGACGTCACCGTTGATGCGGCCCACGAGGCGGTCGATGTCGTCGCGCAGGAGGCGGTACTGCCCGACCCGCTCGCGCGACGGTGTGGCGACCTGGATGAACACCGCCTGCTCGATGTCGAGGGTGCCTTCGGCGATGAGCTCGCCGAAGGCTCGCAGCCGCTGGCGAAGGCCCTTGGTGTAGTCCAGCCGGTCGATGCCGAGCAGGAGGTACTCGGGGTTGCCGAGACTCTCGCGGATCTCGTCGGCCCGCCGCTGCGACTCGGGCTGCCGAGCGAGCGCTTCCAGACCGCTGGCGTCGATCGAGATGGGGTACGCCTTGGCGATCACTGCCCGGCCGTCGGGGAGGTAGACGGTCTCGCGGTGCGTCTTGTGCCTGACCCGCTGGCGGACCAGCCGTACGAAGTTCTGCGCCGCCCCCGGCAGCTGGAACCCGACGAGGTCGGCTCCGAGCAGTCCCTCCAGGATCTGCTTGCGCCACGGCAGCTGCTGGAACAGCTCGGTCGGTGGGAAGGGGATGTGCAGGAAGAAGCCGATCCGCAGGTCAGGTCGTGACTCGCGCAGCATCTGCGGCACCAGCTGCAGCTGGTAGTCCTGGATCCAGACCACCGCGCCGTCCTCGGCGACCTCCGCGGCGCGGTCGGCGAACCGCTGGTTGACCCGCACGTAGGAGTCCCACCACTCGCGGTGGAACTCCGGGTGGGCGACCACGTCGTGGTAGAGCGGCCACAGGGTGCCGTTGGAGAAGCCCTCGTAGTACTCCTCGACCTCGTCGCTGCTCAGCGGCACGGGGACGAGCTGGAGACCGTCGTCCTCGAACGGGTCGAGCGGCTCGTCCGCCGCCCCGTGCCACCCGATCCAGGCGCCGCCGTTGCGACGCATCACCGGCTCGAGCGCAGCGACGAGGCCACCGGGAGACGTACGCCAGTCGGAGCTGCCGTCGGCGTTCTGGACCCGGTCGACCGGCAGTCGGTTGGCGATGACGACGAAGGCCGCCTTCGGCGCGCGGGGCTTCGTACGCCCGCGATCGGTCCCCTCGACCTGGGGGACTGGCGACGACGGACTCATGGGCCGAGCCTAACGGCTTCCGCGGGACGTCCCGCCACGGCGTCAGGCCCCGGCGTCGGCGGCGTACTCGACACCGACCTGGGCGCGGATCTCGTCCATCAGGGCCAGGATCGCGACCGTCTCGTCCGGCGGCAACAGGTCGGACTCGGTGCGTCCGGCGCGCAGGCACTCGCCGACCTCGACGATCTCGTGGGCGTAGCCGAGCCCGGTGACCGGCTCGCTTACCGTCTCGGACTCCGAGTTCCAGAAGCGCTCGAAGCTGACCGGCTCGTGCATCCGAGCGGGGACCTCGATACGTCCTTGGTCACCGGAGATCGACGCGCGGTTGTCCGAGTGGGCGACCTGCGTCCACGACACGTGGGCCATCGCCCCGTCGGCGTAGGTCAGCAGCGCGCCGCCGTTGAGGTCGATGCCTGCGGCCGGATGTGCCGTTGTGCTGAGGGTGGCGGACGCGGTGACGTCCACCGGCTGGCCGAGCATGAGGTACGCGAAGGTGAGCGGGTAGATGCCGACGTCGAGCAACGAGCCGGCACCGAGTGCGGGGTCCCAGAGACGAGCGATGTCGGCGCCGCCGACGAACCCGAGGTCGGCTCGCACCTGCAGGACGGTGCCGAGCACGCCATCGGCGACCATGCGCCGCATCGCGACGATGTTGGGGTTGCAGCGCATCCACATGGCCTCGGCGAAGAACAGCTGGCGACGGCGTGCTGCGGCGACCAGCATCGCGCCGTCGCGGGCGTTGAGCGTGATCGCCTTCTCGCACAACACGTTCTTGCCGGCCTCGAAGCAGGCCAGGACGTCCTCCACGTGGCGTCCGTGCGGCGTGGCCACGTAGACCACGTCCACCTCGGCGTCGGCGAGGAGGTCGGCGTATGTGCCGTGGGTACGCGCGATGGTGCCGTCGTGGCGACGGTGGGAGTCGGCGAACCGTTGCGCTGACTCCATAGACCGCGAGCCCACCGCCGTGAATTCAGCATCCGGCACGAGCAGCAGGTCGGCGACGAAGGAGTCCGCAATCTTGCCGGTCGCGAGAATGCCCCAGCGCACCGGCCGATCGGTCGGGAGCGGGGAGGGGATGCCGGGAGGCGTGGGCGTGGGCATGCGCACATCTTGTCCCGATTGGCCGCCGCGCGACACCGGCAGACAAATGACACTGGTGTAGTTCGTCCCCTACGATGGTGTCATGGACGCAGCACACGTGCCGACCTCCGGAGATTCTGCACTGGCCGGAGACACCTTGTCCGACCGCGACCGCGAGATCCTCGCTGTCGAACGGCACTGGTGGAAGTACGCCGGCGCCAAGGAGCAGGCCATCCGCGACAAGTTCGGCATGTCCGCCACCCGCTACTACCAGGTGCTCAACGCGCTGATCGACCGCGAGGCGGCGCTCGCGTACGACCCGCTGCTCGTCAAGCGGCTGCGGCGGCTGCGCCAGGCCCGCCAGCGTGCCCGCTCGGCGCGCCGACTCGGCATCGATCTCTGAGGGAGGCGGTCCGCATGCCCGCGACTCCTAGCCGTGCCGAGGACACGTCCCCGCGCACGACGGTGGTCTCGGCCGGCGCCATCCCGCCGTGGCTGGTCGCCGCCGGCGCCGCGGTGATCGTTGCCGCGTCGCTGGTGTTCTTCGTCGGTGGATCCCCTGGCGACGACCCCGCCTCGGCCTCGGCCTCGGCCCCGGCCGCCTCGGCTACGGCGACACCGACGAAAGCACCGCAGGAGGACCGCAAAGTGTCCGCGAAGCGACCGGCGGGGGCGGACAAGGGTGACCGGCGCACCGACAAGGGTTCCAACACGCGCGAGGTTCCGCGGGCGTACGTCGAGGTCTACAACAACTCGGCGGTGACGGGACTCGCCAGCACCGCAGCCGCCCGGGTGCAGGGCGCGGGGTGGAAGGTCGTCGGCACCGACAACTGGTACGGCAACATCCCCGAGACCACCGTCTACTACCCCAAGCGGCTGGAGCGGCAGGCCGAGCTGCTGGCCGCTGACCTCGACATCGGCCGTACCCGACCTGCCGTCGACCCGATGCGGTACGACCGGCTCACGCTCATCCTGACCGGCGAGCTCTGAGTCGTCACCGCAGGCGGAGGCGGGCGAGCGGCGGGAACCGGTGACGTACGACACGAAGTTCGGGCGTGGGCTGCGCGGGGGGACTTGATGTCCCACCATGGTGTCCATGCCCGCACCCCCCTCATCGGCCTCCGCCGCGACTCCACTGGACTTCGAGCCTGTCACCGACGTCGGTCGTGAGGCGATGGCGGCGATCCTCGCCGACCCGGCGCGGACTCTGCTCGCGGTGGACTTCGACGGCACCTTGGCACCGATCATCGCCGACCCCGATCAGGCGCGCGCCGACCCCGACGCGGTGCACGCGCTCGCCCGCCTCGGCGGCGTTCTCGGCAACATCGCGGTGGTCACGGGCCGCCCCGTCGCCACCGCCCTCCGCCTCGGCGGCTTCGGCGGTGTCGCCGGCCTGGAGTCGATGATCATTCTCGGGCAGTACGGCGTCGAGCGGTGGGACGCGGCGACGGGGGAGACCGTCGAGCCGCCGCCGCCGAGCGGCATCGTCGGCTTCGAGGCTGCGCTACCGGCGACGCTCGACGCCGCGGGGCTGGGAGGCGTACGGATGGAGCACAAGGGACGTGCCGTGGTGATTCACACCCGCGGCCTTGCCGACGCAGCGGGTGCCTTCGAGCGGCTGCGTGACCCGCTGTCCGGGCTGGCCGCCGAGCACGGCCTCGTCGCCGAGCCGGGCAAGCTGGTGTGGGAGGTCCGCGGTAACGGCACCGACAAGGGCGACGCCATGCGGGGTCTGGTCGAGGAGACGGGCGCACGCCAGGTGATCTTCGCCGGCGACGACCTCGGCGACCTGCCGGCGTACGACGTGGTCGACGAGCTGCGTACCGGCTCGCTCTGCGGGCTCCTCGTCTGCTCGGCCTCGACCGAGCAGGACGCCCTTGCCAACCGTGCCGATCTCGTCCTCGACGGCACGGGTGACGTGGCGGCCTGGCTCTCCTGGCTCGCCGCGCAGCTGGGCGCCTGAGCCGCCGGTCGGCATGGGGTCGGGCTGGACGGTTTCCCACGTAGGCGTGGGAAACCGTCACAGTGCGCGGGATATATCGCGCGCACAGTGAGGACGTCCCGCGCACAGTGAGGACGTCCCGCGCACAGGGCCGGCCGCCTGGCCCTGCGTCCCACGATGCGGACCGGGTGGACGGTATGTGAGACGCCGCCCTAGTCTGGAAGCGCTCATCACGAGGGGCAGAGGGACACGGCCCGCTGAAGCCCCGGCAACCAGCCAGCGAATCTCGTGAACTGCTCCGGCCCCACGAGGCCCACCTGGTCAGGTGCTAATTCCGTCCCGCGGCGACGGTCGGCGTGGGGAAGATGAGGAGGCCTCGTGAGCGCACCCACCCTGCACCACTCCCCGGCGACTACCGTCACCGGAGCCGCCACCCGCCCCGACGCCTTTGGCAACGCCGTCGTGCTGCGGTGTCGCGCCTGTGCCGCCGAGCAGCAGCTGGGACCGTACTACGCCTGCATGGAGTGCTTCGGGCCGCTCGAAGTGGCGTACGACTTCCCGGCGATCACCCGCGAGCAGATCGCCTCGGGGCCGCCCAACATCTGGCGCTACCGCGATCTGCTGCCGGTCCGCCCGGACATCGCCGGCATCCCCAACACCGAGCCCGGCTACACCCGCCTGCTCAAGGCCGACAACCTGGCGCGCGAGCTCGGCCTGAAGTCCCTGTGGGTCAAGGACGACTCGGGGAACCCGACGCACTCGTTCAAGGACCGGGTCGTCGCGGTGGCCCTCGCCGCGGCCCGAGAGCTCGGCCTCACGGTGCTGGCCTGCCCGTCGACCGGCAACCTCGCCAACGCCACAGCAGCCGCGGCAGCGCGTGCCGGCATCCGTAGCGTCGTCCTCATCCCCGAGGACCTCGAGCGCGCCAAGATCGTCAATACCGCCGTGTACGGCGGGACCCTCATCGCGGTCAAGGGCACCTACGACGACGTCAACAAGCTCGCGTCGGAGATCGCCGGCGAGGAGGCGGGCTGGGCGTTCGTCAACGTCAACGTGCGCCCGTACTACTCCGAGGGCTCCAAGACGCTGGGATACGAGATCGCCGAGCAGCTCGGCTGGCGGCTGCCCGAGCAGATCGTCATCCCGGTCGCGTCCGGCTCACAGCTGACCAAGGTCGACAAGGGTTTCACCGAGCTCGGCTCGCTCGGGCTCGTCGAGACCACTGCGTACCGTGTCTTCGGCGCGCAGGCGGCGGGGTGCGCGCCGGTCGCGGCGGCGTTCCGGGACGGCCACGATGTCGTGCGTCCGGTGAAGCCCGACACGATCGCCAAGTCCCTGGCCATCGGCAACCCGGCCGACGGCCCGTACGTGCTCGACACCTGTCGGCGTACCGGCGGCACCGTCGAACAGGTCAGCGATGACGAGATCCGCGCCGCGATCCTGCTGCTCGCCCGCACTGAGGGCATCTTCACCGAGACCGCGGGCGGCACGACGGTCGCGACCCTCAAGAAGCTCGTCGAGACCGGACAGCTCGACCCCGACGCGGATACCGTGGCGATCAACACCGGCGACGGCCTCAAGACGCTCGACGCTGTGGGCGACAGGGTCGGTCCGACGGTCACCATCGGTGCCAGCTACGCCGAGTTCACCGCAGCCGGGCTCGCCTGAGACCGTTCCGCCACCAAGCCGAGGAGAGCCCATGAGCGTTTCCGTACGGATCCCCACGATCCTGCGTACCTATACCGACGGCAGCTCGGAGGTCGCCGCCGAGGGTGACACCTTGACCTCTGTGCTCGACTCGCTCGAGACCGCGCACCCTGGCATCAAGGCGCGGGTCGTGGACGAGACGGGCGCGCTGCGTCGCTTCGTCAACATCTACGTCGGCACCGAGGACGTCAGGTTCGCCGAGGGTCTCGACACCAAGACACCCGACGGCACCCAGGTCTCGATCATCCCGGCGGTCGCCGGCGGCTGAGCTCCCAACCTCGCCACGACTTGTGAGCTTTACGAGGCGTTTCGCGCTGAACCCCTTGAACCCAAGGCGCGAGAACGCTCAGGAACGGCACGAATCGTGGCGACACACGGGGGCGGGACGTCTAGCCTCGCTGCGTGCCTCTCCTTCCACAAGCGCCGGGTCTCACCTGGCGCGCGCTCACGGTCGATGACGTCGATGCGTGGTTCACGCTCGTCGAGTTGATCCAGACCCACGACGACGAGCGCGAGCTGACGACCCGCGCGGATCCCAACGGGTCACGTCCCAGTCGTGGGTCGACCTTTCCGAAGGAGACCCTGGTCGGGATCGATGCCGGCGGTCGGTTCCGCGCCGTCGGACGCGTCGTCCACCGGCCAGGGCCGTCAGACCGGGTGAGCGTCACGTTGGTCGGTGGT
>Ga0136637_1000378_pt1 | contig 10549 bp, 13 predicted proteins | sample AntDrymUQ8572106_2_FD_105497 | JGI IMG/M metagenome (GOLD analysis project Ga0136637, IMG submission 105497) | Polar desert sand microbial communities from Dry Valleys, Antarctica - metaG UQ857 (21.06) | ecosystem: Environmental > Terrestrial > Soil > Desert | place: Antarctica: Dry Valley... | reverse complement strand
GTCTGGAACGAGGCCAACCACGACTCGCAGTCGACGTTCAAGAACCCGAAGCGCGCCGCGCAGTTCTTCGTCGCGATGCGCTCGATCTGCCGGCGCTGCACCCTCGTCGCCCTCGATGTGCTCGACCAGCGCGGCGTCGAGCGCTACATGCGCTCCTTCTACGGTCAGCTCAGCCGCACGTGGCGCAAGCGCCTGAAGGTGGTCGGCGTCCACAACTACTCTGACGTCAACCGCAGCCGCACCCGCGTCACCGGCTCGATCATCAAGACCGCGCGGCGCTACAACCGCTCGACGAAATTCTGGTTCACCGAGACCGGCGCGCTGGCCAGCTTTCAGAAGTCGTTTCGCTACAGCGAGAGCCGCCAGGCCTCACGCATCCGCAACATGTTCAGCCTCGCCAGCCGCTACAAGGGCCAGGGCGTGCAGCGCGTCTACTCCTACAACTGGTTCGGGATCGAGAACGGCGGCTGCGGCTCGACGTGCCGTTTCGACGCCGGGCTCGTCGACGCGGACGGCTCACCGCGGCCGGTCTACAGCGTGTTCGCCTCAAAGCTCAAGAACTACTCGCGCTGATTCACAGCTCGATGTAGGAGCCCATCGTCACGATGCGGTGCTCGGGCAGGCCGAACATCTCGACCGGGCTGGCGGCCGTTCGCGACAGCCCGAGGAACAGCTTCTTGCGCCAGCGGCTCATCCCGGGGTCATCACCGTGGACGATCGTGATCTTGGAGATGAAGTAGCTCGCGTTCGCGACATCGATATCCACCTCGAGCCCCTCCGCGGTCGCCTGCAGCAGCCCTGCCGGCACGTTCTGGAAGTCCTTGAATCCGAAGCGCAGGGCGACGTGCACGATGCCGTCGTCCCCGTGGCCGAGGTCATCGACCTCCACCCGCTCGGAGCGGTGAACATGCGGGACCCGCAAGGTCTGGACCGAGACGACGACCACGCACTCGTGCAGCACGTGGTTGTGGTCGACGTTCTCGCGCAGCGCGAGCGGCGTGGACTCCTGCACGGCGGACAGGAAGATCGCCGTGCCCGGAGCGCGCAACACAGGTGGATCCATCGCACGGATCTCCTCGACGAAGTCGGTGAGCCTGCCCTCAGCCTCGGCCCGCTTGGCCCCCACGAGCACGCGTCCGCGCTGCCAGGTGATCAGCAGGGTGAAGAGCACGGCGGCGAGCACCAGTGGAAACCAGCCGCCCTCCACGACCTTGGGCACGTTGGCTCCGAAGAACGCAAGGTCCACGAACAAGAAGCCGACGGCGCCCGACAGCACGAGCCACATCGGCTTGTGCCACAGCATGCGCACGACGACGAAGAACAGGATCGTGTCGATCGCCAGCGTGCCGGTGACCGCGATGCCGTACGCGGACGCCAGGCCGGCGGAGGATCCGAAGCCGACCACGAGGGCGACGACCGCGACGAACAGCAGCGCGTTGACCGCGGGAACGAAGATCTGGCCTTCCGCCTCGGAGGTATGACGGATCCGCACGCGCGGCAGGAAGCCCAGCTGCACCGCCTGACGGGTGACCGAGAACACCCCTGAGATCACGGCCTGCGAAGCGATCACCGCCGCGAGCGTTGCGAGCAGCACCAACGGCACGCGCGCCCATTCGGGCACGAGCAAAAAGAACGGGCTCTCGATCGACTCCGGAGAGCCGAGGATCAGCGCCCCCTGGCCCAGATAGTTGAGGGTGAGAGCGGGGAAGACGAAGAGAAACCATGCGCGGCTGATCGCCGGACGCCCGAAGTGACCCATGTCGGCGTAGAGCGCCTCGGCGCCGGTAACCGCGAGCACCACCCCGCCGAGCGCCAGAAACGCGACCGTTCCGTTGTCGATGAAGAAATCGATGCCGTAGGTGGGCGACAGTGCCTTGAGGATCGCCGGGCTGTCGATCACCTTCGCCAGGCCGGCGATCGCCAGGACGGAGAACCACAGGCCCATCACCGGGCCGAATAGGCGCCCGACGGCCTGCGTGCCGAAGCGCTGGATCGCGAACAGCCCCGTCAACACGACGAGCGCGATCGGGATCACCGCCGACTCGAGCCCTGGAGCCGCGACGTCGAGGCCCTCGACCGCTGACAGCACGGAGATCGCCGGCGTGATCATCCCGTCGCCATAGAACAGCGCCGCCCCGAAGATGCCCAGCGCGACAAGCGCCGCCTTTGCCATCCGGCCCTTCAGCGCGACCCCTTGGACGAGCGCGATCAGCGCCATGATCCCGCCCTCGCCTTCGTTGCCGGCGCGCATGATTAACGTCACGTACTTGACCGAGACGATGATCGTGATCGACCAGAAGACCAGCGAGATGATCCCGTAGACGCCGGCCTCGTCGGGCTTGACGGCGTGGTCATGCGCGCGGAACACGGTCTCCAGCGCGTACAGCGGGCTCGTGCCGATGTCGCCGAAGACGACACCGAGCGCCCCGAGCGTCAGTGCCGCGACGCCCGCCTTGCCGGCGGTGCTCGTCGCCGCAGCCTTGGACGGCTTGTCGCTCGGCGGCTGCGGTGGTGTCTCGCCGGGCATCGAGGTCTCGAGCCTAGCCAGGGCGCGCGGTCGAGGCTTCGCCGAAGGCTAGAAGCCGGGTGGATGACGCGCGACGTAGCCGCCCGTCGGGCGCATACCGGCCTGCCAGCGCGAGCCGGTCTTGCGGTTGCCCGACGTGTCGAAGCGTACGCCGGCGACGACCATGAACATGTGACCGGGGTTCGCGTAGATCGTGATCCATTTGCCCTTGCCGGGCTTAGCCCATTTCATGAACGGCCCGGAGGCCATCGGCCCGCTGACAAAGCCTCCCGACGCCAGCGCGTACGAGACCGAGCCCGAGCAGTCATAGCCCTTATCAACCCACTTACCATGCCCTCCGCCCCACAGGTATGGCGTGCGCGCGATCTGGTTGCCGGCGCGCACGATGTTGCGTACCTCTTCGGGCGCATCGAGCGGCGGCAGCGCGATGCCGTTCTTGAGCACCTCGGCGTCGCTGACCGCGGCGTCGCCGGTCGGACCCGGGTCGTACTTGGGCATCTTGTCGGGTTTGCTCGCCGACGAGGCGGGTTCGGCGGGCGCATCCGCGTCGACGTCGGCGCCCTCATCGGTCGGCAGCCCCGAGCTGTCGGCACCCTCACCGGCGACCGGCTCGACGACCTGCGGGCGCTTGCGCGGCAGCGTCGGCTCCTCGGCTGCGGCGGCGGCTTCCGCGGCGGGCGCCGGCGTCTTCACTACGGCTTTCCGCGGCGTGTCCGCTTCTGAGCCGCCCAACAGCGAGATTGCTGCCACGATGGCAACGGCGATCAGGGCCGCAAGCGCGGCAACGACACGGGGACGACCTCGCACGCCTCGCAGTATGGCGACGATAACCCGCCGGTGTGCCGCTCTGGCCGAACCTACTACTGAGCCGCGTCGCGCTCGCGGCGCCGGCCGCTGTCGAGATCGACGTCCACGGCTTTCACGCCGGAGACCTGCAGAACCTCTTCCATCACGGACTTGCTGCAGTGCCCGCAGGTCATGCCTTCCACGGTGTACGTGCGCTTGGGGCGTGACATTACTTCTTCACCCTAACATACCCAGGTAGGGTAATCTCCACGCATGCCCGAACCCGAACCCAGCCCTGCCGCCCCGGCCGCTCGCGGCTACAGCGCAAGCAAGGATCAGCTCCGCACGCGGCTGCGCCGGATCGAGGGTCAGATCCGAGGCATCGAGCGGATGGTCGACGAGGACCGCTACTGCATCGACGTCCTGACACAGATCTCCGCGGCCCAGGCCGCGCTCGAGAAGGTCGCCCTCGGCCTGCTCGACGGTCATGCCCGGTCGTGCGTGCTGCCACTCGAAGGTCAGCTCCAGGCCGACCGCACCGACGAGCTGATGGCCGCCGTCGGCCGGCTCGTCAAGCGCGGGTAGTGGGCCGATAGCGGTCCCCGGGCCCGACCACGCGCAACGCCAGCGCCAGCTCGAAGCGCACGTCGGCGTCGTCAAGGGCGCTGCCGAACGCCTCGCGCAACTGAGCGAGGCGGTAGCGAACCGTCTGTGGATGGATGTCCAGCTCGCGCGCGGTCTCGTCGATGCGGCCCTGGCGGTCCAGCCAGGCGGCGAGCGTCGGCGTCAGGCGCGCGCGGGCGGCGGGGCGCAGCGCGTCCAGCGGCGCAAGCCGCTTGGCGGCGAACTCCGCCGCCAAGCCTGGGTCGGCGTGCAGCAGCAGCGCCGTCTCATGGTCGTCGGCCACGACCAGCCCGTCGCCTGGCAGCGCGCCCGACGCGCGCAGCTCGAGCGCTCGGCGCGCGCGGTCGGCGCTGCGAGCCGCGTCGACGAGCGCCACGGTCGGCCCCAGCGCCGCGGGCGTCGCACCGACGGCGAGCGCCAGCTGAGCGCGCCGGCCCGGGCCGTCGGCATCGGGGACGAACGCAAGCACGTGGCCCGTCGGCCCGGCCTGCTCGCCTTCGCCCGTGAGGTTTGAGTCCTCGGCGCCGTCGAGTACAGCGGCAACGACACCGGGCCCCAGCCGGCTGGCGACCGGGTCGGCCTCGGCGCCGTCGACGATCAGCGCGGCGATTCGTGCGGAGGGAGTCCAGGCGGCGCGCGCTGCCGCCGTGCGCAGCACCTCGCGGGCCGGCGGCGGATCGGCGGCGAGCAGCGCAACGAGCCGAGCACGGCGGCGCTGGCGCTCGCCGGCGCCGGCTGCCTGCTCGGCGGCGTAGCCCTCGATCGACTCGCTCGAGATCGCGTCGATGTAGGCGAAGATCGCTTCGCCGAGGCGGTACAGGGTTGCGGGCTCCAGCTGTGCCCGCTCGCCGGCTTCGACGAACCGTCGCCAGGCGACCTGCGCCCCGACGCGGTAGGCAGCCAGCAGCGCGTTGAGCGTGCGGCCCTGGCGCATCTCCAGCCGGCCCAGCTCGACGTAGGTGCGACGATCGCCTTCGCTGACCTCTTCGGGATACTCGATCGTGTCGACGAAGCGGCGCAGCGCTCGCTCGGTTCCATAGCGCAGCGTGACGCCGAAACGTCCCTCGAGCGGGCGCGAGTAGGCGGGCACCTGAGCGGCGATCTCGCGCAGCGTCTCGGCGGCCAGATCGGGGAGAACCGGGCGCAGAACCGCTGCCACTTCTGGCGGGATGGCGCTCATATGCTCACAAAGCTACAGACTTTGCGCGTGTCGACCACAGATATTTGACAAGATACGGGCATACGTTGACCGATAGCCTCAAAGCCATGCCCAAACTCCTTCGCTACGCCAACCTCACCGCGGTCATCGTCCCGTTTCTCGCGTTCATCCTGGCCGTCGTCCTGCTGTGGAACAAGGCGATCGGCGCCATCGATCTCGCGATCTTCTTCGTCATGTACTTCATCACGGGCTTGGGAGTTACGGTCGGCTATCACCGCCTCCTCACGCACCGCGCCTTCCAGGTCAGCAAGCCTGTCGAGTACGCCTTCGCGGTCGCCGGTTCGATGGCGCTCGAGGGACCGCCGATCGCCTGGGTCGCCGACCACCGCCTGCACCACGCGCACACCGATGTCGAAGGCGACCCGCACAGCCCGCACGTCGGTGATGGCTCGGGCCTGAAGGGCCTCTGGCACGCGCACTCCGGCTGGCTGATGAAGACGCAGGGCGGCGCCGAGTTTCGCAAGTACGCGCCCGACCTGTGCGAGGACAAGGGCATGCGCTGGATCAGCCGCAATTTCCTGCCGATCGTCGGCATTGGCCTGCTGATCCCGTTTCTCGCAGGTTTCATCCTGCACGGCTTCTCGCTGACCGCGGCCCTCTACACGCTGCTGTGGGCCGGCTTCGTGCGGATCTTCTTCATCCACCACGTGACCTGGTCGATCAACTCGATCTGCCACTTCTTCGGCAAGCGCCGCTTCGATGTCGAGGACAAGTCGACGAACGTGGCGTGGCTGGCGATCGTGACCTTCGGAGAGTCCTGGCACCACAACCATCACGCCTTCCCGCGCTCGGCGCGGCAGGGACTGGGGCGCTGGGAGATCGACATCTCGGCTGCGTTCATCTGGATGCTCGAGCGCATCGGTGTGGCAACGAACGTCGTGCGGATCACGCCTGAGCGCCAGGCGCAGAAGCTCGTGGGCGCCGCCGCGCCGGCACCGGCCAAGACCGGCGCCGCAGCCTAGATCCCGGCGGCTGCCCGGCCATCCGATTGCGGTGGCCGGCAGCAATCAGGCCCAGCCCACACCGGACCCACTAGCGTTCGTCGGCGTGACCGACTCCGTGACCGACAACGGCGGCGGCGAGCAACTCGAGCTGACGCTCGGGCCGCTGTACCTCGTCGTCGTCGACGATCGCGTGAGCGCTCCGCTGTCAGGTCGCGCGGAGCGCTTCTATCGCTCGCCTGCGCAGACGCTCGAAGCGGCCCGCTGTCTGGCCGCGCTGCTGCTCGATCGCGGCGACGAGCTGGCCGGGGACGGCCCCTGGCGACGCCCGCTGCCGGGCGGCCAGCGCCACGTCTGCATCGTGCGCGCCCCGGTCGGCCCAATCGACTGACCATCGCGCCCACGACCACACGGTAGGTTGCGCCGATGCGCATGCGCGCGGCAGTTCTCGAGCAGTTCGCCCAGCCGCTTGTCGTGCAGGAGCTCGATCTCGCCGAGCCGCGGGCGGACGAGGTCCTCGTGCGGGTGGCGGCCTGCGGCGTCTGCCACACCGACTTGTACACCGCCTCCGGCGTCGACCCCTCCGGCTATGCGCCGGCAGTGCTCGGCCATGAGGGAGCGGGCGTCGTCGAGGCGATCGGCGAGGGGGTCAGATCGCTCGCCGTCGGCGACCACGTCGTCGCGCTGTTCTCGCCCCAGTGTCGTGAATGCGTGCACTGCCTCAGCCCGAAGACGAACATCTGCCTCGCGATCCGCGACCAGCAGGGCAAGGGCTTTCTGCCCGACGGCACGACGCGCCTGTCGCGTGACGGCGAGCCGATCCGTCACTTCATGGGCACGTCGACCTTCGCCGAGTACACCGTCATGCCGGAGATCGCGCTGGCCAAGGTCTCGCCTGACGCGCCGTTCGATCGTGCCTGCCTGTTCGCCTGCGGCCTGTCGACCGGGCTCGGCGCGGCGATGTTCAGTGCAAAGGTCGAGGCGGGCTCGACGTGCGTCGTCTTCGGCGCCGGCATGGTCGGCCTCGGCGCCGTCGCCGGCTGTCGCCTGCAGGGCGCCGAGCGGATCGTCTGCGTCGACCTCTCTGGAGAGCGCCTCGAGCTGGCCAAGGGCCAAGGTGCGACCGAGCTGATGCTCGCCGGATCGGACACCGTCGAGGCGATCCTCGACTCGACCGGCGGCTTCGGCGCCGACTACACCTTCGAGGCGACCGGCATCGTCAGCGTGATGCGCCAGGCCGTTGAGTCTGCCCGCATGGGCTGGGGGCTCGCGACGATGTGCGGCGTCGCCGGCAAGGGTGAGACGTTGGACATCATTCCGCGCTACCTGATCACCGGGCGTCGCGTGTGCGGCTCGTCGTTCGGCGGCGTGAAGGGCCGCGACCAGGTGCCTCAGCTGGTGCAGCGCTACCTCGACGGCGACATCGACGTCGACGCCTTCCTGTCGCACCGCATCTCGCTCGATGAGGTCAACAAGGGCTTTGAGCTGATGGAGGCCCAGGACGGCATCCGCAGCGTGATCGACTTCGGCGGGTAGGGTCTCAGCCCGTGCGGACCAGATCTCTCACGGCGCTGCTCGCGGCATCGTTCATCGTAGCCGGCTGCGGTGGCGACGATTCGCCCAAGCGCGAGGCGAACACAACCACCACACCGGCGACCACGGGTACCACGCCCGCGAGTTCGGCGAGCCCGGATGCCACGGTCCGCCGGTACTTCAGCGCGCTCTCCCTGCGCGACGGCGACCTGGCCTGCACGCTGCTCAGCAAGCAGGCTCAGCGCAAGGCGCTGGCAACCGTCGAAAAGAGCCGCAAGAAGCAGTACAAGACCTGCGGCCTGGCGCTCGCGGACGCTGTCTCCGTAGCCGGCAACCAGCAGCTTCAGTCGCTGGAGCTGAAGATCACGAAGTCGACGGTCGACGGCGCCCGGGCGAAGGTCCGCGTCGAGGGCGGCAAGCGCGACATCGCCCTTCAGAAGGTCGGCAACCGCTGGGTCATCACCGACGGCATCGGCTAGCTCTCCGCCGCGCGAACCTCCACGCGCCCGTCGCGCTCACGCGCTTCGTAGACGGGCTGCGGATAGGTCGACGGCCCGCGCTCCAGCGATCCATCCTCGAGCCGAAAGCGCGTCTGGTGCAGCGGGCACTCGATGCAGTCTTCGACCAGATCGCCCTCATGCAGCGCGCCTCCGCGATGACTGCAGCGGTCGTCGAGCGCGTAGATCGTGCCGTTGCGGCGCACCAGCATCAGCTCGAGGTTGGCGAGCGTCGCGTGCGCCGGGCGATTCTCGAGCAGCATGCTCGCGTCGAGCACCGGAGTCCAATCCGTGGGTCCGCTGTTGAAAATGGTCTGGTCGACACCGACGCCGCGCGCGTAGGCGAGGTCGCCGCCAAGCCAGCCACCGGCTCCGAGCGCCCCCGCCCCGGCCAGCCCGAGCGCCACGCCCGCCGTGCGGTTTCCGCTCCGACGAGCCGCCAGCGACGCTGCGTACAGCACCAGCGCGCTGACATTCGAGACCGCGTGCACGATGCCGATACGGCGGATCGCGTCATCGCCCGGCTCGCTGTCGGCCCAGTCTGACCAGCCGGTCACGGCCGTCGGACCGGCCGCCGCGATGCCGATCGCAATCAGGATCTCGGCGGCACGCTCGCTGTCACGGCCGCCGACGATGTCGAGCATCGTCGCGCTCGTCCACGTCCCGATCGGGACATCGGTCAGCAGCGGGTGCAGCGGATGGCCCATTGGGGTACCGCTGAGTACGTCCTTGATCGTGCCCGCCGGCAGCAGCTTGCGAATCTGGCGGCCGATCGCCTTCGCGGGGCCGTCGAGCACCTCGAGCGAACCGATGCTTTCGCTGATCGCGTGGCCGAGAGGGCTCCTCATGGTCTGCCTCATGCCCTGTGTGCGCGGTTGCCCAAACGTGACTGAAGTCTTCGTGCAGGTATCAGGCTTGCCGAGCGCTATCGCCGGCGACGGTCGTGCGTGATCATGCTCGACCTCGACGACTTCAAGTCGATCAACGACCGGCTCGGGCATGGCGCGGGCGACGAGCTGCTGAAGGGGATCGGCGAGGCGCTGCGCGAGCGCGTGCGCCGCAGCGACATGTGAGTCAGAAGTTGCACGCATCTGCCTCACGACACCAGCCGCAGGCGATACTGCAGGGCGTGGCCGACGTCACCATCCGCCCTGCGACCGGCGGTGACTCGCTCGCGTGCTTTGCCGTCTTTCGGCGCTCGCTGTGGGATTTCATGCGGCGCATCGGCTACCTGCCGCTCGATACGCCCGACCCTGATCCTGACGACCAATGGCCAGCGTATCGCACCATCTTCGGGCACCTCGCCGCAACCTGCGCCGAGTGGTGGATCGCCGAGGACGGCGGCGGCACGCTGGGCTACGCGCGTTCGATCGAGCGTGCCGGCACCCTCGAGTTGACGGAGTTCTTCGTCGATCCCCGGGCGCGCGTCGCCGGTCTCGGCCGCAGCCTGCTCCAGCGCGCCTTTGCTCCGGGCGTTGGAACGCACCGCTCGATCATCGCGACGGTCGACGCGCCGGCGGTCGGGCTCTACCTGCGCTTCGGCGTGGCTCATCAGACGACGGCGGTCGACATGACCTGCAGCCCGCGCGCGGTCGCCGCGCCGGCGGACTACGACGTCGCACCGGCGACGTTCGACGAGATCGTCGGCATCGATGCCGAGCTGCTCGGGCATGAGCGGCCGCAGGACATCGCGTTCATGCTCAGCGACCGTCCCGCGCTGGTCCTGCGCCGCGGGGGGCGGCTCGCCGCCTATGCGTTCACCGCCAACGCAAACGGCTTCGCCGGACCGATCGCGGCGCGCGACCCGCGCGACCTGCCGGCCGCGCTCGCCGAGCTCGAGGGCGCGGCGCACGCCGGCGGCATGGAGCGCCTGGACCTCACCGTCCCGCTCAGCGCCGGGACCGCCGTCGACTGGCTTCTGGGCGAGCGGCGATGGCGCGTTGATCCGTTTTATTGTCTGTTTCTGGCGGACGGCCCGTGGGCGCAGCTCGATCGCCACCTGCCGTTCAACCCGTGCCTGATGCTCTGAGCCACCGTCACCGCACGGCCACGCGTTGAATGTTTTCGTGCGCCATGATGCCGCCCGTGGCCCCGGTCGAAATCCGAAACCTGACGAAGCGCTTCCGCGGCGTCGAGGCGGTCAAGGATCTCAGCTTCGACGTCCAACCCGCTCGCGTGACGGGCTTTCTGGGGCCAAACGGCGCCGGTAAGAGCACGACGCTGCGAGCACTGCTCGGCCTCGTGCAGCCCACCGCCGGCACGGCGACATTCGCCGGTGAGCGCTACGACAAGCTCGACCGGTCTAGACCCTATGAGGTGGTCGATCCGAAGGGTTGACCGCCGAAGCTGTAGGCCGGACGCTCCTCGCGGGGGTTTGTCTGGCCGGAGAGTGGCTCCGGCTGACCCCAGGTGAGTGAGGAGG
>Ga0136637_1000377_pt1 | contig 10554 bp, 8 predicted proteins | sample AntDrymUQ8572106_2_FD_105497 | JGI IMG/M metagenome (GOLD analysis project Ga0136637, IMG submission 105497) | Polar desert sand microbial communities from Dry Valleys, Antarctica - metaG UQ857 (21.06) | ecosystem: Environmental > Terrestrial > Soil > Desert | place: Antarctica: Dry Valley... | reverse complement strand
GCGGCATCTGGCGAGTAGCTGGAGCCATCTGCTCGCTTCGTGCGAAAGGTGGGGCGGGTGGGGATCGAACCCACGACCTGACGGATCTGAGGTCCGCTGTTCTGCCAGGGTTCGTGGGTCTCGGTGGTGATGTGTTGTCGCTGGCCACGCCGGACATCGGCTGCTGCGGTGTGACGCCGTGATCGGTCGGGATCAGCCGTAAACGTGGGGCAAAACGTGGGTGCTGATTGGTCAACAGTCAGCCGAGTGCACGGCCAGCGGAGACCGGCTCCGGTGCGGTCACAGGCCAAGTCCGCGGTGAGGCTCCCTACGAGGCGAGTTGCGGTCGGCAGCTCGTACGCGTACCACGTGGGGCTGGGGGGCAGCCCGGTCATGGACTCGGGTGAGGGGTCTCGGGCGGGCCGCACGCCACCAGCCTGCCCGATCCGAGTGCACCCTGAGACGGCTCCCGACAGTAGTAGGACCCACCCGCGCCGACTAATGATCTCGAATCGCGACTCACTCGAGGACGGGCTGGGCGGGCTCATCGAGCGCGCCTGGGGGCTGGTGACCCCGGCCCGGTGGACCCTCCCAGGCCCAGGACACGAGGACAGATCACTACCGAGAGGACACCGTGTGAACACCAACTACTTCGTTTACAAGCTGATCTCACCCCGGCCCACCTTCGCGGGCGACATGTCCGAGGGCGAAAAGGCCCTGATGGGTGAACACGGCGCGTACTGGAGGAAGCTCTTCGAGCGCGGGCGAGTCGTCGTGTTCGGCGCCGTCCTCGAACCCGCCGGCGTCTGGGGCCTCGCCGTGGTCGAGGCGGACAGCATCGATGAGGTTCGTGCGATCGCGGAGGACGACCCGGCGGTCAAGACCCAGACGTGCTCCTTCGAAATCGGCACCATGTTGCCAGGGGCCGTCATTCGGGCGGCTCCCGTCGGGCCGTAAGCGCCGCCACCACGCCGACCCGCCGTCGCCCGACACGAAGCCCTTCAGGCCATGCTCGCCGCCCGCCACGTCGATGACGCCGAACCCGAGCAGCAGGTCACTGCCGCCGAATGGCTTGCCGCCCACCGCGCCGGGGTGCCGTCCTCGATGATGAGACAGGTCTTGCAAGGGCGGGGAACCTCGCCCGTTGGATGCGCAGGCCCGGGGCCCGGGCGAGAAGTCGGCTCGGGCGGCCGCGGCACCTGGCACAGCTCACGGGGCGGGTGCGCTCCGGGCTCGGCAGGCTGACGTAGCATCAGTGAAGCTACGAATCCCCGAGGAGGAGCGATGGCGTTGAACCTGAACAACATCATGCTGGGTTCGGAGGACTCCAAGAAGCTCGCCGACTTCTACGCCAAGGTGCTGGGCGCCCGAACCCCGAATGGAGCGACGAAGCTAACGGATGGTTCGGCTTCCAGGCCGGCGATGGCAGCCTGGCCATCGGACCCCACAGCGACGTGAAGGGCAAGAGCCAGCAGCCGGCCCGGGTCATGCTCAACTTCTCGACGCCCGACGTGAACGCCGAGTTCGAGCGCATCAAGGCCATCGGTGCCGAAGTCGTCACCGAGCCATACGAACCTGGGGGCGGCATTTGATCAAGGCAGCACGGCGGAAAATCCTGCCTGCTTCCCGCCTACGCAACAGACCCGCTGGACGCGGCGCTGCTGTGGGCCGCGTCCGGCCCCGGGGCAACCGTGGTCACGCTCGCCCCGGGGCCAGCTCGACCTGGCCGACGGCCTAGTCTAGGCGCGACGTACCGCAACCCGCGGGTCAACGGCCTCACCAGACTTGATCCGGGCGCGTTATGCTTGCCGCGCTACGAGCGTGAACCCACACCATTCAAGCCTGGGACAGGATCCAATGAACTCCTCCCGCGACGTCGAGTCGCCACTTCCGGATCTGACCGACACCGACCTGACGAAGTTGCTCTCTAGCAACGATTTGGTGCTCCGGCAGGCGCTGCAGCGCGTTCGGGAGCAGTCGTCGACGGGTGAACAGATCGTGGCCGGGTTCAACTCAGCCATATAGCGCACTGTGAACGGCGGACAGGTTGAGGGAAGCAGCGACCGAACGGGCGGCTCCGAGCCAGATGAGTGGCCGTACACCGGCCTGGACATGGCGGCGCTGCGGACGGGCGGATGGCGTCCGACCCCGTTCCGGCAGTTCATCGTGAAGCTGCACAGCCGCTGCAATCTCTCCTGCACGTACTGTTACGTCTATTCGATGGGTGACTCCACCTGGCGGAGCGCTCCGCGGGTGGCTGACCCGGCCACGCTGGCCGCCGTCGCGGGACGGATCTCCGAGCACGTCGAGCGGCACCGCCTTGAGTCGGTGGACGTGGTCTTCCACGGCGGCGAGCCGCTGCTGGCCGGTCCGCCCGTGCTCGCGTCGGCGGCCGAGGCGATGCGCCGGGCCGTGCCCACCACCTGCTCGGTCCGGCTGTCCGTGCAGACCAACGGCTTGCTCCTGAACGAACAGGTGCTGGCCGTGCTGCACCGGCACCGGATCCAGGTCGGGGTGAGCCTGGACGGCCCGGCCGAGGTCAACGACCGCCACCGGGTGTACGCGGACGGCCGGGGCAGCTATGCCGGCGTCGCCCGGGCGCTGCGGCTGCTGCGCTCCCCCGAGCACGTGTCGCTCTACGCCGGCCTGCTCTGCACCATCGACGTCCGCAGCAACCCCGTGTCGACCTATCGGTCGCTGCTGGATCTCCAGCCGCCGATGCTGGATTTCCTGCTTCCGCACGGAAATTGGACCACCCCGCCGCCGTTGCGTGATCCCAGTTCCGTCGATCCGGTCTACGGCCGCTGGCTGACGGCGGCGTTCGACGCCTGGGCCGCCCGCCCGGACACCCGGATCCGCTTCTTCGAACAACTTCTGGACGGGTTGCTCGGGGGGCACAGCTTGTCCGAATCGGTGGGTGTCAGCCCGGTCGGCGTGCTCGTGTTCGACACGGCCGGCCGACTGGAACAGGTCGACTCGCTCCGTTCGGTCCGGCACGGCGCGGCCGCAGTCGGTATGGACGTTCACACCCATTCCCTCGACGACGCGCTCGGTCATCCCGGCGTGGTGGCGCGCCAGATCGGCACCGCCGCGCTACCGGATTCATGCCTCGAGTGCCCTGTGCACCGGGTCTGTGGCGCCGGCTTCTATCCACACCGCTACCGCGCCGGAACCGGATATCGAAATCCATCCGTCTACTGCCCCGACCTGCTCCACCTGATCCGGCACGTTCAGCGCCGGGTCGCGGCCCAGGTGTGCGCCCTGGGCCGGAGCGGAACATGACCACCACCCACCGGCTGCCCGCGGCGGACTTCGACGAGCTCGCCGCCGGGTGCGGCGGCCCGAGCGCGATCCGGGTGCTGGCCGGGGGCCAGCTGAGCACCCGGTTGCTCCGGGTCCGGGCGCTGCTGGATCTGGTCCAGGACGACCCGGGCCCGGACGCCGCCGCGGCCCGGGCCGGTTGGCGGGTGCTCAGCGAGCTGGGCCGCGAGCGCGCGGCCGAGGTGCTGCTGCACCCTCCGGTGGGCGCCTGGCTGGCCCGGTGCCTGGCCCGGCGGTTGGCGGCCGGTCCCGGCGACCGCCCGGACGACACGCTCGGCCACCTCGCCGGCATTGCGGCCACGGCGGCCATCCGGGCCGGTCGGGACGTCGAGCTGCCGGTCCCGGTGCGCGCCAGTCTGGTGCACCTGCCGCTGCTCGGGGCGTTCCCGGTGCCGGCGCCGGACGGCCCGGCCGCGCTCACCGCCGCGGCCGGCACCGTCACGGTCCGCTCGGCGGCCGGCGTCACGCGGTTCCGGCTGGACGGCCCCGGTTGGTTGCCGCTGCGGCGGATCCGGGTCCCTGCGGCCGGTGGCCTCGAGGTGTACCTGGACGACCTCGACCCATACCGGGATCTGCCGGGGCTGGAGCTGGCCGGCCGGCTCGACGCCCCCGCGGTCAAGCGGTGGCGACGGGTGCTCGGGGCCGCGTGGTGGATGCTGGCCCGGCACCACCCCGGACCGGCGGCGGGACTGGCCGCCGGCCTGCGGTCGGTGGTGCCGCTCCGGGACACCCGGGCCGACCAGGGCGTCAGTGCGACCTCGGTGGAGTGCTTCGGGTCGGCCGCGATGAGCCGGCCGGCCGCCCCGGACGTGCTCGCCCTCGGCCTGCTGCACGAGTTCCAGCACTCCAAGCTGGGCGCCCTGCTCGACCTCCTCCCGCTCTACGACCGGGACCGCCGGCTGCTCCTCTACGCCCCCTGGCGGGACGATCCCCGGCCGCTTGGGGGCCTGCTGCAGGGCGCGTACGCCTACGTCGGGGTGACCGCGTTCTGGCGGGTACAGCGGGAGCTGCGCACCGGCCGAGCCGCGCGGTTCGCCGAGTTCGAGTTCGCCCGCTGGCGGGAGCAGAGCAGTCGGGCGGTGGACGTGCTGGCCGGCTCGGGCGCGCTCACCGCGGCCGGCGAGCGGTTTGTCGCCGGGATGGCCGCGGAGCTGGCCGGCTGCCGGGCCGAGCCGGTCCCGGCGGTTGCGGCCACCGCGGCGGAGGAGGCCAACCGCGACCACTGGGTGACCTGGCGGGCCCGCAACCTCACCCCGGACCGGCACCGGGTGCTGGCCGCGGTGGCGGCCTGGCGGGCCGGCCGGCCCTGGCCCGGCGCCGGGCCGGCCAGTCGCCCGGCGGCGGCCGGCACCTTCGCCCCGGCGCCCAACGCCCGGCTGACCCTGTTGCACGTCCGGATGCGGGAGCCGGACCGCTTCACCCGGCTGCGCGGCGACGCCGCCGCGCTGATCGCCGACCTGCCCCATGCCACCCCCGCCGACCTGGCCTACGCCGACGGCGACTTCACCGCCGCCGCGGCCGGCTACGCCCGGGCACTGGCCGCGGACCCGGGCTCGGCGCACGCCTGGTCCGGACTGGTGCTCGCCGCCGGCCGGGGCAAGCCCGGCGACCTGCCGCCGGAGCTGCTCCGGGCGCTTAGCGACGAGCTGGCCCGGACCGGCGGGCCGCAGCCGGACCCGGTCGCGCTGGTGGCCTGGGCGTCGGGCTAGATTGCCGGGATCTCGATGTCGAACTCGGCCCGCCGGCCGGCGGCGGTGTCGATGAGCACAGGGTGCTCCGGGCCGAGCACCCGGGCCAGCCGGGCCAGCGTCTCCTCGAACAGCCGCTGACCGTCGGAGTCCCCGGCCGCCCGCTGGTCGATGGAGAGGCTCACCAGGTAGAGCAGGGTGTCCGGGTGGCTGGGCCCCCGGCTCCGGGCCGCAGTCTGGGCCACCTCCGCGGACACCTCCCTGGCCGCCTGGTGCTCGCCTCGGGCGGCCAGGTCACTAGCCCGGTTGGCGAGCGTGGCGACGGTGAAAAAGTGGTCGGACCCGTGCAGGCGGCGGAAGACGTCCAGCGCCCGGTCGGTCCGGGCGGCGGCCGACTCCAGGTCGCCCTGAGCCCGCTCGACCACGGCCAGGTTGACCGCCGCTGCCTGGGTGAAGAAGTGTTCCTCGGTGAACAGCGCCCGGCCGCCGGCCAACGCCGCCTGGATCAGCCGGCGGGCGCTGACCAGGTCGCCGATCGCCCGCTGGTTGTTCCCGGCGGTGATCATCGCGTCCAGGGTCTGCTGCTGCTCCGGCCCGAACCGGGCCCGGTGCAGGGCCAGGTTCTCCTCGCTGGCCTGTGCGGCCAGATCGTAGTTGCCGGCCATCCGCAGCGTTGCCGACAGCACCCGGTTCGCCGACAGCAGCTCGGGGTGGTCGCTGTCGAACACCGGCGCGAACCTGTCCAGCGCGGTCCGCAGCATCTGCAGCGCGCTCGGGAAGTCGCCCTGGAAGTAGGCGTCCCGGGCGAGGTTCACGGTCGTGGACAAGATGTACGAGTCCTTCGGGTCGAGCACGCTGCGCCGCCGCTGCAGGGTCTCCTCGTCCAAGTCGTACGCGGCTCCGAAGTCGCCGAGCAGCCGCAGGTCGACTGCCAGGTTGTGGCAGCACCGCAGCGTCTCCGGCGCGTTGTCGCCATACACGCGGCGGTGCAGGGCCAGGTTGTCCTCGTCCAGCCGGCGGGCGTCGGCGAACCTCCCCTGCACCCGGTAGTCGGCGCCAATGCTGTTGCGGGTCGCAAGCGTGTGCTCGTGCTCCCCGCCGTAGATGCGGGCCAACCGGTCGATCGTGTCCTCGTTGATCAGCCGGGCCTCCTCGTACTTGCCCAGCCACCGCAACGCGTCGGCCAGGTTCCGGCTGACCAGCAGGGTCTGCTCATGGTCCGCGCCGAGCCGCTCGGTCCAGTGCTGCCGGGCGTAGCCGGCCAGGTCGCGGCTGCCCTCGAAGTCGCCCCGCCGATAGCGGTAGCGGACCTGGTCCAGCACGACCTTGCGGGCCTTCGGGTCGGCGCTGTCGACGATGGTGGTCGGCATCACGTGGGCCGACAGCTCGGCCAGCTGCGGCCAGCTGTTGCGGGTGTCGGGCGAGCCGGGGTTGGCTAGGGTCATAAGCGCGTGCACGCCGTCGACGTACGCCCGGCGCTGCTCCGGTGTCACGCTGGCCCGCAGCACGGCCTGTACCAGCCGGTGCACCTGTACGGTGTCCGCGGCGGGGTCGATCTTCGCCAGGGCGTACCGGCCGATCTCGCGGACCGCCCGGCGCCTGCGGATGGAGTCGGCCAGCGAGCTGGCCAGCGGCTCCGGTAGCCCGACCCCGTGGCCGAACTTGAGCACCCGGACCGGGATCGGCTCCGGCCCGAAGAACGCGCACAGCTCCAGCAGCTGCAGCGACGCCGGCGCCTCCGCCCGCAACCGGTCGAACACGATGCTCCAGGTCGCCGCGATCGAGGCCGGGTACGTCTCGGAGCGGTCCTCCGGGCCGGCCGGCGTCTCCCGCTGCCGGTTTGCCCGCTCGTGCTCGTCGAATAGCTGCAGGTACTCGTCCACGCTCATGCCGGACTCGGACAGCCACACTGCGGCCTGCTCGAGCGCGAGCGGCAAGTCACCGAGTCGCTCGGCGAGCCGGTCGGCGTCCTGGTCGGACATCGGCTGGCCGCGCCGCTTGAGTAGCTCGACGCTCTCCGCCCGGGAGAACACCTCGATCCCGACCAGCTCGGCCTTGTCGGCGCCCCAGTCCTGGTTGCGGGTGGTAATGATGACGTGGCCGGGGCCGATCGGGGTGAGCGGCGCGATCTCGTCCGGGTTCTCGGCGTTGTCGAAGATGACCAGCCAGTCTTGGTACGGCTCGCCCCGGCGCAGCGCGGTCAGCACGGCCCGGACCAGCTGGCCGGTGTCACCCGCGTCCGGGTCGATCACGTCCCCGCCGGCAGCGGCGCCTACCAGCAGCGGGGCCAGCGCGGCCAGCTTGGCCCGGGCCTCCGCCGGCTGCGACGCCGGGATCCACCAGACGACGTCGTAGTCAGCGCTGAAGCGGTACGCGTACTCTTGGACCAGTTGGGTCTTTCCCACCCCGCCGAGGCCGCTGACCGCCTGCGGCACCACCACCGCGCTGGGCGAGCTGGCCAGTCGCTGCCGGAGCTTCAACAGCTCGGCGTCCCGGCCAACGAAGTGCGGGTTGCGCAGCGGCAGGCTCAGCACCAGCGGCTGCGAGCCCGGGAACCGCGGCGGCGCCACGGCGGACGGCCCAGGCGGCCAGTGCCCGGACGGCCGCAGCCCCGGGTCGTGCACCGCGGCCAGCACCTCGTCCACGGCCGCCTCGGCCTTGAGATTGGTTAGGTCGACCGGGACCCGGCTGGAGTAGCGGCCCCAGGTGTCGAACTTGGTCACCTTGACCGGCACCAACAGCCCCTGGCCGCCGGTGTGGTCCCGGGCCAGCGCGGCGTCCCAGGCGATCCGGGCGATCGTCGACTTGAGGTAGTCGGGCGACATCACCGCAAGCGTGCAGGAGGCGCCGGAGATGGCCCGGCGGAGCTCGGTATCCAGGTCCGATCCCGGCGGGAACGCCGTGCCCTGCAGGGACACCTCGTAGCCAACCGAGGTCAGCTGGTGGGCAAGCCAGTCGGCCCACATCCGGTCCTGCTCGACATGGCTGATGAACACGTCGGTGGCGGCCGGCTGCTTGGTCCGCTCGAACTCCCCCAGCCACCGCCGCCGGTCCGCCTCGTTCACCCCCACTAGCCGGGTGACCGCGCCGCCGGTGAGCACCCCGACCAGTCGCTCGTAGCTGGCCAGCAGCGAGGTCTCCTGCAGCGGCCGGTCACCGATCGTCGCGAGGATCTCCTCGTACGCGTAGAACGGCTTGTACGGGACCTCGATCTCTCCCCAGAAGCGCTCCCTCTCCAGGCCGTCCAGGTGGTCCAGGAACGGCGCGAACACCCGCTGGACGTAGTCCCGGCCAGCCTCCAGCTTGCCCTGCTCGGCGTCCTCGATCCGCATCGGCACCGGCACGATCCGGATCGGCCGGGACGCCCGGCCGCGGATCGAGGTGGCCGCGTCGGCTGCGCCTTCGATGCTCTGCCCGTTCATCGTGAAGCAGTTCACGACCGTGTCCGGCAGCGCCATGGTGCAGATGCTGGCGGTGTCGCTGAGGCCGGTGCGGCTGTCGATCAGGACGTAGTCGTAGTTGCGCTTCATGTTGTCGCGGAGCTGGACGAAGAACTCGCCGCCGCCCTGGCGAGTGTATAAGGTCTCCCAGTCCAGTGCCGACACCCGGCCCGAGTACGACCCGTTCCGCCGGCCGGCGGGCACGAAGTCGACCGTGCCCTCGCCCGGGAAGTCCCAGTCCAGGGACACCGCGTACCGCTCCACCTCGGCCCGCTCGGCTAGCCAGCCGGAGTCGCCGTCGTGGCCGGTCTCCATCGCGGCCGAGCTGAAGTCCCAGACCAGGTCGATCACTCCGGCCGACGTGCGTAGGCTCTTATCGACCAGGAACGGGTGGAAGTAGCGCAGCAGACCGGGCGACTCGAGGTCCCAGTCCAGCACCAACACCCGCCTGCCGTTGCTGGCCAGGATCCAGGCGGTGTTGGCGACCGCCATCGAGCGGCCGGTGCCGCCCTTGAAGGAGTAGAAGGTGATGATCTCGCCCTGTGCGTCGGGACTCATCGGTCGACCTCCCGATCGGGGAACTGCATCATGGGCCGCTCGGTCCAGGACTCGGCGCCGGTCCACCGGCCCACCTCACCGCTGCGGAAGACCCGGCTCTGGGCCTTGACCAACACCTCGGCCAACTGTTCGCGGAAAGCCGCGGACGTCCCTATCCGGATCCGGAACAGATCGTCGGAACGAATGATGTTCTTCGGGAACGCCATCGCCAGGTCCTGGTAGAGCTGTTCGGCGTTGACGGTCGCCTCGGCGTCGTACTGGCTCCACGGCACCATCACCGCGGTCGACGGCTCGTTGCGCTTGTCGTACTCGACCAGTTGCTGCCGGTACGAGTCGATCCGGGTGGTCCAGACGTCCACCAGCAGCACCACCAGCTCGTTCCGTCCGGCGGCGCGCTCCAGGACGGCGACCACCTCGGCCGCCTCGGCCAGCCGGGAGCTCAGGTTGTGGTCGGCCGCCACGGCCTGGGCGAAGACGCTGATCCGCTGGTCCAGCTCGGGCCGGTACGGCGCCCAGTCGAACGGCTCCGGGCCGTAGTGACGCAGCTCGTCCCGGACCTCGGCGAGCTCGCGCTGCGGGGCGGCGACGATGACGAAGTAGACGTGCTGCGGGCCGGACCGCCGGGCCCGGGGCGCCGGGACCGCCGTCGGTGGTCCCGGCGCCGGCCGGGGCTCGGCCAGTCCGGCGGTGAAGGTCTGCCAGGTGGCCGCCGGCTGGGGCCGCGGGCCGTGGAAGGCGCTCTCGACGTCCGCGATCGGGTAGCCGTCGTCAAGCTGCGGCATCGGGTGCGGCCAGGCGACCTCCAGCATCCGCTGCGCCAGCGCCCGCAGGAAAATGAGGTAGTCCTCCCGGTACCGCCGCAGGCGGAGCAGGTGGTAGAGGCCCTCCCGCGCGTACGCCGGGCCGAACGCCGGGTCGGTGTACTGCAGCTGCCGGGCCGGCTCCGGGACGTCCGGCGCCGGCACCCACAACACCGGCAGCAGGGTCTGCGGAACGGTGCCGTGCAGCCGGCGGTAACGCTCCGCCCGGGCGGAGAACATCGTCCACTCCCGGCCGCAGAACTCGCTCGCGAAGTAACTCGGCGAGCAGAGCGCGACGAAGGTGGGACTGGTGTTCAGCGCACCGAACAGTTCCTGGGCCCAGGACGCGCCGGCCCGCATGCTGGCGAAGTCCCGGAATCCCGGCTCGTCCCCGCTCACCCCGCTCTGCCGCTGCACTTCACGAACTAGGTCTTCGAAGAACTTGGCCACATAGCCGTCCTCGTCGGCGTGCGCGTAACTCAGGAAGAAGCGAGCGGGCACAGGTTCCCCTGACGGTCAGGCAGGCGATACGTCCTTGGAGCCGATGGCACAAGGTTGACGCCATCCTAGCTGCCGGTCCGCGAATACGTGCGTGGTGGCGACCCGCCGCGGCCACTGCGCGAAACCCGCACGCGGCTGGTCCAGGGCGGCGGGATGCTGCTGTGCACCTTCGCCGACCCCGACGGCAACTACTTCCAGCTGGCGACGCCCTGGAACCCCGAGTCGACGTAGGTCCCGCCGCCCAGGGCGGCGGGGAGCCGGGTCTCG
>Ga0136637_1000376_pt1 | contig 10555 bp, 8 predicted proteins | sample AntDrymUQ8572106_2_FD_105497 | JGI IMG/M metagenome (GOLD analysis project Ga0136637, IMG submission 105497) | Polar desert sand microbial communities from Dry Valleys, Antarctica - metaG UQ857 (21.06) | ecosystem: Environmental > Terrestrial > Soil > Desert | place: Antarctica: Dry Valley... | reverse complement strand
CTCCACGGCGATCTTTGAGTTTCCCTCGGCATCGACCAGCAGTTCGTCGGTACCCAGCCGGTACCTGCCGGTGCGTTCTCCTGGTTCCATCAGGGCGGCCGGGCTCAAGTATGCCCAGTCCACCCCGGACTCGGCCCGATAGGCAGCGAGCTGCTCGGCGCCGGCCAGCGCGATGTCGGACAGTTCGGCCAGGAAATCCGGTGCCTCGCGCAACGTCCTGCCGCCCGACCCCGGCACGGTCAAGCTGCCCGCACCGCCCACGACCAACAGCCGAACGCCGGTATCGGCGAGCCCGGTCAGTAACGCCTTGGTGGTGATGACGAACTCACTCTCCCGCCCGGGCGCCGGGCGGGTCGCAGCGATCACGACGTCCTGGCCGGCGCTCAACACGGCGACGTCCTCGACGTTGCCAGCGTCACCGGTACGGGCGGTGACGGACGGGTGCAGTTCGCCGAACCGGGACGACTTGCGCACTACGGCGGTGACGTCGTGGCCACGGGCCACTGCCTCGCTCACCACTCGGCTCCCCACGTTTCCGGCCGCTCCGAACACGGTGATCCGCATCGTTTTCTGCCGAGTCGGTCGAGCGATGCGCGGGGCCCGGGTCTGCGCCGCGACGATGGCGGCGAGTACGACCAGGCCGCCCAGCGCCTGTGCCGCAGTGAGCTCCTGGTCGAGAACGAGCCAGCCCAGTGCAGTGGCGACCACCGGGCTGAGCAAGCCGAGGAATGTCACGCTGGTGGCGGACAGGGCGCGGAGCCCCATGAAGAAGAGCGGATAGGCCAGTGCGGCCCCGATGATCGTCAGATAGCCGTAGCCAACCAGGTTCGAGGTGCTCAGCGTGGCGGGCAGTGGGCCCTCGACCAGGAGCGCGACGGGAACGAGCAGGAGGCCGCCGGCGACGAGTTGCCAGGCGGTGGTCGCGAGCAGCGGAGCCGGTGAGACCCACCGTTTGCTGAGGACGACCCCGGTGGCCATGACGGCCGCGCCGCCACATGCGGCAATGACGCCAAGGCCATCCAGTCGTGAGTCGGCACGGAGAACGAGCAGGGCCACCCCGGCCAGACCGGCGGCGGCGGCGATCGTCGTACGCAGCGTCAGCCGCTCACCGAGCAGGCGCGAGGCAAGACCGGCGACCAGCAGGGGTTGCGAGGCAAGGATGATCGCGGCGACCCCGCCGGGCAGCCGGTAGGCGGCCACGAACAGCAGCGCGAAGAACGCTCCGATGTTCAGGGCGCCGAGCAGCAGAGCCCGCCACCACCATGAGCCCTGCGGTATCCGCCGGGTGAGGACCAGGAGCAGCAGGCCAGCGGGAAGTGCGCGCAGCACTGCGGCCAGCAGCGGGCGGTCCGGCGGAAGCAGTTCGGTCGTGACGAGGTAGGTGGATCCCCAGATGGCCGGTGCGAGCGCGGTGAGCGCGGCGATCCCGAATCGATTGTTTAGCACTAAGTCAATACAGTTCATCGCTAAGGGATCCGCCTGAGTGACCTGCCTCACCGCTAAGGGACCTCTAGGCTGAGGACGTGCCAGACCACGTCGACCGAGTGCTCGAGCAGTGGGCCGAACAGCGTCCTGACCTGGACGTGTCCCCGATGGCTGTGATCGGGCGCCTGTCGAGACTCTCGCTGCTGATCGGCGCGGAGTTGCGACGCACATTCGGCGAGCACGGGCTCGACCCCGCCTCCTTCGACGTGCTCGCCACCCTGCGCCGAAGCGGGCCTGTCCACCGGCTGACCCCGGCAGAACTGATGCGCACGGCCATGGTCACCTCCGGGGCCATCACCCAGCGCCTCGACCGCCTCCAGGCCCGCGGCCTGGTGACCCGTACCCCGAGCGAGTCCGACGGCCGCGTCCTGTACATCACGCTCACCGACGAGGGCCGGGCGCTGATCGACCGGGCCCTGCCTGCCCACGTCGAGACCGAGCAGCGCTTGCTCAGTGCCCTCACAAGGCGCCAGCGCGATGGGCTCGCCGACGCACTCCGGAATCTCCTGGAGTCACTCGGTGACAGCACGGACACGCTCGCCGCTGCCGGGCAACGCAGGCCCAAGCACGGAGAGCCAGGCAGTCGTGGCTGAGCGGATCGTCTCGGAGCTGTTCGACCCGTCGATGTGGCGCAATGTGGACGGGTTCGACTTCACCGACATCACCTACCACCGGCAGGTCCTCGACGGTACCGACCAGCCGGTCGTCCGGGTCGCCTTCGACCGGCCGGAGGTACGCAACGCCTTCCGGCCGGGGACGGTCGATGAGCTCTACCGTGCCCTGGACCACGCGCGGATGACCTCCGACGTCGGCTGCATCCTGCTCACCGGCAACGGGCCGTCCGTACGGGACGGTGGGTGGGCGTTCTGTTCCGGTGGCGACCAGCGGATCCGCGGGCGTACGGGATATCAGTACGCCAGCGGGGAGACCGCCGAGACCGTCGACCCCGCGCGGGCCGGGCGGCTGCACATCCTCGAGGTGCAGCGGCTGATCCGGTTCATGCCCAAACTCGTGATCGCCGTCGTGCCGGGTTGGGCGGCCGGGGGCGGGCACTCGCTGCACGTGACCTGTGACCTGACGCTGGCCAGCGAGGAGCACGCGCGGTTCAAGCAGACCGACGCTGACGTGGGGTCCTTCGACGGCGGGTTCGGGTCGGCCTACCTGGCCCGGCAGGTCGGTCAGAAGTTCGCCCGGGAGATCTTCGCGCTGGGCCGGACCTACACCGCCGAAGACATGCACCGGATGGGCGCGGTCAACGAGGTCGTCCCGCACGCGGAGCTGGAGCGGACCGCCCTGCAGTGGGCGGCCGAGATCAACGCGAAGTCGCCCACGGCGCAACGGATGCTGAAGTACGCGTTCAACATGATCGACGACGGCCTGATCGGCCAGCAGCTCTTCGCCGGCGAGACGACCCGGTTGGCGTACCTGACCGACGAGGCAGTCGAGGGCCGAGACGCCTTCCTCGAAAAACGCGATCCGGACTTCAGCCCGTACCCCCGCTACTACTGACCGGGGGCACACCCCGACGCCGCCCCGAGTTGATGATCGGCATGTTGGGGGGTTTCGCCGCTCATCAGGCTCAGAAAAGACCAACCTTCCGATGATCAACTTGCGTTGTCGGCGGTGGAGAGCAGCACGAGGGTGTCGCCGCGGCTGTCCCACTCGATCAGGCCCTCGTCGGCGAAAGCGCGCAGCCAGCCCTCCATCGGCCACGTTCCCCATCGCCGGCGGAAGACCTGCGCGTTCTGCACGATGTCTGCCAGATGACTGCGTGGCGGGTCCTCGATCGGGTGGTGCTGGTGCCAGGCCCAGGCGCCTCCGACCCAGGAGAACTGCATGCCCAACTTGCGCGCGGTGAAGGCCAGGTCGGTGTCCTCGCCGCCGTAACCGACGTAGTCCTCGCAGAATCCGCCGAGCTCGGCATAGTCGTTCCGGCGGATCGCGAAGGATAGCGACCAGAACAGTTCGTACCGGCATTCCGGAACGAGGACGCCATCATCGGGCACCGGGCGCGCGGGGTGCGGTACCGCACGTCGAGCGAGCTCGTCGGGATCGGCATCGGCGCCACGCCCGCCGATCGCCGCGGGCAGGTAGCCGACGGGTCCGGACAGCAGCCCGCCGGACTGCTGAGCCACCCAGCGGTAGCGCTCGACCAACTCAGGGCACGGGATGCAGTCGACGTCGAGAAAGATCAGGAGGTCGGCCGAGGTCGCAGCCGCGCCGGCATTCCGCGCCGCAGCCAGCGGAAGGCGATCGCGGTCAACGCCCGACGGCTGGACCATCTCCACCTGCACGACCGGGGGACCCTCCGGCATGTCCCGCCACGGATCAGCACCGCCCATCCGGACGATCACATGCTCGACCTCACCTGGGCCGCGAATCAGCCGCTGTACGGCCAGACCGCGACGCATCCGCGCCAGGTGCGCGATCCGGTCACGAACAGTGGTGATCACGGCTATCTCGGTCACGGGTCAGCCCACCGGCAGCCGCGGAGACGGCGCGACTTGTCTGCCGCCGGGTACAGCGGATGCACCGGCTTGAGCGCCGCCTACGGCCGGGGCTGCCGGCTCCAGATCATGTACGGCGGACGGGCCGGCATGTCCACCGCGACCAGCCTCGGCTACCTCGAGCATGGCCGCGGCCATCCTGGCCGAGCCGCGACCGTCGTAGTACGCCGACCAGCCTGTCCCGCCTAGGGACTGCGCCCGGTCGAGCAGTCGCGGCCAGCTCTGCCGGTCGGGCCAGGTCGGCACCGAAAGGCACAGCCGGTGCCGGACCAGAGCCGCTGCCTGGGCCTCCTGCTCGCCGAAGGGTCGGTGCTGGGGTACGGCGATCAGGGGCCGGCCGGCGGCCGCGACGTCAGCGATAGCCGCGTCACCTGGGGCCGCGACCACGACGTCGGCTCGGCAGAGCATCGGCCACGGATCGGCCAGCCAGCCAAGACGTTCGACGATTCCTGCACTCTCAGGGGCGGCGCCGATTCGGCCCGCAGAACGGACCGGCTCCCTATCTGCGCAGGTGCCCAACAGATGCCAGTGCGTATCGGGTACGGCCGCTGCCTCACGCAGCACAGCCTCGGTCATCGAGTCCCCGCCACGACCGAGCATCAGTACGACGCAGCGACCCGCCAGCCCACATCGACCCCGGGCTCGGGCACGGCCGTCGAAGCGCGACACCGGTCCCACCCACACCGTCTTGTCGAGCCAGCGTTGCGGCCATCGGCCATGGGTCACCCGCGGCCAGGGCGCGATGATCGTGGCGGCGACGTCGTAGCCAAGTGTGTGCGCACGATCCATCCGTTTGCCGCGCAGGGCCACCGCGACCGGTGGGATCGAGAGCAGCCGGGCCAGTAGCAACACCTCCACCGACACGTCGCTGACCAGCACCGAGCAACGCTGCTGCTCGGCCCACCGTACGATCTGGCTCGTTCGCTCGCGTAATCCATTGTTCCGCAATGGAACCCAGTGCAGGCTCTGAGCTGCTGTGACATCTCCGTTGATGGGCGGTTCGTCATCGCGGGACAGCAGGACCTGGTTGATCGCCACCGGCGACTCAGCCGAGCTGAGCACCGTCATCCGCGGCCCGAGGTGCGCGGCGACCGCTGCAGCCCGGTGCAGGTGCCCGGCCCCGACGTGATGGGCGTAGTAGCCGATCATCGGCCGCGCGGACCGACAGCCTGGGCGGCAGGCGTTGCCGCGGCGCGGAGGAGGTCACGGGGTGCCGGCAGCCGTACGGGGGCGGGAAAGCCCATGACGTCGCGGTAGAGGTCAACGTAGGCATCCACCATTCGCTGCACGTCACAGGTCTGTTCGGCCCGGGCTCGGACGAGGGTGCGATTGAGGGACATGGCGGCGACGATCGAGTGTGCCAGGGCCGCAACATCTCCGGGCTCGGCAAGGCTGCCGCTCTCGACATCGAGGACATCTGGAACCGCGCCTCGGGCGAAGGCTGCCACCGGCGTCCCGACCGCCAGGGATTCGGCGACGACCAACCCGAACGGCTCGTCCCAGCAGGGCGTCACCAGGGCGACCGCGGAGGACCCGACCAGCGACACCAGATCGCGATGCTTGAGATGACCCACCCAGCTCGCCCCACGGCCGAGGCGCGGAGCGATCTCGTGGTCGAAGTACTGCCGGTCACAAGCCGGCCCGGCCAACACGAGCGGGATACCCGCGAGCGCCGCCGCATCGATCGCCAGATGTGCCCCCTTCTCCGGCACCAGCCGCCCGGTCCAGACCGCCTGGTGCCCGCCCGGCCCGGGGACCCAGCGATCCAAGTCGACGCCGTTGCCGATGACCGGGATGACTCCCAGTGCCGGTGCCCAGGCGCGCGCGGTCCACGGGGAGACAGCCACCGGTCGGATCCGTCGACCGCCGTGCAGGGCAGACTCCAGCCAGGGAGTCGGCGGAGTGTGCAGGCTCAGCACGGGCGGACGAGGCAGCAGATCGGCCATCGCAACCGGCAGATAGTGCAGGCAGTTGAGCTGTACGACGTCGTAGGACTGCTCGGCGGCCAGGCGGAGCATCAACCGTTGATACGCGTGGTGCTCTCGAAGGAACTCCTCGGGTGGCATAGACACGTCCCCGCGCGCCTGAGCCGAGGGACTGAACCCGGTGTCCTCCAGGATCTCGACCCTGCTCAGCTCGGGATCAGATCCCTTGCCGGCAAAAACCGTGACCTCGTGACCGCGCCGAGTCAGCAACGAGGCCAGCGTCCAGGTGTGGGCCTCCATGCCTCCGGCGAACGGCTCGGCGATCGGAAACCGGACACCGGCCACCAGCGCGATCCGCAGAACCGGGGACGGGCTCAGCGCTTTCCCGCCCTCTCGGCTCATCGGAGCACATCCCGGTAGATCTCCTCGTGGACCGCCGCGATCTGACTTCGCTGCGCGGTACGGGTTGCCGCGCTCAGCGGCGCCGGTCTTCCCGCGGCGCGGGCTGCCCGCACGGCCCGGCTCAGCGAGACCGCGTCCAATCCCGACTCATCGAGCCGAAACGAATGCACCGGACTCTGCTCGGCGTAGTAGCCGCAGGTCGGCGCCGCCACCGCCGTACCGAGGTCTCGGCATGCCTCGAGCCAGCCGGAGTGAGTCCCGTACCGGTACGGCAGCACCGAGATGTCGAGGGCAGCAAGGTAGTCCCACAGTTCGGCATCAGAGAAGAAGTCGTGTACCTCCACCTGGGCTCCGCGAGCTGCCGCCGTACGCAAGGCCTCGACCACGGCAGGGTCATGCCGGTCCCCGTCGGTCTCTGCGACGTCGCGGTGGATATCGACCCGCAGCCGGGCGTCCCCCATCTCCTCGACGGCATGCATCAAGGCCGCGATCACCGGCGCCCCGGACATGCACGGCCGCATGCTCTTGAGATGCAGACCCACCAGGAATGGGCCCGACCCGGATCCGGCGGCGCGGAAGTCGGCCGCGGCAGCCCGTACTTCACGACGGCGCATCTCGTCGAGATCGAGGATGTGCGGATGCGGTACGACCCGGGCGACCCGCCCCCACCGGCGTTCGATCTCGGCCGCTGCCCCAGGTGTGAGTGTGATCAGCGCGGCGGCGGCCGGAAGGAGGATGTCGAGGTGCTCGTCGTGCGCGATCGCAGTCTCGTGGTGCGGATTGCGTAGATCATGGACTGTCTGGACCAACGGCTTCCCGAGGTCGTGCAGTACGGCGACCAACTCGCGCAGCAGATCCGGCGCACAGCCGTCGAAGCCGAAGTGGACGTGGAAGATGTCGAAGTCGTCGGCGTGCGCGCGTACCCAGTCCGGGGCCAGCATTGCCGGCGGCCACCAGGGGGTGGTCGGGTCGGGCAGGCGGCGTACCGGATCCCGGCGATCGCTCTCTGCGGGAGCGGAACCCGGATGCGTCAGGTGCCGGATGTAGACGTGGTCGGCCGGGATCGAGGCGATGCGTAGCGCAGGCGCGATTCCAGCAGCGGGATCCAGCACCAGATCAGAGGCAGTCACCGTGTGGTGTCCTAACTCCCCGACCCGAGATTCTTACGTCGTAAACTTACGTCGTAAGTGTCTACCACGGGAACGTCGTGAAGTCACCAGTTAGGCGGGGAGCGGTAGCCGTCGCGTTCCTCGAAGCCGTGCAGTTGGGCGCCGGGGTGGGCCCGTTCGCGGCGCACGATCACCCGCATCCCGCCCCGGCCAGCCGGGCAGGTTCAACGGGTCGGTGATCTCGGCCAGGTCCGCGCCGTCTCGGACGCCGCGTGCCGTTGTCGTCTGCACTGGCGAGGTGCCTCTCCCGCTCGGCGACCTGACTCTCGACAAGCTCAGAATCTCAAGCGGGCTAGGCACTTCCGCGCGTCTCCTGCACGTGTCGGACACCAAGTTCAGCCCGCTGCTGCAACAGCGGGGCTAGAGGCCTGCTGGACGAGCACGGCGCGAAGCACTACCTCATTACCTTCTGGATCTGCGAGCCGGTATCGATCCGGTGAACGCTCCTCCTCGAGCCTCTGCCCTCCGGCTGCGACCGCGGCATCGACACGCGGCTGAAGCTGATCGGAAGGCATCAGCAGCTCGACGTGGAACCGGTTACGTTGACGCCGGCGTTCGATCTCGGTGGCGTCCATGGGCTGGAAGAAGACCACAGGGTTGAGCTGTCGGGGGTCATCCAGATCGGTGATCCGAGAGTTCGGCGCATGCACGTAGCCAAGGACGGCGCGCCAGAACTCGCGAACGGAGGAGATGTCCACCGCATCGATCCCGGCCTGCACGAAGCGAACTCGACTGTTGTCCGCCCTGAGTCCAGCGGCGCGAGCCGCGCCCTGCACCGCGCCAGCAAGGTCGACGAAGCCGGCGACCTCCCACTGATCCTTGCCAGAGTCGAACACCACACCCTGTGGCCGGAGATCGATCATCAGCGCGATAGCCGCATCGTCGGCGAGGCGAGCCGCGGCCGCGGCAAGCTCGGCTGCCTGCCTAGGTGGACTCCTGGGTAGCAGGCCATGGCACCGAACAAGACACTCCAGTCCGTGGTGGACACCTCCCCCAGAACGCCGCCCGGAACGAGATCGACCTCATTGCCGTCGAGGTCGGCGAGCGTCGCATACCACTCACACGTGAAGGTGTCGTCGCCACCCTCGGCCTTGAGCGCCTCCACGGAATCGCTGATCGGACCTGGGTACCCCGCGTCGACATGGATGCGATTGCGAAGCGGACGCGTCTGGTTCGACTGCTCGAACCGGATCGCCGGGCAGCGTCGCAAGCGGTCAGCAAGCGTGTCGGCGTCAACGTCCCCGTAGTCGAGGGCCGTCCGCCAGAACGATTTCACCGATGCCGGCGCAGCACTGTCAACCTGAAGTCGCATCTCCTGCAGCACGCTCGGGTCGGAGGCCAGCCCCAGCGTGCCCGCCGCATCCGAGATTGCCTGCATCAGAACTCCGGCTCGCTCAGTATCGCCAGCCCGTTCATTCGGCGCACTGACGCCGACCCGCACCCCGTCAGCGCGGACATCCATGTCGGGCAGCGGGAAGTCGTCCGGAAGGAGATCGACGATCAGTCCGGCGAGCGACGCAGCATGGACGTGTGACGATGCACGGAACCACGCGTAGTTGCCGAACCAACGACTCTCCAGGCCGCGTGCACGTCAGTCACTCCGTCAGCCTCGCACAGCGCAGCCTTGAGTCATCTTCGCTGCCCGTCGACACCCGCATCACCGACCACCGGCGCGCCGCTCACCCCACCGGAACGGAAGGGCCGCTTAGGTCAGCTAACCAGCAATAGATCAATTCCCGAGCCCCTAGCGTCGCGCATGAGCGATGTCTGCACGTTCGCGCGGCGGCCGTGCTGCGAGGGTTTGAAGAGTTCCTCGGCGCCGATGAGGAGTTGATCATCGCCGAATTGGGCATTTCTCGCAAAGTAACTCCCCCATTCGTCAATGATCAACTCTGATTTTGGCCCTACGGTGACAACCATGAGCGATGAGACCGCGTCCGCAACCGGCACCGCCCGGATCGGGGTGACCGGGCTGGCGGTGATGGGGCGCAATCTCGCCCGCAACCTCGCCCGTAACGGCTTCACCGTGGCTTTGCACAACCGGTCGTACGCCAAGACCAAGAGCCTGTTCGATGAGCACGGGGACGAGGGCGAGTTCGTACCCAGCGAGAGCGTCGAGGACTTCGTCGCCTCGCTGGAGAAGCCCCGCACGATCATCGTCATGGTCAAGGCCGGTGACCCGACCGACGCGGTGATCGACGAGCTCACCCCGCTGCTCGACGAGGGCGATGTCGTCATCGATTGCGGTAATGCGCAATTCAGCGACACCCGGCGCCGCGAAGCCGCGTTGCGCGAGAAGGGGCGCAACTTCGTCGGCGCCGGCGTCTCCGGCTGCGAGGAGGGCGCGCTGCTGGGCCCGAGCATCATGCCCGGCGGATCGGTGGAGGCCTACGAGCGGCTCGGTCCGGTCTTCGAAAAGATCGCCGCCCAGGTCGACGGCACGCCGTGCTGCTTCCACATCGGCCCGGACGGCGCGGGGCACTTCGTGAAGATGGTGCACAACGGCATCGAGTACGCCGACATGCAACTCATCGCCGAGGCCTACGACCTGCTCCGGGAAGGGTTGGGCATCACCCCCGCAGAGGTCGCCGACATCTTCCGGGAGTGGAACGAGGGGGACCTCGAGTCCTTCTTGATCGAGATCACCGCAGATGTGTTGTCGCACAATGATTCTCGTACAGGCAAGGCTTTGGTGGACAGCATCGTCGACGAGGCCGAGCAGAAGGGGACCGGCCGGTGGACCGTACAAAGTGCCCTGGATCTCGGCGTACCGATCACCGGCATCGCCGAAGCGACCTTCGCCCGCTCGCTGTCCGGGCACTCCGAGCAGCGGGCCGCGGCACGGGCGGCTTTCGGTGGCGGGACGGGTCCGGCTTGGGCGGCCGACGACCGGGAGAGCTTCATCGAGGACGTGAGCCGAGCGCTGTACGCGTCCAAGGTCGTCGCCTACGCCCAGGGCTTCGATCACATCCAAGCCGGTAGCGAGGCCTTCGACTGGGACATCGACCGCGGGGGGGTGGCCACGATCTGGCGGGGCGGCTGCATCATCCGGGCCAGGTTCCTCGAT
>Ga0136637_1000375_pt1 | contig 10563 bp, 12 predicted proteins | sample AntDrymUQ8572106_2_FD_105497 | JGI IMG/M metagenome (GOLD analysis project Ga0136637, IMG submission 105497) | Polar desert sand microbial communities from Dry Valleys, Antarctica - metaG UQ857 (21.06) | ecosystem: Environmental > Terrestrial > Soil > Desert | place: Antarctica: Dry Valley... | reverse complement strand
CTTGGCCCCACCCATGCTGCCCCCGCCGACGGGCGTGGCAGAAGCACCGCCGTCGAACTTCCCGTGCCTGGGAGATGCCCCGCCCACCAAGTGCCTCCCGATGGACGGCGCCTTCGTCGAGGTCGGACCGCTGGTCGACGCCCTCCTCGACAAGGGGCTTGAGGTGGTCACCATGAGCGAGTCCGTCGGTGAGAGTTCCGACAGCTCGGCGAGCTCGACCGTCCTGCAGTTCGCCGTGACCGACCGCGCGGGCCGGATGGGCTCGGCGGCGATCGGTGTGTACGACGATCTCGAGTCCGCCCGCCAAGCAGGCGCCGGCACGACCGAGGCAGCGAGCTGGTGCGCGGTACCGCCGGTCGAACGACCGGAGTTCGCGTGGAGCGTCGCTGGCGACGGCCCCGCGTGCACCGGGCTCGAGCACTCCGGTGTTGCCCAGATGCTCGGCTTCTACCACCTCGAGGACGCGGGCGACGCTGTCGGCGCGACCCTGGTTCGTTCCGATGGCTCGGTCATCTCTGTCTCGGTCGGCCAAGCGCCAGCCGCCGAGATCTCGTCCGACGCGTCGCCACTCGCCGCGGTCCCGCTGAACGTCGCGGACCTCCTCGACCTACTTGTCCAGCTGGACGCCGGGAACCGGGAGCCGTAGCCGTCGTCGGCGGTGGCCGCCCCGCTCCTTGGGTCCTGTACGGAACAATGGCGGGCGTGACGATCCCGAACGTGCTGGCGGCCCGCTACTCGTCGCCAGAACTCGTCGAGATCTGGTCCGCGCCGAACAAGATCATCCTCGAGCGCCGGCTCTGGGTCGCGGTGCTCCGGTCCCAGCGCGAGCTCGGGGTGGACGTACCGGCCGGCGTGATCGAGGCGTACGAGGCGGTCGTCGAGCGAGTCGACCTCGACTCGATCGCCGCACGCGAGCGAGTCACCCGGCACGACGTGAAGGCGCGGATCGAGGAGTTCAACGCGCTCGCCGGGCACGAGCACATCCACAAGGGCATGACCTCGCGCGACCTCACCGAGAACGTCGAGCAGATGCAGGTCCGGGACTCGACGCGGCTGGTCCGCGACCGCGTGGTCGCGACGCTGGCGCGACTGGCGCGGCTCGCCACCGAGCACAGCGCCTTGACGATCACCGGACGCAGCCACAACGTCGCGGCCCAGGCGACCACGCTGGGCAAGCGCTTCGCCAGCGCGGCCGACGAGCTGCTCGTCGCGTACGAGCGGCTCGAGAACCTGCTCGAGCGGTACCCGCTGCGCGGGATCAAGGGTCCGGTCGGCACCGCCCAGGACCAGCTCGACCTGCTCGGCGGCGACGAGGAACGGCTGGCCCGGCTCGAGGCAGAGGTGGCCGGGCACCTCGGCTTCGAGCGGACGCTCACGAGCGTCGGACAGGTCTACCCGCGCTCGCTCGACCTCGATGTCGTCGCAGCGCTCGTGCAGGCCGCGTCGGCACCGTCCAGCCTCGCCACGACGCTCCGGCTCATGGCCGGGCACGAGCTGGTGACCGAGGGTTTCCGGGAGGGCCAGGTCGGGTCGTCGGCCATGCCGCACAAGATGAACACCCGCTCGTGCGAGCGGGTGAACGGCCTGGCCGTCGTGCTGCGCGGGTATCTCACGATGGTCGCCGAGCTCGCTGGTGCGCAGTGGAACGAGGGCGACGTCGCCTGCTCGGTCGTGCGCCGGGTCGCCCTGCCTGATGCGTTCTTCGCCGCGGACGGGCTGTTCCAGACCTTCCTCACGGTGCTCGACGAGCTCGGCCCGTACCCGGCGGTGATCGAGCGTGAGCTCGACCGGTACCTGCCGTTCCTCGCCACCACCCGCGTGCTCGTCGCCGCGGTGGGCAAGGGGGTCGGTCGGGAGGTCGCGCACGAGACGATCAAGGGACACGCCGTCGCGGCCGCTTTGGCGATGCGTGAGAAGGGTGCCGACGGGAACGACCTGCTCGACCGGCTGGCCGGGGACGAGCGCCTGCGGCTGTCCCGCGCGGAGATCGACGCTCTGCTCGCGGACCGGGCCGCGTTCACTGGCGCGGCGGCTCGTCAGGTCGACATGATCGTCGCGCGAGTGGGCGTGATCACGGCGGCCCATCCCGAGGCCGCCGCCTACAACCCGGAGGAGATCTGGTGAGGCGTTGGATCGGTCGGATGGTGCTGGTGTGGCTCGGGCAGCGGGCGTACGCGTGGTGGCAGCGGCGACAGGCGCAGAAGCCCTAGGACGCCGGGCCGGTTCGTCACCGCGCGTCCTGACCTCGGACCTGACCCATGCGACCCGTCTACAGCGGCAAGGTCCGTGATCTCTACGACCTGCCCGACGGCCGGCTGCTGCTCGTGGCCAGCGACCGGATCTCCGCGTACGACGTCGTCCTGCCGACCCCGATCCCCGACAAGGGCCGGATCTTGACGGCGATGTCGCTGTGGTGGTTCGACCAGTTGGTCGACCTCATGCCCAACCACGTGATCTCCACTGACGTGCCGGCGGAGTTCGCGGGTCGGGCGATGGTGTGCGAGCGGCTCGCGATGGTCCCCGTCGAGTGCGTCGCGCGCGGCTACCTGGCCGGGTCGGGGCTCACCGACTACCGGCGCGACGGGGCGATCTGCGGTGTCGAGCTGCCGGCCGGGCTCGAGGACGGGTCGCGCCTGGCGGAGCCGATCTTCACCCCCGCGACCAAGGCGGAGCAGGGCTCGCACGACCAAAACGTGTCGTTCGACGAGGTGGTCGTGGCCGTGGGCTCGGAGGTCGCTGCCACGCTGCGGGAGCTCACGCTGCAGGTGTACGGGCGCGGGGAGGAGATCGCGCGCGAGCGCGGGATCATCCTGGCCGACACCAAGATCGAGATCGGCACTCGACCGGACGGCACCCTCGTGCTCGCAGACGAGGTGCTCACCCCCGACTCGTCACGGTTCTGGCCGGTCGTCGGCTGGCAGCCCGGACGGGGGCAGGAGTCGTTCGACAAGCAGTACGTCCGGGACTGGCTGATCTCACCCGAGGCCGGCTGGGACCGCACCACCGGCGAGCCCCCGCCGCCGCTGCCGGACGAGATCGTCGAGCGCACCCGCACCCGATATGTGGAGGCGTACGAGCGGATCACCGGGATCACCTTCGACTGAAGCGCCATCGACGGCTGGCCGGCGCCCCATCGGCTCGACGGATTGATCCCGTACGACCTCCGAATGGTTGCTGCGGCCAGGGAGCACGGCCTCACCGTCATGTCGCCAGGGCGCTGAGCCTCGCCAGCACCGCGCGTCGTTAGGCTGGCGCGCACCGTCCCGATCCGCCCGAGGAGTCCTGCGTGCCGCGCGTCGTCGTCGAGGTCATGCCCAAGCCCGAGATCCTCGACCCGCAGGGTGTCGCCGTTCGCGGGGCGCTTGGCCGGCTCGGGTTCGAGGTGGCCGATGTGCGCCAGGGCAAGCGGTTCGAGATCGAGCTGGGCGGCGAGGTCGACGGCGCTGCGCTCGACCGCGTACGAGAGATGGCGTCGATGCTCCTCGCCAACCCGGTGATCGAGGACTTCGCGGTCCGGGCGGAGGAGAGCGCGTGACGACGACCAACGTGGTGAGCGCGATGGTGGCGAGGGTCGACGAGCTCGTCGAGCTCGCCGTCCGAGCCGGCGAGGAGATCCTCGACGTGTACGGCAGCGGCGACGCCGACGCCGCGCGCAAGGTCGACGGCTCGCCGGTGACCGAGGCCGACACCCGGGCCGAAGCGGTGATCCTGGCGGGGTTGGCCGAGATCGCGCCGGGCGTGCCGGTCCTGGCCGAGGAGGCCGTGTCCGCCGGTCACGTGCCCGACGTCTCGGGCGGACCGTTCTGGCTGGTCGACCCGCTGGACGGCACCAAGGAGTTCATCTCGCGCAACGGCGAGTTCACCGTGAACATCGCCCTCGTCGACGACGGCGTGCCGGTCCTCGGTGTCGTCCACCTCCCGGCTCTCGACGTCACGTATGTCGGCTCGCCCGGCCTCGCCGAGCGACGCGACGCCGACGGAGTGACGCAGATCGCCGTACGGCCGGTGCCTGACGACGGTTTCGACGTGCTGACCAGCCGCAGCCACAGCGACGAGGACACGGAACGGTTCCTTGCCGACATCGCCGTCCGGGAGCGGGTGTCAGCCGGCAGCTCGCTGAAGTTCTGCCGCGTCGCCGAGGGTGCTGCCGACCTCTACCCGCGCATGGGCCGCACGATGGAGTGGGACACCGCCGCCGGCCATGCCGTGGTGCTGGCCGCGGGCGGCGTCGTGTGCACCGTCGACGGCGATCCGCTGCGCTACGGCAAGGTCGGCCACGACAACCCGGCCTTTGTCGCGTACGGCTCGGCCCGCCCGTCGCTGGCGGGGAACTCCACAAGATCATGACCGCCCGCGTCGGTGTGGTGACGTTTCCGGGCTCGCTCGACGACGTGGACGCGCTTCGGGCGGTCCGGTTCGCCGGTGGCGAGGCCGTCCCGCTCTGGCACGGCGACACCGACCTCGGCGGCGTGGACGCGGTGATCTTGCCGGGCGGGTTCTCGTACGGGGACTACCTGCGCTGCGGCGCGATCTCGCGGTTCGCGCCGATCATGACCACTGTCGTCGATCGCGCCCGCACGGGCATGCCGGTGCTCGGCATCTGCAACGGTTTCCAGGTGCTGTGCGAGGCACACCTGCTGCCAGGGGCACTGATCCGCAACGATCAGCGCAAGTTCGTCTGCCGCGACCAGCGTCTGCGCGTCGAGAGCTCGTCGACGGCCTGGACCTCGTCGTACACCGTCGGCCAGGAGATCGTCGTGCCGCTGAAGAACGGAGAGGGCGGTTTCGTCGCAGACCAGCGCACGCTCGACGAGCTGGAGGGCGAGGACCGGGTCGTTGCCCGCTACGTCGGCGACAACCCGAACGGGTCGTACCGCGACATCGCCGGGATCGCGAGCGCAGCCGGCAACGTGGTCGGTCTCATGCCGCACCCCGAGCACGCGATCGACCCGTTGACCGGCCCCGGCACTGACGGCTTGGCGTTCTTCACCTCGGTCCTCGCCCACCTCGTCGCAGCGGCCTGAGCGACCGGTTGATGACCATGTTCGAGGGGTTCAGGCTGGAGCACGTCGACGTCGGCGACGTGACGCTCCGCGTACGCACGGGTGGCAGCGGACCGCCGCTGCTGCTGCTGCACGGGCACCCTCAGACCCACGTGATGTGGCACCGGGTCGCGCCGGTGCTCGCGGAGCGGTTCACGCTCGTCCTGCCCGACCTGCGGGGGTACGGCGAGTCGAGCAAGCCGCCGACGACCCAGGACCACGCGCCGTACTCGAAGCGAGCCATGGCCCGGGATCTTGTCGGACTGATGGAGCAGCTGGGGCACGACTCGTACGGGGTGGTCGGTCATGATCGCGGAGGTCGGGTCTCGTACCGGCTCGCGCTCGACCACCCGGAACGGGTCGAGCGCCTGGCAGTGCTCGACATCGTGCCGACCGCCGACATGTGGCGCTTCGCCGAGCGGTCGGGCAAGCGGTTCGGGCTGATCGAGTACCACTGGTACTTCCTGGCGATGCCGAACGGTCTGCCGGAGCGGGTGATCACCCCTGCGCCGTCTGCCTACTACTTCACCGAGCGCCGGGAGCGGTTCGACCCGGCTGCGCTGGCCGACTACGAGCGCTGTGTCGCGAACCCAGAGACCGTCCACGCGATGTGCGAGGACTACCGGGCCGGAGCCGGGATCGACGACGAGATCGACGAGGGCGACCGTGCTGCCGGCCGGCGGGTCCAGTGCCCGGTGCTTGCCCTGTGGTCCGGCCGCGACGAGCTCGGCGAGTGGTTCGACGTGCTCGACACCTGGCGCGGCTGGGCGGACGACGTGACCGGCCACGCGGTGGACGCCGGCCACTACCTGGCCGAGGAAGCGCCGGAGGAGGTCGCGACCGCTCTGATCGACTTCCTCGATCGCTGACGGCCGCCGGCTCAGAGCAGCGCGGCTCTCACGATCGAGGCGGCTCGGTCGTGCAGCGCGATCTCGCCCGGTTCGAGATGGGGATCGGCAGCTCTCATCCGGGCCGCTTCATCGAGCTGGTCCTCAGGTCGGCCGCCAGCCGTTGCGAGCAGGCGGACCAGCATCTCGTGTGTGCCAGCCTCGGCCAGGTGACCGCCGGCGATGACCTCGGCGAGGATGAGAGCGGAGACCGCGATGTCGAGGTCCGGCAGACCGTTCCGGGCGTTGCACCAGTCGATCACCATCGGTCCGCGTGAGCCGACCATCACGTTGCCGGGGTGCAGGTCGAGGTGGAGCATCCGCTCAGCTGGTGGGCAGCCGGGTCCCGGTGGGATCGCGTGCAGGCGGGTGTGCAGCTCGCCGAGGGTGACGCCCGCGGCCGCCGGCTCCAGGCGGCCGTCGAGAAGGAGCTCGAGCATGGTCGGACCGTCGATGCGTTCCATCACGATGTCCGGCCCGCTGGCAGACTCGACCTTCGGCACCGGGTAGCCGTGCGTGAACAGGTACGCCATGACGTCTGCCTCGACGGTCGCGTCCTCGTCGCCGTCGTACCGCCGCAGCACCCGAGCATCGTCGAGCGCGAACACGTGCGCGGTGCGCCCGCGGGCGAGCAGCGACGGGAGGTCCATGCCGCTCATCGTGCCGGACGGCTGCGCCGACGTTGGTGTCGCGCCGGCGGGACGCCTCTCGGCGCGTGGCCGCTCATGGCGGCTATGGGGTGGGGCCCGGGGTCTCCAACCGGCGCGACACCAGCTGAAACGGTCGTCTCTCGCAGGTTGTTCCACCGGTGCGATCGGAGTCGACCGATCTCGCCCGCTACCCCGGGCCGCGCAGCTGGGCGTCGGTCTCCAGGACCGCGAGGCGGTCGACCAGGTCGTTCATCGCGTCGCCGGAGTGGCCCTTCACCCAGCGGAAGGTCACGTCGCGGCGACGCTCGACGACCTCGATCAGCGGCTCCCAGAGATCGCGGTTGGCGACCGGCTGCTTCGCCGAGGTCCGCCACCCACGGGCGAGCCAGCCGCGCCACCACCCGTCACGGAAGCAGTTCACGACGTACGTCGAGTCGCTCACCACCACGAGCGGGCTGTCGGAGAGCGCGCGGACCGCCTCGAGCGCGGCCTGGATCTCCATGCGTTGGTTCGTCGTCGACGGGTGACCGCCGGAACCCTGGCGGCCGTCCGCCACCGCCCAGGCCCACCCGCCCGGACCGGGGTTCTTCGAGCACGAGCCGTCCGTGTAGACCGCAGTCACCCCGTCAGGCACCGGCTCCTCGACCCGCGCCGGGCGCTTGGCTCGGGGCTGTGCCGCGGGCGTCCGCCTTGCCGGGCTCCCGCCACCGTCCGGCGCGTCGAACAGCCCGGGCTTGCACGCCTCGTGGGCCCAGCCCGCCGCGCGTCCGCTCCCCGCTGCTGCGATCTCCTCGCCCGGCTGGATGCGTACGGAGCAGACCGCGCACGTGGTCGCGTACTTCGCGATCACGGCGACCTCGCTCCCTGCCTCACGGCGTACTCGTCCCGCGTGGACCGCGCGCACTCGCGGCGCGTGGCATCCTCGTCCACGTCGGCCGGGCCGTGCCGGCACCACGCCGCCGCCGGTCGAGGAGTGCACCGCATGCGCGTCGCGCTCGCCCAGATCATCACGACGGCCGATCCGCTGGCAAACCTCGAGATCGTCGCAGACTCGGTGGGCCGGGCCGCCGCGGCCGGAGCGCAGCTGGTCGTGCTTCCGGAGGCGACGATGTGCTGCTTCGGGGTCCCGCTCCGGCCCGTCGCCGAGCCGCTCGACGGTCCCTGGGCGACACGCATACGGGAAATAGCCGCCGCGGCCGGCCTGGTCGTGGTGGCCGGCATGTTCACACCGGACGGTGACCGGGTTCGGAACACGCTGATCGCGACCGGGCCGGGCGTGGACGCGTCGTACGACAAGATCCACCTCTTCGACGCCTTTGGGTTCCAGGAGTCCGCCACGGTCGCCCCGGGTAACGCCTGCGTGCAGGTGGAGGTCGACGGGGTCTTGGTCGGTCTCACCACCTGCTACGACATCAGGTTCCCGGCGCTGTTCCAGAACCTCGCCGCCGACGGCGCGCAGGTGATCGTGGTGGCCGCATCCTGGGGGGCAGGGCCGGGCAAGCGCGAGCAGTGGGAGCTGCTGGCCCGCGCCCGCGCGCTGGACGCGACCTCGTACGTGCTCGCCTGCGGGCAGGCAGACCCGGCGTCGGTCGGTCGCCCGGTCGGGACGGCGCCGACCGGGATCGGCCACAGCCTCGTGGTGAGCCCGCTCGGAGCGGTGATCGACTCCCTCGGCGCCGAGCCGGGCCTCCTCGTCGTCGAGCTCGACCCAGCGGCGGTCGCTGCAGCCCGGCGGGCGCTCCCCGTGCTCGCGAACCGATGGGATCAGGCCCCGCCGTCAGGTCGGCCGGGATGACCGGGGGGAGCCCGATGCCGACGATCGACGATGACCCGGTGAACCGCTTCGTCGTGGTGCCCGCTGCGTACGTCCTGCTCCGGCGCGAGGCGCACGAGGAGGTCAGAACGGTGCAGGTTCGCCGGCTGGCGAGAGGGCGAGCCAAAGTCCGCCGAACCCACGCACGTTATGGCAACGGACCTCGTTCGGGCCCTCGTGCGCGTAGAAGTACAACGGGTGCCCGCCGTAGGTGACCTGCATGGAGCCGTCGGTCCTCGGCGTGGTCCCGAGTGCGGCTGGGTCCGCCCCGTCGGCCGCGACCGGGGTTCCGTCGGTCAGGACCGGGGGCCAGGCGACGGCGCACTCGTCGTAGCACACGGGTGTGCCGGTCTCCTCCTGGTCGAAGAGGTAGATGGCCTGCCCGGCACCGTCGAAGAGGACCTCGCCGAACTCGCTGTCGGCCGTCGTGATCGTCGTTCCGGGACGGGGTGCTGGAGTCGGGACAGCTGTCGTCGCTGACGCGGTGGGCGGCGGGCTCGACGTCGGCGATGCCGACGGGCTGGTCTGAGCGGCCGTGGGAGCCGAGGACTGCTCCGCTGCAGGGTCCGCTGGTTGCCCCGCCGGTTGCCCCGCTGATGGGGTCTCCGCGGATGCACAGCCGACGAGGAGGCCAGCCGACGCGGCGAGCACGACAAGGAGACGCTTCATGCTCAGACGGTAGCGATCACTTGCCCCGCCCGGTCCGGCTCGGTCTCGGACGTCACTGCTCGGTAAGAACCGCGTACCCGTCTCTTCGCCCCGGACCGCCGACCGCACCGCGGTTCGGCCGGGCTGGTGTCCGCGGGCATTGCGGTCAGCGCAACAGGCGGGTGAGCTGCCATGCGAGCACGACTGCGCCGAGCAGCCGGCGGAACGGGTTCACGCCGCGAACCAGCTCGTCGGCACCCCACGCCGCGAGCGCGCCGGAACCGATCCACCCGAGCTCGCGCTCGCGCTCGGGCAGCACGTCGAGGAGGCGTACGGCGGTCGCAGCCAGCCAGACACCGATGGTGGCGTTCGGGAGCTGGCCGATGACGATCGCCCCGGTCGACCGGTCCCGGAACCACCAGTCGACAACGGCCTGCACCCGCGCACCGTACGCGAGCCCGTGATCAGGCAGCGGGGCTGAACCGCGCGCCGACCGACTTCGACCTGCCCACGCGCACGACGTAGGCGGCCGTCAGGCCAGCGCCACCATCGTCACGGCGACAGCGGCCAGCGCGAGACCGAGTGCCTGCACCCGGTTCATCCGTTCGTGCAGGAACACCGCCGCCAGCAGGACGGTGAGCGCCGGGTAGAGCGATGCCAGGACGGCGGTGACCGAGACCAGCTCGCCGCGCACCGCGAGCTGGTAGAGCACCGTCGCGCCCGCCGCGCAGACCCCGATCCCGAGTGCGCCGGCGACGAGCCCGCGGGAGATGCCTCGTACGGACGCGCCGGCGACCGCCGCACCGGTGCCGAGGATGACCACGGCGATGCCCTGGCCCAGCGTCAGCGGCCACAGGCCGGCCGGCTCCGGGACCTGGCCGAGGGCGAGGAAGACCAGGCCGAAACCGGCGCCGGCAAGGAGGCCGTCCCGGACAGACGCTCCGGACCGCCCACCCGCCGATCCTTCCGGCGCGCTGGACCGAGAGACGAGCCAGATCGCCGGGAGTGCGCAGGCGATGCCGATCCAGGCCAGAGCCGCAGGTCGCTCGCCGAGCGCGAAACCGGCCACCACCGGGAGGACGGCAGCGCCGAGAGCGGACAGCGGCGCGACCACGTTCATCTGCCCGCCACCGAGCCCGCGGTAGAGGAAGTAGGTGCCCAACCCGCTCCCGACCCCGGACAGCGCTCCCCAGCCCAGGTCCGCACCGGTCGGTGACCCACCGAGCGCGCCGGCCGCCACCACGAGGACCACGGCGCCGGCGACCTGCGCCAGGACCGCGATCGCCCACGGGCTGGCCCGGCGGGAGAACAGCCCGCCGAGAAAGTCGGCCAGCCCGTACGCGAGCGCCGAGGCAAGCGCAAGGACGATGCTCACTCAGGTGATCTTGCCCGCTGCCGCCCACCGTTGCGGCGCGGGGCGCATGCCCCCCACCCGCCGAGCCGATCCGCGGGCGTTGCGAGAGGCTGGGGCCGTGATCGACACCGTGGCGGACGCCGGCGCGAGTCCGGACGCGCAGCAGCCG
>Ga0136637_1000372_pt1 | contig 10598 bp, 8 predicted proteins | sample AntDrymUQ8572106_2_FD_105497 | JGI IMG/M metagenome (GOLD analysis project Ga0136637, IMG submission 105497) | Polar desert sand microbial communities from Dry Valleys, Antarctica - metaG UQ857 (21.06) | ecosystem: Environmental > Terrestrial > Soil > Desert | place: Antarctica: Dry Valley... | reverse complement strand
CTTTGCACCGCCGAATACGCCGAACTGACTTTATCCGCCCGCGCCGCGCACGGTGAAGGAGCGGAAAGAGCGAAAGCTGAAGTCGAAAGAATAAAAAATGCCGCCGTCCACGCTAAAAATCTCGGTTTAATCGTCGCTGCCGGACACGGTTTAACTTACCGAAACATCGGCGCACTCGCCGTCATTTCTGAAATCACCGAATTTAATATCGGACATAACATAATTTCCCGTTCGGTTTTCGTCGGCTTAAATCAAGCCGTCAAAGAAATGATAGAAGCTGTCAATCAAAATTAATTTTGCATTTTCAAAGAAGAAAAAGCGCGGACTTCACAAAGTCCGCGCTTTTTAGTTTTGTGGAATCCGCTAAAATTATTGATTTCCGCTTTGTTCCGAATCTTCCACGCCTTCGGCTTTGCCGGGTGTGCGTCCCGGATTGACGGTTTTATTTCCGGTTTCCGAATCCTGAATATTAACGTCCGCATCGCGCCACGACTGTTCGCCGTCCTGCGAATCGCTTTCGAGCAATCCGTTTTCCGTCACGGAAGAATTCGCCGCCGGATTCATTTCCTTGTTGCTGCTCCAATCGCCCGTGTCATTTACTTTTGATTGTCCTTGTTCGTTTGCCATAATTTTTCTCCTTTTGTTATTTCTGCGAAGCGCAATCTTTAAAAATTACGTTTCTTTATCAAATTCATAAATCTATCCGAAGCAATATTCGTGCCTTTTGGAAATTTTTGATTTACTCGATAAATGCGAGCATAGAGCGTGGCTAGATTAGTTTCGTCTTCATAATAAAAATTCAATTTTTGAAAATCGTGCGGGATTTTCATACAGAAAAAACGTATCGAACCGTAACAAACTTTATTCATTCCAAAAATTGAAAAATCTGCAATCGGCTGTTGTCACAAAGATTTCATCTCAGCCGATACAACCTTTTCCGATTCTCGAATCTCTGTTAATTAACATTTCAAACTCTGGAGGTTATCCGATGTTAATTGCTCGTTTTTTTACTTGTCTGCTTCTTTGCGTTTTCCCTTTAATTACTTTTGCACAGGATTCCGACGAAGCCGGTAAAACCAAACAGCGTCGGCAAACTGTTTTGCTTGAGCAAATCATCGCCGACATTCCGAATTTGAAGCTCGGCGAAAATCGCGCACTCGTTTACGCGAAAATCGGCAATATCGTTTGGAAAGCTGACGAAAAACGCGCCCGCGCTTTTTTTCAAAATGCCGTCGGCGAACTGATAAACGCTCAAATTTCCGCCGAAGCCGACAAAAAAAACATCGGCTATCAGAATGATTTGCTTACCGGACAAACGACGCGCCCGCAGATTTTGCAGGCGATTGCCGCCCGCGATGCCGAACTCGCGCTCGAATATCTTTACAAAACCCGAACAGAAATTGTCGTCAAAGCTCTTTCAACTACAACGCCGAAAAACTCCAAAATCAGTAATTACTCAAATAATTACAGCTATCTTGCCCAAAATGAAAACAATCTCGAACAAGGTTTCGTCCGTCTTGCCGCCGACCAAAGTCCCGAACGCGCCGTCAAACTTCTCAGACAATCTCTCAAAAAAGGTTTTTCCAACGAAACGCTCAATCTTTTGAAAAAACTTCACACAAAAGACGCTGAAACCGCCGACGAACTCGCTTCCGAAATTGTCGGCAAATTAGTAAACAGCAGCTTCTCTGCCGACAATCAGCTTAATTATCAGAATATAAATGTCGCCACCGTTTTTTTGACCGAGTTTATCCGCGAAAAAAATCAATCGGAGAAATATCTCAAATTCGACGATTCACAGATGCGGATTTTAGCCGATAAACTTATTTCCTTTTTTCTCAAGCAAAATGAAAGTCGCGGTTATTACAACGCTTATTCGATTTTGCCGATTGCCGAAAAACTTGCGCCTTCGAGTGTTGCCGGATTAAAACAAAATCAGAAAAATAATCCGCGTCACGGAATGTTTTCCGAATACGACCCGGAAGTAAGCAAACTTTTTAACGGCGAAACAACGGCGGAACAGCTTTTAATTGCCGCGAAAAAATTCCCCGCGAGTTCGCGCCGACAGATTTATCAAAGAGCCGCAAACAAATTGGCGCAGCAAGGCGACATAAACCGCGCCACGGAAATTTTAACCGACAATTTCGACGAAGACGCGCTCGAACAAGAAATTCACAATCTCAACTCGCAGTATTCATACAATTTAATTTCCGCCGGAAAATTTGCCGAAGCCGAAAATTTAATTGACGGTTTTCCCGAAAACTCCCGCGTCGGTGCGCTGATAAATCTCGCCAACGCGATTTTCCAGAAAAATCAGACGGAAAATAAATCTTACGCCGTCGCGGTTTTGGGAAAAGCCCGCGCTTCGATTTCCGAAAAGCCGCAAGACACGACCGAAATGTCGAATTTGATGCAGATAATCTCGGCTTACGGCACAATCGAGCCGGTCGAAGCGTTTCGTTTGTTCGAGCCTTTAGTTCCGCAGATTAACGAACTTTCCGAAGCCGCCGTCATAATCAACGGCTTTCAGCGCAATTCAAACATCCGGCAAGGCGAATTTGTTATCAATAACAACAATTCGTGGGGATTTTACGGCGCGGATTTTTCTGTTTTGTCAAAACTTTCGACGGGCGATTTTGACCGCGTTTTGAATTTGATTGACAGTTTTTCGCGCGGGGAAATGCGGATTTCTTTGAAACTTCAGTTAGCGGAAACAATTTTGAATTGAGGCTTTTGAAGAAACGAATTATTTCGCCCAATCGTGAGCGGTCAAATTTGGAACCTGTTCGTAATCGGATGGATTTCTCGAAATCAAAATCGCGCTGTTCGAGACCGCAATGGCGGCTATTTTCAAATCCATCGTGCCGAATTCTCACTTAAGTTGGAGAATCAAGGAAGTATTTAATAAATTACATTATTTTCGCCCGTGTAAATCGTTGAGTAAAAAGTTAAATAGCTGATTCTAAAGTAAAAAAGTGGTGCGTTTGCCCTAGACGATTTCATTTATCGGCAGCGGTTTCTGAAAACTCCTCGGAATTCAAAAAACTTGTTGCAATAAGGTCTTACCGTATGTTAATTTTTGTTGGCTGTAGAGTTACCGTTTAACTTAACTTTCGCATTCCGACTTTTCAAATCTCCAACTGCTAAATTTTTCTTTTTCCCAATATAAATATGTTTGATGACCACGCAAACGAGAAAAATCTTCTGCTAGTGGACAATACTTTAACCCGACGAAAACTTTTGTCGAATTATTTCGGCTCAAAATACAAGTGCGACGAAGCTGATTCAATTAGTTCGGCAATGGAAAAAATTCGGCAGAAAGAATATTCGGTGGTTCTTTCGTCTGTTACTTTGCCTGAATTTAACGGACTTGAATTGATTCCGTATTTGCAAAAATATTCGACGCGCACGGAGTTGGTGATTTTGAGCGAAAATGATTCTGCCGGAAATACGGTGAGAGCTTTTCGCGCCGGTGCGTTCGAGGTTATTCAAAAGCCTTTCGAGATAAAAAAGATTGACGCGGCAATCGAAAAAGCGTTCGGGCAATACGAACTGAAATGCCTGAAAGACAATTATCAGCATCATTTAGAAGCACTCGTTTCCGAAAGAACCGCCGAACTCGATAAGGCTCTCGAAGAAGTCGAAACGTCTTACCGCAGCACCTTGAAAGCACTCGTGCAGGCACTCGAAGCGCGCGATTATGAAACGCACGGACATTCCGAAAGAGTCGTCACCTTCAGTTTGCGGCTCGGCTACGAACTCGGTTTGGATAAAAAAGCATTGCGCGATCTGGAACTCGGCGCACTAATGCACGACATCGGAAAAATCGGCGTTCCCGATGCGGTTTTGCGAAAACCCGCCAAATTAAACGAAGAAGAATGGGAACAGATGAGACTTCACCCGCTTCACGGGCAAAAGATTCTGCGAAACATCGCTTTTTTAGAAGGCGCGACGCGGATTGTCGCCCAACATCACGAAAAATGGGACGGCACCGGCTATCCGTTCGGTTTGCGCGGCGAAGACATTGACATCGGAGCGAGAATTTTTTCGGTTGTGGACGCATACGACGCGATTATCAGCGACAGAGTTTATCGCAAAGGTCGCCCGTATCAAGAAGCTCTCGAAGAACTGGAAAAATTCGCCGGAACGCAGTTCGACCCGCTGATTATAGAAGCATTTAAAGTCATTCCGAAAGAAGACTGGGAAATCCTGCGCGAGCGTTCGCTGTCGGAAAAAGAAGCGAATTTCTCGTTTCAATCCGTCGTCGCCGAATTGGTTTATTCACGAAAACCTTTAGAAATGGTGCATTAAAAACTCAGGATTATTGTTTTACAAAAATTGACGGAATCGGCGCGTCTCCGTTTGTTCCGAAAGATTTAACGACAACATTACCATCCGAACTTTTCAAGTAATACCAGACGTTCGTTGACGGACGAAACACCGCTATATCGTTTCGTTTATCGCCGTCAAAATCAGCCTGTAAAATTTTGTCATCGCTCAAACCGAAATTCACTGCTTTGAAGCCCTGCGAACTTTGCAAAAGATACCAATTTTTATCGGCGGGGCGAAAAACGGCGAAATCGGCTTTGTTGTCGCCGTCGTAATCGCCGACCACCGGTTTGTCCGCGTTTAAGCCGAATTTTGTTGCCGCAAATCCTTTATCCGAACTTCGCAAAACATACCAAATGCCGTTTGACGGGCGGAAAACCGCCGTGTCCGTTTTGCCGTCGCCGTCATAATCCGCCTGCACCGGTAAATCGCCTTTTGTGCCGAATTGGTGAACAGATAATTGCCCGTCGGAACTGTTCAAACGATACCAGTTGCCGTTTGACGGACGAAAAACGGCGATGTCGGATTTCCCATCGCCGTCATAATCGGCTGGCGTTAATACGTCATCGGCTAATCCAAAATTTACCGTCGTAATCGAAAAATTCGAGCTGTTCAAGATAAACCAGGTGCGCGTTGATGGGCGAAAAACGGCGAAATCGGTTTTGTTATCGCCGTCGTAATCGGAACTGACGGCGACATCGCCGACGCTTCCCCAGGCGACGTTCTGCAACAAATTATCAGAACTGTTACGGATTAAAAAATCGGCTTCCCCGTTATTGTCATTCGGACGGTAAACCGCTAAATCCGTTTTGCCGTCACCGTCGAAATCGAACGGCGCACCCGTTCGCGCCGCATTCCGGCAACTGCAAACCGCGCCGTCGGAAACGATTAAATCGTCAATGTATTGACCTTGCCGCGAAGTTCCGACATCGGTGCCGACGCGCCAACGCAGACGGACGTTTTTTCCGGCGGCTGAAACCGGAAGTTTCGCTTTTGAAACGACGAATTCGGAGTTTTGATTAACGCCGCTTTTTCCCGACCAAGCGCGTCTGCCCGCGAGCGGATTTTGACAGCAGCTTTCCAAAACGCCGTCGTAGCCGCCGGAAAGAAACACGCCGCCTGCCGCTTCGATGTCCAACCAATCATCGTTTCCGATTTTAATTTCAAAAACCGAACCATCGTAAAATTTGTTGCGTAAAAACGTGCTTTCAAGATCATACCAGTTGCGAAAACTGATTTCGGCGTTTGGAGAAACGATTTGAAAAACGGGTGAAACCAGTTCATTTACGCCGACTTGGATCGCGTTCGGCGAAAAAGCGGAGTTCGGCGCGGACTGTTTTTGCGCGGTTGCGGTCGTCCAATTTCGCTGCGCTCCGTTTGCGCCGGTCGTCCAGCCGTCCGGCAAATCCGGCGCAATTGCGGAATCGAAGTTTTCCCGTAAAGCGATTTGTTTCGCGCCGGTATCTAATGTTACCGAAATCGTTCCGAGATTTTCCTCCACGTCGCGCAACGCAAAAGTCAAAATTACCGGCTCGCCGCAGATTAAATCCGCCGCCGTCGTAAAAGTAAACGGGCGCAAAACAGAATTGCCGCCGATTGGCGCAACGCCGTAATTCTGCGAATTTGACGGATTGACAACGCCGCCGGTCGGCAGTAATTCGGCGGATAGATTAACGGTATTTCTCGCGCCCGTATTGCGAAAGCTGAAATTTATCGTCACGGTTTCGCCCGGTTCGATTGAACGATTGACGGCGCAGCTTTCCGAGATAAATTTTGCGCCGACATATTCGAGAACGGCGGTCGGTTCGAGCGCGAAATTTTGAATCAGCGTCTGCCCGTTTGCCGCCGAAACGGTAAATGTCTGCGGTCGAAAACCTTTTGCCGACGCGGTTAAAACGTATGTATTTGGCGTAATAGAAAAACTTCCGAAATTTCCATTCGCATTCGTATTGCGCGAAAAAACGTGGTTTGCCGTGACGAGCGCGTTTTTGATTGGCTGATTATTTGCGGCATTTGTGACGATTCCGGTAATCGTCGCTCGCGGCGCGGGCGAACATTCGGCGAATTTGAATTTTCCGATGCGCGTCAACCAGCCAAACTGACCTTCCGCCGCGTAATACTCGTTGGTCATCCAAAAAGTGCAGTCATCAACCGGATCAACGCTCATCGCGCTGTAGTCGCCCCAACGCGAACCGGAAGAAATCTGAACGCCAGTGCCTTCAACGAGCGCGGTTTCGCGGCGAAAAGTTCCGGCGGGTTCGGTCGCCAGTTTGCCCGAATAAAATATGGAAGGTTTTTTGTTTTCATTCGCCAGAGTGTAACCGAGCGCAACGTTTCCCTGATGATCCTGCGCCGCGCTTCCCATCCAGCGCGATTCAAGATTATTTCCAACGGTCGTTTGTTCGTGAACAGCGAACGTGCCGCCGGATTTTCTCAATTCGTAAACGCGGACTCCGGCGCGATAACCGCCGCCAACCGGCGATGCGCGAACGGTTTGATTGAAAACTAAAGATTCGCCTGTTCCGAAGTTTCGATAAGCGGCGCGATACATCAAACGGTCTGACTGCGAATCGAGCGGTTCGCCGGGCGCAAATTGAAAAATATCGCCGCGCCCGTCGGAACTCGTCGGATCGAACGGCGCGACCGCCAAAGGACTTTCATCTCTTTCAATGAAAGTAGAATTCGCCGGATTAAGAAAATCGGCGTGAAAATCGAAAAGCCGGATCGCGTCGGCTGCGTCGCCGTATTCGGTCGCCGCGTAGCCGACGAAAACATTCGGCACACCAATCGGCGGCGGATTAACGCCGTCCAAATCAGACGGCAGAAGCCCGCCGAGCCGAAGCGTCGAAGGCGAAGCCAGATCGAAATAAATATAATTTGCCGAAGCGTCGCCCGCCAGCATTTTGGCTTTATCGAACGCAAAAACTCCGGTTCCCGCATAATCGCCGCCCGAAAACTGATCGGTCGTCATATAAAAACCGTCCGACCAAACGCCGATTTTCGAGTAATCGTTAAGTTTAAAGTTCGGCATTACAAATTCGTAAATATAATATTCGCCGGTCGGATCGCCGCTTGCGGAAACGGCAAACATCTGGCGAAATGGCGGAAACTGTGTGCAGAACTGGCTGATTAACCAGCGGTCGGCAAGTGCGTCATACAAAACAATCGGGTCGCCGTCGTTGCGCGTCGAACACGGCGTTCCGAGCGTGGCGAAAAGACTGCTCAACTTAAACGGCGGCGTAAGTGCGCTGCCGTTTTTATCGTAAACGCGAATGAGCGCGTTGACTGCCTGAACATAATGATTCGGTCCGACATCGCCGAAAGTATCCGGCGGAACAAGGCGAAAACCGTAAGCGGCGGCGTTATCATTACTCGATAAACCGTCAAACGAAAGCGTCGGCGCGGGCATCGGCGCGGCGGAAATTCGGGCGAAACTCTTTTCTAGGTCGGAGCTTGCGCTTTCAACTTGTTTTCTGAAAGGCAGATTATTCGGAACTTGTCTGGCTGTTTCGTCAGCCGTTTTTCTGCCGGATTTGCCGTTTCCGGGCTTCGCGGGCGCGAAATCGCTGACTTTCGCCGAAACGCCAAACGCCGCCGCTCGAACTGATTCCGGTTTTATCTCGGACAAAATTTGTTTTTTCGACGCTTCAACGCGATTAATTTTCGCCGTGCGCTGAAAAGCGAAAAACGCGATGACGAAAATAATAAGCAGTGCGAAAACGATTCTTTTTTTCATTTATCACAAACAGTGCGCGGAATGATTCTAAAATAATAAAACGAAACGCGGCGCGAAAACAATTTATTTAGTCATAAATTATATTTGTTTACCGATTTTGGCGAGCAATGTTAAGATTTTTAGGGTGAGGTGAAATATGCAATTTGTTTCCGGGAGAATAACAATTGACGAGAGAATTTGCGGCGGCAAGCCGACGATTCGCGGCAAGAGAATTACAGTGCAGACCGTTTTGGAGTTTTTGAGTGCGGGCGAAAGCGTCGAAGAAGTTCTCAATCAATATCCATCGCTCGAACGCGAAGATATAACGGCATCGTTGGAATTCGCTTCGGCTTTAATGAATCGAAATTACGTTATTAAATCGTTCGCGTAAAATGGCTAAATACTTGATTGACGTAAATTTACCGTATCGTTTTTCGCTGTGGAAAAGCGACGATTATATTCATCAAACCGACTTGGGCGACGAGTGGACGGACGCGCAAATTTGGAAATATGCAAAAGAAAATAATCTGACAATCATCACCAAAGACGCAGATTTTTCCAACCGCATTATTTTTCACAAACCGCCGCCGAAAGTGATTCACATTCGTTTCGGCAATATGAAAATGCGCGAATTTTTCACCGTGACGACAGCGATCTGGAATGACGTGATTGGATTGAGCGAAACGCATAAACTCGTCAATGTTTTCCGCGACAGAATCGAGGCGATTGAGTAAAGATGAACGATGAAATTATCAAACTTCTAACCGAGCGTTATTATCACGATCAAGATATTTCGGAATGGGCGATAAAATGTTTGGAAAAAGGATACGATTCAAAAAGTTTGCGGATTTTGGCTTCAATGCCGGAATCTTTATATTCTTCTTCAGAAACAGATGACTATCTTAAGCGAGCATTAAAAGAATTAGATTGGGACAATATAGAGCCTGAACATTATCTGATGCGATATGCAAAAATTCTCGCAAAAGAAATCATTGAAAACCAAATTGATCCGATCAAAGCCTCGCGTGGTATTTATCAAATTTTAATTGATTTGGAATATCCATCCGAACTACACGGTTGGTATGAAATTGATGAAATGATTTGGGATCAGGAATACTTTCTCAAAATAGGTAATAAAGGCTATTTTTATCATCCGAAGGAAGAACTCATCTCTGAAATTAAAAAAGTTTCCGAGGAATTGGTAAAACTAAAAGATTAAATTTATGTATTCATCAATCCATTTCCAATCAAAACCACGCGCCGCAACCAACGCTTCAAAACCGGAAGTAATCGAAAAATTACAAAATATCGTCGGCGCGGCGAATGTTTTAGTCGAGCCGGAAAAGGTCGAGCCTTACGGCGCGGATGCCGTCAAGGAAAAGTTTCCGCCGGAAGCGGTCGTGTTTCCCGAAAGCACGGCGGAAATGTGCGGGATTTTGAAGCTCGCTAATGAATATTTGTTTCCCGTAACCGCGCGCGGCGGCGGTGTCGGTTATACGGGCGGCGCAGTTCCGGTTGACGGCGGAATTGTCGTCGGGACTGACCGGATGAATAAGATTATCGAAATAAATCCTGACGATTTGTATGTGATTTGTCAGCCGGGACTGACGACTTACGCGCTTCAGCAAGCGGTCGAAAAACACGGATTGCTTTTCCCGCCTGATCCGGCAAGTTATAAAGATTCGTTTATCGGCGGCAATATCGCCGAAAACGCGGGCGGGATGCGGACTCCGAAATACGGTGTAACGAAACATTCGGTTTTAGGTTTGGAAGTCGTCACGGCGACCGGCGAAATTATCCGCACGGGCGGCAAAACTGTCAAAAATGTTGTCGGTTTCGATTTGACCGGCTTGATGTGCGGCTCGGAAGGAATGTTGGGCATTATCACCGAAGCGACTTTGAAACTGCTGCCGATGCCCGAAGCGACCGCGACCGTCCGCGCTTCGTTCAAATCAATGGAACTTGCCTGCAAAGTCCTGACCAAATTCACGCCCGAAGGTTTGCTGCCGATGGCGATGGAAGTCGTTGATAGAAACTGCATCGGCGCAATCGAGGAAAATTTCGCGTTCGGTTTATCGAAAGACGCGAACGCGATTTTGATCGTCGCCGTAGACGGTTTCAAAGAAGAAGTCGAACGAAACGCGCAAATGATCGAACGCATTTTGCAGTCGAACGGCGGCTTCGACATTCTGCGCTCGCGCACCAAAGAAGAAGAAGACAAACTCTGGGACGTGCGCCGCGCCATTTCGCCGTCTTTGATGAAATACGGCACACTAAAAATCAACGAAGATGTCGTCGTCCCGCGTTCAAAAGTTCCCGAACTAATCGCCAAAGTCGAAGAAATCGCCCAAAAACACAACATCTTCGTCGCCAACTTCGGACACGCCGGCGACGGCAACATCCACGTCAATTTTATGTGCGAAAAAGACGACCCCGAATCAATCGCCCGCGCCCGCCAATGCGTCAAAGAAACCTTCGCGCTCTCAGTCGAATTAGGCGGCTCGATCTCCGGCGAACACGGCATCGGCTACGTCAAAGCCCAATATTTAAATAT
>Ga0136637_1000368_pt1 | contig 10624 bp, 8 predicted proteins | sample AntDrymUQ8572106_2_FD_105497 | JGI IMG/M metagenome (GOLD analysis project Ga0136637, IMG submission 105497) | Polar desert sand microbial communities from Dry Valleys, Antarctica - metaG UQ857 (21.06) | ecosystem: Environmental > Terrestrial > Soil > Desert | place: Antarctica: Dry Valley... | reverse complement strand
CGACGTTTGACATCCCGCGCGTCACCGCGGTCAAGACGGCGCTGTTGAAGGAGAGCCGGCGGATCGCCGAACTGCTCGATGCGGGCGTCGTCGAGCGCGACGCGCACAACATGCCGCTGCGCCCATTGTCCAACGAGTCGATCAACAAGTGCCTGGCGCTGCTGAGCCGCATCCTCGATGACGCGGTCGAGCGCGGCTACCTACGCGACAACCCAGCACGGAGGGTGCGTCGCCTGCGACACCATCGTCCACGCCGGCCGATCCTCGAGCCCCACGAGGTTCGCGCGATGTTCGAGGCCGCCGACCGCCTGGACCGGCGCAGCACCGGGCTGACCGACAAGGTGCTGCAGGTCGCCGATATGCGCGGGCAGGGCTTGAGCTATCCGCAGATCGCGGCAAGGTTGTCGATCTCGCCGTCGACGGCGCACTACCGCCAGGTGCGCTACGAGCAAGCCGGCGACCCAATTCCGTTCTTTCGCGTCTGGGTGCGGATGCTGTGCGCGGCCGGCCTCCGAATCGACGAGGCCTGCAGAGCCCGCCGCAGCGACGTCGACCTCATCGCGAAATGCGTCCGAGTCGGGCACGCCAAGACGCCCGCGGGCGTGCGGACCGTCCAGCTGACTCCGGACACGGTCGCCGACCTCAGGCGCTACCTGGACATGACCTCCGAGCGGCCTGCGTCAGCGCTGCTGCTGCCGACGAGCAATGACACCCGCTACAACCGCACCAGCGCGGGGTCGAGCATCATCAAACCGCTCGTCGCGCAGACCAACGCCGTGCTCGCCGAACGCAACCAGCCCGCTCTCCAAGACGGCGTGACCGCGCACGCCCTGCGCAAGACCTACTTCACCTACCTGCACGAAACCGGCGCGCCACCGCGCTGGGTCGCAGACCAAGGCGGACACAGCGACCCATCGACATCGCTGCGGATCTACACCGAATCGCTGCGCGGCCGCGAACGAAGCCAACACGGCCAAGCCTTCGACGACCTTCTCAACGGCGACCACGACCCGGCGACCAAGCCGGCGCCCTGACGTGATGCCCCTCCCCGACCGGAACGTCCGCTTTCTGGAGGACATTGGGCGTACTGAGCCGAGTTTGAGCACCATTCGGGCACTCGTGGCCCTTCATGTGCGATGGGCAGCCAACCGGCAACTCGCCCGAGGGCCATGCTGCCGGAGCGGCGAGCGGCAGTGTCCGAGCGCCGAATCTCGCGGTTGTCCCCCAAGGCGGTGCCTCGGTTCTGCCGAGCACCTCCAGGGCCGCGACCCGCAATGATCTAGGCTCGCTAGTGTGCCGCCGATCCTTGTGAGACAGTCCATCAGCGAGAGCGTGCCCTTCGGCGGCAAGGAGATGGGATGATCGCGGACCTTGGGGTCCCACTGCCCTATCGCGATGCGATGCAACAGCTCGCCGGGCTTCCCGAGGAAGAAGCAGCGCGGTTGCTCCAAGCGCTACAGGCCGTCCCTCCGCTGGCCTCCGTCGCGGTAATGAGTGCCGCGGTCACCGACGCGTTCGCGGGAGCGGAGCCCATACAGATTGACTGTCTCGTGCCGCCCCTCTTATCGCTTCGGAGCGAATTCGGTGGTTGGGATCCGGACGAAATCGCGGCCGCCCTCAGCGAATCAACCGATCTGACGCTGAGCGTGGACGGACGGGAGCGACTGCGCGAGCGATCAGGCCAGATCCTCATGACGACTGCCGTCACCACAACGGCTGTCGGAATTGACCTCCTTACGCAGCACGAACGCAACTACGGCTCCGCCCGAATCTTCACTGATGTGCGTCCACTTTTCGGGCTCGATGTGGAGTCCGCACCAATCGGAGCCGTTGTGATTGAGATGCTGCAGCTCCAAACTTGGGGTAGAGACCGGCAGGGCCAACGGACCATCCACGTCGCGATGGACGAAGCCGATCTCCTTGAGCTACAAGGAGTCATCGAGCGGGCGTTGAAGAAGACCGCCACTGTCAAGGCGTCGCTGCGTGCTCAGGGCACGCCGACCTTCGAACTAGACGAGCGTCGCACATGAAGACTATCCCAGGTTCACCACTTGCCGCTGACGCGGGCGGCTCGGTGTCGGCGGTGAACGACGTCTACCGGGAGACGTCGTTGTTCCCATCCAAGCCGATGAGACTCGGGCGCAAGGTGGCGCTCCTGGGTGGTTGTTACTCGTCGATATCGATGCCCGCAGGAAGCGCCAAGGTTGCGCCCGCCGGTCTCTATGCGATGAAGACGATGCGGGCGGCCGACGTGCAGTCGGTCAAATGGTTGGTGAATCCCGCTGATCCGACTGCGCCAAGACAAGGTGAAACGGAAACGCTGTCGTTGGACTCATCGACCGCAGACGCGGTGTTTGAGATTCTCGCCAATTACTGGATCGACGACACGCAGTTTGACTCGTCGTTTGCAAAGATCTTTGAGCACCCGGCCGCACGTTCGTTGATTGCGGTGGGAAGGCCGGTCGTCCCCCTGGCGTTGCGGCGCATGGAGTCGGAACCGGAGCGCTGGTCCTACGTCCTGTCCAAGGTGACTAGTGCACAGCCCATGCCATGGGACGCACGTCGTGAGGACGCCGCCGGGATTTGGAGTGATTGGCTCAGGCAACACGACTGGATCTAGGTGCCGGTACCAACGAACGCCATGCGTCGGGATTTCCCGAATCTGCACTGGTACACCGAGACGAGCGATCCAACTGCGAGGTACAACTGCCACGCTTGGGGGGCGGATACGAACGCGGTTTGGTGGGAGCCCGCACGGCCAGATCAACACCCGTCATTCCCGTGGGCGCGCATCTACTGGCCAGCGGGCCTGCCTTTGTATGATCTCTCACTCGCCAACTTTCGACGCGCGCACGGGAGCGTCGGCTTCGAGGTATGTATCGACGGGACGTTCGACGACGGGTTCGAAAAGGTTGCGCATTACATGATTGGTCTCGACGTTCAGCACACTGCTCGCCAACTCCCGTGGGGTACGTGGACTAGCAAGTTGGGGATGGGAATGGACATCGAGCACGGCGATCCCCAAGCGCTCGAGGGGCCGAAGTATGGTGCCGTGGCAGGCTATATGAGACGACGAAGCCAGGCCAAGCTCGTCCCGCCGGCAAGCGGCCTTCTCTTCGCCAAGCCGTAATCGGCGGCAAGCCGATCCTCCCCGCCCGACGGCCGCGCGGCCGTCCAGCCTCGCGAAATGGCTCAGCGACGATGACTCCAGAACATTGCCTCGGCGGCTTCCTGATCGTGCTGCGTCGTCGTAGACGGCCGCCAGAGCGGGAGCCAGAGCTTCTGAGTGCGCTCGAACTCTCACCGAGCGATCGTGCTGCTTCGGTGCCTGCCTGCGAGGGCGACCGCCTCTGTGCGCCACTGGTCTTGGTCTAAGCGCACGATGAAGCCCCGCAGATGCAGGGGCTTCGATGGGCGCGGCGGGTTTCGAACCTGCGACCTCTCGCGTGTGAAGCCACTCGCGAGGAGGCAGCAAAGTCGTAGGCGTTCAGTCCGTCGGTCTTCGGGCAGGGTTTCTTGATTTGCAGGGAATCTTGCGTCTGTGGAGCGCGCAGAGGCCGAAGCGATCTATGACCAGGGCCGCGAAGCCGTCGTCAAGGTGCTGTTGCGGATGGATGAGCAGATCGTGCGGTTGGAGAAGCGCGTCGCTGCGCAGGACGAGCGGATCGCGCAGCTCGAGCGCCGCATCGGACGGTCGTCGCGCAACTCGTCGCAGCCGCCGAGCAGCGATCCGCCGGGTAAGGCCAAGGCGCCGAAGCGGGGCAAGGATCCGTCGGGACGCAAGCAGGGCGCGCAGGAGGGGCATGAGGGCAAGGGCCGGCCGTTGCTGCCGGCGTGGGCGGTCGACGAGGTCGTCGAGCACTGGCCGGCGGGTTGCGGCTGCGGACACGTCTTCAGTGGGGCCGAACACGTCAGCGTTGGCAAGCCGGCGCGTCATCAGGTCGAGGAACTGCCGGTGATGGCCGTGCGGGTGACCGAGCATCAGTGCCAGCGCGTGCGCTGCCCGGACTGCGATCAGACGACGGCCGGGGTGCTGCCCACGCAGATCGCTGCGAGCTGTTTCGGGCCTCGGCTGCAGGCGGCGATCGTGACGCTGTCGATCCGCAACCGGATCTCTCGTCGCGATGTCGTGGAGCTGTGCGAGCAGCTGTTCTCCTCGAGGATCTCGACGGGCACGATCGACAAGATCCTCACGTCCGCCGGCGATGCGTTGGCAGTGCCCTACGCCGATCTGCTCGATCGCGTCCGGGGCGCCGACGCCTTGAACATGGACGAGACCGGCTGGCGACTGAAGGGCGCCCAGCGCGCGTTGTGGGGCGCCTTCACCGAGCGTCACGCGATCCTCGCGATCACGCCCAGCCGCCATGAGGATCACGCCCGCGACCTGCTCGACGACAGCAACGCGATCGTGACATCCGATCGCTGGTGGGCCTACAACCATCTGCCTGTCAAGCGTCGCCAGGTCTGCTGGTCGCACCTGCAGCGCGACTTCGCCGCGCACGCCGAAGGCCTCGCCGCCGAGAAGGAACTCGGCGAGCACGGCCTGCGGATCTGCGGCGAGCTGTTCTGGGCCTGGGAGATCTACCAGCACACCAGCGACCGCGCCGAGCTCAAGCGCGCCATCCGCAAGCTGCGCCGCGAACTCAAGGCGATCCTCACCCGCCACGCCGGCAAAGGCGCGCGCTATCGCCGCGGACGGCGCTTCGCGCGCAACCTGCTCAACGTCTGGCCGGCGCTGTGGACCTTCGACGCCACTGACGGCGTGACGCCGACCAACAACCACGCCGAACGCGGCCTGCGCGGCTCGGTGATCTACCGCAAGCTGTCGCTCGGCAGCCAGTCTGAGGACGGCGAACGCCGCATCGAACGACTGCTCTCAGCCCACACGACCTGCCGACTGCAGCATCGCTCGCTACACGCCTACCTCGTCGACGTGCTCAGCGCCCACTCGCGCGGCGATCCAGCCCCGCTCCTCGCCTGACCACCGACCGACTGAACGCCTACTCAAAGTCACCGTGTTGCAGGGGAAAATCCGACGTTAGAGGAGGATCTGCAGGTCGAGCGCGACGCGAACGCGACCTATGAGGCCTATAGGGCGCGCGGGGTGATGAAGGACGGCCGGCGCTTCGGCGGGCCGCCGAAGCCTTATGAGCCGCCGGCGGTCCCGGCGGGGAAGATCAACGTGACCGACCTTGATTGCCGTCCGATGAAGACGCGCCGCGGGTTCATCCAGGGTTACAACGCCCAGGCCGTCGTCAACGAAGACCGCTCGCCGCCGAGCTGGGCACACGATCACCGGACTTCGGGCTGCTCGGGCCGACCGTCACCGCGGCGCTCGCCGAATTGCCGTCGGCGCCAGCGACGTTCCAGGGGTGCTGCTCGCCGACGCCGGCTACTGGCATCAAGAGCAGATGGACGAGCTGACTGCCGAACACGCCAGCCAGGTTCTGATTCCGCCCGACGCCAGCAACCGCGTGACCAGTCGACCCGGCTGGAACGGCGGACGCTATGCGTTCATGCGCCGCGTCCTGCAGACCGACGTTGGCAAGGCGCTGTACCGCCGACGCAAGGCGCTCATCGAGCCGGTCTTCGGCCATACGAAGTTCAACCGGCGCATCGATCGCTTCCAACGCCGCGGACTCGCGGCCTGCCGCTCGGAGTGGCGACTGATCGCCGCCACCCACAACCTCACCAAGCTGCACCGTCACCACCTCGCAGCGCTGGCCGCCTGAGGAGCCGAAGGAGGCCCTGCGCGCGCCGTCGACCGCGTTCGGAGACCACGTCGGCGAGCGGCGAGCGGCGAGCGGCGAGCGGCGGGCGCACAGCGCGCAGGGGCCATCGCAACTCCGATCGCGGGGATACGCAACAGCCACGTCCAGAAGCGAAAGCGCCGATGGTGTCAGCGGGGATCTGGTCTGCAACGAGAACGCGACCGGTCTCGGCGCCGCTTGATCCGCCTCCCGGTGCGAAATGTCGGGCACCGGCGAACGGCCGGTTATCGGGCCGTGCCGAACGGCCGTTGCGGTGATCTCAGCGGGGACTCGTCAGCAACGTGTTCAATGCGTGCTGGCAGAAATTGAGGACGATGTGCTCTTGGTCCTCGAGGCCCTCAGCAGTCGCGAATCGCTTCAGAGGCAGGGTCAGAGCGAACCCGATCCAGCCACCCTTCCTACCCGGCTCGTCCTCGACGCTGAGGCCTCTGCGGTCGAGTTCCTCGAGTCCTACGCGAGCGGCCAACAGACCGACGTATGCGGGTATGTGGTCCAGAACGGTTGCGAATACCTCAGTGACCCTGTTTTCCTGAGAGCTCCGAGAGCATCGGTAATACGCCTCCATCAGAGTCATCGCGGGCGGCATTAGGAGTACGAACTATGGCCCAAGTCGCCGACTCGGGTATAGCCGGAGAAGCGCCGACACGCCCGTCGCCACGGCTGCCCGGGTTTCTGACCCTGGCGCTAACAGCGCGCGCGGCCGCGCGGCCGGCGTCACCATGTTCGGCATGCGCATCGATCCTGCCCGCTATCGCCAGACGCTCCTGGACTCCATCAGCGACGACGGCCTGGAGGAGCTGACCCTGCGCCTCGCGCGCGACGAGCATCCCGACGCGTACCGCGCCGGTAGGGGCAAGGACGCGGGCATCGACGTGCTGTCTGACTTCGGCCAGCCGCCGAAGCGTGCCTGGCAGGCAAAGAATGTCAAGCGGGACTTCTGGGATGACTGCCGCGACTCGCTGCGCCAGGCGATGAGCACCGAGCATCCGCCCCCGCACTACACGTACGTCTTCCCACGTCCGCTGACCGGCCCGCAGCGCGAGTTCTGGCGCAACACGTTTCTGCCCGAGCAGTTGAAGCTCTACCCCGAGCTGGAGACGCTTGACTTCTGGGACGACCTGGCCGAGCGCCTGGAAGACCACCCGGAGCTCGTGAACATTCTCAGCGAGGGCGCGTTCGCCTCGGGCTACCGCTTCGTCGCTGAGCTGATGGCCCAAACCGGCGTCAACCCGCTGGCCTCGATCACCGACCTAGTCGGCGACGCGCCCGAGCTCGCGCGACGCGCGGTCGAAGCAGGCCAGACCGACCCGCGCTATCGGTACGAGAACCGCCAGCGCGAGGCGCGCAAGGACGACCACACGATCCCCGACGGCCGTATCCGCATCGGGTTTGAGGCGCTCCCGGGCAAGCCGCGCGAATTCACCGCGACGCTGCGCGCTGGCCAAGAGGTCCAGGAGAAGGCCGCTGGGCCGCGCGAGGACGTCGAGCTTGGGCCGGTGAAGATGTGGTTCGCCGACACGCCGCAGGGCGCCGCCGCTCGCCAGCTCATCCGCGCCGAGCTTGCGGCAGGCCGACCAGTCGACGTCGTCTGCAACGAGCACGTCGGCCTTGACGCGGGCCCAGTCCCCGACCGCTTCCGCGACATGCTCGATGGCGAGGGGAGCCTCCTGCACCGTGGAGAGGTTCACCTTGGGCAGTCAGAACCGCTCCAGCTCAAGGTGAGCATGCAGACCGACGCTGGCGCTACGCCCGAGGCGTCGATCGCGCTGTACCGCGTCCCCTCGCCGCCCGGCCACTCGATCAGCTACGGCGGGAGCTTTCACGGCGCGCTTCTGTTTCTTGACCTGAACCCCGACGCGCCTCGGCCAGACGGTCAGCCGGGCCCCTGGACGGCGAGCGAGATCTCAGGCGGCCTTGACCCAGGCACCGACGCGACCGAGATGCTCACCGGCTTGGGCTTCACGATGAGCTTGCAGCGCGCGACACACATCCAGCTCGATTGTCCTGAGCTGATCACCGGCGGCAGCGTCGGGCTGGATCTGAAACCGGGCGCGCAAAGGACGCCGCACGCCGACCAAGTACTGGAGAGAGCGGTGATCATCACGAACGCGTTGGCTGCGCTGACGCGGCTGGACGGCCGACCGCGCGCCCTGCCCGACGCCGTGGGCGATGGGTATGTGGCTCTCGCCGACATGGTGTACCGCCTGCTCACAGAAGGCGAGGTGCGGGTCACCCTCGACGCGCCCTACCGCTTCTCCGTGCCCGACGAGACCGACACTTCTGACCTCGAAGCGGTGATGCGCGGCATCGCCAAGCCGCTTGCGCCGATTGCAGACGAGCCGACCGTCATCGCGCAGCGGCGCATCGAGGGGCCGGTGAGCGCTCGGCTGGTCGCGACCGAACCGCAGCAGATCGTCGAGGTCACGCCGCAGAGCGACAACACCCAGGCGGTGATGACGCTCGTCGGCCCAGTCGCTGACGACGCGACAGGCGCCGGCGCGCGAGGGGATGACCCGTCGATTGGCGACGACTGACGCTCGGCCGAGAGGCGAAGTCCTCGTCGGGCGTGTGGGTCATGCAAAGTCGGATGCAGGCGCTGCCCCCTCGGCGGCGCGGGCGACACGAGCGCCCGAAAGCTAGACCCGGCACCGAATGCTCGGCGTGGCGACTCCCCTCGACAAATCCATCCCACGAGCAGAACCTACGACGCTTTCGCGTGGATCCGCGCGTCGCTGTCGCATCTCGCGCGTTGCAAGAGTCCGATGAAGGGGTTGTTGCCGTGACAGACCGAAGCTCAGTAGCGCAGCGGCCGGTACCTGTGGAGTCGCATCCGTATTGGGCGAAGATCGTCGTCAGACAGCCTCATCGACGCCGACTGGGAGACCCGTGGGACCAAGCCCCTCGGTGCGCATCCACCGCAAGGCATGGTTCACCGTCTTGAGCTTGCGTTCGAGTTCTTTGACGCCGGGGGCGTCGGAGTCGCTGAACTGCGCCAGCCTCTCGTGTTCGTCTGCCGCGACGTCTTCCATCTCGATCAGCGCGAACCACTCCTGGTGGCTCTTTGGACTGACTATGAGGCCGGCCAAACCCAAATCGTGGCGTGCTCTGGCGAGGGCTTGGAGGAAGATGACGGTTTCCTCGACTTGCGCGGCGGTGCCGGCCATCAGCGCGCTCCCAGCAGTCAGGCCGCCCGCGCCCGCAAGGACGCTGACGATCCCCACGCCGCCGAGCATGCCGCCGGGGCCAAGGGCGGCGAGGCCAGCGACGATCGCGGCTCCGCCAGCCAGGCCGGCAGGCGCCGCAACGAGCACAAGCGCTGGTGCGGCGAGCACGACGGCGACGCCCGCGACTGCAAGTGCAGCTCGTTTGAGGGTGAGCTTGCTCTCCTTCTGACCTTCCCGCGCCGTCTTCTCGGCTGCTGCGACTACGGCGGCGAATCGCCCGGGTCTGCCGAGGTCTTGCGCGAGCTCCTTCAGCGAGGCGATCCGTGTCTCGCGCGGGACGTCGATCTCGTACGGGCCGATCGGATTGCCGATCAGCGCGGAGAGCAGGTAGGCGATCGCATCATCGTCGCTTATTTCCTTGCTCCTGAGCCACTGGCTGTTGTCCCTGCAGAGTTGCTCGCGCGTGATGTCGGCGAACCCTGCCGCACTGATCCGTTTCGCCAGGGAAGCGAGGACGAGCTGGCGGGCCTCTCCAAAGCGTGTGCGGGCCTCCGCGGAGCTGACCGCCTTTCCGAGCCGGAGGCTGAACTGCGCGCCTACGACGAGCGGCAGGACCGTCTGCGGCAGGGGACGATCGGGCAACGGGCGACCATTGGGCTCGGACACTTGCTGCTTGTCCAGCCACTCCAGTGCGATCGCGGCACTGGGGTTGTCGAGGTATGCGGAGGCGCGGTGGGCCGGTGCGAAACGCCCCGTGTTGATGAACAGGTCGAGAGCCTGCCCGTAAATCTGCGACAGACCGCGGGAGCCCGTTACGACGTCACCAGCACCAACGATGTTGATCCAGGGACCCATGATTTCGTAAGGGAAGCGCCGGTTGGCGTCCTCGAGGTGCTCTCGCATGGGCCGGAGAGCCAACGGCGTGCCAATCGTGATCAAGAGGCGCAAACGAAGCTTGGGAGGTAGGTGATAGATCAGATCGCGCGCGACGACGGAGCCTAGGCTGTGCGCGATGACGACGAGGTCACCTGTGTCCGGAACGGCTGTGCATATCCGCTCCAGAACCGCATAGCGACGGGAAGTGCGCCGCCGGTAGCGGTTGGCGTCCTTGAATAGCAACTCGCGCACCACATCCGTATGCAGGCCCTCCGCGGGCAGGTTCGCGAGCATGCTTGGAGAGGCTTCGTGACTGCGGATCCCGCTCGTAACGAGGCTGTCGAGCGCCAGCCAATAGCGTCCCGCTGCTCGGCGATAGACATCCTCACTTTGGCGCTTATAGGTCTCCACGGGCCGTTCGGCCTCAGGATCTGATCCCGGCTCGAGTAGATCGAGGTACGACGGCGCGAGCACTGTGTAGCCGCGTTCATGCACCGTCTGGATGCCCTCACGGCGCGATGCGGCGTCCAGCGCATCGAGCCAAGCGCGCTGCGGGTCATCGTTTCTGACGCCGTGGAGGAAAAGCAGGTACCGCTCAGGGGTCATGGGGTCAGCGCGCATGTCGAACGTTGGCGCACTCACACACAAGTCGTCTAAGCGCGCATCGCCGCACGCACCCTACCTCGTCACCGTAACCGTTCAGGGGGTCGTCGGGGTGGCGTGAAGGATTCCCTCTGTTTGCAGGGAATCTTGCGGTCGTGCGGCGTGATGAGATCGATCTGGTCTATGCCAGCGGCCCGGATGCGGTCGCGG
>Ga0136637_1000367_pt1 | contig 10625 bp, 10 predicted proteins | sample AntDrymUQ8572106_2_FD_105497 | JGI IMG/M metagenome (GOLD analysis project Ga0136637, IMG submission 105497) | Polar desert sand microbial communities from Dry Valleys, Antarctica - metaG UQ857 (21.06) | ecosystem: Environmental > Terrestrial > Soil > Desert | place: Antarctica: Dry Valley... | reverse complement strand
GTGCGCCACGCCGTGGAAAGGCGCGAGGTGGTGCTCGCAGACGCTGTAGAGCTCGATGTTCTTCAGGATGACCATCTCGTCGTGGTTCTCGTCGAAGGTCGTGGTGACAACATCATCGAGTTCCTGATGCAGGCCGGCAAACATCTCCCGGTAGGCCCGAGCGACCCGGGCCGGGGTCTCGATCAGCCCGGGCCGGGTGGGGTCCTCACCGACGGCGATCAGGAGTTCGGCGATGGCGGCCTCGGCCCGAACCTGGTCGAAGTGCGCGCCCGGTGGGACCATCTTGTTCACTGAGTGCTCAGGCAGGTGGTCACTCCGCAGTCACTCCCGCGAGCCGGCCGCCGACGTTGCTTCATCGCGCTGACCGGAGCCGACCTCACCGTTCGTCCGAGCCGCATCCGGCAGATGCGCCGAGCCGTTCAGACTCGCCCGCTCAGCCGGAGTCAGCACCGGTGGCAAATCGGAGGGAGCCCGCTTGCCGAAGCCTTCGTAGGGCGCCATGGATGGTCGCTTGGACACGCCCTCGGCGATCCGGCCCATGTCCTCGCGGGTCAGCGTCTCCTTGTCCATCAACTCGAGCACCATGCTGTCCAGGACCGGGCGGTACTCGACCAGGATGTCCCAGGCCTCGTCGTGGGCGAGCTCGATCAGAGCCCGGATCTCGGCGTCTATGTCGGCTGCAACGGCATCGGAGTACTCCCGCGCATGGCCCATGTCGCGGCCCATGAACGGCTCCGCGTCGCCGGTCCCGTACTTCACCGCACCCAACTTCGCGCTCATGCCGTACTCGACGACCATCGCGCGGGCCATCTTGGTGGCCTTCTCGATGTCGTTTCCGGCGCCCGTGGTGGGCTCGTGGAAGACGAGTTCCTCAGCCGCCCGACCGCCGAGGGCATAGGCCAGGGTATCGATCATCTCCGAGCGGGTCTGGGTGTACTTGTCCTCGGTCGGAAGTACGAGGGTGTGGCCCAGGGAACGGCCGCGGGGAAGGATCGTCACCTTGTGCACCGGGTCGAGGTTGGGCAGCGCGTACGCGACCAGCGCGTGCCCGGCCTCGTGGTAGGCGGTGACCTTCTTCTCCTTCTCGCTCATCGCCCGGGTCTTGCGCTCCGGCCCGGCGATGACCCGGTCGATCGCCTCTTCGAGGAAGTAGTCACTGATCACGGTCTGGTTGTGCCGCGCGGTCAGCAACGCGGCCTCGTTGATCACGTTGGCCAGGTCGGCCCCCGTGAAGCCCGGGGTACGGCGAGCCACTGTGTCGAGGTCCAGCCCGGGAGCGAACGGCTTGCCTTTGGCATGCACGCGCAGGACCGCTTTACGGCCCTCGAGATCTGGGCGATCGACGGCGATCTGCCGGTCGAACCGGCCGGGACGCAGCAGTGCCGGGTCGAGGATGTCGGGACGGTTGGTGGCGGCGATCATGATGACGCCGCCCTTCACGTCGAAGCCATCCATCTCCACGAGCATCTGGTTCAGGGTCTGCTCGCGCTCGTCGTGGCCACCGCCCATGCCGGCGCCACGGTGCCGCCCGACGGCGTCGATCTCGTCGATGAAGATGATCGCCGGCGCGTTCGCCTTCGCCTGCTCGAAGAGGTCCCGAACTCTGGAAGCGCCGACCCCGACGAACATCTCGACGAAGTCTGATCCGGAGATCGAGTAGAAGGGCACCCCCGCCTCACCGGCTACGGCGCGGGCGAGCAGGGTCTTGCCGGTCCCAGGCGGGCCGAAGAGCAGGACGCCTTTGGGGATCTTGGCGCCAACGGCCTGAAACTTCGCCGGAGCCTCGAGGAAGTCCTTGATCTCCTCGAGTTCCTCGATCGCCTCGTCCGCACCGGCTACGTCGGCGAACGTCGTCTTCGGGGTCTCCTTGCTGACCAGCTTGGCCTTGGACTTCCCGAAGCTCATGACGCCTCGGCCGCCGCCGCTCTGGGAGTTCATGAACCAGAACAGGAGGAAGATCAGCAGTACGAAAGGCAGCAGGCTGAGCAGGATCGAGACGAAGATGTTGTCCGAACTGACCGAGGTGTCGAACTCCGCTCCCGACCCCTCGGCGTCGCGGACGAGCTCGAACACCTCGTCGGAGGCTTCCAGTGGGTAGGAAGCGGTGATCTTGGTCGTGCCGTCGACGGCCCTGTCCAAGGTCAATTCGAGGGTCTGTTCCTTGTCATTGATGGTCGCCTCGGAGACATTGCCGGACTCCAGCTGTCTCAGAGCCACTGATGTCTTTACCTCGGTGAAATCGCCATCGCCGCTGAACAGCGGCTGGACGACGAAGAACAGCAGGACCCCAAGCCCTATCCACAGCCAGGGCGATCTGAGCACTTTTTTGCGTTCCATCGTGATGCCGAATCCGAAGGTGGATCGGGGTCGGCGTCCCTCCTGCTCTTGTGGGCCCGAAGGCTTGTCTCGCGCCGCAACCCGACGCTGTGGAGCACAGTGCTTTTCCGGCTCCTACCGCGTGCAGAACTCTACCCCGCGGCGTGCAGAGTCCCAGTTGATCGTGCCCTGCCCAACGACTGGTGGACTCAGGGCGTTCCTGGCAGGGCTTGCGCGTCAGCCGGTGGGCTTGTCAGCGAGACGCATAGACCGCCGGTCGCAGGGTTCCGATGAAGGAGAGCTCCCGATAGCGCTCGGCGTAGTCCAGTCCGTACCCGACGACGAACTCGTTGGGGATGTCGAATCCGACGTAGCGGACCCGTACGTCGACCTTCACCGCCTCGGGTTTGCGCAGCAGTGCGCATACCTCGAGTGAGGCTGGCCGGCGGGACTCCAGGTTCTTCATCAGCCAGGACAGGGTCAGGCCGGAGTCGACGATGTCCTCGATGATCAGGACGTGCCGACCGGAGATGTCCCGGTCCAGGTCCTTGAGGATCCGTACGACCCCGGAGGAGCTGGTCGCCGAACCGTAGGAGGAGACCGCCATGAACTCCATCTGCGACGGTCGGGACAGTGCTCGCGCGAAGTCGGACATGAACAACACCGCACCCTTGAGCACGCCGACGAGCAGAACCTCCCGGTCGGCATAGTCCGCGGCCACCTCGGCGGCCAGTTCGTCGACCCGTGCAGCGATCTGCGCCTGGCTGACTAGCACGGTCTCGATATCGTCGCCATACACACCGCTGGCTCGAGGACTGATTTCGTCGGTGGTTTGCTCGCCGATGACGACTGTGGCCACTCAGGGCTCCCGTGGATTAGTGATCTGCGAACGACGACCGTGCAGGGTCTGGGTTTTCAGTGTCAGGGTGCCAGACGTCCTGCCGAGGCTGAATCCCCCCGGAAGATCGATCGGACCCTGACCGTGCCAGTCGGTGATCAGCCGGCCAACCTCGTCGAGATGGATCGCTCCGAGTTCGGGTACGCCGCGGACGGTCAGCCACAATCGAAGCACTCGTTGCCGTAGGGCCGGCGGTAGTTCGGCCAGCCCGGCCACCGGAAGGATCTCCCCGGTCGCGTGGTGCTCGGTCTGCCATTGCTCAGCGAGGGCGTCCAGTGCGTCGAGGTCCTGGCGCAGGAGCGCCGCGGTACGCGCCAGTGCAGCCGACGATCCGCCACCGAGTACGTCATCGAGCAGAGGCATGACCTCGTGCCGCAGGCGGACTCGACGATAGGCCGGATCATGGTTGTGTGGGTCGTCCCAAACCGGCAAACCCAGTGCCTCGCAAGCCCGTACGGTCGTCGCTCTCGGTACGTCGAGAAACGGCCGCCACCACGACCCCCGGTAGGTCTGCATGCCGGCGATGGAGCGCGGGCCGGATCCGCGGCCCAGACCCAGCAGCACCGTCTCGGCCTGGTCGTCGCGCGTGTGACCCAGTGCGACGCAGCCCCCGTCGCGCCCTAGGTTGCGGCGCAGGGCCGCATGCCGAGCCGTACGCGCTGCCGCCTCCGGGCCGCCCTCTGCACCGACCGTGACGGTCAGAACATGGACCGGCTGCAAACCCAGATCAATCAGGATCGCCGCCGTGCTCTCTGCGCGTTGGGCCGAATCTGGTTGCAGCCCATGGTCGACGGTGAGGCCGTACACAGGGCCGTAACCATCGCGCTTGGCCACGAACGAGACAGCGGCGGCCAGGGCTAGGGAATCGGCACCCCCACTGCAGGCGACCCGAACTGGGAAGTGGACGTCGCAGATGCTGGCCCGGACGGCGCGCCGGATGGCCGCTACGGGGGCTGGAGGTCCGGCCATGATGGGCGGGGCTGGCGGGCAGCCAGGTCAGGACGTGAGTGCCGGGCGCTGGCCGTGCACCCGAGCAACCCAGGCGCCCGGGTCGAGGAGTTCCTCCATCGTCGGCAGGTTGTGCGGGCCCGACCAGACGGCGTTGAACCCGTCGATGCCGACCTCGTCGACGACACCGCTGACGAAGTGCCGCCCCTGGGCGTACTGCTTCATCTTCGCCTCCAGCCCGAGCAGTCGGCGCAAGATGCGGTCGAGGGCACCGAGGCCCTTGCGGCGCTGATCGAACCGCTTGCGGATCGCGGCCACCGAGGGAACGACGTCCGGTCCGACTTCGTCCATCACGTACTCCGCGTGACCCTCGACCAGACTCATCAGCGCGGTCATTCGGTCCAGGATCGCCCGCTGCTCCGGGCTCTTGATCAGTGCGAGCAGACCTTGACTGGACGCATCATCGTCGGCTGATGATCCAGGTCGCACCGCGTAGGCAATGCCGCGGACGAACTCCCCGAGCTGTTCCCGTACCGCGTCGGCCGAGGTGTCGGCGGCCGCGACAAAGGCACCGATCTGCTCGCGCAGGTAACCGTCCAGCCACGGTACGGCGGTGAACTGGAGGCGGTGGGTCACCTCGTGCAGGCACACCCACAGGCGGAAGTCCCGGGGATCGACACCGAGCTTTTGTTCGGCCTCGACGATGTTGGGAGCCACCAACAGCAGTTCGCCGCCGCTGCCGAAGATCTCGTATTGGCCCAGGACCCGGGACGCGACGAAGGACAGGATGGCCCCGGCCTGTGCGCCGGTGACCCGCGATCCGATGGCGACGGTCAGGGCATTGGACGGGCGATCCTGGCTCTCGACCAGCCGTTGCGCCAGTGGAGTTATGAGGTCGGCCATACCGGTGACGTTGATGTCGATCCAGGCGGCGCGATCGACGACGCGTACGGCGGGGACGGCAGTCGTCTGCGGGGTCAGTTTGGTCAGGCGGCGAACATGGCTCTCGGCCTCGTCACTGAGCTGCAGCAGCTGCTCGACGGCCTGCGCGGCAACGTCCGCGGTGACCTCAGGACCGCTTCGTACGAGACGTCGGGCCGTCCGCGATGCGAGGTCCCAGTCGACCAGGGATGGGGAGCCGCTCACGAGGAAATCACCATGCATCAACCGTACGCGGGCGCGATGTCGAGTCGCAGATCCGGCTCTCCGGCCCGGCCCAACCGAGTGAAGGACGCCCCGTATCGAACCTATTGGCAGTAGGCGTCCTTCACTCGGGATGGTGTGGCGCGGTGGTCAGCGGCAGCCGCAGGAGGCGAGGATCCCGGCCACGGCATCCAGGACCGGTTCGGCGCCGATCAACGGGCCTGGTGGCAGCTGGTCGGCGATCAGCGCGAAGGCCAGCACCCTGCCCTCGGCAGTCGCCACGTACCCGGACAAGGCGTTCACCCCGTTGAGTGTCCCTGATTTCGCTCGTACCGTCCCGGCGCCCACCGCGCGCCCACCCTCATACCGGTCGACCAGAGTTCCGTCGTACCCGGCCACCGGCAGCCCGCTGGCGATCGGGGCCAGTTCGGGATCGCCGTTCTCGGTGGCCACCGCCCGCAGGAGATCGGTGAGCAATCTGGGGGATGCGGCGTTGCTTGCAGACAACCCGCTGCCGTCGACAATGATCAGGCCGGTCGTGTCAAGCCCCGCGGCGTCGACCGCCGCGGCGACTGCGGTTGCGCCGCCGGTGAAGTCCCCGGGCTGGCCGCGGACCAACGCGACCTGGCGGGCCAGCGATTCGGCCAGCACGTTGTCCGACAGCGCCAGCATGGTTTCGACCAGCCGGGAGACCGGTGCAGACTCGACCTCGGCGAGCAACGCGCTTCCAGGCGGTGCCATCCCGGCGACCACCGGAAGATCGGGGCGACCGAGAGCGGCAGCCAGGGCGGCGCCGGCATCCAGGTCAGGGGTGGCGCTGCGCGACGGCGAGCCGGGAGTGATGCGGCCGCCGTCGACCATGACCGCGGTGATGGGTGCGGCGTAGGTCGAAGGCGCATCGCCGGTTCCCCACAGCGGTGAGACGGTCGGACCGGTGTAGAGCGAGCCATCCACCGTGATGCCGGTGATCTCCGTGCCCGCATTGCCCAGGACCTGCAGGGCAAGGTCGGCGACCGTCGGCGCCTCGGGGTAGCTCAGCGACGGTGCCGTGCGCGACAGCGTGGGGTCCCCGCCGCCGATCAGCACGATCTGTCCCGGCGCCGCCCCGGCGACCACCCGCGTAGTCAGCCGATCTCCTGGATCGAGCGTACTGAGCGTCGCGAAGGCGGTCACCAGTTTGACGTTGGAGCCCGGCGTCCCCGGTTGATCACCGGCCGAGTCGAACAGGACCTGTCCGTCGACGACATCCACGACCCGAGCCAACAGGCGTCCACCCAATCGCGGATCGGCAAGCGTGGTGGCCAATGTCGCTGCCAGAGTGGCGGGGTCGGGCACGGGTTCATCACCGGCGTCGTCTGCCAAGACCGGATCCGGGGACATGAGATCCGGGATGACCGGCTCCGGCAGTACGGCGCCCAACGGGCCAGTGGGTGACTCGGACCCGCTGGTGGTCAGGAGTACGGCGGTGATTCCCGCTGCTGTCATGACCGCCAGAGCCAGGCAGACGAGCAGCAGCCTGCGCAGCCGACTTGGAGCGGCGATCTCAGCGCGTCGGGCCGGCAACCGATCCTCCTGTTCTGCGTGGCTCATGGGACACACTAGGAGGCGTGAACTTCGACGTGACGATCGAGATCCCCAAGGGTGTACGAAACAAGTACGAGTACGACCACAAGACCGGTCGGATCAAGCTCGACCGCCGATTGTTCACCGCTACGCACTATCCGTCGGACTACGGCTTCATCGAGGACACTCTGGGGCTAGACGGCGATCCCCTCGATGCATTGGTGATCCTGGATGAGCCGACCTTCCCGGGCTGCCTGATCACCTGCCGGGCGATCGGCATGTTCCGGATGTCCGACGAAGCCGGCGGCGACGACAAGGTCCTTGCCGTGGCCGCGACCGATCCGCGAATGGAACACATGCGCGACGTCTACCACGTACCGGAGTTCGACAAGCGCGAGATCGAACACTTCTTCCAGGTGTACAAGGACCTGGAACCGAACAAGTCAGTCGCCACCGGCACCTGGGTGGGCAGGGGCGAGGCCGAGACCGAGATCCAAGCCTCCTACGAGCGAGCAGAGAAAGCCGGACACCACGGCACGGCCTCGGACGTCGACGCCAGCATCACCGGACCGGCCCACGCAGATCGGAAGGGATGAGCAATGACTCGAAAGCAGATCCTGATAGCGCTAGTGGCGGTCGCCATTGTTGCGGGGCTCATCGTGGTATTCGTCGTGTACGGCGGCGGTTCGGGCTCGGGCGGTGGCACCGGAGGGTACTGAAGACCCTGCGCCACCGCACGAAGCACACCGAGTCGCGCGACCATTCATGTGGTGTCAGCCGATGAATATACGGTCATGCCATGCCCTCACGACCCGGCGCAGGCTCAGCCCCCGACGCCTCCTCCGACGACAGCGAACGAGGCGGAGTGACAGTGCGCCCTGACGGTGCGCATCCTTCCGATGTCGACGCCGAAGTGGGGGCTCGCCTAGGAGGGCTGTCCTCGATCCGGCTGCGCTTGTTCATCGCAAGTTTCCTGATGCTCTTCCTCGAGCTGTCACTGATTCGTTGGTCTGGTTCACAGGTCGTGCACCTGAGCTACTTCAGCAACTTTGTCCTGCTCGGGTCATTCCTCGGGATCGGACTGGGCTTCCTCCGGGCGGGACGGCCGCGCCGGAGCCCGCCGTACTACTCACCCATTGCCCTCCTCGCCCTCATTGCGTTCGTCTCTGCGTACCCGGTCACGGTGAACCGCGAGGACACCTCGATCATCTTCTTCACCAGCCTCAGCACCTCAGGGCCCCCGATCTGGGTCACCCTGCCGCTGATCTTCCTGGCGGTTGCCGCGATCATGGCTGGGCCCGGCGAACTGGTCGCCGACTGTTTCCACGAGCTGCCACGGCTGACGGCCTACCGATACGACCTGCTCGGCTCGCTGGCCGGTGTCGTGGCCTTCACCATCTGCTCCCTCCTGGGTGCCCCTCCGCTGGTGTGGTTCGTGGTCTCGTCAGGGCTGTTCGTCGTCCTGCTCGGGGTAACCGGAAGATCGGTGTCCATCGCACTGCTCATCGCGACGGTGGCCATGTTCGCCTATCCACTGCTGACCGAGGAGAACGTCTTCTGGTCCCCCTACTACAAGGTGACCACGTTCGAAGAGCCGGACGGCAACAACGGGACGCAGTGGACGGTGTTCGTCAACGGCATCCCCCACCAGCGGCTGACCACGGCCGAAACGCGGCTGGCTCAGGAGCCCTACTACGGCGAGCCCTATCGTCGGGTGCCGAACCCTCCGGAGAGCGTGCTCATCGTCGGGGCCGGCACGGGGACCGACGTTTCGATCGCGTTGAGCCAAGGAGTGGACCACGTCGATGCGGTCGAGATCGACCCGGGCCTGTTCGAGTATGGCCGCCAGACCAATCCGGACAACGTCTATCAGGACCCGCGCGTCACGACATACAACACCGACGGCCGCGCCTTTCTGGAGCGAACCGACACGAAGTACGACCTGATCCTGTTCGCGCTGCCCGACTCGTTGACCCTCGTGTCCGGCGCCAGCGCCTTACGTCTGGAGAGCTACCTCTTCACCGAGCAGGCCATGGAGTCCGCCCGCGACCATCTCGCACCTGGCGGGGCATTCGCCATGTACAACTTCTACCGCGAGCAGTGGCTGGTGGACCGCCTGGCCAACACGCTGGACCAGTCCTTCGGGCACCCGCCGTGCCTGTACTCCCAACCGCAGGCAAACTCCCTGGCCGTCATGGTCGTGGGCCTCACCCCAGATGACCAGGTCTGCGACGGGATCTGGTCGCCCAGCGCAGCGGCGCCGGCTCCATCCACCGACGATTCCCCGTTCCTCTACGTCGAGGAGGACGCCGGAGTCGCCGGCATCCCGAGCGTCTACGTCCTGGCGATCGGGCTCATCCTGCTGGCGAGCATCATCACCATCGGACTCGTGGGTGGCCCTGAGGTGGGGGGGATGTGGCAGTACCGGGACCTGTTCTTGTTGGGCGCTGCCTTTTTGCTCCTGCAGACCAAGAACGTCACCGGTTTCGCCCTGTACTTCGGCACAACATGGCTCGTGAATGCGCTCGTCTTCGGAGGCGTCCTGCTCGCCGTGCTCGCTGCGGTCGAGGTCACCAGGAGGTTCCGGTTGCCGCCCCTGCGCACGATGTACGTCGTGTTGTTCGGCGGACTGCTGCTGGCTTGGCTCGTGCCAACCTCGTTGGTCCTGTCCCTTCCGTTCGCCCCGCGGCTCTTGGTGGCCGTGCTCCTGGCGTTCCTTCCGATCATGGCGGCGAATGTCATCTTCGCGAAGCGGTTCGCCGTGACCACGAATCCGACTCTCGCCTTCGGGACCAACCTGCTCGGGGCCATGTTCGGTGGCTGCCTGGAGTACCTGGCGCTGGCCACCGGTTATCGGTCGCTGCTCGTGGTGTGTGCGGTCCTCTACCTTGCGGCGTACCTGCTCATGCCTCGCGGCTCCAGCGGGCGACTCCCGGCCATGGCGAGCCCAGTGAGAGCTGGAGCGTGATCCCGGGCGGCTTCGTCAACTCCATGAGAAAGCGCCCGACTTCTACGAGCATCAGGGCTGCCGGCGGATACCAAGCACACTCCGTCTCGTTCAGAAGATAAGTGGCGTGATCGCTGCTCTTGAATGCCCCAACCCCGGCGACGTCCACTACGAGGACGCCCGACGTGCCAGGGACGACCAAGTTTTCCCGCACATGAGGGTCGTGCATATCTTCCAGTAGAGGACGCCGGCGACGAGTGAGCCCGTCGCCGCCAGCAGCGGGTGATACGAGTTCAGGTACGGATAGATTGCCCAGTGCGTCAAGTAGATGTACAGCGAACTACTTGCCAGTACGCCCGCGAGCGTGCTGACTGCCTGTGGGCAGCGGAGGTAGGGGACCCAGAGGAGAAGGGTCAGTCCCGTAATGACCAAGAGCTCGCGGGGCAGAGCGCCGAAGAACCCCGGCACGGTGGCCAGAACGGCCGTCATGACGACGAGTCGCTGCCACTTCTGGTCAGCAGCCCAAGTGCCAGCAAAGCAATCGCGAACCCGAATGGGCCACGCCGCTCCACTCGATCCACCCACGGGATGGCCAGGAGAAGAGCCATGCCCACGAGTAGGTAGAGCAGAACCTCTACGAACCAGAAGTGCCAGCGTTGGTTCCAGGTTTCCGAGCCCAGGACTGCGTTCAGCAGGAACACGTTCGGCAGGCGGTACTTTTCGGTCAGCATAAAAGCGATCGTGATCCAGGCGATGCTCGGGATCGCGATCCGCACGATGCTTCGTAGCTGGTTGCGTAGTCGCTGTCGG
>Ga0136637_1000366_pt1 | contig 10626 bp, 6 predicted proteins | sample AntDrymUQ8572106_2_FD_105497 | JGI IMG/M metagenome (GOLD analysis project Ga0136637, IMG submission 105497) | Polar desert sand microbial communities from Dry Valleys, Antarctica - metaG UQ857 (21.06) | ecosystem: Environmental > Terrestrial > Soil > Desert | place: Antarctica: Dry Valley... | reverse complement strand
CGAGGGTCGGATGCTGGAGGACGTTATATCCGGCGCCTGGGAGGACCTCACCGCGCACCGATTCGCCACGTGCCCGATCTGCGCCGCGGAGATGACTCCGCGCTACGGATCCGGGGCGTCGGCGGTCGGGGGTCGGTGTACGTCCTGCCACACCGAGCTGTCCTGAGCGGCGGGCGCCGGGAGGGCTCGCCGACGGCGCCAGCACCACGGATGTCGTCTATTGCGCGCTATGCGCGCACTATTCGACATCATCGCCGCGCACCGTCCCTTCGGGCGGCGGCGGGTTCTCCCTGTCTTTGTCGTCGATGTGGTTCGGGAACCGCGCGAACGCGACCCCGAACGAATGGACCGCCACGCAAAACGGCGCTACATTTGAACAGCAGGCCAGGCAGTCGCGGAGGTTCGCCCTTCGAGGAAAGTCCGGACATCACAGGGCAGGGTGGTCGGGAACCCGACCCGGGGAAACCCGCGGGAAAGTGCCACAGAAAAGACACCGCCGATGGCGCGTCAGCACGTGCGGCGCGCACAGGTAAGGGTGAAATGGTGCGGTAAGAGCGCACCGGCGCCGTGGCGACACGGCGGCCAGGTAAACCCCACTCGATGCAAGGCCGAGCAGGACCGTTTGTAGGCTGCCCGCCAAGGTCCAGGTAGGCCGCAGAGATGGATGGCTGCTCAACGACAGAATCCGGCTTATCGGCTTGCTAACGGAGGGGCTCCCACGGGAGCCCCTCCTACGTTCTGCGTCGGCCGCCCGCCCCCCGCGCCCCGGCCCGTCAGAGCGAGAGCGAGTCCAGGGCCGAGTCGAGGGTCTCGTGGATCGGTGCCGCGCGCGAGAAGTCCACGAGCTGAAGTGTGCGGTGCACGATGCTGCCGTCAGGCGTGACGATCAGGATCTGCTGCCGGCGCTCGGCAAGCCGCGTGGTCAGCCCGAAGAGTTTGCGGATCGCCGTCGAGTCGAGGAAGCCGACGGCGGTGAGGTCGACGACCGCGCCATGGGACTCGGTCGGGATCGCTTGCTCGATCTCGTTCGTCGTCGACTCGGCGTTGAAGACGTCGAGCTCGCCGACGATCCGCACGACGACGTGTTTGCCGTGCGCCTCGGACTCGACGACGACGGCGGGGGGCGGTGCGGTCATGCGCTCACGTGCTCGCTGAGGCGTCGGCGCAGGCGCACGGTGGTGCCTTCCGGAAGCGCTTCGAGCTGCACGTCATCCATGAGCGCTTCGATCAGTTCAAGTCCGCGTCCCTGATCGCTTGGCGGGCGCTGGTCACGCCATTGGCCGCGGTCGCTGATGGTCACCTCGACCTCGCCGTCGCGCAGCATGGCTTCGAAGGCGATCGTCTCGCCGGGTCCGGCGCCGGCGTGCTCGATCGCGTTCGTGCAGGCCTCGCTGCACGCCATCACGATCGCGTGCACATCCGGGCTCGGCGCCTGCGTCTGCTCCAGCCAGCGCCGCATAAGCGCGCGCAGCGTGCTCAGCGCACCGGGCTCGCTGGGCAGGTCGATCGCCAGGCGCGCGCCGAACGGGACGTGGCAGAGCACGAGCAGCGCGATGTCGTCGCCGGAGGCGCCACCGGGCACGGTCGCTGCGAGCAGCCGATCACACAGCGCATCGGGATCCAGCGTGCCCGCGCGGGCCGCCGCTGCGAGCAGTTCGAGGCCCTCGTTGAGATGCTCGCCGCGGCGCTCGATCAGGCCGTCGGTGTAGAGCACGATCGCGCCGCCGGGCTCGAGCTTCGTGCGGTCCTCCTGATAGTTGGGAAACGGCAACACGCCGAGCGGGACGGAGCGCGCACCTTCGAGGAAGTGCGGCTCACCGTCGCTGTTGAGGGTGAGCGGGGGCGGGTGGCCGGCGTTCACCCACGAGAGCTCGCCCTCGACCGGATCGAAGACGGCGAGCACGAGCGTCGCCATGTGCTCGCGCGCAGAATCCTTCAGCACGAAGCGGTTGACGCGCTCGGCGATCTCCGCGGGACCGTAGCCATCGAACGCGTAGGCGCGAATCGCGTTGCGCAGCGCACCGAGCATCGACGCGGCCGCCAGTCCCTTGCCGGAGACATCGCCCATAACGAGCAGCACGCGCCCCTCGCCAAGCGAGATCGCGTCGTACCAATCGCCGCCGACCTCCGACTCGGACGCCGCGGGCAGGTAGCGCGCGCTCAGCTCGATGCCCGGCAGCGATGGGAGCGTCTGCGGCAGCAGGCTGCGCTGCAGCGTCTCCGCGATCCGATGCTCGCGCCCGAACGCGCGCGCATGGTCGACCGCGAGCGCCACGCGGTCGGCCGTCAGGCGCAGGAGATCGACGTCATCTGAGCCCAGGCGCCGCGGCGCGCGCACGCCGACCTCGATGACGCCGATGATCTCGCCGTGAAGGATGAGCGGCAGGGCGAGGATCGACGTGATGCCGTCCTCGAGCACGGCCGGGTCGACGAGGTCCTCGGGCTGTGGATCGTGCAGCAGCACGGGCTCACCGCCGGCCAGCACGCGTCCGGCCACGCCCGCGTCGCGCGCAACGCGGCGCGGTCGGCGCGATGGTGTCGCGCCGTTATCGTCGAGGAGCGAGAGGCTGCCGTCGTCCTCGATCAGCAGCAGAGCGGCCGCCTCGGCATTGAGCACCTCGCGCGTACGAACGAGCAGCGTCGGCGCGAGCGTGTCGAGGTCGCGGTCGGTGAGCGCCGCGTCGGCGACTGCTTGCAGCCGCCCGATCGTCGCGGTCGCCCGCTCAGCCTCGGCGCGCGCGGCCGTCGCACGCACGAGCTCCTCGCGCTTCTGCTCCTCGCGCAGCCGGTGGCCGATGTCGGTCAGGCGAGCGTTGAGCATCAACTCGTCCTCGCGCTCGACGACCCAGATCATCGCCTCGGCGTGCAGCCGCGATCCATCGGGGCGATCGATCGCGACGCGCATCTCGAGATGGTGCGGACGGTCCTCGCGCGCAGCCTGCAACAGCGCCCGGCGGCGCTGGTCATATCCGGCGCGCAAGTCGCGCGGGATACCGAGTTGCTCGATGGGCTGGCCGATCGCGTCCGCGCGTGAGCGGCCCAGCAGCCGCTCGGCAGCCGCATTGAGGTCCAGCACGCGACCCTCGGCGTTGGTCGAGATGAACCCGTCGCGCGCGCTCTCGACGATCAGCCGTGTGCGCTGCTCGCTGTTGCGCAGCGCCTGCTCCTGGTGCGCGCTGCGCTCGATGCCGGCGTGTAGGCCGTCGAGCAGGCGCGAGATCATCACGCCGACGGCCAGCGGCGTGCCGAGCACGAGCACGAGCCGCACGGCGATTCCGACGGCGTCGTCCTCGGCGCTGAGCACGAAGGCGTATGACCCGCCGATCAGGGCCAGGTGCGCGATCGCCACACGCCATTCGAAGAAGTAGAACGCAAACAGCGCCGGCCACATGTAGATCAGCGCGAAGAGCGTCTCCTGGTGCGTGAAGTGCACGGCCAGGCTGAGCACGATCGTGAAGGTGGCCAGCGTGACGTGCCATATCGTGTCCGGGATCTGGTCGCCGAAGCGCAGCAGCGCGATCGAGATGAGGACCGACAGCCCTGCCAGCCCGAGCACCGTCCCATCGTTGACGGGGGTGTCGGCAGGCAGGATCACCGCGAGCACTCCGGCGAAGGCGCTGGCTGTGAACAGGCAGGCCAGCGAACGGGCTTTCGTCCGGCTGTCGAACATCGAGTGGCCCATCGCTATCAGAGCTTACGTTCGCGATCGACAAGGATCTAGTGCGATCGGCGAGGGCTTGCATGAGAGAGATCTTCATGCGAACATCTGTTCGTAGTGATCGTCTGTGTTCTCCTTGAGCGGTTCGAGCTCGTCGTGGCCGCCGGAGGGCGCGCGCGGCTGCTGGGCGAGCCTGCCGCGCTTGCGCCGGAGCCTGGCCGAGAGCTGTTCATCGGCGAGGTCTCACAGGCAGCCGAGGCGTTTGGAATCCACGCCGGGATGCGCATGGGAGAGGCGCTCGCACGCTGCCCGCGGCTGGCGCTCGTGCCGCCCGATCCGATGGGCGTGGCCGAGGCCTGGGAACGCGCGCTGACGCGGCTGGAGAGCATCGGCGCGGCGGTCGAGTCGGTGCTCCCGGGGGAGGCATGCTTCGAGGCCGACGGCCTGCGCCGCCTGCACAGCCGGAGGCTGTCGGAGGAAAGCTTGGCAACGAGGGTGCACTCCTCAGAGAGCATGCAGGGGGTCCTCGACGCAACGGCAAAGGCTCTCCCAGGTGCGCGGATCGGTTTCGGGCCGACACGATTCTGCGCGATGGTGGCGGCATCCGGCACGCGGGCGCGGCGCCCGGCGCAGGTGGCCGGCAAGGACGATCTCGCGCCGCGTGAGGTCGCGCTTCTGCGCCGCCGGGTGGAGGTCGCCCAGCTCGTCGAGCCGCTCGAGCGCCTGGGCATCGGGACGCTGGGTGCGCTCGCCGCTTTGCCGCGCGGTGCGGTCTCCGACCGCTTCGGGCGCGCCGGCCTGCTCGCCCACGACCTCGCCCACGGGCGCGACACGCCGTTGCGCCCGCGCCAGCCCGGTGAGCTGCTGCGCGAGTCGCTTGAACTGCCCGAGTCCGGGTCCGGCGAGCAGCTCGGGCGCGCGCTGGGGCTGCTGATCGACCGTCTGCTGGCACGCCGCGAACGGCGCGGGCGCACGCTGCGTGCCGTCGTGATCTCCGGGCGGCTCGTCGAGGGCGGCACGTGGCGCGAGCGCGTCGTCTTCCGCGAGGCGCTCGCCGATGCGCAACGGATGCGCATGGCGCTCGGTCAGCGCCTGGCGCTGCTGCCCGCGCCGGCCGACACGCTGCTGCTGACGGTCGAGCGCTTCGGGCCGCCGCATCCCGAGGCCCGCGCGCTGTTCGATGACGGCGTCGTGCGTCGCGACGAGCGTCTGCGCGAGGCGGTGCGCCAGGCACGCGCGGCGGCCGGCCCCTACGCGGCGCTGCGCGTGCTGGAGATCGACCCGGACTCGCGCGTGCCTGAGCGCCGCGTCGTGCTGACCCCGTTCGAGGGGCAAGGCGGCGTATGACCCCCGGGCCGCGCCGGATCGGCGAGCCACGGACGGCCGCGGTGCAGGCCGACGAGGTCGGCAGGCCGATCGCGGTCGAGGGCGACGCCGTCGACGCCGTCCGCGAGTCATGGCTCGTCGAGGACCGTTGGTGGAGCGAGCGCCCGCTGCGCCGGCGCTACTGGGAGGTCGTCACGACTTGTGGGCGCAACCTCGTCGTCTTTCACGAGCTCGTCGAGCAGCGCTGGTACCGTCAGCCCTGACCGACCTGCGCGGGTCGGCACACTGTGTGCAGATGAGCCACGACGCCCTCGCCGAGGCACGGATTGCATCCCCGGAGGCGGTCGATCCAGGCTCCGGTGAGTCGAGTGACGGGCCTGCCGGCCTCGCCCATGTCGCGACCGCGTCGTTCATCGGCTCGCGCATCGTCCCGACCGGAGGCTTCGCCGTCGGGCTGGCCGGTGGCATCGCGCTCGCGCGGGTCGGGCAGCGACACGGCCTGCGCCCCGCCTACGGCGCCAGCCTCGCGGCGATGCTGCAGGCGGTCGCGGTGATGGGCCCGCTGCGCATCGGCATCCCGCTGACGCAGTCGCTGTCGGCACCGCTGCTCGGGCACATGCACGCGCGCGGCGCATCGGTCGCCGCGCAGTTGGCAGCCTGCGGCGCGATCCGGCTGCTCAACCAGATCGTGACGATCCTCTTCTACATCTGGATCGTGGCCGGCGGGTTGAAGACCTACGCGGCGACCTATGACGCGCTGACGGACAACCTCCCCGGCTTTCCGGAGGGCGTCACCGGCGCACTCGTGCTGACCGCCGCAGGCCTCGTTGCATGGACGGTCTTTGCGAGCGCCGTGCAGGTGTTCGTCTACCGCCGCGCGCTGCTGGACTGGCCCGCGCAGGCGGGCGCGGGGATGCCGGCAGCAATTCCCGCGACCGTCGAGCGCAGCGATGACGAGGTCATATCGCGCATCCCGCGCTATGACCCGCGCGCGGTCGCCGTCTCCGCCGCGATCGCCTTTGCGGCGTTGTTGGCGAGCGTCGATCCGATCGTGCTGAGCGCTGTCGCCGCGTGGCTGGCGCTTGCGTGGCTGACGTCGCGCGCCGACCGCGCGCCTGTCCGTGCCGGCCTCGCGCTCGCGGCGATGCTCGCCGCCGGAGCGCTCGTCTTCGGACTCGTCGGGGGCATCGGGGTCGAGCTGACGCTCCAGCGCGTGGCGCGCGTCACGCTGCTGGTGCTCGTCGCGACCTGGCTGCGCGCAACCGCCGGCGAGGAGGGACTGCGCGAGATCTTCCGGCGCACGCTGCATCGCGTGCGCCGGCTTCCCCCGATGGCCGAGGCGTCGGCGGTGCTCGACAGGCTCGGCGCGACCGGCGCGCTGGCGGCCTCGGCGCGCGCTCTGGCGCACACGGTGCGCCACGTCCCGCGCCGCATGACGCCTCTGGCAATCGCCGTCCTGGGCTGGATCGCCAACGAGGCGGCGCGCTTCGCGATCCCGGAGCGCAAGCAGCAGGCCGAGCTGCGGGTGCGCACGTGGGATGCGGTGCTGGTGGCGTTCGCGGTCGCCGCGGCGGCGTCGCTGCTGACGACAGCCTAGAGGCTCGCGCGTCGAAGCTCCGCGCTTCATTTGTAACGCTCGCGTCTGGTTCCGGCACATCCCGCGCGGCAGCGTGGTCGCATGGCATCTCGACGCCTCGAGCGCGGCCAGGCGACGACCGATTACATCGCGCTGCTCGCCGTCGTCGTCGCGCTGGTCGCGGTCGGCGCGACGCTGACGGGCGTCGGTGCGCCGGGTGTGGTCAACGCCGTCCGCGCGCAGATCGCGCATGCGCTGTGCATCGTCACCGGTCGCGCCTGTCACGCCGAGCGATCGCTCCCGTGCACCGTCGCCATGCGACGCGAATCGCGCCGCTTCGGGCTCAACCTCGCGTTCATCCGGCTCGACAAGAACCGCCTGGTCATCCGCGAGCAGCTGTCGGACCGCACGGTGCGCCTGACGCTCATCAATCGCTTCGGAGCGGGCGCCGAGGGCGGCCTTGGCGCCAACGTTCAGGTGGATCAGAACCTGAACTCCGGCGGGGTCGGCCGCGAGGTGAAGTTCGGCGCGGGGGGCCTATACGGCACCGGCAAGATCTTTCATGCGCGCAACGCGCGCGAGGCAGAGGCCATCGTGCGCGCGCTCGAGCGCGGCGACCGGACGCCGGTCGGCCCGCGCGAATCCGTCTACGAGGTCGGCATCAAAGCCACCGGGAGCCTCAAGCTCGGGCCGTCGCTCAATGCGCAGTCGACGCGGATCGTCGGCCTGCGCCGCGACCTGAAGACCGGCGCGACCACGGTCACCCTGAACATCGGCGACAGCGCGTCGGCACTGCTCGAGTCCGTCGTCGGAGGTCCGACCGGCTCGGCGGACACCAACGCTCTGCTGGCACTGAAGCTCGACCGCCGTCGGCGCCCGCTAGCGCTGTCACTGCTGGCCAGCGGAACGATCGCGGCCGGCGCGACGTTCTCCAAGGCGCTGGCGACACCGCTCGCGCTGAGCGACAGCGACGCCGTGCCCGCGAACATCGGCGGACGCCGCTGGGAGTTCGGCGCCCGCGTCGACCTAACCGATCCGCAGGTCGCGACGGCCTGGAAGCGCTTTCGCGGCTCGCCCGCGAGCCCGGCGGCGATCCGCGGGCTGGGGCAGGCGCTGCGCGATCGGGCGCACCTCGACCTGCGCACCTATCGGGCCCGCAACTCATCCAACGGCACCGCGCTCGGTCTCGCGCTGTTCGCGAAGTTCGGTGTGGAGACCGAACGCTCGATCGATCGCTTCAATCTGCTCGCTGCCTCGAGCCGCCCACCTGGAGGACTGTGGGAGCCACGACTGGATTGCGTGCGATGAGCGTCAATCGCGTCCCTGCGGGTTTCTCCGAGGGTTCTCGTTCGCCGGGTCCACCGAACACGGGTCCGCCGCTTGTGCGAACATATGTTCGCGTGCCCTACGTCGAGCTTCATTGCCACTCCGCCTACTCGTTTCTCGACGGGGCTTCTCAGCCCGAGGAGATCGTCGCGGCGGCCGTCAAGCGCGGCTACGAGGCACTGGCGCTCACCGATCACGACTCGCTGTCGGGCTCGATGGAGTTCGCGCAGGCTGCCAAGACACTCGGGCTGAAGGCGATCCACGGGGCGGAGGTGACGATCGACGATGGCCGTCATCTGACGCTGCTTGTGCGCGATGCGCGCGGCTGGCGCAACCTGTGCCGGCTGCTGACCCGGGCGCACGCGCACACGCGCGATGGGCGCCAGCGCGATCGCAGCGAGCCCGCCGTCGCGCGCGAGGCCGTGCTCGAGCACCACGAGGGCCTCGTCTGCCTCAGCGGCTGCGCCTCGCGCGGCGTGCGCGACGAGCCGACGATGCGCCGCCTGCTGGCCGGCTTCGGTCACGACGCCTTCCGCGTCGAGCTGCAGCGCCCGCTGCAGCGCCACGACCGCGCGCTGAACCGCGGGCTTGCGGGGCTCGCCGACCGGCTCGGCGTGCCGACGGTCGCGACCGGCAATGTCCACGTGCACTCGCGCGAGCGCGCCTACCTGCAGGACGTCTTCGTCGCGATCCGCGAGCACACGACGCTCGACGCCTCCGAGCCGCTGCGGCGCGGCAACCACGCGCACGTGCTGAGCACCCCTCAGGCGATGGCTGCTCGCTTCAACGACGACCATCCCGAGGCGGTCGCCGAGACGGCCCGGCTCGCGCAGACGCTGAACTTCGACCTGACCAGCGATCTGGGCTACCGCTATCCCGGCGCGGAGGACGAGCACGCCAGCCGCGTCCTGGCGGAGGTCTGCCAGGCGCGCTTCGAGGAGCGCTACGAGGTAGGGGGGTCGGTCTCCGCCGCCCATCGCGCCGAGGCGCTCGCACGCCTGGACGAGGAGCTGCGCGTCATCGACGGGCTCGGCCTTGCCGGCTTCTTCGTGCTGCACCGCGACGTGCTCGAGCTCGCCCGCGAGGTCGCCGTGCAGGTGCGAGGGCGCGGGGCGTGGGAGTCGGGAACCAGCCCGCGTGCGCTGCTGCCTCCCGGCCGCGGCCGCGGCTCGAGCGTCTCGTCGATCGTCTGTTACCTCACGGGCCTCAGCCACGTCGACCCGATCGCCAACAAGCTCCTGCTCGGGCGCTTTCTCAACGAGGAGCTCACGGCGCTGCCCGACATCGATCTCGACTTCCCGCGCGACGTGCGCGAGGTGCTGATTCCGCGCATCCACGAGCGCTACGGGCGCGAGCGCTCGGCGCTCGTCGCCGCCTTCCCGACCTATCGCGCGCGTGGCGCGATCCGCGAGATCGGCAAGGCGCTGGGACTGCCGCCGGGCGAGATCGAGCGCGTCGCGCGTGGCAGCGAGGGCTGGTCCTCGCGCGACGTCGATCGCGACATCGACACCGCGCTGGGCCCGGGGCGCCGCACCGGCCGCTGGGCGTGGCTGGCGCGCCTGGCAGACGAGGCATACGGCCTGCCGCGCCATCTCTCCCAGCACTCCGGCGGGATGATCGTCGCGACGCGTCCGCTCGTCGACTGCGTCCCGCTCGTGCCGGCCGCGATGGAGGGCCGCCAGCTCGCCCAGTGGGACAAGGACTCCTGCGCCGATGCAGGCTTTCTGAAGATCGACCTGCTCGGCCTGGGGATGCTCAGCGCGGTCGAGCGCTGCGTCGAGCAGATCGCGCTGCGGCGCGGCGAGCGGATCGACCTGTCGCGCATCCCCTACGACGATTGCGCCACCTACGAGTGCATCCAGAACGCCGACACGACCGGTGTCTTTCAGATCGAGTCGCGCGCGCAGATGGGCTCGCTGCGGCGCACGCGCCCGGAGAACCTCGACGACCTCACGATCCAGGTCGCGATCGTGCGCCCGGGCCCGATCGTCGGCGGCGCGGTCAACCCCTACATCGAGCGCCGCCAGCGCCTGCGCGTGGACCCCGACTACGAGGTGCCCCACCTGCATCCCTCGCTCGAGCCACCGCTGCGCGACACGCTCGGCACGATCATCTTCCAGGACCAGGTGCTCGAGGCCGCGCAGGCTTTCGCAGGCTTCAGCGTGGGGGAGGCCGAGGGACTGCGCAGGGCGATGAGCCGCAAGCGCTCGGCCGAGGCGATCGAGGCCCATCACCAGCGCTTCGTCGAGGGGGCGATGGCCAAGCACCCCGATGTCAGCATGCAACTGGCCGAGCGCGTCTTCACGATGGTCTGCGGCTTCTCAGGCTTCGGTTTCCCCAAGGCTCACGGCGCCGCCTTCGGCCTGCTCGCCTACCAGTCGACCTGGCTGCGCGTGCACTACGGGCCCGAGTTCCTCTGCTCGCTACTGGATGAGCAGCCGATGGGCTTCTATCCCTCCGACGCGCTCGTGCACGAGGCGCAGCGGCGCGGGATCGAGGTCCTGGGCCCGGACATCAACCTCAGCGAGGCGGGTTGCACGGTCACGCCGGAGGGCGCTGTGCGGATCGGCCTGGGCTATGTGCTCGGCGTCCGCTCCGACGAGATCGAGGTGATCGTGCAGGCGCGTCATGCCGGCGGCAGCAAATTCCGCTCGCTCGAGGACCTCGCCTCGCGGGCCGGCGCCGGTCGCGCGGCGCTCGAGCGCCTTGCCTGGTCGGGCGCCTGCGATTCGCTGGCGGG
>Ga0136637_1000362_pt1 | contig 10633 bp, 6 predicted proteins | sample AntDrymUQ8572106_2_FD_105497 | JGI IMG/M metagenome (GOLD analysis project Ga0136637, IMG submission 105497) | Polar desert sand microbial communities from Dry Valleys, Antarctica - metaG UQ857 (21.06) | ecosystem: Environmental > Terrestrial > Soil > Desert | place: Antarctica: Dry Valley... | reverse complement strand
TAGCCCTCGGTCACGAGCAGGTCGAGGGCCAGGTCCTTGAACTCGTTCTTCCCCGTGACGGACGACCGGATCGAGTTCTTCGTCAGGCCGGGGAACTCCTCGACGGCGCGCGACACGCGCTCCATCTGCGTTGTCGGGCGGAAGGGACCGGCGGGAGCACCCGCCGCCTCGCCGGGCGGTGCAAGCTCGATCGAGACGGCCCCCTCCGCCTGCGAGGTAAGCCGTAGCTCTGCGACACGCTTGCTCTCATCCGCATGTTGCCGAATGTGACCGGGGCGGTCCTTCGTGATCGTGACCTTGACCCGCCCGTCGCGGCCCCGGCCGAAGGGGTCGATCACCTCGAGCGAATAGGCAACGTCGATCCCGGCCAGCTTGTGCTGTGCCCCGAGCGCGAAGCGCCCACGGGCTTCTTTGTCCCGCCCCACGTGGTCGATTTGAAGCACGGCCATGCCCGCCTCGACGAGCTTGCGCGGCAGTAGCGCGAGCCACTTTGCAACGTCGGCGTTGTCCTTGAGGTCGAGGGCGTGGAGGACGAGCGCCTCGGTCACGCCGTCGATCACGGCAAGGGTTGGCTGCGCGGTGAGCGTGTCGTCGAGCGCCTCCCATCCGCCCGCCTTTAGCGGTTCGTCGGGCCGGACGTAGTGGAAGCGCGTGGTGATCGCCTCGGCGTCCACGCCGAGCGCGAGGAGTCGCGAGGCGATACTCGTCGCGGTGTCTTCGAAATCGAAGTAGAGGACGTCTTCGCCCGCGGCGAGGCGTTCGGCGGCGGCGGTGAGCGCGAGCCATCCCTTGCCCGACTCGGGCTCGCCCGAGAGGGCATGGACCCTCTCCCGGTAAAGCAGCCGGATGCCGTCTGAGCGTGCCAGCAGCGCCGGGGGCTCGTCGAGCCTCTCCCCCTTGATCACGGGGCCGAGGGGGAGGGGCGTCCACGTCGACGCGGCGGGCGCATTCCCGCGCCCGGCCGTGAAGGACGCCCGCTGGCGCGCCTCCTCCATCCGGCGCAAGGTTTCGCCGGCAGTGGCCGGGTCGATCACGCCGCTGCCCTACGGAGCGCGGGGATCAGGTCGGCTTCGAGGCGCTCGCGGATCTCGTAGTAGCCCCTCCCACGAGGCTCAATGCCGTACAGCTCGGCGCCGAAGTCGATGATGGTGCCGGCGCGATCGCACCCGAAACAGGTCCAGCCGCGCTCGACGTCCTCGTAGACGTGCAGCGAGGGGGTCGAGTCCTCGTGGAACGGGCACGAGACCTTTCCGTCCCGACCCGTCTCGCGGCCGGTGAGCAGCTCGACGTAGACGGCGGGCGGGACGGCCAGGAGCGGGTCGTCGATTGCCGCAGGAGGCCGGACGGGGGCGCTCGGCGGGCGCTTCTCATCGGGCGGATCGGGCAGGTGCCCGATCACCTGCTCGGGCGTGTAGATCGTTTCCGGCGCCACGTGCTCGACGGTCACCGGTCGCCGCTCGCCGGTCTTGAAGTTGAAGGTCTCCGGCGGACGTAATCCGTACCGGCGAGAGCGTGTACGTGACGAAGCAGTTCCGTCCGAGCGGCAGTGGAAGCTGCTGTTGAGGACGGTGTTATCGAGTGCGCACGGACAACAGCGACAACGGCGTGAGAAACGAAGGTCACGTCGGGCGGGTGAGGAGCCCCGGAGGGGCGACGATCCCGGCCGACGTGCGTCCCGCCGCCGGTGCCCCCACGACCGACGTCGTCGCCTCGGAGGCGCGCGTGCAGCTGGTCCTCCTATCGGGCGGCGAGCGGACGTGGACGGTGGTCGACGGTGGGTACCGCTCGGTCGCGCCGGCCGAGGAGTACCTGGACTACTTGCGGGTGCTGGGCCGCTCGCCGAACACGGTGAAGGCCTATGCCCGCGGGCTGGCGCTGTGGTGGCGGTTCCTCGGCGCGTACAACCTGGCCTGGGACGAGGTTCGGCTCGAGGACTTCGGACGGTTCCTAGCGTGGCTGCGGTCCGGCGACACACCGCAGATGGCGTCGATCGAGCGGCGGGCGCCTCGCTTCTCGGAGGAGACGATCGCCGTCCGCCTGCAGGCGGTGATGTCGTTCTACCGCTACCAGCACTTCAACGGCGTCGAGGCCGCTGGGCGCCTCTACGAGCGCGTCTTTGCCTCAGGGCGCGCGTTCAAGCCGATGCTCGAGCACCTCGCACGGCGCTCGGGCCGCTCGCGCAGCCTGGTTCGCTTGTCGCGGCGGCGGCGCGCGACACCGCCGACGCTGCGCCCCGAGCAGGTCGAGGCGATCAAGGAGGGGTGCGCCTCCTGGGATCCGGCGACGCGGGAGTGGTCCGGTTCGGTGCGCGACCGGCTGCTGTGGTCGCTGCTGGCCGAGACCGGGATGCGCCTCGGGGAAGCGCTCGGGCTGCAGCATCGCGACTGGCACACCGGCCTCGGCGACACGCCCTGGCTCGAGGTCGTCCAGCGCGAGCACCCGCACGGTGTGCGCGTCAAGGGTGGCGCGTACCGCAAGCTCTATGTCTCCGACGAGCTCGACCGCCTCTACGGCGACTACCTCTTCGATCTCTGCGACCGTGGGGTCGAGCTGCACATCGAGGACCTCGACGAGCATTGGATCTTCGTCAACCTCGAGCGCGAGCCGCGCTTTGCCCCGCTGCGCCCGGAGACGGTCCGCGGACAGGTCCGCCGGCTGCGACGCGATCTGGCCGCACGGGTGCCGGCGGCCTTCACGCCGCACTGGCTGCGCCACACCCACGCCACCGCGCTGCTGCTCTCCGGCGTTCCGGACCACGTGGTTTCGCGCCGGCTGGGACACGCCGATATCCAGACGACCCAGAACCTCTACGGGTGGGTCAGCGAGGAGGCCGAGCAGCGGACCGTCGCCGACTGGAAGGCGATCACCGAGCGCTGGCGAGTGACCGGGTGCTGATCGCCAGCGACGCCCAGCTCGATGAGCTCGACGGCCGGGGCCATTTCGACGCCGCGCGCAACCTCGAGCTGTGGGCACAGATCCCCGCCGATCTGCGCCGCGCGCACTTCACCGCGCAGAATCTCCCCCGCCATCCGGCGTTTCGGTGGCGCACCGAGCACCCGAAGTGGCTCGAGCTCGACCTGCGGGCGCTGCCCGAGCCGATGCAGCGCGAGCTGGCTTACGCGTTCTGGCGGCTGGTCGAGCAGGGCTTGCAGATCAACGCCAATTACCGCCAGCTCGTCTGGCGGCTCGAGCAGATGCTCGACGACCGCCGTGCGGTGGGCCGGCCGGCGCCGGAGTCGTTGATGGAGCTTTCGCTGCGCGAGTGGGAGCGCGAGTGGCGCCTGTCGCGCGCCCGGCGCAAGGGCCGCCTCGCGCTCGCGGTCAACCAGTGGGCGGCGATGCGCCGCTGCTATCAGCACCTCGCGCTCGCCTACGACCCACGCGAGTGGTGGCAGCACGATCTCTGGAACCCCAAGCTCGACCCCCGCATCCCGCTGCGCGAGCACGAGCCGACGCGCATGAACGCCGGCTATGACTTCCTCGCGATCGAACAGCCCTGGCTGCGCGACGGCCTCAAGTGGCACTGCAAGGTCCGCCTGGAGGCCGGCTCTCTGCGTTGGCCGACGGTCCGGTCGCGCCTGCACGCGCTGACGCTGTTCAGCCGCTTCCTCGCCGCGCGCGGCGTCGACGAGCCCCGCCTGGCCGCGAGTCCCGCCAAGCTGCGCGTCCTCGCCTTGGACTTCCTCGGCGAGCTGCGCGGGCGCCGCCAGGACCGCGGCGCCAACAAGGGACGGCCGCTGGCCGATGGCACGCTCACTACGCTGCTGTGCGACGTCGAGCAGTTCTACGCGTTCATGGCCGACCACCGCCTCGAAGCCGCCGAGCGCCTCGCCGAGCTTCGCTGGAGCGCCCTGGGCGACGAGCACGCCCGGCTATGGCGGACGGGTGAGAAGCCCGGCAAGCGCCGCGGCACGGCCCCCGACCGCGGCTACTTCGACGACGTGACGATGGGCCAGGTCATGGCCGACGCCGGGCTGCTCGGCGCGCCGGTCGCCGAGGGCGGTCTGGGGGACGAGCAGGCGATGCGGCTGCTGATGCTGCTGGCCCGCACCGGCCGGCGGGTCTCGGAGCTGCGGCTGCTGGACTTCGACTGCCTGCTGCCGCTGCAGGCCCTGCCCGACAGCGACGGCGAGGACGGCGCGCTGGTGGCCAAGCTGCGCTACCAGCAGACCAAGATCGAAGGCGCCCCGGACACGATCTTCGTCGACGCGGAGGTCGTCGAGATCATCCGGGCCCAGCAGCAGTGGGCGCGCTCCTGGCTGCGACGCACACTGCGCGACGAGCACGCGGCGGCGCCGGGCTACCTGTTCCTCTCGACCACCTACAACGGCCGCGGGCGCCACCCGTACCCGAAGACGTCGCTCGGGCAGCGCCTGCGCGAGTTCGGCCAGCGCGCCGACATCCGCGACGGCCAGGGTCGGCCGGTCAACCTCGGCCACGTCCATCGCTTCCGCCACACCCGCGCGACGAGCCTGCTCAACGCGGGTGTCCCGGTCCACGTGCTCCAGCGCTACCTCGGGCACGTCTCGCCGCGGATGACGATGCACTACGCCGAGACCGTCCGCGAGACTCACGAGCGCGAGTTCCTGCGCTTTACGAAGATCACCGCCGACGCCCGCGAGCTGACGGTCGACCCACGCGACCTGTTCGCGGTCCTCGAGCTCGACAAGCGGACCGACCGCGTCCTGCCAAACGGCCTGTGCATGCTCCCGCCCCGCCAGGCCTGCCAGCGCGGCAACGCCTGCCTGACCTGCGACAAGTTCGCCACCGACGCCTCCTACCTCGACGAGCACGAGCAGCAGCTCGCGAAGCTCGACGCGCTCATCGCCCAGCGCAAGGCGATGTTCCACGCCAAGACCGGCCAGGAGATGTCTGACGACAACGTCTGGCTCGAGCAGCGCCTGACCGAGCGCCGGGCGCTTGAGAAGATCGTCGCCACGCTCCACAGCCCCGCGCTGGCCGGCGAGCGCGCCGGCGTCCAAGGCGCCGGCACCACCGCCCGCCCGGCCTACCAGGACTCGGAGACGGGCTGACGATGCCGCGGGGCAACCCCGAGAACCTGCGCGCCGCCGCCGAGCGCAAGCGCACCGAAGCCACCCACCGTGCCGAGGCCACGCTCGCCGACCTCGTCCGCGACCGACAGCCGGTCACCTTCCGGGGCCTGGCGAAGGCCGCGGGCGTGTCGGTTGACTTCCTCTACCGGTCGCCGCTGCGCGCCCGGATCGAAGAGCTCCGCGCCGTGCGGCAACCCGCGCACACTGAGCCGACGGCGAACGGCACGGGCGGTGAGAGCAAGGTCGCGCGGGCGCTGGCGGCGCAACTCCGCGAGCTCAAGCGCCGCCACCGCGAGGAGCTCGCCGAGCTCCGCCGCGCCCTGGCCGTCGCTCAAGGCGAGAACCTCGAGCTGCGGCGACGACTCGGACGCCCTACACCGAGCGCGCCACAGTGACCAGCTGCAGCGCGAACGTCTCGTTGTCGTCGGTCGCTCGAGCGGCATGCCTTCACAGTCACCAGAGATGACCGGCGCATCCGCCGAGCACAAAGGCGCCGTGCGCCGGCTGGCGCAGGAACTAGGTTCGGCGGACCAGCACGACCTGATGGCTGGCGTGGCGGGCCTGTCGCTGATGCCCGAGAACGTCGCACAAATGGCCGAGCTGCAGACGGCCGCTCAGCTCGCCGCCAGCCTCCCGCCGCGCGCCGGCCAGCCCCTCAGCGCCTACCGCTGGCGGCGCTGGCTGACCCAGCCGCCCCTGTACCAGCCGCACTTCCCTGGGGAGAGCCGGGCTGGCGTTCAGGGCGAGTCCCCCAGCTTCGCCCGCGAAGGCGACGTGTTCTGCGAAGAGGTGAGCTTCTACGGCGGCTCCCGTCGCGTCTGTTCGGCGTGGCCGCAGAGTGTCAGCGCCTTCCGCACTCTGGCCGCCGCGGCATGGCTGATGCCGGGGGAGTTCCCAGACCGGGCCTACCGGCGGCGGGCAGAGCTGATCTGCTCGGCCGTGCTGAGCCTGGCGGACGCGATCACGCGCCGCGCGGGGCTCGAGCGCCACCAGCCCGGTCTCGAACGCCGCGGACAGCCCATCGCTGTGCCCAGTACAGCGCGACTGATTCAGCTACAGCGCGCGGTCACCTTCAGCCCGCGCGAGGTGGCCACCCTGTGCCAGCCGGCGCCGTCCCAGGTCTTGACCGCGCTGACCATCGAGCACGGGCAGTGCGAGCTGCCGGGAGACCCGACCCGTAGCCCGCTGCTGGTACAGCCGCTCGTCCACCAGCGCGACCAGCTCGTAGTCGGCTCGCCGCGCACTTTGGTGGCTGCGCTGGTGCATCACCTGGTGCTGCTTGCCGAGCACCACGGCGCGCGCGAGGAGCTGGCCCGTCGCTACGCGGCCTCCGCGCTTGCCTACAGCCTCACCGATCTGGAGCGGCTGGGCTGCGTCCGCGTCTCGGTCGAGCTTCCTCCCACCGAGCTCGCGGTCGAGGAAGCGGTGGTCGCGTTCGACACCGACAAGTTGTTGCACCTGCTGGTGCTGCCCGACGACCTGAGCGGCCGTCACCCTGGCCAGCTCTACGCGCCATGGGTCACCGACCAGCTGAGCAATCCGGTGGCGGAGCGCTTGGGTGAGGTTCGCCAGTACCTGTACGCACGGGGCGACGCGCCCAACGAGGTGCTCAGCTTGATGGTCCTGGCCGGGGCGTGCCGTGTGGGCGGCCTCGAACTGCCGGCGCCGACGGATCGCGGCGCGCTCCAGATGGCGCTGGAGGCGCACGAGCTCGAGGCGTTCGCACGCGCGGAGCGGGGCCACGCGCTCGGCTTGTGGCGCTTCGCGCGAGAGCTCGACCGCCTACATACGACCACTGAGGTCTTCGCCACCAGCGCGCTCGATCTGGCCCACGCGTGGCGCAGCAATCAGAGCTTCTATTTCACCGACGACAAGGCCCCCGGCGTACTCATCCTCGAGCCGGGCGAGGGCGGCGCGCTGCGGCGAGAGGCGCTCGAGCTAACCGATCCACACGGCGCGGCGGGGATGCTCCCCGGCACGCTGGTCGAGCTGGATCGCGCCACCCAGAACCCCAGCGAGCCGCTCTATGTTCCTGCCACCGGCGTGGGAGCGCCGGCCATCGTGGTGGAAGCCCTGCCAGTGCCGGTGTGGGTCGTCTCGCCCGGAGGCCCGGCACCGCATGAGCTCTGGTCGCAGTACGCGGAGATGCTCTCCTACTGGATCTGGCAGCTGGCACCGGCGCTTGAGCCCTACAGCAGCGGGCTCGACCAGCGGATCGACGCGCTACGCATCGAGCTGGAGATCGAAGGAGGCGAGGAGTGGTTGCGACAGCGACCGGCGCAGGGTCCGCTCGGTGAAACCGAGGCCCGGGGAACCGACACGCTGGTGCTGCAGCTGTTTCCGGCGACGGGCGCAGCCATGAACGTGGCCGACAACCGCGGTGAGCGTGAGCTGCTGCGCATCGTGCTGCGCGGCCTGGCGGGCTTGCTGGATTGGAGAGACTTGGGCGAGGCGGAGATCGCGCGCGCACTTGATCAGCAGGCGCCTCTTGGGCTGAAGAAGAAGATCACCCGTCTTCCCGCCGAGCACGACCCGGCGCTCGGCCGGGGCGAGCTGCCGAGCGCGCGGGAGGTGGTCGAGGCCGAGGCGGATCCACTCCGCGACCAGCTGGCCCACCACTTGGCGAACCGCGGCTTTCGCGAAGGCCGGCGGGAGGGCGAAGCGCGCCTGGAGCTGCTGAACGAGGCGGTGGACTGGCACGCGCGCCGGCTGGCGGAGCTGCTGGCCAGCTTCTCGCCCGACGGGCTGCTCGAGCAGCTGGTGATCTACAACGAGGCACTCGTCTACCGGCAGGCGGTCGAGGAGCTGACCCTCGAGACTCGGCGCGCCTGCTACAGCGACATCCCGGAGTCGGTGAAGCGGCTCAGCCAGCGCCTCCCACATCTGGCGCAGAGCGCCGTGGCGTGCCGCTTGTTGATCGAGCACGTCACGGTGCGACGCCCTCAGGGGCTGCGCCCCCTGAGCGCTGCCGCCTTCGATCTGGCCCTGGCCCACGCCAGCGAGCTGGTGGGCCGCGCGACGCTGAGCGACCTGTTGCGCGCTGGCCTGTCCGACTCCGCAGTGTCCATCCTGCCCTCAGGGCGCCTGGGACAGAGCAGCGATCGCTACCAGGAAGGACGGGAGCGCTTCCTGAGCGTCTACGCGGGCGAGGTGGTGGCCGCGGGCGCGGAGTCCTACACGCGGCGCTTCGAGCCGACTGGCCTGGTGGACGCGGAGCACATCGAGCAGCTTAACCACGCCACGCGAGCTGAGTTCGGCTTCAGCATGGAGGAGATGGTGCACTTCCTGGTGGCGGTGCAGAACATCGGCTACGAGCTGCCCGGCGAGGCCAAGGTGATGGAGCGCGGGCTCCTGCTGGAACGTGCTGCCGTCGAGCTGGAGTGGCCAGTGGAGCACGCGGCACAGGCGCTCGACCTGTTCGAGCTGCGGCCGCGGGCCGATTTCTGGTCTGCCGACCCGCCCTTCCGGCACGAGGACACCTACCCCTGGCGCTTCAATCGTGCGCTTTCCTACGTGCGGCGGCCGCTACTGCTGCGAGAAGAGGACGGCCGCGAGAAGCTGTTGTGGGGCAATCGTCATGTGCACGTGGCGGGGCGCAACCTGGTGGGCCTGTTGGAGCAGGGTCGCCTGAAGGCTCAGTCCAGAGAGCTGAGCCAGCTGCAATGCTCCTACCGCGATGAGGAGGCGCTCAAGTTCAACGATCGGGTGGCCGAGCTTTACCGCGGCCGCCCAGAGCTCCTGGTCGGGGTCCGCGTGGAGAAGTTCGGGCGCCTGTACATGCGCCGCGCCAACAACGAGAAGATCGGCGACATAGATGTGCTGGTAGCGGACCCACGCCGCCGGCGGCTGCTCGCTGTCGACACCAAGCACCTAGTGCCGGGACGGGCGCCACACGAGCTGCGCAACGAGTTCGAGTCGACCTTCGCCGTGGGCGGCCGCAAGCGCTCAGGCGTCGACCACCAGTTGGAGCGAGTGGAGTGGCTCGAGTTGCACTTGACGGAGGTGCTGGCCACGCTCGGCCTAGGCGGCGAAAAGAGCGGACGTTGGCGGGTGGAAGGCCTGCTCATCATGTCGGAGCCCTTGCTGGCGCCGTTCGTGTCGAAGGTGCCGCTGCCGGTGACGCACTACTCGGCACTCGAGGAGCGGCTCGCGGCGGGAGAGCTGTACTGACGCCGCCGCTCACGGTTCATAGTCGGTCCCCGCCGCACCGCCCTCGGAGCCGCCGGCGAGTTCAGCCGGGTTGGTACGAACACGGGCTCGTCTTCGGCCGCAGGCCCGCCGGCCTGTCGCGCTTGGAGGCTCAGGTTTGAGCGCGTCCCTCTTGGGGGCTCATGGCACGAACGCCTCGAGCTCGCGGCGCACCTGCAGGAAGTCCTCGCCGCGAGTACCGCGCTGCCAGAGCAGTGCCGCGAGGTCGTAGATCGAGCCGCCGCGACCGCAGCCGAAGCAGTACCAGCCGCGCTCAGGCTCTGCGAACACATGCAGGCTCGGCGTCCGATCCTCGTGAAACGGGCAACGCACCTTGCGGCTGCGCCCGACCCGCTGGCCGGTCAAGCGCTCCACGTACTTCGCCGGCGCGAGGTCAAGCAGCGGGTCGCCGCCAAGACGCCGCTCGCCGCGAGGTGGCCGGTCGGCCACCGGCTCGCCGGGCCGGTCGGCGAGCGATCCGACGACGTCATCGAGGTCGTGCCGGACGGCGTCGTCGAGATGCAGCAGTCGCACCGGCGCCGGCGGGATCGCCTTATGCCACAGGCTCCCCGCCGGCCTGAGGATCCGCGCCGACTCGCTGCACCGCGGGTCGCCGCCGAGCGCCCAGGCCAGCCGTCGGTTGGCCTGCTCGACCGCTTGGGCTCCGACCGGCGCACGCAGCAGCCAATAGGCGTGTCGGTGTCCCGGCGCCCCGGAAGCAACCACGATCGACGGGGTGGGACGAAACGCGTCCAGCGCCGCGACGGCTTCGGGAGTGTCGCAGTCGACCCACACCACGCCCCCCGCGTCGAGCACGTCGCGGCGGCTTCCGCCACGCCGACGGCGCGGCAGCACACCGACGAACACGTCGCTCGCCTGCGCCCGACGCATCACCTCCGCGACGAGGTGCTCCAGCGCCTGCACGCGATAAAACGACTGGCCCATCCCACCAGCGCGGCGGAACCGCACCTCGACGAACGAGCCCGACGGCGCCCACGCGAACAGCGCGTCAACGAACCGCCGCGCGACGGCGACATCAACGCTCGACGTCTTCATCGGGCTCCTCTCGGTCGGGGTGCAGAGGCCCGCCGGACAACCTGCACCGAAGGTGCGACCCTGCCTCGGTCGTCCCGGCGCGCTCCGGCTACGGACGCGTCCGCAAACGAACGAGCAGGCAGAAAGCAGCCTCGGAGAAGCGTCGCTACGGATAACGGTCGGAGGATCCGGGCGGCGTCGCAGGAGCGCTCGTCGGCACCGAGCGCGGCGGCGATGACCAGGGCAAAGATCACCTCGAAGAGCCTCCACCGGACCCTGAGGGCGGCCGGCTATGAGGGCTCGGCCCGCTCGCTTCGGCGCGCCCTCGCCGCCGAGCGCAACGCCTACCGCGCCCG
>Ga0136637_1000358_pt1 | contig 10647 bp, 9 predicted proteins | sample AntDrymUQ8572106_2_FD_105497 | JGI IMG/M metagenome (GOLD analysis project Ga0136637, IMG submission 105497) | Polar desert sand microbial communities from Dry Valleys, Antarctica - metaG UQ857 (21.06) | ecosystem: Environmental > Terrestrial > Soil > Desert | place: Antarctica: Dry Valley... | reverse complement strand
GGTCGGTCATGCTCTCGAGGCGCTCGGGGAGATCGAGTCGCAGCCACGCATCGATGAGCTCGCGCACGGCTTGGCGTACTGGGCCGCCCGCTGGTTGCCGGTGCCCGTCGTACCGCTAACCGGTGTTCTGCAGCCCGAGCAGGCGATCGCGATCATCCCGGCAGTGCCGGTGCAGGAGTTCGGCATCCGATCCCGGATCGCGCAGCTCGACCAGACCCCCGGCTGGGGTGAGCGGGCCTCCCAGCTGCACGCGCCGGACACCGAGCACGTCCCAGCCGTGGTCGATGCTCTGATCGACGCCGCGCTGGGGTTCTACGCAACCCACGCCCACGGGAATCCCACCATGCTGGTGCACGCAGCCACCGCCCCCAACGCGGTGCGCAACGTGCTTCCACTCCTGCCCCGCGAGCTGTGGCGACCGAGCCTCGACGCCGTGTGGACTGCCACCGCGGCGATCGTGGCCGCCTACCGCCCGAGCGGTGCCGCGCTCCCCCCGCCCGCACCCGCGGACGCGGACGACCTCCTCGACCAGGCGGTGGCACACGGCGGGGAGCACGTGATCAAGCTCGCCGACACCGCCGTCCGAGCCCATCGCAGGTCCGCGTCCGACACCGCGCTGTCGGCCGGGGCGAACGGGATCCTCCTCGACGCCTAGCAGCATCGAGATCGAAGGGTCATCGGGACGGAGCGGCTGGCTCCGAGGGTCGGCGGTTACCGACCGCGAGGTCGCTCCGGGGTGTGATGACGTACGCGCCGACGTAGAGCAGCGCGGCAAGCACGAGCAGCATGCGGTACCCGGTCACCAGCGACAGGTACTCGAGACAGCCGCCGACCATGGCGCCGAGCAGGTTGGTGCCGAGCGCGAGCGTCGGCGACGCGCTGTCGCCGAAGCGCTTCGCGAAGATCACGTTGGCGGCGAAGATCGGCAGGAACGCGAGGAGGCAGGCAGCCACCAGCCGAAGCCCGACCGGCATGGCGAGGAGCCACGACGACGGGATCAGCCACGCGAGCGCCAACCCCCCGAGGAGCACGCCGTACATGATCCGGATCGGTGGAGTGGGTCGGCGCCGGGTCACCTCGACCGCCGCGAGCACCGCCAGCAGCACCCCGACGAACACGAGCGCGTTCACGACCCAGGTCGTGCCGAACAGCAGCGCGAACCCGGTGACGCTCTTGGTCTCCAGCAGGAGGAACGCTGCCCCCAGCACGAAGAGGTCGCGGTAGGACCACATCTGCCGCAGGTCTGAACGCAGACCGCGCAGCCGTCGACCTCGCTGTCCGTTCCCCGCGAGCACGCCCGCGACCGCGCCCACGCTCGCCAGCAGGACCAGCAGAAGCGCGACGACGTACAGGCTGGGGATCGACTGGTCCCGGAGGTAGAGGAACGGCCGGTCGTCGGTGGCTGGCGGCGGGACGTCGACCGCCGCGGCGCGGTCCCAGGTCGAGGTGCAGATCTGGTCGTCCGGCTCGAGGCCAGCGACCATGACTGCGAGCTGGTTGGCCTCGGGTGCCTGGAACAGGCACGGGCTGTGCCCGAAGACGTCGTCGAGCGTCCCGGCCAGCCGGTCCACGAGCCACTGCTCGCGGTAGTAGTTGTCGATCGCGAACGCTCCGCCGGGGGCCAGGTGGTCACGTGCGCTCGCGAACGCCTGCTCCGTGAACAGGTAGCTCTCCAGCCGCAGCGAGCTCGCGCCCGACACGAGCGTCAGCGAGTCGGGGAGCGCGAAGAAGATCAGGTCGTACTCGTCGTCCGTCTGCTCGAGGAACGCGCGCCCGTCATCGACGTGCGTGGTGACCCGCGGGTCGTCGTAGGCCCCGTCGGGGTTGTTGGTCTCGCCGAAGCGCAGCAGTGTCGGGTCGATCTCGACCGCGTCGACGTGCTGCGCGCCGTTGGCGAGCGCGATCGCAACGTCGGTGCCGGTGCCCGCGCCGACGATGAGCACGCGCGCGGGCGGGACCGGGACCGAGCGGTACGGCTCGGCGTAGAAGCTCTCCTGCGCGACCCGCGTGGCAGCGGTCGTGAGGCGCTGGTGCGGGGTGCCGTTGACGTACACCTGGAACTCGTTGCCGCCCGCGCCGTCGCCCTGCGCGAAGGTGGTCACCTTGTAGTACGGCGACCAGAAGTCGCCCTCGTCCTGGATCTGCGGGTAGGCCAGCGTGGCCAGCAGTGCGATCGACACCGTGATCGGCACCATCGCCCCGGTCCGGGCGAGCAGCACCACGTAGCCCCAGCACACCACCGCGAACCAGATGAGTGGCGGTGCGGAGAGGTAGGACATCCCCGTGAACAGCACGATCCCGCTGACGCTGCCGAGCAGGTCGAGCCGGTACGCCTCCAGCCGCTCGAGCTCGGCGAAGCACGCGCCGACGAGCTCGCCGGGGCCAGCCATGACCGCCGCGACGGCGAGGAACAGGACCGGCAGCGTCAGCCAGATCGGCGGGCCGGTCGTGCCCAGGGAGGAGAAGAAGATCACGTCGGTGCTCTGCTTCTCGACGCTGACCGGGTAGGCCGAGACGAAGCCGATCAGCCCGAGAAGCGCGACGGGCGAGTAGAGCGGCGCGGCGCGCGTGCCCCGGCTGGCGCGGAGCAGGCCGAGGCCGATGCCGAGGAACGACCCGAGCAGCACGAAGTTCGAGAAGTAGCTCAGGTGCAGCACGTTCGCCCCGGCCCAGCGGATGAGGCTGAGCTCGAGGAAGAGCATCAGGCCGCTCGCGAGGAAGAGCCGCACTCGCACGCTCACGCCGCCCCCGTGCTCCCAGCCCGTGGCCACGCTGGCGGGGCCGGTCCATTCTCCCTGATCAAGGGGCACCGAGGATCGTGGCGATCGGTGTGTCGTGGTGCCGCGTGCCCATCGATCGAACGCTCGGCCGGAAACGTGACGGATCGCCGGTCAGGACACGGTTGCCCGGTTCGCCTTGCCGAGGACCCGGCCGCGCTCCTGGCCGCTGAGGACGAGCTTGCGGATCCGGATCGCGTCGCGGGTGACCTCGACGCACTCGTCCTCGCGGCAGAACTCCAGGCTCTGCTCGAGCGAGAGCCGGCGCGGCGGGATCAGGCGCTCGGTCTCGTCGCTCGCCGACGAGCGCATGTTCGAGAGCTTCTTCTCCTTGGTGATGTTCACGTCCATGTCGTCCTGGCGCGAGTTCTCGCCGATCACCATGCCCTCGTACACCTCGGTCGTCGGCTCGACGAACAGCGACCCGCGCTCCTGAAGGTTGAGCATGGCGAAGGGGGTCGCCGAGCCGGTCCGGTCGGCGACCATCGAGCCCGACTGCCGGGTCCGCAGCTCGCCGAACCACGGGTGGTAGCCGTCGAACACGTGGTGCGCGATGCCGGTGCCCCGGGTCTCGGTGAGGAACTCGGTACGGAAGCCGATCAGCCCGCGGGAGGGGACGACGAACTCCATCCGCACCCATCCGGTGCCGTGGTTGGTCATGTGCTCCATCCGGCCCTTCCGGACGGCGAGCAGCTGGGTCACCGTGCCGAGGAAGTCCTCCGGGCAGTCGATGGTCAAGCGCTCGACCGGCTCGTGCAGCTTGCCGTCGATCTGCTGGGTGACCACCTGCGGCTTGCCGACCGTCAGCTCGAACCCCTCCCGGCGCATCTGCTCCACCAGGATCGCCAGCGCCAGCTCGCCGCGTCCCTGGACCTCCCAGGTGTCCGGGCGGTCCGTGGGGAGGACGCGCAACGAGACGTTGCCGACCAGCTCGCGGTCGATCCGGTCCTTGACCAGGCGAGCGGTGACCTTGGAGCCCTTGACCCGGCCGGACAGCGGCGAGGTGTTCGTCCCGATCGTCATCGAGATCGCCGGCTCGTCCACCGTGATCAACGGGAGGGCGTGCGGGTCGTCCGCGTCGGCGAGCGTCTCGCCGATCGTGATCTCCGGGATCCCGGCGACGGCGATGATGTCGCCCGGGCCGGCCGACATCGCGGGAACGCGCTCGAGCGCCTCGGTGATCAACAACTCGGTGATCTTGACCCTTTGCTGGGTCCCGTCGCGACGGATCCAGGCCACCGTCTGGCCCTTCGTGATCGTCCCGTCGTGGACGCGGCACAGCGCGAGGCGTCCGAGGAACGGGGACGCGTCGAGGTTCGTGACCTGGGCGCGCAGCGGCGCCTCGTCGTCGAAGCGCGGCGCCGGGACCGCAGACAGGATCGTCGCGAACAGCGGCTCGAGATCGGGCGAGTCCGGGATCTCGCCATCGGCCGGTGCGGTGAGCGATGCCCGGCCGGCACGCGCCGACGCGTACACGATCGGGAAGTCGAGGATGTCCGAGCTGTCGGCGTCGTCGTCGAGCAGGTCGAGGAACAGGCCGTACGTCTCGTCGACGACCTCGGCGATGCGCGAGTCCGGCCGGTCGGTCTTGTTCACCACGAGGATCACCGGCAGCTTCGCGGCGAGTGCCTTGCGCAGGACGAACCGCGTCTGCGGCAGCGGTCCCTCGCTGGCGTCGACCAGGAGCGCGATGGCGTCCACCATGGACAGTCCCCGCTCGACCTCGCCGCCGAAGTCCGCGTGGCCGGGGGTGTCGATGATGTTGATCGTGATGCCGTGCGGGGCCGACGGGCCCTTGTAGCGGACCGCGGTGTTCTTCGCGAGGATCGTGATGCCCTTCTCGCGCTCGAGATCGCCCGAGTCCATCGCCCGCTCGGCGATGTGGTCGTGGGCACCGAACGCACCGGTCTGCCAGAGCATGGCGTCGACGAGGGTGGTCTTGCCGTGGTCGACGTGAGCGACGATCGCGATGTTTCGCAGGTCGTCGCGGCTGCGGATGGGCATGCGGAAGCACTCGTTTCAAGTTGGGGCGGTCCGACCAGTCTACGCGGAGGACTGCCGGCGGTTCAGCACGAAGATCGCGCGAAGCGCGTACAGGCCGACGAGAAAGGGCAGCAGGCCGGTCGCGACGAGCACCCACCAGAGCCAGCCCGAGGACAGGCCGATCAGGACGATCGCCACGAGCAGCGCGCCGCAAACAGCCGTGGCGAGGAACAGTGAGCGGGTGCTTCGCTTGCGGGTCGCGTCATCGAGCGCCCGCACCTCGACCCGCCGTCGCGGCTGACCGGTCATGGCCCAGGACCAGCTGGCGCCGGATCAGGTCTGATCGACGCCGTGAGGTCGATGTCGGCGGCGGCGAGCTGGCCGCAGGCACCGTCGATGTCCTGGCCGCGGGTGTCCCGCACGGTCACGGGGATGCCGTGGGCGGCGAGCGTGTCCACAAACGCCCGCTCGGTCGCCGGCGTCGACGCGGTCCAGATCGAGCCCGGGGTCGGGTTGAGCGGGATCGGGTTCACGTGCACCCAGTGCCTTCCGTTCGCGGTCAGGAGCTTGCCGAGCAGATCCGCACGCCACGCCTGGTCGTTGATGTCCTTGATCAACGCGTACTCGATGGAGACCCGACGCCCGGTGCGGTCGAAGTAGCGGTACGCCGCATCGATGACCGCTGCGACGTTCCATCGGGTGTTGACCGGCACGAGGTCGTGCCGTAGCCGGTCGTCCGGCGCGTGCAGGGACACCGCGAGAGTGACCGCGAGACCTTCGGCAGCGAGCCGGTCGATCGCCGGGACCAGACCGACCGTCGAGACGGTGATCCCTCGCCGGGACAGCCCCATGCCGCTTGGGACCGGTTCGATCAGGCGGTGCAGAGCACCGACCACCGCCCGGTAGTTGGCCAGTGGCTCGCCCATGCCCATGAAGACGATGTTCGACACCCGCCCGGGTCCGCCGACGACGTCGCCACGAGCGAGATCGCCCGCCGACGCAACGACCTGCCCGACGATCTCGGCAGTCGAGAGGTTGCGGGTGAGACCCTGCTGGCCCGTCGCGCAGAACGGGCAGGCCATGCCGCACCCGGCCTGGCTCGAGACGCAGATCGTGACCCGTTCCCGGCCGTGCTGCTCGTCGGCCTCCTCACCGAGCTCGGCGCTCCCGCGCCGCCCACGGCGGTACCGCATGAGCACGCTCTCGACCAAGGTCCCGTCGTGCAGTCGCCAGAGCGTCTTGCGGGTCGCCCCGCCGTCCGCCTCGACGTGGCGTACCGGGGTCACGAGCGGGGGCAGCAGAGCAGCGGCGAGCGGTGCGCGCGATCGCTCCGGCACGTCGGTCCAGCTCGCAGGGTCATCGGTGAAGCGGCCGAGGACGTGCCGCGAGAGCTGGTCAGCCCGGAACGCCGGCTCATCCAGCTCGACCACGGCGGCCCGGCGCTCGGCCGGATCGAGGTCGAGCAGGTGGCGCGGCGGCTTGCCCCGGCGCGGGGCGTCGAAGGTCAGCTCGAGAGGTTGCGACATGTCCGAACATCCTCCCAGCACATGGGCTCCGCCGGGTCAGTCGTGCACGCGCAGACGAAGCCGACGATTCTGCCGCCCTTTGCTCTCGACCTTCACCACCTCGACCCGGCCGATCTGACGGGTGCTCGCCACGTGCGTGCCGCCGTCGGTCTGCAGGTCCAAGCCGACCACGTCGACGATGCGCACCTCGGTGACGTCGGGCGGAACCAGGTCGGTCTGGGTCTTGACCACGTCGGGGATCGCCATGGCCTCGGCGCGCGGCAGCACGCGGGCGACGATCGCCCGGTCGGCGAGGATCTCGGTGTTGATCGCAGCCTCGACATCGATCTTGAAGCCGGCGGGGACCTCGGGAAGGTTGAAGTCGATGCGTCCTACCAGGGGCTCCATGTTGCTGCCGGTCGCGAGCGCCTGGAAGTCGCGGAAGATCACCCCGCACACGACGTGCAGGCCCGAGTGCGTCCGCATGAGGCTGGTGCGTCGAAGTTCCTCGACCGCGCCCCGTACGGCCGTGCCAGCCGGGGGTACCGGGTCACCGTCGGCCGGGACGAGGTAGAGCTCGTCTCCCGTACGGGTGCCGACGATGCGCGTCTCCACGCCCTGCCAGAGGAGCACGCCGTGATCGGGCGGCTGGCCGCCGCCGCCGGGGTAGAACGCCGAGCGGTCGAGCACGATCCCCTGGTCAGGGTCGCCGGAGATCACCGTGGCGTCCCACTCGCGCAGCGTCGGGTCAGCCCAGTCGAGTCGGTGGGTGAGAGACGTTGCTGCCACGACGACAACCTACGAGCGGGGCCACGGCGCTCAGAGCACCGGGGGGACGAGGGCGGTCAGGAGCACCCAAACGACCGGCGCGGTGACGAGCAGCGAGTCCAGCCGGTCCATCACCCCGCCGTGGCCCGGGAGCAGGCTGCTCATGTCCTTGATCCCGAGGTTGCGCTTGATCGTCGACTCGCCGAGGTCGCCGAGGGTGGCCGAGACGACGGCGGCGGCGCCGAGAGCGATGCCCGCCCACCACTGGCCGCCGAGGACGAGCACCGCGAGCGCGACGCCGCCGACCAGGCAGAACACGACCGATCCGGCGAAGCCCTCCCACGACTTCTTCGGCGAGATCGCCGGTGCCATCGGGTGCCGACCGAGGCGGACGCCGACGACGAAGCCGCCGAAGTCACTGCAGACGACCAGGAGGACGAACGTGAGGACGCGCAGGTCGCCGTCGTCGGGCCGGGCCAGGAGGACCGCGAACGAGGCGAGCAACGGGACGTACGCGACGACGAAGACGGCCGCGAGCACGTGCCGGACATCTGATGATCCACCGGTCGTCAACGACCAGGCGGCGACGGCAAGCACCGTCAGCGTGAGGGCGACCACCAGCCCGTCCGCGCCGGAGAGCCAGGTGGCGGCAATCATCGCGACGGCACCGACCCCGACCGGGACGATCGGGACCCACAGATCGGCTCGCCGCAGGGCCATGGTCAGCTCCCAGCACCCGAGTGCGACCGCGAGCGCCACGAGCCCGGCGAATGCCGGGCGGAACAGGAAGAGCGAGGCGACGACTGCTGCCCCGAGCCCGACCCCGACCGCGGTCGCCACCCGCACGTCGCGACCGGCCCGTCCGTGGCGAGCGACGGTCGACAGCTGCGCGGGGTTCCGCGGGGTGTCGACCGGTGCCAGCACGGCCTGCACCGCCGATGCGGGTTCGACCGGTTCGGCGCGCTCCGGGACGGGCTCGCCCGCGGGCCCGGGCAGGTCGCCGGAGAGGGCGTCAGATGACGCCGTCCGCCTACGCTCGTCAGCGCTCACGTGTGGTCGGTTCCGCCGGCTCAGACCTCGAGCAGCTCGGCTTCTTTGTGCTTGAGGAGATCGTCAACCTGCGCGACGTAGGAGTGCGTGAGGTCCTCCAGCAGCTTCTCCGCCCGGTGGACGTCGTCCTCGCCGGCATCGCCGTCCTTGCCGAAGCGTTCGAGCCGGTCCTTCGCGTGGCGGCGGATGTTGCGGATGGCGATCTTCGAGTCCTCGGCCTTGGTCCGGGCGAGCTTGATGTAGTCGCGCCGGCGGTCCTCGGTGAGCTCGGGCAGGTTGATCCGAATGATCTTGCCGTCGTTGCTCGGGTTGACCCCGAGGTCGGAGTCCCGGATCGCCTGCTCGATCGACCCCATCGCGCCGGCGTCGTACGGGCTCACGATGATCATGCGTGGCTCCGGGATCTGGAACCCGGCGAGCTGGTTGATCGGTGTCGGTGAACCGTAGTAGTCCACGACGATCTTCGCGAACATACCGGGGTGTGCGCGTCCCGTACGGATCGCGGCGAAGTCGTCCTTCGCCACCAGGACCGCCTTGTCCATCTTCTCCTCGGCCTCGAGGAGTTCATCGTCGATCACGTCGGCTCCTTCAGGGGGTCAGACGTCGCCTGAGACGATCGTGCCGATCTTCTCACCCGCGACGGCGCGGGCGATCCCCCCGGTCTCGTGGAGGTTGAACACGACGATCGGCAGGTTGTTGTCCATGCAGAGGCTGAACGCCGTCGCGTCGGCCACCTTGAGGCCCAGGCGGAGCGCCTCGCGGTAGGTGATCGAGTCGAACTTCCGGGCGTCGGGGTGGGTCCGCGGATCCGCGTCGTACACGCCGTCCACGCCCTTGGCCATGAGGACGACCTCGGCATCGATCTCCAGCGCCCGCTGGGCGGCGGTCGTGTCGGTGGAGAAGTAGGGCATGCCGGCGCCGCCACCGAAGATGACGACCCGTCCCTTCTCGAGGTGGCGGATGGCCCGACGCGGGATGTACGGCTCGGCGATCTGACCCATCGTGATCGCGGTCTGGACCCGGGTCCCGACGCCGGCCTTTTCCAGGAAGTCCTGCAGTGCGAGGCAGTTCATGACAGTGCCCAGCATGCCCATGTAGTCGGCGCGCGCGCGCTCCATGCCAGCCATGGACAGCTCAGCGCCGCGGAAGAAGTTGCCGCCGCCGACCACGATGGCCATCTGGGTGCCCTGCGCCACGACCTCGGCGATCTGCCGGGCGATGTCCCTGACGACGTCGGGGTCGACACCGATCTTGCCGCCGCCGAACACCTCGCCGGACAGCTTGAGCAGGACCCGCTGGTAGCGCCTCGGCGAGCCCTGGCCGACCGGGGACGCACCAGACAGGTGCTCCACCGCAGCGTCTCCGGTCGAGCTCATCGAGTCCTCCATCGCGCCGTGGTGCACCGCCGTCCTCGTCGAGCCCAGCCACCCTCTCGGGCGGCCGCCCTACTCCGTACCGACGCGGAAGCGGGCGAACCGCTTGAGCGTCACACCACCCTCGGCGAGCACGGTGGCGACCGACTTCTTGTTGTCGCGGGCGAACGGCTGGTCAAGAACGACGTTCTCCTTGAAGTAGCCGGTGACCCGACCGCTGACGATCTTGTCGAGCGCCTGCTCGGGCTTGCCCTCCTCGCGAGCGGTCGCCTCCGCGATCCGACGCTCGTTCTCGACCGTCTCGGCGGGAACGTCCTCGCGGGAGAGGTAGCGCGGCGAGAACGCGGCGATGTGCTGCGCCACCTCCTTCGCGGTCCGGGCGGCGGCGTCACCGTCAGCGGCGTCGAACTCGACCAGCACACCGACCTGCGGGGGCAGGTCCGGGCTCGTGCGGTGCAGGTACACCGCGACGTAGCCGTCGGCGAACTGCGCGAACCGGCGTACCTCGATCTTCTCGCCGAGGGTGGCGTTCGCCTCGTCGACGACCTGCTGCACGGTCTGCCCACCGTCGATCTCGCTCGCGAGCAGGGCGGAGGTGTCGGCGGGCGAGGTGGCGAAGACCTGGGTCACGATCTGGTCGGCGACCTGGAGGAACCGGTCGCTCTTGGCCACGAAGTCGGTCTCGCAGGCGAGCTCGAGCAGCACACCCGCGGACGTACCGTCCATCTTCGCCACGACCGCACCGTTGGAGGTCGACCGGCCCTCGCGCTTGGTCACTCCGCGCTGGCCCTTGACCCGGATGATCTCGACGGCCTTGTCGAAGTCGCCATCGGCCTCCACCAGGGCGTTCTTGCAGTCCAGCATCCCGGCGGCCGTGAGGTCGCGGAGCCGCTTCAGGTCTGCAGCGGTGTAGTTGGCCATCTCGTGCCTCGTCTCGTCTCTCGTTCGTGAATCGTCTCGTCGACCAGACCCGTCTCGAGGGTCTGGCTCGTTGCCGCGGGTGCCCGAGACCAGCGCGACGGCGGCCGCCCGGTGCCTGCCTCCGTCGCTTGCGCCGGCCGCCGAGTCAGGCGGTCTGGGTCTCAGCCGTCGCCGGCGCCTCGTCGGTGCTCGCTCCGTCATCGGCAGTGGTGCCCGCCGGGACGTCGTCGCCGGAATGTGCCTGCGGAGCGGTCGCTTCGGGGGCGGCCG